>Ga0307517_10001456_pt1 | contig 39710 bp, 53 predicted proteins | sample 23_EM_MG_FD_194515 | JGI IMG/M metagenome (GOLD analysis project Ga0307517, IMG submission 194515) | Populus trichocarpa ectomycorrhiza microbial communities from riparian zone in the Pacific Northwest, United States - 23_EM | ecosystem: Host-associated > Plants > Roots > Unclassified | place...
CACCTAAGCATATTCAGGGATTGTCTTTTTCTTTCTCTTAATTCACCTCTTTTTTCAACTATTTTGACTTTCATTCTTCTTGTTTTCTATTACTCCATGGTGTTGTCCCCATGTGGTGGGGGGGACGGGGCAGTCTTTTCTCACTTTTACACAAATCATACAACTAACTCAAACCTCCGAGTCACATCTAACTTAGCATAATTACCTTTTATAGAACTCTTATTATTATAAATACACTCTTTCTTTAACCTCACCATTTCGCTATGTGAACTCTGAACACACTAACTCCATAGCACGACTGTGGTTATCATTTGGGCTTATGGCTTGGGCTTATGGCTTGGGCGTATGGCTTGGGCGTATGGTTTGGGCGTATGGCTTGGGCGTATGGTTTGGGCGTATGGCTTGGGCGTATGGCTTGGGCGTGTGGTTTGGGCTTATGATTTCAGCGTATGGCTTGGGCTTATGATTTGGGCGTATGGTTTGGGCGTATGGCTTGGGCGTATGGCTTGGGCTTATGATTTGCGCATATGGCACCAGCGGATGAATAAGGCTTATAAATAGGGCATATGATTTGAACCTCTGAATAGAGGGTATGAATTGGGCGTATGAATTAGGCGTATGGCCTGCTGAGACAATATACGTTACTAGTCTAGACAACTCGGACATCCAATCGCTGTTGTGAATTATTCTGGTTCATATGGTATGAATCATTCCATGCAAATAAATCCCCGTATATAATTTGAGGTATCTGGTTTTTGATATATGCTCACACAATTACTCATTCATGTATCAAAAGAGGAAGGTTCGAGAGGGGAATATAAGAAAAAGCGGGACCCTGTGTGGGGAAAATTCATTGACGGGTGGCTGTCCGGGGCATTGAACAGGGCGGGGGCCTGGACGGGGGCAGCGGCAGGGGCTGAAAAAAAAAACACCCCGCCCCAGGCCATTGACCGGGGCGGGGCGGGGGGCCGCCGGTTTCGGGGCCCCGGAGGCCCCGTAACTAACACTAATACTCCTTCTACTGCGGTTGGCAAACCCCTCTCCTCATTCCACCCAAAGCCGGAGTTCTCTTTCAACCTCTTGAACATACAATAGTCTGTCTTGAGCTTTTTACTATTAACTATAATGATATTACAGATACATGGCAGTAGAAAACCTACCGAAGCATACTTTGTCTTGCATTGAGTAAGATCAAGCTTTGTTCCATAAACAGAGTTGGCTGCGATGCGAGCCTTCTGCCAGGCTTCCTTCTTGAAACCATTTTTCTCCACGCTTTCCTTCTTTAACTGACTGTAATAGGGAGCTCAGCATAGCATGCACCATCTTGTCAATCCATTTTGTTTTGCGAGAGGCCATTGTTATCACTACCGAGAGAGTTTGTTTTGAACTTGGGAGATATGCGATCGTGAGGCTTTGTGGTTGCCATGTTGTGAAGAACACGTTACAAGCTTTAAAAAATTTTCAATCCTACAAAATGGTAGCGCACTGTCGCAATCCTGATCCTAAACCTTGTATTTCAACCTATAAGGAACGGCAAAACGCACCCTAAATAATTGGGAGAGGCGTTCCGAAATGATGGAGCTTTCAATATTTTTTCCCTCGGGTCTAAACCTCCGAAATTGTGCTCGGGGTTATGATACACCTTTCCACATATGATACTATGATACTATGTTGGGAACAAAATTTGTAAAAATCCACTGAGCTACCCACTGATACCACATCCAAAGAACCGGTTGGAGAAGGGGGAATTTTTCCAGCTATACTTGGGGCTCTAAGGTTGAGTATCATATACTTATCTCATGTGCTCTTTTAATGGCTAATATTACATATAGGTAGCTGGACAAATCTTCTTAGATGCTTATCTCAAACTGATTCTGATATTTATATACTTGTAGTTAAAATTTTAACTTTTAATTACCTCCTTTTTAACTGTACAATACCGGTACTGTATCCCCATAGTTCGGTTCAGCCAATAATGCCTCCTCATGTGCTCCAAAGAAAGTCCGGTCGCGTTGGCAAACATCATGGCATTACGAGTACTTCTTGCCCGTTACCTGCGCCATAGCTTAGCAGAACTGATGCACGCATCTTATTTGCCAAGAGAGCTTTGATTCGAAAGGATGACGACGCGCTTTGCTTGCGAGACTGGGATCAACGGTTTACTCCGGTGTGCTCAATCGCCATACCGTGCCCGGACTGTGGTCTGGTAAAATTGATCAAAAGGACCAGCGGCTCGGCAATGATGGTCCACTGAAACATGGTATGGTTTGTAGGGGTTGAATACAGTACTTCTGCATTTTTCCCGGTACTTGTGATTTGCCATCCATTTTTAAAGCCTCCGGGGTGCGATGTGCTCGAGTACCGTATGATACAAGTAAATAAGTGATTTGGCTATCGCATAATCGACGGCTTCGCGGGCATCTGGTTTCGCAGGAACTATAGTACCATAATCTAGGCTCAAGGTGATGTAACTCACGTTCCATACACTTGGCGTTGAGGCCTTTTCGCTTGCACGCAAGCTTGGTGGGGCTTGAATGTGTCTTGATCGTCAACACAAGCTTTCCGATGAACGCTCAGTTGCCTGAAAAGTATTTAGCGGGCGACCGCAGATGCAGCGTATGTTAGCGGAAGCGAAAGAGAAAATTAGCCTCAATAGTTGTCCTGTGTCTGGGATAGAGGAGAGGTTTTCGTGCTTCTCGTTTGTGCCGACGAAAGGAAATTGACCGGTTCTGGGCATAGTGTGAGTGTTTGGGGTTCGACGGGGGTTGCATGCTCAGAGAGAGACGGCCCGAAGGTAATTTGAGGTGACCCTATCTTTTGGCACAAGGGAGTGAGGAATGGGGGGGGGGGATCTTAGATCTATGATGCCCAACAGATCAAGGCGATAAGGAGGTTGTTGTCCCGGGCAGTTTTTCCTGGAACTGTATCATACTCGAGTACGAGTACATGTACCGGCACACCACACTTTTCTATTGCTCGAGTATGATGCCGGTACAGGGATCAAGCATGAGGTTCCCTTGCGCTCTCTGTCTCCAAGTTATTGTACTCGAGTAGTCTACAAATACCGTATCCCACGACAGGAGTCATCTTCTACACTTCGAGTCGAGGAGTGTGGGATAAAAGGTGTGCGTGTGCTACTGGACAGATTGTGGGGTTTAGGGCAGCTGCTGGTGCTGACAAGCCACGTCCGGCCAATTGCAGGGGGTGAACCTCTCCAAGGGTTCCCCATCTGGGAGAAGCTCCAACAGTTCCGAAGTTATCCTCGGGCTATATTTTTTCTTTTCTTTCAGCTCCCCTATGTGTTGAGCCGCCTCTCCTTCACTCGCCCTAAACGGTCTAGAGCTCAAGTCACACCTCACTTTCCCTTGATCTTTGATGATTGTTTTTTCCCTTTCCCTATCCCTTTCCCTTTCCCTTTCCGTGCCCTCTGCTCCCTTTGCACTTCCGCGGCGCTCGCTCACCGGTTCATTACTTACAACGCCTCCCCCGCCCTTCACGAACCACAGCTCTCACCGATTGTGGTTACTTGACATCTGGCTCTTCTAGGGCTGGCTGCAATCACCATCACAGTCTTTAATGACTTCCAGTAGCCGCAACCCGAGCAAACCTCCTTCTCCTGAGCCGATACCCCTGCAGGACCTTTCACGGCCTCCCTGTGCCCAGCAATCGGATTCTAGCGGCATCGGTTTGAGTTCTGGCGTTGGGAGGTCGCGGTCCTTGTTACGGGGAACAACAAATTTGGGAGCTGAGATTGGAAGGAGGATTTCATTACATAGGCATGGGAGGAGCTATGATAGAGTGCCAAGGGATGGATTGCCGCCAAGACCGGAGGTTCCCGATTTACAGCTTCCACAATACGATGATGGGGAAAGGGAGATGCCAAACGTTGTTGAATTTGCGGAAGGATTTGTGGATGCTTCGGGGGGGCGAAGCGGTGGGAGGAGGGGTAGCTGGCTACCCCCTCGGAACTTGGAGCAAACAATATCGCCATGGGCAGTATCGGACGACGATGACCCTCTGCCAGTTCGTCGATATCACGGCGTCGACGATGATGACACCGCTAGACTGACAGACCCAAGCAATGTGCAACCGATAAGTGGATCTGATTTGAACGTTGGGCATAGGAGGCAGCAATCTAGTCGATCGATCAGGTTTGGGCCAGGACCGTCATTAGGCGATGATTTACTTTCCGCGGAAGAGGGTATGGGCCTAAGTGCAAGTAAAGGGAAGGGGGGGACGCGCCCAAGGTCTGGATCGGTCGCTGGCGGAATTCCATCTAGGTCTGGATCGCTATCGAAGAGCCGATCCTTATCACCTGGAACATCCCCGGTGAGGCGGGTTTCCGTCGCTGTCCAGAACATGTCGCAGCGAGTAGTTGGTCTTAGCAATGATCCCGAAGCTGTCACTCAAGCCCTACGTCGGAGGAGTTCTTCAAAATCACATGCTGGTGGACCAACCCGCCCTAATATACCTGTCATCCAAATCCACCCTCTTGATGACTTTGATGCTTCTGATGCTGAGGAGAAGCCCACCACTCCTCTTAGAAGACTAGCACCTGGCCCAGGCGAGGGCCCATGGCATGTCAATTCCAACCCGCTGAGGGGAAACACCTTGCGAATTTTTTCTCCGACCAACCGTCTGCGACTTTTCTTATGTGATGTCCTAGTTCACCCGTAAGCCACCTGTCTTAGACCGTAGCTTTAATACCTAGGCTGTAACTTACATAAACTTAGTGCTACCGAACCGTTAATTCTGCTTTTAATATTAATCCAAACCATTCTACTCACCATTGACGCTGCACCCAGTATTTATAATGATCCTCGAACTAAGCGTTGGGGAACTTCGAATATCGACTATGCTTTACTTGTGCTTTTTAGTATCTATACGTAAGAAATAACCCCTCATTTACCACCACGAAAGCTGTCTAATGTCATCAAGGGTTGAAATTATCGCTCGGTGCATTGTTTCGGGGGTGTTCCTGAATCCCCGGGCAGGAGATGACCCGAAAGGGAGGGGTGAGCTTCGCCGGCGAATAATAGAAAATACTCACAAGCTACTGTCCCCTAGAAGGAAGCCATCTATCAGAGCCCCATCGCCATCACGGCTTGAACAGCCTCCGTCTCTTCTCCGGTCACTCACAAGTAACTTACAACTCGCTGATAGCGCCATTCAGGTGGATGGTCAGTGCCAAGCTCGGCTTCGAATGGCACGGCGCGCGTTTCTACGCCACTCTTTCAATCGTTTGGATTTTGTTGCCGTCATTTCGTATTGGATTTCATTATGGCTATGTATAACTGGTGTAGAGGCGGAACGACATTTGTATGTCTTTCGGATGATGAGTTGTCTTCGTATTCTTAGGCTGTTGGGGATCACTAGTGGTACTTCTGTGATTCTAAGGAGTTTAAAGAAGGCTGCACCTCTGCTTGTCAACGTGGCATTGCTCATCGGGTTCTTCTGGCTTATATTTGCTATTATTGGTGTTCAGAGCTTCAAGAGTTCTTTCAGGAGAAGCTGTGTATGGGTTGACCCGGAGGGAGTTCAGGGAAACTTTACCCAAGAATTCCAATTTTGCGGGGGTCACCGAAATAGGCTCACCGGGTTAGAGGAACCTTACGTCTATGAGGATGGCACACCCGGGGCGATATTCCCGAAAGGATATATATGCCCTATCAATTCAGTCTGTGTTTCCAGTAACAATCCTTATGGAGGAACAGTTAGCTTTGACAACATTGCCCAGTCCTTGGAATTGGTTTTTGTAGTCATGACTGCGAACACCTTTTCAAATCTTCTCTACTATATGGCTGATAGCGACTACTTGACGTCCGCTCTATGTAAGTCCCTCAATAACCGGTATAAGTTACTGATTTGGGTGTGGTGCTGACTGTGTAATCCAGTCTTTGCTTGCGGGTATGATCATTTCTCACCTGTTTGACCATATGCTCACGCTAACCTTAAACCAGTGTTGTCATCTTGGCGTTTTGGCTGGCAAATTTAGTATGTTATTAGGAACCTTATCCGGTCGCTGATTGCGTTGCTAATATATCGAATCCATTAGTTAATCGCTGTCATTACATCATCCTTCCAGGTTATTCGTGAAGAGTCAAGGAAGAGTGCTTTTGCTGCTGAAGAAGAGTAAGGGACCCTCAGGTCGTTTTCTGTGTCGCCGCTAATGAGGATTGTCTAGCACCTCGTCCAAAGTAGATGAAGAAGAGTTTGTTCGAAAACCTAACCCCTTGAAAAGGGCATACGATCGGACTTTTTATGTATGGGTCACGGTCATCTCATTCGGTATCTTTGCCCAAGCTTTCCGTAGCTCAGACATGGGCCGCGGACGGGAAACCGTTATAGGTACGTCGATGGTTGGCCACAAAAGAGGAGATGCTAAATGTAGTGGAAGACCTCGTGGAACTTGGTGTCACCTTGGTGCTTGTGCTTGAGATTTTATTTAGGCTTATGGCAGATTGGCGCAACTTCCACAAGAAAACCCGGAATCTGGTTGATCTCGCCTTGGCTCTTATCACATGTATTATCCAAACCCCGTCTATTCATAAATCTGGGAGAATATACGACTGGCTCACGCTCTTTCAAATCCTTCGAGTATATCGTGTTGTTTGGGCCATCCCTGTCACTCGTAACCTTTTGGTGAGAAACGCATTGTCCGATTTTGTGATTGCAATTACTAATATAATGCCGTTTAGTCTAAAGTCATTGGTAATGTATCCGGTTTAACCAATTTGATCATGTTCGTGTTGCTCCTCACGTTTTTGTGCGCCATCTTTGCTGTCCAAATTGTTCGTGGAGACCTTCCGGAAGAGTACCAGGGTCACACTACTGCGGCCTCATTTCACACCATTTTCAACGCTTTCTTGGGCATGTATCAGATCTTCTCTAGCGAGGATTGGACGACGATCCTCTATATGGCTACTGATGTGCAGAGACCCTATAACGTTGGATGGATAACCGCGATATTCTTTATTGGGTGGTTCATCCTTGGGAACTGTGAGTTCGCATTGGCCTCTCTGAATTGGCATTTACTGATATACCCCCAAGTCATTGTATTGAACATGTTTATTGCTGTCGTCCAAGAGAATTTTGACGTTACAGAAGACGAGAAACGGATTTATCAGGTTAAGGCTTTCCTGCAAAACAAGGATTACTCAGCCCCGTCACAGGGAATATCACTATCAAGCATATTTGGATTTGGGAAACAGAAAACCAAAGAACCCCATTCCCGACAGGCTGCGTTTGAGATGTTAACAAAGCCAGCTGTTGTTGAGTCGTTCCTGGACGAAGGGGCGCAACAACCCCGTCAACCATTTACCAGAGCCCAGCCTCTGCATGCTGCTGCTGCTGCTGCTGAGGGCGCTCGCCGCACCGGAGAAGCAAAACAAAGGCCATGGGAGAGAATGAAGAATAGATTATTGGGTGTTTTAGGTGAAAAGGAGCCTAACCCATTCTACTCATTCACGTGTGGATTCCACCTTAGCCCGCCTTGTAGCACATGCTAATATACACTTAGCTCGTCACGATCTATTGCCGATCTGACCCCAACAGCCATGGCACAACAAGTAGTGACGGAGCAGGAACGGCGAAGGAAGGCCCAACGGGAATATTTGAAGAAATATCCCAGCTACAATGTCTCGTTGCATATCTTTAGGCCGTCTAATCCGATAAGACGTCTTTGCCAGAGGATGGTAGGGCCTAGTCGTGCTAATATTCGTTACGATGGATTGCAGCCTTACACGCCTTTCAGTTATGCATTCTCAATCTTGGTCTACTGTGCCATCGTTTCTATGGTCATCATCGCCTGCGTAACAACACCCCTATATCAGAAAGAATACTTCGAAAAGAATGGCAGCTCCTTAAGGAATTGGTTCACGTTCGCCGATGCTGGATTTGTTGCTCTCTTCACAATTGAGTCTCTCATAAAAATCATCGCCGACGGGTTGATATGGACGCCAAACGCATATCTTCGGGGATCCTGGGGTGTGATAGATTGTGTTGTGTTGATCACCCTCTGGATTAGTGTCATCACCTCCTTTAGAAATCAGGGCGAGATCTCACGAGCTGTTGGAGCATTCAAGGCGCTTCGCGCCCTACGATTACTAAACATCAGCGGCGCTGCCCAGAATACGTTTCATTCCGTCGTTGTCCTTGGTGGACGAAAGATCCTTTCCGCAGCATTTGTCTCACTTAGTTTGATCATCCCGTTCGCTATCTACGGAGTAAACCTATTTTCGGGATTGCTGGATACTTGTAATGACGACTCCGAGGAAATTGTCAATTTAACATCTTGCGTTCATGAATATTCTAGCACGCCTTACGATTGGGAGGTTTTGGCACCAAGGGCCGTGGACAATCCTTACTTCAATTTCGACAACTTTGGAAGCTCGCTGTTTATTCTCTTCCAGATTGTGTCCCAGGAAGGATGGACGGGCGTCATGTTCGACGCCCAAGCTATTGTCGGAAAAGGTATGATATTTCTGTTGATATAATGTTAACATCGCTAATCGCGGTCTCTAGGCAAACAACCTCAGCCATTTTCTTCACAGACCAACTCGATATTCTTTCTTGCGTTCAATTTGCTTGGTGCTGTCTTTGTCTTGGTAAGTACTGGTAGTGCCCTCTGAGCAAGTTTGGTCACTTATTAATATTGCTAGACATTGTTTGTCTCTGTGTTTATGAGAAACTACACGGAGCAAACGGGGGTTGCGTTCTTGACATCTGATCAGCGTTCCTGGCTAGAGCTTCGAAAACTCCTCCGCCAGATCAGGCCTTCGAGACGCCCTAAGGATAGTCCCGACTTGGACTGGAAGAGTTGGTGCTACAAGAGGGCCACCCACAAACACGGTTGGTGGCAAAGGACATACACAGTCGTATTAGTGTTGCATGCAATACTTCTATTACTGGAGTATCACCCCGCCCCCCCGGCTTTAGACCGTACGAGAGATTGGATCTTCTTAGGGTTCACCGGTATCTTTGTTGGAAACTTGGTTGTCCGAGTGATCGGTTTGACATGGTCCAATTTTCTAAAAAGCAGATGGGATATCTATGCAATTATCTCGGTCAATGGAACCTTTGTTACAACACTACTGCTCCTTGCTGGATACCAGGAGAGAACCTTCATCCAATTGCAGAAGCTTTTCCTTGTCTCTGTGAGTGCGGCCGTATAATCCTTTTCGCATCGTTATTTCTAAGTTCTAACCGATTGATAGATTGTGATGATGCTGATCCCGCGAAACGATGACCTCGATCATCTTTTCAAAACTGCCGCGTAAGTGATGACCCTTTATACTTGGCGAGAGAGTTCTAACAATCACCCGCAGAGCGAGTTTGACCGCTATTGGTAACTTGATGGCAACTTGGTTTGTGCTTTTTTTGGTCTATGCCATTGCGCTCACCCAAACCTTCGGCCTCACAAGGATTGGGCCCAACGGGAACGGGAACATGAATTTCAGAACAGTGCCTAAGGCGTTAATCTTGCTATTCAGGATGACCTGCGGGTAGGCCTCGGTTCCTTTCCTGTGTGATTGGTGGGCGACTAACCGAAATTAGCGAGGGATGGAATCAGATCATGAGCGACTTCGAAGTCACCCATCCTGATTGTGTTCATGGAAAAAATTTCTACCAGAGCGACTGTGGCAGCCAAGGATATGCACGTGCACTATTTGTATCATGGAACATCTTGAGCATGTATATCTTCGTGAGCATGGTATGCATGGTTTTCCAAACTACAGTAAAGCTATTATTGACCTGCACTAGTTTATCTCACTTATCTTCGAAAGCTTCAGTTACGTCTATCAGCGCTCCGGGGGTTCTTCAGTAGTTTCCAGGCCAGAAATAAGAAAGTTTAAACAAGCATGGCAACAGTTTGATCCCGACGGAACCGGATATATTTCGAAGGAGAACTTTCCGAGGCTGCTAGGGGTAAGTAGATTAAGCAAATTCCAAGCCCCGAGACCGGTAGCGTTGAGCACTAACGAACTGCCAAGACCCTGACCGGCATCTTTGCCATGAGAGTTTACGAAGAGCCGTTCACAGTGCCTGATATCTTAGATGATTGTAGAGTGGATCCCCAAAGCCATGGTAGCAGCGAAACTCGCGGGATCACAGAGGGTGTGGACCTGGATGCATTGAATAGGCGCATCGCAATGATCCCCATTCACAAGATCCGGAGGCAACGCCACACTTACACTCTATTTTACGAAGAGTGCCTGGTGTCGGCCAATAAAGAATATGGGGTGTCCTTCACATCTGTTTTGCTTATACTCGCACACTATAAAATTATTAACGATAATAAGAGCTTGAGGTATTACCTGTCCTTACGTGCAACAGTCATTCAAGTTTCTGATGCGTCCTAGATTGGAGGAATACCTTCGTCGCCGCTATCGATTGCAAAGAGTAGAAGAGCAGGTGCAGAGGAATATTGTTACAAACTTCTTCTTAACTCTGTAAGTATTGCCTAATATTGAACACGTGCCTCCGTGGGGCACTGCTAACCACTATGCAGATACTGGAATAAGAGGTTCAAAGATCGACGTAGGGCCCAATCCGGCGCGCCTCAGGTCCCTCAGATATTTGTCGACGACGCAAGTTCCAGCAGGTCAAGCGTCAGTCCAAACGTGCCACAGATATTGGTAGACGATGCGGAAGTGCCGCCAAACACCTGCTCTTCATCACCAGGTCCTAGCAAGGGACCAGTGACTCCAAAAAGGCAAGCGCTGCCCCCCTTAGACTTGAACTACCATGCGGGCAATAGCCAAACTCCTGAGATATTCGGGACCTCGAGTACGTCGCAGTTTGGTGATTCTGATCCCTTCGTGTCGCCTTTCTCTGGAGAAGAGTCTCCCTCTGTTCTACGACAGAGACCTGGAAGAGGAAGATCTGCAGACGGTTCTCCTTCTCTCTCACCAAACGAGAGCCCAAATATGAGCCCGAGCGGAAGTCCGGTGGGGAGCCCTCGACTGAGTCCTATCGCAACTACAAGCGGATGGATCAGTCGAGCAGGGAGTGTTTCGGCAAGTGGTGGATCACCATCAAGAAGTAGAGCGGATAGCGACGTCGTGCCCCAAAACGTTTTGCAGGTTCTGGGAAGTTCGGAATGGGGAGATCAGATCCGCTCATATATCGGGAGGTCTGGAGATCAGTCACCTACTCGTTCGAACCAGGGAGGCAGTGCAAGCCCTCGCTAAAAACGCAGGGACGTTACGGAATAGTTTGGCATGATAAGTGTATCATAGGGCATGAGTGGCGTTTGTGTGGTTCGTCCATAATGGGGAAAAAGGCTGCTGGGGAATCAATGCTTTCAGCGGTATATAAAGGGGAAAGGGAAGAAAAGAAAAACACCACAAAAAAAAGGGGAAATTGTCATAAAAGACAAATGGAGCAAGGTGACATGAAGTGGACTAGAGACCTGCGTTCTTTTGGGAGTTAACACCTGTAGAATCATAGAATGCAATGTCAAGCGAGGCAATCGATCCTTAATAAATAATCACAAGTAGATGGAAACGAATTAAAATCGGCAGCCAAGGTGTACGGTATAACCATGGGTGGCACCCAATATACAACACCCGTGACAGACGAGCCGTTTCATACCCATGCATTTTCTTCGTCCCCTGAGTTTACGATAACGGCCCTCGCTCCGTAACTTCAGTCACCTTTATAAGAGGTGTTGTTTTTCTTCTTAGTTCTGTTCTGACCTGTTCTGTTCCTCCGTCGTCATTCCTGTCCCAATCCCCCGTTCCCTACCTTCTCCGCTCAGGAGACGCTTGCCGGCCATAAGTTGTCGCGATATCGTAATCCCACCCCTTCGCTCATTTGTCGCCTATTATTCATTCGCCCATTACGCGGTTGTCTTGCCGTGATCTGCCGCCATCACCAATAAACCAACCAAGGGAAGGCAGCGCCTTCTCTTCGCTAAAACTATCAAAAATCATCAAAAATCGGCCTCGACAGTCCAACCAAAATCGAGATGCGCATCCCATCACTAACCTCCCTGTCCCCCAAGTCCGTCTACACGCGCTTCGGCAACCCCCGCCGAACGTCCTCCACGAGCTCCGCTTCTACTACCGCTTCTAGCGCAAGCGCAAATGGAAGCAAGCCCACGCTGTATGGAAGGCCCAGTGGGTTGAGCCTTTATGAGTTATTGCGCTCCGGTAGTGGAGGGGGGGCGGGGAGGGCTGCATTGTCATCGGCTGGACATTGGTCTGATGAGGTACAGCGAAGGCGGGAGGAGGAGGAGGAGGAGGAGGAGGAGGAGGAGGAGGGGTTGAGTGTGCTGGAGCCGAGGCCTAGGCACTGTGTGGGCCTGTTTGAGGTTTTGGAGCTGTAGGATGGCTGGGAGGCGAGGAGTCTTTACTTTTACTTTATTTATTTATTTGAGGCTTGGGGTTATTATATGTATGATGTAGGAAGGCTATAGATTATACTGGTTGAACCGCAGAGCGGGTTGGTTAGGTGAAGTTTGGAAAGGAAAGAAAGAGAAGGATTTCTTTTTCTACATTTCCTCCTTCCCAGATTCCAAGTGTAATTATTAGGTGTACCCTATCATTCTATACCGGTATGCTTGAATACCGTGCCGTGACGGAGGTTTCATGCTCCTTTGCATCGGTGATTTCCATTTTCTCCCAAAATGGTACTGTAGTAGTTGTTCCGGACCAATGAATGGCGTGCGACATGGATTGAGAATCTCCGAGTGAGATGTTGTGAACAAGCATGTTTCAATAACATTCTTGTTGAAATTGCGCACAGGTGTGCTCTCGGGGATATTAATAACCCGGATACCCTAAAACGCTGGTAAGCATGAGACATCAACGGAGCAGGAGAATTATCAAAGACCTAAGGCGATAGATTGGCTTGCAATGTCTTAATTACTCAGGAACTAGTTTTTCGAGAAGCAATGAGTCTCCTTGTCAAAGGCACCTTTCTGGTGACTTTTGGTTGCACCGTCCCTGGTATCTGGGTTTTTAATCTCACCAGGAGCACACCGATTGACAGCAAATGGGGAAATTGTGTTGTAAGAGAATATGTGCTGCGTTCGATGAAGTATGCATTGGAGACGTACGGGGCCAATACCGGTAGCTTATTTTTATTCTCGGGATGATAACGGGCGTATTTGTGGAAACCTCCCCCCCCTTTTTCCTCTTTTCGCTGTAGAGGAAGGACGAGGAAGAGGAAACGTTGCCGACATCGCCCAGGAGGGTCTTGGCGAAGGCCGGAGTACACTTGTCATATCTTCAGCTAGCGCAGAGCCTCAATACAATAGCTTTGTTAGGACTTACATGTAGCTCTCTGTACTAGTACTGTAGCTTACCTTTCCTTCGCTCTTGCTCCAAGTCTCGACCGACTTTAGTAAATTACAGCATCCGTACCCTCCTCACGAATTCCCATACTTCTTCCTTCGTTCATCCATCTCCTGATACTCGCCGCTGCCGACCTTACCCTTCTCGCTTTCGTCAAGGGCGCCATCACATTGGTTCTCTGCCACTTCGAACGTGCCAGCACTCGTACAAAGAGTCTGCCCTTCAACTGCATCCTCCGCTTGTCTCCACCTTTCACCCCCACCTTCCATCCTTGCGCAATACCAACCACCACCACTACTTTTACTAACCACACACCTGCAACTATCGCACCCCTTCCTTTAAAATCATTCCTCGTGGCAGCGTTCAACTATAACTCCAAGATGCTGCAATCGCAGCAGCAGCAGCTCTTTCAAAACCATCAGCACTTTCAACCACATGACCAGAGCAATTGGCATCATGCGGCCCAGCAGCAGGCTCAGCAGCAGCAGCAGCACCAGCAACAACAGCAACAACCGCAGTTTGGCATGCCTGGTAGGCCTATGTTGACACCTTCGCAGCCTTCTCCCGCCCCGAATCCGCAGTTGGCCCTGATGGGTGTTAGAGCTGGGACCGAGGAAGATCCTAAGGTTTACGGATGGATTCTTGAGTTGATGCAGGGCACTAATAGAGAGACCGCTTTGTTGGAGTTGAGCAAGAAGAGGGAGCAGGTGGACGATCTTGCGCTGATTCTATGGCACTCTGTTGGTATGATCTGGCTTTATATCTATGTCTGGGACGGGTTAGGATCCATAAGGGCCGGGATTTACTGATTGCGGCGTATGTGTCATAGGTGTTATGACAGCCTTGTTGCAAGAGATCATCTCCGTGTATCCGCTGCTCATGCCATCTAGTCTTACCGCCGCTGCCTCCAATCGGGTGTGCAACGCTTTAGCTTTGCTTCAGTGTGTTGCGTCGCACAATGATACCAGAGGCCTCTTCTTGAACGGTCTGTACAGCTTGTCGAGGTTGGAGGGCGAGATGATTTGCTAAACTAAGGCTCTGTAGCCCATATACCACTTTTTCTGTACCCATTCTTAAACACTACGTCCAAGTCCAGGCCATTTGAGTATTTGCGTCTCACCTCCCTGGGTGTTATCGGGGCCCTCGTCAAAAATGATTCCTCCGATGTTATCAATTTTCTCTTGTCTACTGAGATTATCCCCTTGTGTCTTCGCATCATGGAGACTGGATCTGAACTCTCCAAGACGGTTGCAATATTCATTGTTCAGAAGATTCTCCTGGACGACATGGGACTAGCATACATCTGTCAAACTTACGAGCGCTTCTATGCTGTCGGGACTGTTTTGAGCAATATGGTTACTCAGCTCGTGGACCAGCAGACGGTTAGGCTACTCAAGCACGTGGTTAGGTGCTTTCTTCGGTATGTCTTTTTTGTCCGTTCAAGTAGTAAGCAGGATTTCTTGGCCCTCTACACAAAGTACTAATCCCTCGTCGGTTTGCTCAAAAAAATAGCTTGAGCGATAACCCTCGTGCTCGCGAAGCTCTCAGACAGTGCCTCCCAGAGCCTTTGCGTGATGCAACGTTTTCCTCAGTTCTTCGTGACGACGCAGCAACTAAGAGGTGTCTTGCCCAACTCCTAATCAACCTTTCGGATTGTGTCGTTGAATAAGACGACTAGCTGGCTACCCGCACACCCCTTGTCCATCATACGAACTTTCAACCAACCCATAAAGAGCGACACCAATAAACGATAAAGGCACATGTACGAATAATGAAGTGCAGAAAAAAATTAAAAAAATCAGAAAACTCGATATTGTTATAAAAAGGTTAATATCGGAGGGATACGATACCTTTGGGAGGGGAAACGAACCCGAGTTTTGAAATAACGACGGCGATTATGACGGCTAGGATTTGTAAACCAAAATTTGTGCCCTATTTTCCTTCTTTTGACTGCTTTTATTCTTTTCGCATTGTTACTTTGCCCTTACGCCTGTTACTTTCTTGGCTTGTGTATCTTCCCCCATCGTCCCAAACCCAAACCTTCAAAAAAAAAGTCTTTAATATTGTTGCTCATCCATTCTTAGTATTTCTTGGGCTGGGGAGCACAATAATTCTTCTTTTCTTTATGTTAAGTTTCTCTTTACTTCTGACTTTAACTTGATTCTTTCATCCCTGTTCCATCACTTCACTTTCTTCTCATCTTTACAGGTCTGGTCGGGTCTGGTTCGGATTTTTCTTTTCTTCTTTCTCCACTGGTGGATAAGGTGAATTGGAGCACGGATAGGTGGACGGTTGACCGCATGGCTGATTATTATTAGTACATTGTGACACATAGTAAGTTTGTACATAGTCTCTTTTTTTTTTCTCTCCAAAAAAAAGAAAAGCGCATGGTGGTGGTTGGTAGTTAGACTGGGGGTCATGGAGGAAGGGAGGCGGAAATAGGTGTGAAGGAGAAAGGTGTATTTTTATCTTTTGCTGAGTAGTAATTTTAAAGTTTGTGATGTGATGTTCGTGGTTGTTAGTTGGTGGGTTCGATGGTGGGGATGTGATAATTGGGCCTTTTGCTCTCACTTTTATCATAAGTTCCTCTGATAATAAAATGATAGCGGGTTCGGGTAGGTACAATATCCCACGATTACGACTTGAAAGCTAGTCCTAACTCTTCCGCGCACAGTATCATACTGCACAGAAGTCCACGAAACTTAACGTCTCCTACTAGACCCTACCCCCACACACAACTCCCCTTTCCATTTACCAGCCTACCCAAGCCCCTCGGACTTGGAAATTGAAACGTTTGATTTAAGCTTAAAGTTTGCCCTTCATGGCAACTGAAGTCCCGGTCTCGGGGGGGGGGGTCAAAAGCTTGTTTCTTTGTGCAATCCATATTACTAGCGAATGATAGTGCTAATAACATAAGTTAGTCTGTGTGAGAAATGGGTAGCTATATTAGGTAGGTAGGTATTATAATATCATAGGTTTTCTTTTTTCCTTCAAGCTTTCGTAGCCTATCCTATCCTAGCGCACCGGGGGAGTCCCGCAGCCAGCCCGAGGGGTATATAAAGCCTCCTGGATGAGTATGGTATTAAGGGTACTGAGCGCGGTAGTGGTGCATGGTATTATTATTCATAGAATTAGAATACGCACTGTTAGGTTACGCCGCACAACCTTGCAAGATATAACTCGCGATCCAAGCTCAGATTTGGGGGGGGGCGATGTGCCCTAGCTTTTGAGCTCTGTCCGGCGTGGACGAACAAAGTGCTGCGCGCGGGGTGGTTTCAGAAGGGGTTCCCTGTAGGGACCTGGAGAGAGGGGGAGGCCTTGGTTAATGAGATGGATTGGGGGGGGGTTGCGGTAGATTATTGGGGGATGTTTCTCGGGCTGAGCGTAAGTCCAAGAAGTAATATATGATAGCTTCATTGGAAGTTCAAGAAACTAACCATCCCAATACACAGCCCGAAGGGGAAACCTCTACTTGCCCGAACAAGGTCACGAACCTCACAACCTACCAATGGTAATAGTGGCACACTTACCGTCAACCTGCCGGTCCTCTACTACCGTAAAGACCGAAATAATTGGGCATCACGCTAGGACGTTGGAGTTGCCTCTCCTGGTAAGGTCTGCTGTCTCAGGTGAGGGCTGAAGGAGAATCTTCGCGGTGTGTTTTGTCCCCCTAATCAAAAGGGGCAATTCTGGACGTCCTAGCGCCATGCCCAATTATTTCGGTTTTTACGGTAGTGGACTGAAAACCACTACCACCACTGTCCAGATCGGTATCCAAACCAACTAATCTGCTAATACCGGTAGCTCACCCACCCACCCCAAACGCCAGCTACACCATTCAGACCATCCAAGTTAAGCCAACCAATCCGATCCAAACCAGCAACCTCCCTTCCCCCCGCACTGAACTCCCGCCCCATAAGCTAGGCACTGAACAAAACTTCCTAATACTCAATATGCTTAGCACACAACATAGTGCTCGGCACCCCTGCCAATCCGATCCACCCCATCCAACCCGCCCATCCATCCGCCCTTAATCCAACTCAGAACAAAAGCAAAACCAGAGAGCCTGACAGTCCCGAATCACCAGCTGTGCACAATTTCGACACATGCCCAACCCTCACCCCCCACCAAAACAAACACACCCGTAGTGCCAGAGTCACATACCACCCACACTGGCGTGATGCGCCAATAAAACAACTATGGCCGTGCACAGTGAAATACCAGTGTATACACTACCGAGTGACATGATATGATCCGTGACATGTGCGCTTCACTTGGGTTGGAAATATCGCACGCACAAGAAGAGATTCGTATTGCAATTAAGTATAAGGAACACCGGAAGAGAGATAATAAAGGAGAAAGACTAAGGTAACAGACAAGGGAGCAAACAATACGGTACTAGGTAACCCCAGTAAAGGTAGCATAGAACAGGTACACGTCCCAGGCATATTGAACCTGAACGTTTGAGTCCGAATTTAGTACGGGGGTCACAGATGTGCACAGACAATCAGACAATCCACCATACAAATATTTACCCCCCGTATTCGGGTTCAATATGCCTGGGACGTGTACTATGAGTTTTGTGACCAATACGTGATCACTTTTTCAACAACTTGACCTCTTCAGCCTCACGTTCCTCGGCAGTACCATAAACCATCACCCACCGTACTCGAGTTTCAGCTCGTGACATACAGCACACACACATGGCACGACAACTCTGCCCCCCTTGCTAGTGGACACCGGATAGATAGCGAGGGTAAATATATTGGATTAACTAGTCACTTCGCTAGGGCGCGTACCCATCCATTCATCAACAGCGCACCTCCGAGTCATATTTGTGCAAAAGTGCTCGAGTAGGGTACGAGTACAATGCATCTATGCATCTTCGTTTGCGACCAACCAATAAGGCTCGAGGACCATCGACGTATTTGAAAATAAAATATGGCAAGACAAAAACATAATGATCATGCATTTCGCACAAAAACGACAGGGCCCGATCACAAAGGGGAAAGTGCGCAGAGTTCGTACACGGGTAGGGCGTGTTATGCACTTACGCGAATCACCTTCAGCCGAGGTTTATTTATGCTCTTTTCACAAGGGATGGTCACCAAAATAGGATCAAGAGCATGATGTTTGTTTTGTAGTATTTAGTGTTGGTAAAAAGGTGAAATTGAATGATAAATGGGAATCAAGAATATGGCCCATAAAATATGAAGCAAGAAAAAAAGTAGGAGTCGTAACATGTCGTTAGAAGCGCAAAATGGAAGTTAGAAGTATCATGGGAAAGCGTAGAGAGAAACCATGAAAATGCGCGGACTTTTTCTCCGATTATCCACCTTCGCTAAAAAAAAACAAGAGAAAAAGATTCAACACATGAAAAATCGAAGAGATCAAGGATTCAAGAGGAAAAAATAGATCCTCCGAGAATGGTCAAATCAAGCCCTACGATGATGGCCAAGGGCTCGATCTTTCCACAATTCAACCTCAGCCTTAAGTTCCTCAATCTGAGCTTCCATCTCCTCCATTCGCTCCAGCTTCTTAGCTCGTGATTTTCGGGCTGCGAGAGTATTTCGCGCTCGCTTCATAGCGACTGTATCGGACGGATCTTCGACAACGATGGGTGGTAAAGGTGCTCTCTTACGAACACCAGATGTTGCCGAACGTCGCTGAGTGGATACACTTTGGCTACGATAGCGAGGGGAAGTGCTGGGAGAGTCAAGAGCGTCAGGATTCTCTTCGTCAAGACATCCAGGCTGATCGCCAACAAGAGAGTCCGGTTGAGGAACACTGGGCATGGATGGAGAAACAACAGGGTCCTCAGGATCAGGATTCGTCTCAGGAAATAACGAGAACCAGGGGCCATCCGATGAAACGTCATCGCCATTAAAGAGTGGAGACGTATCGTAGCTCTCAGAGGGGGAATCAAAGAGAGACTGAGGAGACGCGAGATTAGTTGTGGCAGTGGAAGTAGGAGGATTCATGAGAAGCTCCCGAGGAGAAATAGTTGGACCGATTGATGGAGAAGAGGTATCATGAACTTCAGTAAGAGGAGAAAATTCGGATGGAAGTTCATGATAACCGGCCATGAACCACTCCTCAAGGGCGGCCTCAGGATCAAAGGTTTTCATATTGTGCTCTATGGTATAACCGTTAGACGATTTTCCAAAAATTCTACCAAGACGAGGAGGGTAGGAGTTTTGAAACGAGGCCATCTCTGGATTCATGGAGGGCAAGGGTGAGAGGAAGAGGGATGGGGAAGGGGAGAAAGAAATACCCTGCTGCATTTTATATGCTCGTGCTGAAGATTCCTGTGATTGGCGGAGAGCCTGAAAATAATGGGCAGCGGTGGTGGGATCAAGAATAGACTGCTGCTGCTGCTGCTGCTGCTGTTGTTGTTGTTGTTGTTGTTGTTGTTGTTGCTGCTGAGAAATTTGCCTTGATTCGGGCGCACGAATGGAATTATCCTGGGGCTGAGGTGGAGTGAATTGATACGAGGTTGAGGCTTGCCGATGGTTGAACGAAGACGTTGTTGTACTGTATCCGAGACCGTGAACAATCTCACTTACTCTTCGCGGTTGCGGGAGTTGAGCAGGGCGTGATTGTTGTTGAGGCTGTTGCAGCTGATTAGGGAGAGTGCGCGGGGATGGTTGGGCTCGCTGGGATGGAAAGAGCACGGGATCGTCGAAACTGATCTGGTTGTCGTGAGTGCTGGTTCTGTCGAAATGAGCAGCGGCTGGTGACCTGGGAGTCGGGGGAAGCGGTGGAAGCGAATCTGATGCTAGTACTTGCGGCGAAAGCCTCTGGTGAGGGGTTGTGGAAGGCCATGGCTGGTCGTTTGGAGGGAAACGCGATGGTTCCGAGGGAAGAATGGTGACTGGCTGTTGTGGGGTTATGTCGCTAAGCGAAGTGCTCAGAGGTCCGTGGATCTCTGGGGAAGGCGTGGTGAAGGATTCTACGGGGGTACAAGCGTGGGAAAAAGAAGTGTGAGGGTGTGTCGGGGAGAGGAACTAAGCGTCCATGATAACTATCCTAATCGTGGGGTGGGGGGTATATTTTATAAGGATTCAGCGTGGTGTTTGTTTTTTTTTGAGGGAAGAGATGAGATGTGGGGAAAGAAGAGGAGAACGAGAGAAAGAGAAAGGAAAGGGAAGGTGAGGGAAATGAGTCAGATCTTATAGGCGTCGGCTTCGAGTCGTGTTGGTGTGGGCTTGGAGTGTCTGGGTTTGGCTTACCTGCCAAGGTTCTCTCATTTTTTTTTCCTTTTCATTTTTTTCATCCTTGCTTCTTCTCCCTGCCCTGCCGCACGCTGCTCGAGTACCCCACCGGAACCTCCCCCCCTCTCTTCCAAGCTGGTCTTGTATGATACTGGTATGGTACCGCTATGATACGGTACTGTAATGAACAACCCAACCCAACAAGTAATACCGTATTACTGGGCCGTGATAAACGAACGAGAAGGGTATGAATGGAAAGGTATGGTTCAGTAGGGTACATTCATTATCTTCAAAGAAAATCGTCACATCAGGGCCAAGAGGAAGATCCTAAGTGCTACCATACTACGGTGCACCTGCCTTTCATCTCTCACTCTCACGATGGAATACGCTGCGGCTACCTTCACTACTGCTAATTTCGTGACCAGAAAATGAGTTGTAAGGAGAGACAGATACAACAAGCAGGGAGTGCCTACTACTCTCTCTAATACCCGTAGCCCACGGCTCTACTGTGCTCGAGTTAGGTATCGTTACTGGCACCACAGAGTGGCAGAGACAAAGATAGACAATACGGTAGTATTTTCAGAAATAGACCGGTGCAATTCGGCATGATGCGGTACTATTTTTTATATATATTATATATATTATATATATATATTTTGTTTTGCTTTTATCCCTCTTTTTTCTTTTCTTGATTCCTCCTGAACCCATGTACCCAATTGGAACATGGAAGAGGCGGAAGGTTCGTTTAAATCTCGGTGTTCACATTCCTACCTACAATCGCTCAGGCAGGCTGCGCCTGACGGGTTTTCTCTTTTTCACCCCAAGGCACACAGTCAGGCTTCTCCTTCTCTCTCTCTGCTTCCCCACTCCCTCCATGCATTGCCTGAAAATGGTAAGACTATCCCTTCTAAAACAATGCGTGAGACCCGGGCAAGCAGAAAGAAGAGCGAACAGGCTCTCCCACACCCCTATCCTCACCAAAAAAGCACCCCAAAAGTCTTTTGCATAATGCCCATATCTCGACGGTCGAGCAAATCACAGAAATGTATGGGGAAATTCATGAAATTCGCTCAGTCCTTTTCGGAACAGAGGCAGGAGCCTGTCCTGGTATCTCCGCCAATGCCGAGATGGAATGAATTAATCAGCAACAATTGATTTCCTCCCCCATCACTGCCCCCACACCTTGCCTCCTTTTTTTTCTAAACCGCCTACGGTATCGTTCCTCGCGCTGAAGGCTTGTTGCATGTTATATAATACCGGTACAAAGGGGGGTTTCTCGCCAACCAACGCCCAATGGGGACCCAAATCCTTTTTATTTATTTTTCCTTTTTTGCAGTACATACTGCGGCTGAAGAATAGAAGAATCGGGGGAGGGGAGGTGGGTGAGATGAGCTTTCCCACCTTTCCGCAAAAAAATTAGTCCGGCAAGTCGACCAACGAATCGTAGACAGGACAAAAGTGCCCGCCGCACCATCAGTGAACTTGAGAGGGAGCGAAGGTTTGCACCAGCAAAGCTCATGGGGAAAATCTCTCCAACGCTTCCCATGCACTGCATTCCAACCCTTTTGTCATCTCTTGTTTTAACAAATCTTGTCCACTTGGTGACGTTCCTCACAGAATTGTACAAGTACCGGTACTCCTACTATAAGCACCAGGATTCGAGCAAAAGAACCTAGGTATGGTATGGTGATTGGGTTTTATTTATTTATATATATACCCCTTTCATTCCTTTGCATCCCCCCCCGTCCAGCGGACCAGCGCTGCAAGTATGGTACCTGTACTTGGCGGATTCAAAAGTGTTCGGAAATCTTGGCGCCGAGTGTCCAGGCGAAAGGTGTGAGATGGCGCCAAGATTTCCGGATACTTTTGAATCCGCCAAGTAGAGTACTCGAGTACGGTACGAAGGCAAGTATTGTGGGTTGGTAAAGAGGGATCTACGCCCTCGGTTCCCCAATTGTGGTAGGGAAGACCTATGGCCTGTATTGTGCTGGTACAAGTACGAATACCGGTACTCGAGTACTCGAGTACACGAGGACCAACGAAGTCCCGCAATCGAGTGCACTATGCACTACTCGAGTATGCGGTACTAGATTACGGTACCATCGCGTTTTTCGCGTGCTCGGGTTTTTCCCTTTTGCCACTCTTCTGCCCAGCAACAATACGAGTTCACAGCACATGGATCTTCCCCTCCATCTTTCCTCTAATTTGGTGGCTAGCTAGTAATGTTCTTGATACGAATTTGCAGGGCTGACGAACAAAACACTTGTAAAATAGCAGTGGAAGAAAAAGGAAAAAGGAAATATTGGGAAAAAAGCAGAGGTAAAGGTGTCTTGTTGTCGTCCGATCCACCACTTGCTGAGAATAGGCTCGGGCGGGATGGATGAACGAATGCGTAGGGGGATTCGTAGTCGTGCCCGTAATTCAAAAGGACAGATTTCTGGTATCGGTAGTGTAAAGACATCCAAGGTGCCAGTTTTGTGCAAAATCCCTCCCCCTGAATGTCAGTCTCAATATACACGTGTACGCATACCCAAACCAAACGCCAAACACACCATCATCATCCATCGGCATCAAGAATCCTCAAAGTTCAGCAAGAGTCATAGATGCAGTTGTGCACTTCCCGCTTCATGCATGAGGGGAGTCAGTCACACCTTCCCTTCCGGTGCCTAACCAGGGATGGTCATCCAAGTACAAGTACTTGTATTCTTACAGGGGGGATTGTTGTGCTTAGGTACAAGTACGAGTACTCGAGGGTTTTTATTTGGCTTTTTTTTATCAGGTGTATTTGATTTATGGTTTTAATACATTCATGTAGCTTGTACTATAACATAAAAAAAAGACCTTAATTCCAATAATTTTGAACAAATGAAATTACGAAAATCAAATCATGGTGGTAAAACAACTCAAAGTAGGAAAATAAAATTCCATTATATTACAAACAATCATTAACTGTACAAGTAAAGAAATGATAAGAAGATTGGCGATTCTAGAAGATTTTTTTGTATTTTTTGTGTAACTCATATAGTTGGTGTTAATGAACAGGAGCTGGCTGCATTAGTAGAAATACTACTCTGGGGTCCAAGTATCAGATGTTTAGAATGCACAGGATGCATAGGATGTAAACTGCCACTCAGGATGCACAGCCGACATTCAAGTGTCCATCATAAGACAATGATGATTATTACCAGAACCTTAGAATACTTTAGACAAAACACTGGGCATTTAATCTTGAGGAGGCAGTCAGACCCATGACTCAATCTTCCTAATGTTATTGGGCATACCCAGGAGTCCCTCCTGGACCTACCACTGACTCAGGTTACTCTATATTTTATCAAGTCAATTTAGGTATTGTTCAATTATAGTTCTAATTCTAGTACATTGAAATCTCTGATATTTCCCAGTTTCATAAGTTCCAACCCTCTAGTAATTCCAGTGTCTGCAAAGGCATGACATGTAATATAAGGGAAATCCTTGTGAAAATTTCAGACCTCCTTTAGTTTCTAATTCTAGGACATTCTGAAGATTGTAATTTTAGCAAGTTCCTAGCAGGACAATTTAGAGAGACATTTGGGCAGGAAAAAAAAAAATCCAAGGAAGAAAAAAAGGATGGAAGGGGGAGCAGAAACAACAAACAATCCCCATTAACTAAAAGGTCAGAGGAGGTTTCTAGTGGTATTTATTTGAAGAAAAACCATGATAGTTGGAGTAAGGATCACAATCATCCAATGCTTTGAGAGAAATGCCCTGCTAACGAGTAAGGCAAGCTCAATGCTGGGTGAATAGAGAAAATCACAAGTGACACAACATGAAAACTTGACAGACCAGGTGAAGTTTCAACTTTATATTGATAAATTTCCTCTATATGGATTCAAAACTATCTCCAACGCTTTGCTTGCTGCAGTCTATTCCATTGATAGTTAAACTATTACCAATATATTAGCTAAAGGCCATGATAAGTGGTCCAAATTGACAGAAAATAAGCCTGAGCGGAAACAAGTTACTCAGGTCAAGCTTCCTCAAATAGAAGAAAAGTAGAGGCTTTGGATTTACCAATGTGAAGGAAAAGGTATGATCTGATCATGGATACCACTCACTCTCCTATCCATCTTTGAAGCTGGAGGTGAGTAAGAGCTTAATAGATTTAGTATCTTTGGTAAAGATCTGAGGTTAATCTAATTTAATGTACTCTAGGAATAGCGCTTACTGAGAAGCTTGTTGGAGTAAGGGCCAAACGATTTGGTAAGCATGAAAATGTTTTAGAATAAAATTACACAATCAGGAGCCATGGATGAATTGCCAGGCTCAAAAGGATTGCAGGATTGCGGCAGAGATAGGTTTATAGCAAGGCAAACTCAGTTAGTATTGAAAAGTATATTGATCAGATTGATGGGATCAATGCAGCCAGTGATGATTACTCAGAGGAGGACTGTAACAATTTTGACAAGAAAGGGTTATTTTAGTGAATACCCTTCTCTATTTGTCTTGCAATACAGAAATCCTTGGGAATTAAAAGAGATAAGACTAGGCTTACTGAGGGCTTTTGTTTTAATGCCAGTGGTAGTGACAGGCGAGAACCGCTTATTATTAGCTATTAGGCTGCACCAGATCATTATGAACAAGGGAGGTGTGTAATACAGGGGTACACTATCATAGACGGAGATGTATCTAGGAAGGTTCAATAGAAAAGTACGTTAAAATCATGATAAAGATTGTTCTCGTAATAATTTATTATCCTGAGATGGTCTCTTTTTGTAGGACTCGATGAGCACTTCAGTAAAGCTCGGAATTGTTTTGTTTTTATTTAACTGATTTAATATTTGTTTAAGGTAGAAAACATGCCTGCAGCGCTAGCTATCGCAAGAAAAAACCTGAAACTCAGTCTATCCTACCCCCATACCAGTAGATAAACCCACTTGCTGAAGTGTTCGGGTAAAAAAAACTAACAACTGAAAGACAAGTCTGAAAACAACAACAGATTTTCAGAAACCTCAGCAGACAAGCAATCTAAGTAATACAACCCAACAGTGAATAAGAACTAATAACAAGTAAAGAAAACCAAATACCTAAACCAGAAACCAGCAAGCTGACCCATCATTTAGGGCTGCAGCATAACATCGTTAATCCCAGTGAGCCGAGTCGAAGCGGAAGAGGCAATAAAGATCCCAAGCAAGAAGAGCAAAGGAATCTAGCTGGAGGACTTAGGACAATCAATGAAGGAAAGGGGATGTGGGTGGCAAGTTGCATAACTCAAGTTCACCGGAACACATCAGTAAATAGCAGTAAGGTATCAGCTGGGGAGTAGGTAGTAGTAGGGGGCTAGCCAGGGACGAAGCAGTGGGGTGCGAACTCTCGCGGTCCCCGAGTGAGATATTTATTGGGGATAACTTGGTGTTCTTTCTTTTGTTACACGGTTGCTATGAGGGATTTCCTTTGTAAGGTTTATGACAAATTGTATTGTTTCCTTAGTTACGCGGAGGTGGGACTCATACTGAGGTATGAGTCGGGCGGCAAAAGGCTGTGCAAGGATTTCCTTCTATATAAGTGGGGCTCCGCCCTCTATTTCCTTCAGGGTTCTCCCTCCTCAACACCTCTGGTGTTTTCACTCGGTTCTCCATGTCGCTTATCGGACGTCCTGGCATCCTCGACCTGGCCTTCGCCTGCCCCCTCCTCTCACCGTACTTTTCTGAATGGTCTGACCCCCTCCCCTCTACCGCCTCGGACCACATCCCGATCCTCCTCCGCTTTGAGGCCCCATTATTTTGGGCTCCCCCCCCGACCCCCAACTGGGCCCTGTCCGACTGGGCCGCCCTGGACACTTCGTTGAAAGCAACGGTCATCTCGCCCCCGCCCCCTCTGCCCACCACGAGCTCCCTGGACATTTGGCTCAGTACCAATCAGGGGAAGGTCACGTCCCAATTTGCGCTGCACACCCCAATGAAAAGGGTGACGTTCCGCTCCAAACCATGGTGGTCCGAGCTCCTGTCGGTGCTCAGAAAGGCCTACAACTCGGCTCTCCGCTCCTCGAAACAAGATAGATTTGATGCCTCTCTCCTCGCATCCGCAAGGGCGGCGAGATCAGCCTACTTCAAGGCGATCAAGAAGGCGAAAAGGGCCCACTGGTCCTCCTTCTTGGCCTCAGCGACCCCCCAGACCGTGTGGACGGCCAAAAGATTCGCCGTCGGGCGTCCCCCCCCCCGCTTCCCTGATCTCCCAGGCGCCTCAACGCCGCCCGAGCTCAACAAAGCGCTCCTTGATCATTTCTTTCCTGGCGATCCGGCTGGGTTCACAGACACCATCCTGCTCCCGTTCAGAGAATGCCTCCCGCTGGCACCGGACGAGATCAGCAGGGCCCTTGCCCGCTCCACCCCGTCATCGGCCCCAGGGCCCGACGCGATCCCTAACTCGGTTTGGAAAAGGGTGCACCGTGTGGCCCCTCACCTCATCCACGACCTTCTGGCCCCCTTGGTGACCTACGGGTCCCACCCCCTTACCCTCAAAAAGGCCGACGGCATAGTCCTTGACAAGCCCGGGAAGCCCTCTTACGACTCCCCCTCATCCTTCCGTGTCATAGTTCTTCTCCAGACCTTTTCCAAGATCCTCGAAAGGATAATGAACTTGAGACTCTCCTGTGTGGCCCGTGCCACTGGCCTCCTCAATCCTCACCAATGCGGCTCGCTAGCTGGCCTGTCGGCTTCGGACGCTGTTACCACCCTCACCCATGAGGTGAAGACCCTCCAGATGGCTGGAAGGAAAGTCTCCACACTCTTTCTAGACATTAAAGGGGGTTTCGACAATGTCAACCCCTCCACCCTCTGCGGCATGCTTCGAGCCAAAGGGGTCAACCTGTACCTTGTGTCTTGGACTAGGTCCTTCTTGTCTGGCAGGTCTTGCCGGCTCCTATACCAGGGATCGCCCAAGGTGTTCGCCCCGGTCTCGGTGGGCACGCCCCAGGGCTCCCCAGTCTCCCCGCTTTTGTTTGTCATTTACGTTTCGCGCCTCCACTCTGAGATCCCCCGGGGCCTCACGCTCTCCTACGTGGACGACTTCGGTCTGACCGCGTCCTCTGCTTCCTATCGGGGCAACATCCGAATCCTGCAGAGGCATTACGCCAGGTTGAAGGCCAAAGGGGCCAGACTGGGTGTCAGCTTCTCGGTCCCCAAGACAGAGCTTATCCACTGGCGCACGAACAGGGATAAGGCCCCCATTTCCAACGCTCCGATCCACCTGGACGGGTCGGTCTTCACGCCCAAGGGAGAGGTCAGATGGCTAGGCTACTGGTTCACGCCCTCGATCTCCACCACCACCCACTTTGTCAAGAGGCTGGCCAAAGCCCAAGCTGCCTTCGTGGCGGTTAAACGTCTCTCCCCCCCAGGAATTGGCCTCCCCCCGTACCTCTGTCACAGACTTGCCTCCTCCCTCCTCTTTCCCATCCTCAGCTATGGCGCGGACGCCTTTGTTCCAACGGTCTACATGACCAGGAAGCTCTCCGCGTTCTGGCACAAGGTCCAGAGATGGACGACCAACTGCTTCATGAGCACCCCCACGGACATCCTGGCCATTGAGGCCTGCCTCCCGCCACTCGATCTCCTCCTCACGTATAAATGCCGGCTGGCTCACCTTAGGATCCTCTGCTCCCCGCCAGAGATCAACCCCGCAGCCGCGAGGCTCCCCCCCTCGGTGCAGACTCCTTCCCTTCACCGCCACTCTCCAGACTTCAGGGCCCTGAGCGCGAGGAATGCGGGCAGCCGCCTGCCCCTCCATTGGACCCAGCCCAAACCTCCCTCCAAGAACAGGGCCCACCTCCCCCTCGACGCTCTCCCCCACTCGATGCTTTTCCTTCTGGGCCAGGACGGGCTTGACGCCCTCCCTGTCACCTCTCAGCACCTCCTCAGCGACTTCTATCCCGAGCCCCCCCCGGGCCGCTCCTACCCACAGCTCAAGCTTAAGTGCAAGAACCTCCTCATGGAAGAATAGGACCAAGCTGCTCCAGACCCGGCCAGGTACCCGTTCAGCCCCTCGCTGAAGCCCCACCCGTTCATGGGCCTCGACAAGTTTACTGCGGGCCGCCTTCACCAGATGAGATCTGGGAAGAGCTACCTCCGCGCCCACCCCTCCTGGGACAGCGAAGTCCCCACCACGTGCCCCAGTTGTTTGACATCCCCTGAGACGTTCGAGCACGCTATCCTCCGATGTCCGGCTAAGGAGCCTGCCAGGACCCGCCACCTTCAGGGGGTCTTGGACGTCGCCCCGGATGCCCCAGTATGGTCCTCGGCTGCCCTCTTGGGCGCCCTCGCCCGCTACATTAAATCTACAGCTACAGCCTACCCCCCGGGCATGTTCTCACGCCCGTCGTCCTCTACTTCCTCAGTTTCTGTCCGCTCATCTAATGTAGTTTCTTTTGGGTACTTTATGTCGTCTCAGGAAAGCTAGGTTTAAAATTTTGTTTTTTATGCTTTCCGCTGGTTTAAGGAGGGTTTCCTTTGTTTTACTTGGTATAATTTCGCGCCCGCATGTGGGCCTGGGACCGGTACGGACCCCAGTTGAAGAGCTTTCGGTGCCTGATGTTTCCTTTGTTCGTTCGTTTTGGTTTTTGGGTTTTGTTTTCGCCATAGCTAGCGCTCCATGCGATTTCTTGTACCTTAACAACGAATATATGATATAAAAAAAAAAAAAAAAAAAAAGCCCCCAATTTCCTTAATATTTCTCGTCCGCTCCACCTCCAGCGGTTGAAATCTCAACAGCATGGGAAATCATTGTCAGAGTGTCCTCAGCCTCTGATCTGCCCCGCCCGTGGCAACTGCTCGGGGGTTCATCACGCCTTCATCTCCTTCCTCTGTCTGGGGCCTTTAGCCTCCCCTCCCTGGGGTTATGGATTCCTTTCTGGTTCCGTTTATCTTTGTTGAGCACACTCGCGTTGATGTTCCTACCCTTTACCCCGCACTTCACGACGCATCTCGCTTAGCGCTTTGGACAGTCGGCAACCGTCCTTCCTCCGTCAATACACGGTCGCTCGTTTTGGACTATCAGTGAAGTAGTTGCCCTGGTGGCGCTGCTCTCTGGTATTGCACTCTCTCCTGAGTTGCACGGATCGGTACAGCCCGCATTCGAAAAACTGTGACCCCATCTCCATCCTCTGTGTTCGTACTTCTCGGTTGTTTGGCGAGCCCTCCTCCGCCCGCTTCCCATGCGTCAGATCCGCTTGCATCGTACTGCTTCACACCCGCCGCTGGCATCCCACTGCCTCCAGCTGGCACCTTACTGCCACGTCCTCACTGCTGGCACCACTACTGCTGAGTGGCTCTCCTCGCTTGGTGGCTCCCCTCGCCTTCTTCACCCGTTACACGATTTACTCTACGGTCGCAACTCGCTTAGGTTACCCCAGCTCATGGTATAGTACTGCCTGCTTGACTTGGACTTCATTCCACGGCGCGCCGATACAACGAGCACTCCGCCCCTGTCCCACCTTGCCCCTAAGCCGTTAGGTTCGGGGAATTCCATTAGGTTCTCCGGCAACAGTAGTTTTATCCATCCACTGCGTCGGCCGTGGGCCGTCCGATTCTTTTCTTTTGTTTTGGGGAGCCAGCCGCAGGGTGTGTGTCTTTCTCTGGTTTCGTTCCTATTCATGTCTTTCCTTACATGTCTGGAGGAAGGTATTGCTTCGTCTTGCTTTCGTCTTAGGTGCTGTTAGGGGGAGTGGTGTGCTTTGGGTTCGAGGGGGTTGATTTTTCCCATGAGGGGGTAAAGCGGGTCGTTAGATTGTTTATAGTTTTGTTCACATCATAGCTAGCGCTCCACGCAGTTTCTTGTACTTTAACAACGAATACATGATTATAAAAAAAAAAAGCCCCCTGTTTTCTTCCATCTTTCTCGTCCGCCCCATCTCCAGCGATTGAAATCTCAACACCGTGGGAAATCATCATGAGAGTGTCCTTCGCCTCTGGTCTCCACTGATGGCTTTGGCCTAGGAGTACTATGCACCCGTCTATCCCTCTCCTCTCGGTGAGTTCTTTGGCCTCACCTCCCAGGAGGTTCTTGATTCTGTCTTTGTTTAAGCATGCTTGCGTTGATGTTTCTCCCCCTTACGCCGCACATCGCGACCGGTCTAACTTAGCGATTTGCACTTTCGGCAACGCTCCCTCCATCGTCAACAGACGGTCCCTAGTTTCGGGCTATCGGTGAAGTAGTTGCCCTGGTGGCCCTGCTCTCTGGTATTGCACTTCCTCCTGAGCTGCTCGGTCTGCATGGTCAGCATTCGAAAAATCGTGACCTGGTCTCCGTCCTCGGTGTTAGTACCTCTTGGTTTCTGGCGAGCCTTCCCTCTTCCGCTTCCCGCGGTTAGATCCGCTTGCACCGTACTGCTACATCCCAGCTGGCACCTTACTGCCTTCTCCTTCTTCCCATCCCCTCGGGTCTCCCTCTCGTCCGGGATCCTCTCCGGTAGGGACACACTCTCTCCTGTAACAAGGAACCACGTGAGAGAAGTGGTAATATCGTCCGGTTGGCCCTTGGTCTATCCGTTGTGGCTGGCATCCCCTCTGCTGAGCGGCTCTCCTCGCTGGGTAGCTCTCCTCGCCTTCTTCACCCGCTCCGCGATTTACTGTACGGTCGCAACTCGCTGCGGTTACCCTGCGTCATGGTATAGCACTGCCTCCTTTACTTGGGCTTCATTACGTGGCGGGCCGATACAATGGGGACTCCGTATTAGCCGCACGGACTCCCAGTAAGGATTTACCGGGCAGAGTTACCCTACCTTGACATGCACGAAGTTCGAAGGAAAAAGATAAAACCCCCCTTCAGCCCCGGCGTTGGGACGGCCCGTCATCACTGGCCGACTCGGTAGTTGCATCCCAACACCAAAGACCACTATCAATGGAACACATCTTATGACACCGTATACATCGCGGCCGTCCGACCGACCAGATCCTGTTGGCTGGATATATGAGGGGAGACCTTCGGGCACCCTATGCAAGTAGATACAGGTGAATCGGACGACGGCACATAAGGTTACAGACAATTGAAGAGAGACAGTCGGAAGGGTGGGTCGAAAGTACCAGGACAATTTGCACGAAAGTTAGTCTGCTCAGACCTACAAGGACGTGTAGAGTATGAAGAAGGTAACTATGCCCAGTCAGTGGATCGGGTGCATCCACAAAGGACAGGTTGGTAAAAGATGGAGTCCGAGGGAAAAAGCCCATAGGTACAATCCCGAGGACAAGCAGTATAATGCCGGAAGACCACAATACGATATGCCGTTGAAGGCCGAATTCTCAACGGAACCAACCAAAGAATATTGACCATCATCTGTCCACCGAGTCAGACTACCCTCGGTGAGCACGAGGGAAAGATCATTGGTAATCATTGTTGTCAACGGATAAACGGATGGGCTGACAGCTGATGTGGTCTCCACACCATCAGGAATAACGGAAGCGCAGACCGATAAGTTGGCCATGGGAGCAAAAGGTGTGGTAGAGAGTTTTCAGGGTCTACGAGTCTTTGCACTGAGGTGAAGTTGGCAGAATTGTGAGCAAGATACTTAGTTAGTATAGAGTTAGCATGTATACCGCAATTTCTCAGACGCGGAATATAAATATCGAAGCATCTTTGCTGCTATTGGAAACAACAAACGTGGAGAAGAGATCTTATGAATATAATAAGTTTCTACTTTTTATCGTTACCAATACTTTGACTATCTACATTGAAGTACAACCATTATATCTAGCCTACATTACTCATGTCTTCTTAACGAGTTCTCCGATAGAATAACAACTCAGGTCCTAGCTGTCGGAATACCTCACGCCGAAGCTACGACCCAAGACTCCGTCCCTGTCCTACCTTGCCATTAAGCCGTTAGGTTTGGGGAATTCCCTTAGGTACTCCGGCCACATTAGTTTTATCCTTCCGCTCCATTGGCCTTGGGCCGTAAGATTCTTTTCTTTTGGTGAGGGGGACCCGCCGAAGGGTTTGTGTCTTTCGTTGGTTTCGTTTCTATACTTGTCTCTCCTTACATGTCTGGAGGAAGGTATTGCTTCGTCTTGCTTTCGTCTTAGGTGCTGTGAGGGGGGAGGATGGGCTCTGGTTTTGAGGGGTTTGATTTTTCCCATGAGGGGATGATGTGGGTCGTTGGATTCTTTTATGGTTTTGTTTTCGCCATAGCTAGCGCTCCATGCGATTTCTTGTACCTTATCAACGAATACATGAGATATAAAAAAAGAAAAAAGAAAAAAGAAAAAAACCCCCTATTTCCTTCATCAATCTCGTCTGCTACACCTCCAGCGATTGTTATCTCAACACCATGAGAAATCATCGTGGGAGTACCTCCCGCCTGTGGCCTCCCTTGGTGGCTTCTGCCTAGGAGTCCAATGCATCCATCTCTCCCTTTCCTCTCTCTCTGGGGTCCTTGACCTCCCATCTCGTGGGGTTATGGCTTCCTTCGTAGGCGCTGTTCTGTCTTCGTTTAAGCACCCTTGCCTTGACGTGCCTACCCCTTATGCCGCACTTCGCGACCCGTCTCGCTTAGCGTTTTGCACGGTCGGCAACCCTCCTTTCTCTGTCAACACACGGTCACTAGTTTCGGACTATCGGTGAAGTAGTTCCCCTGGTGGCCCTGGTCTCTAGTATTGCACTGTCTCCTGAGTTGCAGGATCGGTATGGTTGGCATTCGAAAAAATGTGAACCTCTCTCCGTCCTCCGTGTTCGTACTTCTCGGTTGTTTGGCGAGCCTTCCTCCTCCCAGTCCCCACTGTTAGATCGGCTTGCACCCTACTGCTACGCCCCTCCTTGGCTGGCACCCTACTGCCCCTTTAGCTGGCACCTCACTGCTCCTCATGATAGCTGGCACCTCCACTGCTGAGTGGCTCTCCTCGCTGGGTGACTCCCCTTGTCATCCTCCCGCTCCTGCGACTTACTCGACGGTCGCAAACCTCTCAGTAGGTTACGCTGTGTCATGGTATAGCACTACCTCCTTGGCCCATGCTAAAGTCCGAAGCGCTGCCGCCCCCTGGCTTTTGCCTTATTGGGATATAGCCTGCCCAGGTGGCCTTTCGGTTTGGGGTTTCGTGTTACTTTTCGTTTAAGGCTGAGCAATAGTAGTTTTATTCTTCCCTCTATGCCGGTACGCACTTGGTGCTGTAAGATTCATTTCATTTGTTTTGGAGGCTCGCTGAAGGGTTTTGTCTTGTTCTGGTTTTATTTCTATGATGTCTTTCCTTACATGTCTGGAGGAAGGTATTGCTTGGTTTAGCTTTCGTCTTAGGTGCTGTATGGGGGGGGGGGTGTTCTCTGGTCTTGAGGGGCTTGGCTTTTTCCCAAGAGAGGATGATGCGGATGTGGGTTGTTAGTTTGGTGGGTTTTGTTTTCGCCATAGCTAGCGCTCTACGTGATTTCTTGTACCTTAAGCTTTACGCTACCTGGTATTTCTTTCATGACTCTTGTACTTCATAATATAATGTCTTCTATTCTGATATCCAAGATCCACGCCAAGAACCCACGAACCCTGACCCTGATCTGCCATTACACGATCAGCCTTCATCTGAGATGGTCATCTCCGAACCCTCACGCTAAACGACTATCATGATTTAGGACCTTCCTGTCGTTGTGTGCCTTGGACTAACGTTCAGTGCCAAGACCCAGTGACACAAGGTAGCGTCTAACGAGGATCCAACACACAACACCATGTCTCAACGTGTCGAACTTCCTACCGCTGCATTAACTGCCTTGCCCGAATAGTCGGCAGTTACCAATGATGAGTTTGATTAACTACCCGAAGATCCAATTAGACAGCAGCTCCGCACCACGGGCGATCTTGCTACTTCACTCAACGTGCTCCCGGCACTTCCTTCCATTCCCCGACAAGGCACCCCAGCACCGTTTAAACAAAACCCTCGCTCGCAACAGGTACAACAACGTGATCAAAATCTAACCAACGAAAGGGAAATGCTTGCTGAAGAACGAGACGCACTTACCGAAGAACGCGATGCTTTGCTTATAGAGGGACAAGGAGTGGAGGCAAGGTACAGAGCCATCGAGACTGACCTAGAGCTGGACAGAGCCACCATAGTTACCCTTAACACCGCCTTGACCAACATGAACACTGCCCTGGCAACTGCAACTGCTGCACTTGCAAATGCAGGGGGACCTGCTCCGCTAGCAGGCGAACAACCCCCGAAGCGAGAATCAATCTACAAGTGACAGGAGTTCGACGGATCCCAAGACCAACTTCACTCATTCATTCCAGAATTACGTACCAAGTTCCTCGGAGATGCCCACAAATTTGTGGATGTCCAACATCGGTTAGCATATGCTGGTGGGTTCCTGAAAGGGAAGGCTTACGAAGAAATCCTTCCACGTCTTGATGAAGGAAAGATTAATATAGCTAGTGTGGAAGACCTTATCACCCTACTCGAGAACGCCTTCGGTGACCCTGATAGGGTCCATACAGCCGAATGAAATCTAAAAAGCCTACGTCAAAAGAACTGTAACTTCTCTGACTACTTAGCGGATTTTGAACGATATGCAGCCGAGGTATCTTGGAACGATGCTGGTAAGCGAACCTCATTGTAGAAAGGATTAAGCGCGGAACGCAAGGACGCTCTGGTAACCCTGGACATCCATGACGAACTTGACCAATCTATCATATTGCTCAGACGTATGGATAACAAGATCCGTGCCGGGGCAGCGGAACAAAAGGGGTCATCTTCTACATGGAGATCATCTACCACGAGCACGACCACAACACCTCTCATGGTTCCCTGATGAGATATATGTTGGGATAACTTTGGTGTTCTTTCTTGTGTTACACGATTGCTATGAGTGATTTCCTTTGTAAGGTTTACGACAAATTGTATTGTTTCCTTGGTTACGCGGATATGGGACTCATACTGGGGTATGAGTCGGGCGGCAAAGGCTGTGCTAGGATTTCCTTTTATATAAGGGGGGCTCAGCCCAAGATTTTCTTCACGCTTCGCACCCCCTCCACCTCCAGTCATTGAAATTACAACTCCACGTGGTTCAGTGCACGATCCGCCCTCGCCCCCTAACTCTACCTCCCCCTCAGGCTTCGCGTCCCTGAACCCCCATCTCCACGATGGAAGACCTTCCCCCCCTCCCCTCCTCGAGGAACTCGTCTAGAGCACCCTCAGCGCAGTCTTCTTCCCCTGAGCTCTCTGAGTCCCACCTCTACATACGCGACTTTGTCAGCGAAACCCGCCAGAGACTTAACTTCACCTCGGTCCAACTCCCTATCCTCGACGATCACCAGCTCTCCGGCCTGTCGGACAGGGAGACGATTCTCGTCCCCCTTTCCTGCTCCACCCTCAACGCGCTCGCGTCCATGACGCGTCAGCTTGACACCATAACAACCCAATTAGGCAACATCCAAACTGCCATTCACACCATGCCCACCTGGCCTGCACTCCAGGGCGTCATCGAACCAATCAACGCGGCCATTCGTGACCTGTCACACAGGGTGACTGCGCCCCCCCCCCAAGCGCCTGCCCCCACTCGGCCCCCGGTTCCCCCGACTGGTGCAACCACTCACCAAGCCCCCACAACCGCTCGGCCACCTATTCCTCCGTCTGGTGCACCCGCACCCCCCTTTTCCAGGCCCAAAGCAAGGGCCCCTCCCCCCAACAAGGGCTCCTCGTCCTCCTTTGACCCGGACATCCCCAGATATGATGTGGGCACCCGATCCTTTTACGGTGACCCTAGGGCGTACGTGGTCAAGTTCCCGGATTCTTGGGAGGCGAACGCGTTCTGCGAAGGGAAGTACCCCGACCCCACCACCTTCATCCCTGGGCACCTCGCCCCCGACTGCCCTAAACCTCAACAATCGTATGCCAAGGTCGCCTCTGCTGGCGCTCCCAAGGGCAAGAAGAATAAGAGCTCCCTCACGGCCGCCCAAGTCGCGTCAGCAAGTACCGGTGTGCCTGCTACCCAGCCACCTAAATCGCTCCCTACGGCCGAAAGAAGGTTCTACGCTCCCCGTTCCTCCCCCTCTGAGCACCAACAAGCGTCTTTGATTGCTGCCACCTTCCCCGACATAGCTGCTCGTGTCCTAAGGGATGCCAACTGCATCCTCCCCCTCGCGGTCACGACCAAGGTCAACGATCGTGGTTCAGTCACCCTTCTCGTCACCGACCCTGCCACCCCCGCTGCCGCCTTCGCACCTTACTTCGACGCTCTCTCTACCCAACTCAACAAGTCCTTCCCGGTGGGTGAGTCCCCCTGGTTGCCCTCCCGCCTCGCCCCCAACGAAGCCCAACTCGCCATTCACTCCCTCCCCATCGCGTTCCTCCCCGAAGACCCGAATGAGCTCTTTCCGTGCCTCGCGGAGTCGATCCTCAACTCCAAAAACATACGCATCCTCACCGCCAGGTTTCTCAACCCCGACGCTCGGTCGAGGGAGAACAAGACTGCCACCTCCGTCATCGTCTCTGTCCATCCAGGAGACGTCCCAGTCATGGGTTCCTCTATACACCTCTTCTCCCGTTCGAGGACGGTCGAACGAGCCTACTCCTCTAATAGGTACACGCAGTGCAAGAACTGTTGGGCCTTCGGACACGTTGCCCCCAGGTGCCCCTCCGTCGACCCTGTTTGCCCCATCTGTTCTCTCAACCACACCCGCGCCATGCACCGATGTCCCAACCCTACCTGCCCTGGAGGTGGCAACACTAAGGCTACTCCTGGCTGTTGCTCTTCCTCACCACCGAGATGCGCCAATTGCGATGGGGCCCACACTGCGACTCACAGGGATTGTGACTCCCGCCCGTCTCCGCCCACTCTCAGGCGTTCCACCGCTGCCGAAACGATTATTCCTCGGCCGCCCGCTGGCGACGAGATGGACACGGCCAACGACGATGATGACCTCTCGCCCCCCGCTTCACCCACCCGCTCCCTCCAGTCAGCGTTCGAGATGGCTACTCCAAGAGCCAGAAGCTCAACGATTCTTCCGGCCCCAGTAGGGCCCGCACAAGGTAGCCGACTCCTCCCCCCAGTGGAGCCCGCCAGCCCCTCTCCCATGAGCAGAACTCCGTCGGGCCTGGCCCGTTAATGCAGTACCACCAGACATCGTGGGGCGGTGAGCAGGACTCCCCTCCCCCTCCGAAACCCTTCACACTCGTTCAACACAACTGCCTCGGGAGCTGGGATGTGTTTCTTTCGCTTTTTGGGTCGTTCACGCAACTGGCCCACCCTCTGTCCATCGTCGCCCTGCAGGACCCACCGGTCTACAGGGGCAAGCTACCCTGATTCAATATGTTTACTGTTTTTTCCCCTCCGACCGATGGTGGCTGCAAGCCCCGCGTTGCCTGTTATGTTTACAGTTCGTTTTTGGCTACTGTTTCCCTCCTACCCCGGTTTTTTGGCAGGGGTGATGTTATGGCTTTGGACCTCTTCACCCCTGACGGCTTCTTCAACCCCGCCACCACTGGCTTTACCATAATCAATTCATATAGTACGAAGGGTCGTCTCAACAACACCCGCTCTGTCCCTCCAGATATTATTTTTCCTGCCTCCTCTCTCCCGACCCTCACGCTGGGAGACCTCAACATTCACCACCCGATATCTGACCCCCTTAGGACATTCAAGGAGGATGAGCTAGCCACCTCGTCGCCCTACTTTGACAGGGCTACTGAACTTGGCTTCTCCCTCCTAAACACCCCAGGGGTCTTTACGCGCTTCTCCATGTCACTCATTGGGCGCCCCGGTGTCCTGGACCTCGCCTTTGCCTGCCCCCTACTCGCCCCGTACTTCACAGAGTGGTCCGACCCACTCCCCTCCACTGGATCCGATCATGTCCCGATCCTCCTACGGTTTGAGGCTCCCCTCTTCCGAGCCCCCCCTCCGGCCCCGAACTGGGCCCTGACTGATTGGCCTTCGCTAGAGGCCTCGCTCAAGGCGACCTCGATCCCCCCACCCCCACCTCTGCCAACAACAAGGTCCATGGACATCTGGTTCAGGACGAACTTGGACAGAGTGACGGCCCAACTAGCTCTCTACACCCCGATCAAGCGGGTCACTTTCCGGTCAAAGCCCTGGTGGACAGAGCTCCTCTCTCAACTCAGGAAAGCTTACAGTTCCGCCCTCCGCTCGTCCAAGGCAGACAGATTCGACGCCGCCCTTCTTGCCTTGGCTAGGGCTGCCAGGTCCGCCTACTTCAAAGCAATCAAAAAGGCCAAGAGGGACCACTGGTCCGCCTTCCTGGCCTCGGCAACCCCGCAGACTGTCTGGACGGCGAAGAAGTTCGCCATAGGACGACCGCCCCCCCGCTTTCCTGAGCTCCCAGGAGCCGCTACACCACTTGAACTAAACAAGGCCCTCCTTAACCATTTCTTCCCTGGCGAACCGGCCAGGACTGTCGACTCCATTCTGCTTCCCTTGAGAGACTGCCCGCCCCTGACAGCTGAGGAAGTGGGCAGGGCTTTAGCCCGCTCCTCTCCATCTTCGGCCCCCGGCCCCGACAAGACCCCCAATTCGGTGTGGAAAAGGATAAATAGGGTGGCTCCCCACCTTATCTACGACCTGCTCGCCCCGCTGGTGACTCATGGGTTTCACCCCCCCGCCCTCAAAAAGGCAGACGGCATTGTCCTAGACAAACCTGGGAAGCCTTCGTACGACTCACCCTCCTCTTTTCGTGTAATAGTACTACTACAAACATTCTCCAAGATCTTGGAAAGGATTATGAACTCGAGACTATCTGGAGTAGCCCGCGTGGCAGGCCTCATCAACCCTCACGAGTGCAGATCGCTGGCCGGTTTATCGGTGTCGGACGCGGTTAGAACCCTGACTCAGGAGATTAGAACCTTGCAGATGGCTGGGAGAAAGGTTTCCACGCTCTTTCTCGACATCAAAGGGGGTTTCGACAATGTCAACCCGTCTACCCTCTGCAACATGCTCAAATCGAAGGGCGTGAACCCCTACCTCGTATCATGGACCAGGTCCTTTCTCACAGGCAGGTTATGCCGGCTCCTCCATCAGCAAAAATTATTATATGCGTCCTGAGCGTCCCGTGCATCAGACACTCAGGACGCTCAGAACGTTAACCGTTACTCTGGACGCGACGTCGGCCGGACATCACGTCCGGACGCCATTCCCTATCTACCCCTGCGTCCTCGACGTCCACCACCAAGCCCATGCGTCCAGATGCCCTCAGACCCTAAGCTCTCCCGCATCCCGACGATCTCCTTCCTGTGCCTCCCTC
>Ga0307517_10001457_pt1 | contig 39681 bp, 47 predicted proteins | sample 23_EM_MG_FD_194515 | JGI IMG/M metagenome (GOLD analysis project Ga0307517, IMG submission 194515) | Populus trichocarpa ectomycorrhiza microbial communities from riparian zone in the Pacific Northwest, United States - 23_EM | ecosystem: Host-associated > Plants > Roots > Unclassified | place...
CAAATAATTCAGGTGATTTTCTTGCGGTCGCAGTGAGGATGATATCTGTAGCCTCCGATGGCTGCATGTGAGTGCCCGAGCCATGTCACTCGGAGCTTAGGATTCCAGTACGCTTTTGGTATTTGCGCCTTTGCGCGTAGTTCTTTCTTCCTTTCTTGTACAACTCGTGTCTTCTCACTCGTTATGGTACCTTGTAATCTATGCTTGGTAGATTATTTCTCATCTACTGTGTACTTATATATATATACTCGAATCGACAGGACTTCGAGTCCTTAGTTTTCCTTCCATTACAGCACTTACACTATATATGCTCAACATAGATGATGAAGACGATGAGTGGTTGGAAGAACCGACAGAGGAAGAGTACACACCGGTTTCTCCAGGAAGTCCTCCAAAAAGTGTTGTTAACTGGGGATCAAGCCTTGTGAAGAGTTTCATTGCAGAAAAGAACAGTGAGAAAGATGCGGGCAGTAAGCAGAGGGTTTCCTCAGCCAAGGCAGAGCCGCGGTCCGCGGACGCCGGAGGTGGATGATGTGCTTGACAACAACGACGACTTCAATAATAAATATGGACAGCCTCTGACTCATAGACTTAGCAAATCACATGATTAATCGCGTGATCAGGTAATTTACCAGTAAATAATACCCCCCATATCAGGTTGGGTAAATTACTGGTCAAAAATTAACCCTCATTTTTTTACGCAACCCTAGTACAGTGTCATACCAACCTCACGTGACGTATTCACCATATGTACATATTGAAGTAGTTAGAACGATAAGCTCTCTCGCTCTCCCTTCATCTCTGTGCGATAGCTAGCTTCCGAATACCACCTTTTGGTCCAGCTCCTTCGTGTGAGTAAGATTCAGTGTTTTTCCTTCTTCTGTAACGAGGGGTTTTCCAGTGTCCTCTTGAATAATTCTGACAGGTCGCTATGGCTGCCTCGTCAGTGGAGTCAGTTCCTACACCGTCGGCTCCATCCGAGTTGGAAATACGGATTGCTCGGTTGGCAGACCCTAATACTGGTATGGGATGTCCGCTTTCTTCACTATTTGACACCAATTCCTTCTCCTAGAATTACGCACAAAACATGCAATTGCAACAGAGATACGCGAAATGCTGGAGACCGTACGTGATCCCGAGTCGACACGCCCTCTACCCAATCTTGCTCAAGCGCTTCTCGACTTGCTTCGATCTGGTGAACCCTCTTTTCACAAGGATTCCTCGGAGTATCAGTTCCGTCGAGTCCTCTTTGAAACATTGAATCGTTTGCCCCTTAATGATACTCTCAGAAGCAAGATACCGGCTATCTGGGCTGGTATGCTTCACGTCCTGCTCCACGAAAATGATGAGAATGGGATAACCGCTTCCAAAATGCTGATGGACATCGTTCGTGGACATAGATCTCTAACCGATGAAAATCTAGCGGAATTTGTGGCCATATTTCAAAAGGCATTCGCGGGTATGCAAGGCCTCGTAAATCAATACCTCTCTGAGGATTCCTTGCCTCTGGATGCGAATATCTCATTACCTGCCTTACACAGCTTCAAAGTTCTTGCGGAAATGACAATGGTCATGGTCCTTATATCACAACTCCACAAAAATCCCACGATGTTCCAAGGAACGATAGCTCTCGCTTTTGAGGTACTGGCTCTAGAGTCATCTGCACAACACAAAGCTAGGACTGAATACGAGGCAATGGGTGGTTTCTGGTCAGGAATGTCTGCGACAGTTCGCAATCCAGGGCTATATAGTGACTTCATTTATGCTCAGATCAAGGCAGGTGATTTGCAGGGTCTATGCCTCGGCTATCTTACTTCTGTCCACTTAGATGCTGCAATATCTCATCTTCGTCATCCGCCAATCTGGAGAAATATCTGAAACTTACGGGGAGACACTTGTTTTAAGTGTTTTGAGGTTGTTTCAAGACTGCCCAGCGAATGGTGTCCATCTGAGAAAGGTAATCCATGATTGAAATTCATAATATTACTTCTATTTATCCTTGGTATAGGAATTGATGGTCCCGTTCCGCCATTTGATGAGCACCCCACACAGACGTGCTCTGTTCGGCCATCTTGACAAACTATTTGACGAAAATGTCCTTCTTGGAAGCGGACTTGCGAGCAGAGAAAATCTACGGTGCGCCATGCATAAAATTACTTGACATCTGATTATATAAGAGATGCAGCGTTCCTGTGTTTTCCGCGGTAGCAGACCTCGTTCACCACGCCAAAGCAGACCTGAATTCGTCACAACTCAGCAGAATAATTTGCGCGTTCACTGCCATGATGCATAAGCCGGCATTAGGAAACAACCTTCACGTTGTGTTTGCCAAGATGATGTTCGGTTTAACAGATGTCGTCGCAGCAAAAGAGACACCCCAAGGTGCTTCAAAGCTCCTCGAAGCCTTGTTCGAGACTTGTGTAGAAAAACTCGAAAGCCTTTGTGTTGTCTATGCTGATCTGCGTGGAGAACAGAAGGAAAAAGTGTCAGCGGGAGACTCAGGATCGGACGCCCTTCTGATTGAAAAGTCAAGGCCTGCATGTGCTGCTGTATATGCATCTGAGAGGCCAGAGGAGGTCTTTCATGGTTCGTGCTTCCTTTGACTTCATCGGTATGGTCTCACTCTTCGGTTATTAGAGTCGCGAATGGTGTTTCGAACATTGCTGCATGGTTTCCGCCTTTGCCTTCAGTCAATGAAAAAGTGTGACGCTCCTGTTCCCGATGGTACTTTAATTTCCCGCCTCTTCAAAAGCTGCTTGCAGTGCATGTCATTCTTCGACCCCGATCCCAAGGTCCCAGATCAAAATGAACCAATCGAATCTTTTGGGCTTATACTAGCAGAGGTCAATTTGCATGTCTTCCAAGAGGTCTGGAACCACAACATGGAGTTTTTCTTCGAATGCGCGCAAAAGCGCATGATGCTACTAAATGTATGTCAATCATTATTATCTCGAGAGGCAACATCCGCTACGCTCCTTGCGATAGTCCTGAAGTTTCTGGTTGACCGTCTTCCGTTGCTTGGAGAATGCGACGATATGGCTGCAACTGCCACTATTCGACTTTACAGAATGGCTTTCGGAGCCGTTGGCCCCCATGTTGCTACCAACGAGGCAATACTAGCGTCCCATGTTGGCAAGCTATTGATGGATTGCTTTCCCCTTGCCGCGAAGGCGACCAAACCCACGAACTATTATTACCTCCTGCGAAGTCTCTTCACAGCAATTGGTGTAGGCGGTGGCCGATATCAACTTCTTTATGATGCAGTTGTGTCCCTCCTTCCAGAAATGTTGGAGAGCCTGAATCGACAGCTCCTTGCATCTGATGGCGAGGCCAGAGATGTAATTGTGGAACTATGCCTCACAGTTCCTTTGCGGCTCACAGATTTACTTCCTCATCTGAGTTACCTTATGCAACCACTAGCTTTGGCACTTCGAGGGAATCCCAAACTTGTATCCCAGGGTTTAAGGACCTTGGAATTGTGTATCGATAACCTTACTCCAGATTTTCTGGATCCGACGCTCAGTACCGTGCTCCGAGACCTAATGGAAGCATTGTTCAGCCACTTAAGGCCTCTGCCTACTCCGCCACACCCAGCTCACACCACTATTCGCATCTTAGGCAAACTCGGAGGACGAAATCGACGTCTTCTGACAAAAGAGCCTGCATTGGACTATCGGCATCATTCTGAGCCGGCAAAACTCGCAATTTCCTTCAATGGTATCGTGCAAAGGATTGAAATGAGTCCGGCAGCGCTCTTGGCATCTCATAACATATCGAAAGTTTCCCCTATACGAGTGCATGCGTACACTTATTTGGAGTGTTGCCTGTCGTTACTCTTTCATGAGGTACTCCGCGAGTCGTATACTCCTTGGTGGAAAGCTCACATGTTTAATAGGGTATCACAGGGCGAAATGGCGAAGACACATTTGTTTCCATGCTGGAAGGCGTTTTCGACGCATTACACCAGCCGGAGATAGGTGTCAAGGCTGAAGCATTCATTCGACATTTTGCGAAGGCGATTTTTGAGCGGGAAGTCCGTCGCTCCCAATCTCGAACCCCAGGAGTCCGGCCTACGCCAAGCGCTTTGCTCTCCTGCTTTCTCGACGCGATTCCGCATGGCCTCGCCCATGATCGAACAGAATATGCAGACAAAGCGTGTATTGTGATTACTTCTATTGTCCATGACCTTGTGGTCATGCACCAGCAGCCGAACATGCCTCCTCAAGATATCATGCTTATCTTGCATCAAATGGCCAACCGTTTCACTGCCCTCTGTCTTGACGAATCTTGGACCAGGAAAAGTGCAGGTTGCAACGGCATCAAGATTATGGCTAGCACGCCAGATCTTGGCACAACATGCATTATCCAGCGGGAATTTGAAGTTTTTCGGACTCTGTTGCATATCCTCAAGGATCTCCCACCCGACTTACCCCGCAATGTCGACGATGTCATTGGGGTCCTTGTCACTGTGCTCAACATTTGTACCAACCCTCTGGACCTTCAAAGTGAAAATGCGCAGCAGAACCTGGTCACCAGAGTTGGCATCTTTTTCCCTGAGCTGCAGAGCCCCAACCTTCTTGTTCGACAAGCTGCCCAGAAGTGCATTGACATTATGGTTAAATTGAGTGGCAGACCCACTCATGAGCTCCTCCTACCGCATCGACATCGTATGCTGACAGGAATCTACACCAAGCCACTCCGAGCCCTTCCCTTTTCGAAACAAATTGGCATGATTGAGGCCATCAGATACTGTATCAGCTTGGACCCACCTTTGGTGGAATACAACGACGAACTTCTACGCTTACTCCATGAAGCTCTAGGATTCGCGGACGCGGAGGATGCCCAGATTGTGATTCCTCCTCGGAATTTAAGACAAGGAAGATTGGAAATCATCAAGCTTCGTGTGGCTTGCATCAGGTTGTTGACTGCGTCAATGCCTTTGACTGATTTTTTTTCGCGACTACCTAAAACACGTCAAACGTAACGAACTTTTGGCGTCCCCTTTTTCTTTCTGACTAATTATACCCTTGTTAGGCTTACCGGTGTATATTTTAAGTCACTCTACTCATCATCGCAAGAAGTTAAGGATGTTGCTCATGAGGGTCTTCGGATGGTACTAACTCACCAGAGCCGTTTACCGAAGGAACTACTGCAGACGGGGTTACGACCTATCTTGATGAACTTGGCCGATCCGAAACGCTTGTCCGTTCCTGGTCTGGAGGGACTCGCTCGCCTTCTGGAACTATTGACCAACTACTTCAAAGTTGAAGTTGGACACAAACTTCTTGATCACTTCAGATTTGTTGCAGACCCACAACTTCTTCAGGAATCCTCAAAATCCTCGATATCTGACAACGAGGGTATCACTAAGCTTGTTCGTCTGGCGAACATATTCCATTTGCTCCCGTCCACGGCCAACATTTTCTTGGATCAACTTGTTAATGCCATCGTCCAAACTGAGGCCCAAATGCACTTTTCAACGGAAAGTCCATTTTCCGAACCTCTGGCCCGATACCTCGATCGTTATCCATCTGAGGGCATAGATTTCTTTCTGCGACATCTTTCCTACAGCCGCCATTTACGCACTTTACGAAGCATTTTGCAGGCGAAATTGGCACCGAATCTACTACGGGAATTGGCATCAAGGACACCTGTGCTTGTCATACGCCTGCGTGCCAGCATGGGGAATGACCGCAATGTTGTCGCTGCCATCCTGAACCTCTTCCAGGACCTAGCAATTCTAATGCCCTCCTGGATCGCCGAAAACGATTATGCAATTTCTGCTGTAGTCGACTTGTGGCAATGCAGTTTCCCTTCGCAAGAGAATTTGCCCTCGATGATTAACGATGTTGCACAAAAGTATCGCCTCATGCTAGCGATATTCACTCAGGCAATGAAAGAGTCACCTCGAATCGATCTCCTGTTCGAGATAACATCCATCTTCACTTTCAATCTCGGAATCGACCTTGTCTCCACTTCGGTCTTTCTCTACGAGCACGTCACTTCGAAAAATGACACTTTCTTCAAGCGCAGTATCCTTAATCGTTTCCTAACCTGGTTCACGAATTCAACCCACTCAGAAATGCATAAAGCTTATTTCCTCCGATATATCGTGTCTCCGATGTTACTTATTCATGCGAATCGATGGAGACACGAAGACAGGCTGATTGATGCTGACTTCATAGGTCAGATTCATCAGGCGATTTGGTTGCCAATGAGCGATTCTACCTTGGACACTAGCGACATTTATAAAGTGGAAATTCTACACCTAACAACCCTCCTCGTGCAATATTATCCCGAACTGCTGGAGGACTCTAGGAAAGATATCATGAAGGGTGCTTGGTCTTACGCTTCTTCATGTGACGATGCAATTGTGAAGCAAACGGCGTACTTGCTTGCTGCTCACTTTTCAGCTGCCTTCCCCACTCCACAAAAATTTATATTGCGGGCATGGACCAATCTTCTTCGAATGCCTCATTCTGAAGGTCGAGTCGCGCTTCGTCATGAGGCACTTTCAATTCTTGCCCCCTCACTCCCCAAGTCTGAAGTCAATGAGTCAGGCCACCCTCTCTGGGCTAAAACTACACGTAAATTTCTAGTTGAAGAGGGAATCGGGTCTATGATTACTATATATCATCTCATCGTGAAGCTACCACATCTTTTCTTCCCTGTTCGCTCGCTTTTCGTCCCACACATTTCGAACTCATTGAACAAGCTCGGGGTGACGGCCACGGCAGGGTTGGATCTGCGTCTTCTCTCTGTAGAGATATTGCAGGTCATCTTCCAATGGGAGGAACAAGCCACACAAACAAGGAAAGTTCAGGACACAGGAGACACTCCAAAAGAAGACTCTATATGGTTGACACCCTTAAACTTTCGAGAGAATATGGTCAGTTACCTTGTACGACTCACTACAGGAACTAGCGATCAGCCTTCTCGAATCACGCTTCTTCCTAAAGCATTTTCTCTTCTGCAAAGAATTGTCGGACCATGTGGGTGGACTGACGTGACTGTCGGATTGCGTTTTTTCTTGCGTGCACTTGAGCAAGTGGGTTACTTCTTGTTTCCAACCCTATCTCACTCATTCAGATTAATAGAACGACATCTCAAGTGATAACCCTAACCATATCGCGTTTGCTATTTCAGCAGCCAAAGTGTTGCAAGTGATTGCTTCTGAGCAGTCCGACGCGTGGTACTTGGCAAATGCCACCCTTCTACAAAAACTTATCCGAAAAGGTCTCTTGTCGGATGAGCACAGTCTGCATGAAGCATTGCAACCCATATTTGACCACCTTATACGCCTTCACCCACTTCCTAAGGAAGAAGACGAACAACATGGAGAGATGCTCGAATTCCATCAATTCATTTTTTCCGCTGTTGGTGAGGGGTTACGGAATTCAACCTCTCTTCCGGGTGTTTTAGGCATGCTCAATTCGGTTGTGAAAGTAACTCCAGAACGTATAGAACCTTTCAGCCCACCTCTCATGAAGCTACTCAGCAAATTCACGAAGGAACACATTCACTCATCCCCGAGTACCCAAGGATATGACAGCAATGTACGCTTAGTCACGACAATCCTCGATATCTGTCAGGTGTCCGTTGCCTTCCTGGGTGAACAACGACGATGGCTCCTGAACACGCTTTGCGTCTTCGTCGATAAATCGAAGAGTGTTTCACTCTGCCGCTACATTTTGGATTTGGCTCGTACTTGGGCTCTTCACCGTCAAGATGGTTACCCAACTATGAAAGAAAAGGCAACTCTTATCCAGAAGATGACCCTTTTTGAAAATCGGGGGGACCAAATCTTTCATGCCTATCTGGAGCTCATATACGACATTTACAATGAGCCAGGTCTACGTCGCAGCGATTTGACGAATCGCTTGGAACAATCCTTTTTGCTTGGGTGTCGTGCTAAAGACGCGTTGTTACGAGAGAAGTTCACAGATCTCTTAGACGTCAGCATTCCTCGATCTCTCTTTGGACGCTTAACGTACATTCTGGGAGTGCAAAATTGGGAAGCCTTGTCCGATCACAATTGGGTTTACCTTGCTATTCATCTTATCCTTGGGGCCGCTGATGGGGATCTACCGACTAGTTTTGACTCCCTCCACGCAAATAACACCACCACCATCAACCTCCCACAATTGCGGCATACGATTCGACCCCTGCAACGCCTGCTTTTCCTTGATCCACAAGCCGCGCATGATACATGGGTAACTCTTTTCCCTGCGATTTGGTCTTGTCTTACTCGGAGAGAACAAACGGAGATCACGAACTACATGGTCATCTTCTTGAGCAAAGATTACCACTCAAAGCAAGCATTTGTTCGGCCCAATGTTGTTCAAACAGTGCTTAGCGGTCTCCAGCCTTGCTCACCTCCCATGACATTGCCACCCCATTTGGTCAAATACCTTTCAAAAGCATTTGGCGCTTGGCACATTGGGCTGGATATTCTCGAGAAGGCCTTGGACTACACTAAAGACGACGAAAGTACGATCTCTGACCACATCTACGATTCTTTGGCCGACGTGTACGCTGAGCTGGCGGAAGAAGACATGTTTTATGGACTTTGGAGGCGTCGCTCCATCCGTCCTGAAACCAACAATGGCCTCGCATTTGAACAGGTTGGCATGTGGGAACAAGCAGCCCAAACGTATGAGTTGGCTCAGTCCCGGGTACGAGCAGGCACTATCCCATTTTCAGAGACAGAATTTTGTCTGTGGGAAGACCATTGGGTATTGTCAGCTGAAAAGCTTCAACACTGGGACATTCTATACGATTTCGCGAAGAGTGAAGGCAATCAAGAACTGATGCTGGAATGCGCCTGGAGGATAAAGGATTGGGCTGAGAACAAAGGCAGCCTAGAGGAGCAAATCAACCAGCTTCCTGAAATTCCTACCCCTCGTCGCAGGGTTTTCGAAGCCTATATAGCACTGCTTAAACTCCCGGCTGCGGTGGAGAAAAATGTGGACTTCACGAAGTTCCTCGAGGATGCCATGCAACTTTCACTCAGGAAATGGGTTGGATTACCCCACCAGTTCTCTGTCGCGCATATTCCGCTTCTTCAACACTTTCAACAATTCGTAGAGCTACAGGAAGCCGTACAGATCTTTGGCTCCCTTTCACAAACCAACGACCAGAACCTTGAGAAGAAGTCGTCAGAGCTTAAGATGGTCCTCCAGGCTTGGCGTGAGCGCCTACCCAATATCTATGATGATATCAACATTTGGAGTGATCTTGTCGCTTGGAGGCAAAATGTCTTCAGCTCTATCAACAACGCCTACATGCCTTTGATTGCGGGTTCCAATCAAGGAGGTGCAAACGGTGCAAACACCTTCGGATACAGGGGTTACCACGAAACGGCATGGATCATTAACCGGTTTGCTCATGTTGCCCGGAAGCACGAACTCCTGGATGTCTGCTTCAATGCCCTTACAAAGATTTACACTCTTCCTAACATCGAAATCTCGGAGGCTTTCCTGAAACTGCGAGAACAAGCTAGGGCACATTACCAGAAACCGAACGATTTCCAGGCAGGGCTGGATGTTATAAATAACACCAACCTTATGTTTTTCTCGACTGGTCAGAAGGCCGAGTTCTATACCCTCAAGGGAATGTTTCACTCCAAACTTGGCCGCAACGACGAAGCCACCTTGGCGTTTGGGCAAGCCGTCCAGCTCGACATGACGCAACCGAAAGCATGGGCTGAATGGGGCCGATTTAACGACCGTATGTTTAAGGACTCGCCTTCAGACCTGAATCACGCTGCACATGCAGTTAGTTGTTATTTGCAAGCGGCCGGACTTTATAAGAGTGGGAAAAGTCGACCCCTTCTCGCTCGCATTTTATGGTTATTAGGCCTCGATGACAGCGCTTCAACCATTTCTCGGGCCTTTGACACTTACAAGGGTGATGCGGCCTTTTGGTTTTGGATACCGTTCATCCCACAGCTTTGTTCATCACTCTCCCATCGCGAATGGAAGCAAGCTAGATATATTCTCCTGAATCTCGCCAAACTTTATCCCCAGGTAAGCATGTCCTCGAGTCGTACAACCACTTTCATGTTGATTTTACCCAGGCCATATTCTATCACCTCCGCACTCAGCGGGAGGAAATGCAGATCATGAGGAAAGCGGTGGCAGCTCGCGTTGCAGCTTCAGCAAGACCCCCACCCGATCAAACGATGAAGGATGCGAATGATGTTTCAGACACCTCACCCGTTCCTTCTCAAACCATCGCTACAACAGCGCCGGAAAATCCGTCTCCGATGGTTGGGGCACCTCCAATTGGCGTATCAGAGACAATGGCGTCTCACCCTCGCCAGGCTTGGGAACACGTCGACGAAATATTGCAAACCTTGAAGACAAATCACCCATTACTGATTCTAAGCCTTGAAACAATGGTCGATCAGATCCAGCACAAATTCAAGCCTACACAAGAGGAAGATGTGTATCGACAGGTCTCGTTGCTGTTGTCCGACGCTGTGCATGTACGTCCCCCCTTGTGGTTTTGATAGGTAGTGAAAAACTGGTTTTTTAGACATATGTTGTCAAAATGAATTCAATGGACGACGACGGTTCAATACCCCAAACCACGGTGGCTGCTCTGTCTCGTGTGCTCGTCAACTGGCCTATGCTAAGAGTGCGTTACTGTTTCCATCCTTCTATTGATATTTGAGGAATGGGAACTTCACCAACAGAAGGATTTCGAAAACGACTTCATTACCAACAAACCAAGCCATTATGATTACATCCGCAAATTGCAGCAATGGCGCCAGAAGTTCGAAGCTGTCCTCGACGCTCGGCCAAGGCTGAAACCACTGGCTTTGCTCAGCCACTATTTGACGGAATTCCAGTATAGTAAAATATTCGAAATCGAAATTCCGGGCCAGTACACGGAAGTTCGTCTATTTAATCCTATTTTTATTCACCATTGACGATTCTTCAGGACAAAGACTCGTATCAGTATTTTATCACGATTCAAAAGTTTTCTCCTAAGTTCGAAATGTATCGTTCGAATGGGTCATACTGGAAACGTATCACTCTCCATGGCGATGATAATTCAAAGTCGTCCTTTACTGTCCAACTCCCTTGTCAAAGGCATTTCCGTCGCGAAGATCGAGTAGCGCAGATATTCCGAACCTTCAATGGGTAGGTTATCCAGGTTGATGACGATATTCCTTTCTAAACGATTTGACAGCGCCCTTGCACGGAACAAGGAAACCCGGAAGCGGAACTTGATGTTCCATCTCCCTGCAGCGGTTTCCTGCAGCCCCAGTGTGCGTTTGTATCAGACGGATTCATCCTACGTCACATTCGGGGACATTTACGACCTTCACTGCGAACACCAAGGTTTGACGAGAGAAGAACCAATCATATTCGTGGCCGAAAAAATTCAGAGCATCTTACGGGATTATCGACAACAGTTCGCCAAGAAGCAGGTAGGGAACACTTGGCTCTCTAGTAAGTACATGCTCATTACTTCTCAGCCTAGCAAAGTAGAGTATATCACTGCCAAGAAGGACGCATGCGACGAGGTTGGCTTGAAGATGGTACCAGATGATGTTCTCACCAATGTACGTCCCAACCATATGCTTCGTTTTCTAGGTTAATGATAATTCAAGTACATGGCGCGGACTATGAATGGTCCGGATGAGGTGTGGCGAATGCGTAAACAATTCGCTTTGCAGATCGCCTCTTCGAGTTTTATGACATATACGTTCTGTTTGTCAAGTCGACAACCGAATCGGTTCCAGATATCTAGAAAAACTGGATTTATTGCCATGACCGAGTTATTGCCAAGTGATACATATTCATCATTCGACTCAGTGCCGTACTTACCCAAGTTGAACAGCATTCGCCCCGTCAGCGGCTCCTCATCCACTTCCAATATACACCTCAAACGATGTTGTTCCATTCCGCCTCACTCCGAACATGCAGCGGCTTTTAGGGCCGGTCTTCACAGAGGGTGTCCTTGTCCCCGGAATCATGGCAATTGGCAAAGCACTGACGGAACCTGAAGTAAGTAAATTTGTAACAGTAGGTTTGCTCGCTGAAGTCGAAATTTTGTTCAGTTCGATCTCGAACAGCAGCTTTGCTTACTTAGCAGAGAAGAAGTTGCTGCCTGGCTACAAATGCGTGGACGCCCTCCAGTGGTGGATCCCCTCTTCCGGACTAGCGTCGCACAACACATAGAACAAATAGTGAAGCGCGCAGAAACAATGGCCTGCAAAGTAGAAAGAGAAACCGTAATTCCGTTTTGTCTCTCCTTCCGCTTCTGAATTTACCACTCCTGCAGGCAACAAATGGTCTAACCAATATGACTGCCCCTGTCATTCAGACCGTTACGAATCTTATCTCCAGTGCTACTAATCCACTGCAGTTGACAAAAATGGGGGAACTGTACCAGCCTTGGTTCTAGCTATTAGCATACTTCCATTCATGATCAGAATGCATCACAGACCGTGTCGACAGTAATTGATCCTGTTTTCATCATCCCAATCGCTTGTATATTCTGACAATATTATACAATTATAATCAACTGAATTATAAGTCCAAACCCTCATCGCTGCCCTCTTCTCACTGACAGGAGACCTTCGGTTTGCCGGAATGTATTAATTTGAGCCTCACTTTCCAGCATCATCTGAAGGATATTCAGTAGTACTTTAAAGATAGGGCTTTGTTCTCACATTTTCGGCCATCAAGAAGACATCTGAACCGGGTCGATTGTACATCATCGCGTTCGCGAACATCAAGTAGATGTCACGCTGGAATTCAAAGGAGTTGTTAATCATGCCATCCCTGACCCTAGTTTTGATGGTCTTCAGGTCCATGGGACGTTTAACTATGTCCTGATAGTCGGGAGCTTCAGATGGCTTAATTGGATGGTGAAAAATCGTTCCATTTCTGTGTTGAGAAATCTGAGAATGGAGCATTCCAATAACGTTCTGGAAACGTCTCAATGCAACTTGTTCCTCCGTTTTTGTGGTGTTCCGTGCTGTGCGAGCCCGAGTGTTATGAACAGAAGGTCCTGGAATGAAATTGCATACTGAAAGGAATGGAAAACGGAAAACATAACGTACCTGGTTCTTCTTCTTCGACAGGTTCAGAATCCTCTCTTGATCTTTTCCTGTCTTGCGGCGAATCCACGTTGTCGACTAACGAAGCCTTACGTTTACCTGCCAAAGCGATGAGGATCGAACAGTCAGGACCAAATAGGTAAATATACCGTCTCTTCGTCGGATAACTCCTGAATCAAATGGGGACGATGGCCTCTCATCATCCACGATTGATACATTGTCCTTGGACTCGTCGATATCGGATTCTACTGTTTGGCTTTCATCGGCTGCTCGTCCCCGAGCGCGCTGTCTTGTTCTAACTTGAGAAAATGCCGAAACCGTAGACGATTTGCGTCGACGTGTAGAGCCTGATAGGGAGTAAGTAATGCAATAACAACTTTTGAACAATACATACGCCTTGCATGTGAGGGTTCCTCCAGATCAGAAGTTTGCTTCTCACCAATGACGACATCTGGTTGATCCGATTCAGTTCCCATACTGAAAACTGCAGACTTTGGTGAACCAGGGGCATCATCTTTATTCTTATCCACTTCATGTTCGCCTTGCCCCTGCGAGGTTTCCTCTTCTTCTTCCTTATATTCTTCTTCGACCTCGAGTTCCTCTTCTTCCTCTTCTTCTTGTCGTTGGTCGTTACGGCCATCTTCACGTCTTGACGTCGGCAAGGCTTGCCTCCTATCTTGTATTTGGCTTAGGCCCCTCCGGGAAGTCGGTTTGCCGTTTTGGGAACTTTCGTCTTCAATTGGGTTCGGAGAAACGAACGCACCAGATACTGAAAATTCATTGTGTTGAATTCGCACTTCATCCTGAGGTGGGTTTTGAATGAAAAAATATATTTTTCACCAGTACGCAACGTACTAACCTTTCCCCGAGGCGCCATAGGTGCATTTTTGACAATATTCTCAGAAGCTGGTTTCTAGTCGCGATTTAGTCGAGTTAAAGAATTAAACAACAATACAGACCTCAACGTCAGATTCATCTGTTCGTGATGGAATCCCCGAATCCCATATTCCTGTTCGGATGTCCTCAATTTCTCTGAGTATCGCCCTGCGATGGATTTTCTCATCAGACCAAGGAAAAGCTTAAGGAAAACGTATTCTAACTTGAATTTATTTTCTTCCGCCAGTATCAACTCCCTCAGTTCCTCAACGCGAGACCGGTAATGCCTCTGGGCCAGACTCAGATTTGTCTCGGCTGGGTATTGGGTGAGCACGGTAAAAAAGATGTGAACAAGGAAACCAACCGTGAGGAATGTAATTAGCTTCGGTCCTGACCAAAACATGAAGCACTAAAAAGCAGTCAAATGTCAAAAACTTACAATTCCAAACCCGCTTCCTTCAAAAGGTGTTCGTACATAGCATAACACGACTATGAACTCTTTTTCAGCCAACTTGCCCTCTTAAAAAAATGAGACGAACCTGGGCAGTAAAAAATGACTTCGGTCTTGACAAAAGAGGATGTTTTGAAAGACGTTTCGCGATTACAGACCAGTTGGCAGACACCGCGCCGAATTCCCATGATGCCTGAGCAAGTAGAAGTGCTTCAATAGATGTTAGGGGGCTCGACTGTGCTCGCCTTGTGGAACGCGAGCTCATGATGGTCACAAATTGGTATTTATTATGTAATTTATTAGTTTATTATTATTTTTATTTCAAAATTCAAACTCAGCCGACTGAATCCAACACTGTTTCTTCAACCACCAACATGAAACTCTTTCCTCTTCTTCTCGCTCTTTTGCCCTTTGTCACTGCCAACCGCGTTCATAAGCTCCAGTTACACAAGATTCCACCAGTGGCCGCCAATGCTGAGCTTGAGAGTGCATACCTCGCTGAGAAGTATGGTTCCCGCCAGCTGCCACTTCTGGGTTCTGGTGGTTCGGGTCGCCGCATGCAACGTCCCACAATGAGGAACGGCGAGCAATTGCTCTGGACTCAAGAACACATTAACGGCGGACATCCAGTACCTCTTACAAGTACGTCTTTTTTATATCAAACTTCCATTCACCATATAAGTGCCACCTAGATTTTATGAATGCGCAGTACTACACAGAGATTACTCTCGGTACACCTCCTCAGAAAGTAATTTAATTTTTCCCAGTCATTGCATTAATCTAACTGTTCCATCGCTCAGTTCAAAGTCATCCTTGACACTGGGTAAAATTGTGAACCCTTCCAATCCCTACCTCACTGACATTCCATCAGTTCGAGCAATCTTTGGGTCCCTAGCAACAAGTGCACGTCCATCGCTTGTTTCTTGCATACCAAGTATGATGCCGCAGCATCCTCAACTTACAAGGCCAACGGCTCAGAGTTCTCCATACGTTATGGCTCTGGTTCCATGGAGGGTTTCGTTTCTAGTGATTTGCTTTCCATTGGTGATATAAAGATCAAAAACCAAGACTTCGCGGAGGCGCTCAAGGAACCTGGTCTCGCCTTCGCTTTCGGGAAGTAAGTCATTTTTCCACATTAACTTCACATCGGTCTACATATATCCAGGTTCGATGGCATCCTAGGTCTTGCATATGATACAATTTCAGTGAATCATATTGTGCCGCCCTTCTATAATATGATTGATCAAGGTCTTATTGACGCCCGTGTGTTTTCTTTCCGTCTCGGTTCTTCTGAAGATGATGGAGGCGAAGCCATTTTCGGCGGCGTTGATGAGTCATGTTACGACGGGGAACTTGCTTATGTTCCTGTCCGTCGTGAGGCATATTGGGAGGTAGAGCTTGAGCAGATTGCCTTTGGATACGAGGTGTTGGAACTTGAGAACACTGGCGCTGCCATTGATACTGGTTAGTTTTATGGTCGAAGGCTAGTTCATGATCTGACATTGCGCTTTCAGGAACTTCGCTCATTGTTCTCCCTACCGACATTGCGGAGATGCTGAACACCCAAATCGGAGCTAAACGATCTTGGAACGGCCAGTACCAAGTCGATTGTTCCACCATTCCGAAACTTCCGACGTTGAGTTTCTACTTCGGTGGCAAAGCTTACCCACTCGAGGGATCAGATTACATTCTTGAGGTTCAGGGGACCTGTATCTCGTCTTTCACCGGAATGGACATCAATTTGCCTGGTGGTGCTCTCTGGATTGTTGGTAAGTAAATAAATACTCCTTTGGCGTGCTATTTAAATGTTGGCATCCAGGCGACGTTTTCCTTCGCAAGTACTACACTGTTTACGATCTTGAACAGAACGCAGTTGGATTTGCGCGTGCTGCCTAAATCCTTGTTAGACCCGTTTACTATGCATACCTTGTTTAGTGGCAATTATATACGTTTCATCTCCTGAAAGTAAGGTCACTGGTTCCCAGAATATGACGAGCATTACATTCGCCCACGGTGACACGTCAAGATCTAATTGTATGACAACTTGAGTCTTGACGGCCACAGATGGTCACGGTATGTAAGTACCTGTGACTCTGCGGCCTAATTGCAAATCTTCGGCGCTTCGACACTCGACGCTCGTCTACTACATGTCATCTGAAACGCCCCGTCCTGCATCGGAAGTGTCGATGAGTGCTCTGGCTGCGGCGGCTGAACGACGAGTCTGTGAAACTGCACCACAAAAGTCCACCGCCCAAATAGCCTCTGAATACGAAAAGCGACAGAAATTTCGACGAATGATCGATCCAGGGATCATTCGTCCTAATGCTGAGGCCCAAGCACAGCGATCTCTTAAGGTAGTTTCGGTTCATCGTGCTACGAGGTCTATAACTGTTGGTTACCCCACAGACACTGTTAACGATTGCTGAGAACCTTATCAGTGAACCTAACAATGAGAGGTATCAGAAAATCAAGCCGACAAACCCGACTGTCAAAAGAGATCTCATGGAACCCAAGGGTACGGTTGAATATTTGAGAGAAGTTAGTTTATTCCACACCCTTTCTGACCGTTCTGCTGAGAACTCGACTTGTAGATGGGTTTTCACCCGCAGGTACATTTCACTGCTTATCACCAAAAATTCGTGGCACTCATTTTGTCGACAAGGTTGACAAGTTCCAACCGTTTTATATCTTCAATCCCCGGTTTATGGAAGACTTACAGCTCGGTGCGACAATTCTGAGCGACTACCTTGACCTTCTATCCGAAAAGAAGGCGAAGGCAGAATATGCCGCAAGGAATGCAAAAGCTGCTCAAGAGGAAGCAGCAATTAAAGTCCGTTTTCTGATTTTTTTTTGATCCAGGCTCGTTATTGACGTTTGCTCACAGGTCAAGCTTGCCTTTATGGACGACAGGAAGAAAAAACTACTTCGGGACGAGCTTGAAAAAGAGCGACGTAGTGCCGCTTCTTCGTCTGGTCAGTTGCCAGCTGTGAGACAGCGATCTGGAACGCCAGAGGATATCCCGATGCCGGGTTCGGGTCATCTATTAGGCATCGTGAGCGATGAACCTCCGTCTTATGAACATCTCGAGCAAACAGAATGAACGGTCAGAGAACTACGTACACCCCTTACCTGTTCTAGCGTGCCGCCAGAGTTTACGGGGTTGATTTTTATGTTGCTGCTCATACATAATAAATGATAGTCATGCAGTCCAGCATTATCGCCTTTGTCTGCATCCCTACAGAAGGACCATCGTACAATGTGGTTGAGCCTGAGTGAGGATGCCTTGGAGTCATCTCGAAATCTTGGAGTGCTATGCCCCGACCGAGCAATCCATCCTTTCAACCAGATGCACGGTAGAAACTGAGGGGGAATTCTGTCTATTAAAACTGTACAAAAATTGATTGCCCAGACATCTCATACCTTGTGAGAGGATCTCGCACTTGGGTGTGTCTCTCAACATGAGATGCTTTTTATGTAGGCGTGATATTGTTGAGATCGTCTTGCAGGTTGGTCACGGCTAATGTTCGACTCGGTAATCATAGGCTGTTCGAGTTGGATGGCGTTTCTCCCAGCACTGCAGGCAGCAGAATCACTATGTAAGAGAAGTGTATGGGATTTTCGGTAGTGCAAGCAGCACCCCAGGACTCGGAAATCGTCGACGTTGAGATAAATCTGGTCTGCCATCTTACAATAGCCTTAACTTGAATCTAACATACACTGGTTGCGTTGATCACATGACCCTGTTGCACATGCTTTCTTACTACTAAAAGATTCTGTGTCAAGTATATTGTCTCGATCTTATAGGCATGGAAAAGAAATTAGCCCAATACTCTACTCTCGGCCAGAAAGATAAGGGCCCTGCCTTCATTTCCCTCATTCCGCAAATTCTGGCCCAACCCGCCGAGACTCTTGTCAAAGATCTTCACACTTTGGTAGATACTGTCGTCAATCAGGACAGCGTTGGGCTCGTGGTTGGTCGCCAAGTTTTATCAGAACTAGTCAAAGTCCTGGCAGAAGGCGTTATCAAGGATCTAGATCTACGGAAACACGTTGTCGAGGACACACTCAATACTGTTCAACCAAGAATTGTTAGTTACGAAGAACAGGTATGGGTCCTGCCAAGATTGTTTCTTGACTTCATCAATCCAAATTCAGGTCAACACTTTGAGGTTTCAACTTGCCGACCTACTCGAAGAAGAAGAGGAATGGAGTGCCGCTGCGAGAGTGCTCATGGGCATTTCGATGGAATCGGGTCAACGGTCTGCGTCTGCTTTCAATATACTAAGCAAGTCATTAAATACCCTCTCCTCTAGTTCTATTTCAGACTCTGAAAAGCTCCATGTCTACGTTCGAATTGTCCGGCTGCTTCTTGAAGATGAAGACTCCGTCCAAGCTGAGACATATTACAATCGCGCTGCTTTACTCGTTCATTCGGCAACCGATCGAGAGATAATTCTCCAATTTAAACTATGCCAGGCACGTATCAGTGACTACAGCAGAAAGTTCCTGGAAGCTGCTAGCCGCTACCATGAACTCAGCTACGTTGGTGAGATTGATGAAGAAGAGCGTCGTCACATGCTGTAACACTGCCTGGTTAACTGTCGTGATACAATAACTGATAATTCGCCACAGATCCGCTGCCGTCACCTGTGCTGTTCTGGCCCCTGCAGGCCCAAACCGTTCTCGTGTCCTTGCCTCTTTGTACCGCGATGAACGGATAGCAGATCTCCCAACATATAACATTTTGTCAAAAATGTTTCTCGATCGTATCCTTCGATCGACCGAAGTCAAGGAATTTGAAAAGACATTGAAACCACACCAACTGGCTAAGATTGCCATTTCATCCAATGACAGATTAGCCTCCGTTAATGAAGCTGGAAGCGACCCGGACTCAACCGTCAGCACTCGAACGGGTCCGTCGACTGTCCTCGACAGAGCAGTCATGGAGCACAACCTCCTCGCAAGTTCTAATATCTATAATAACATCACCTTCCGTGGACTGGGAGCCCTTCTTGATCTGACGCCAGGTGCGGCCGAGACCATGGCACGTCGGATGATCGAACAAGGCAGGTTGCGGGGGAGCATAGATCAAGTAGACAAATTAATTTGGTTCGAAGGGGATCGTGATGACGATGACGCTCAAGGAAAGGCAGGTGGACTGGGTGATGTAGAAGCAGCCGAAGAAACTGGCGCACCTTTCACGAAACGATGGGATGCTCAGATCCGTTTGACTGCGGCACATGTAAGGTGTTTATCAGAATGTTTTTGAAGGTTATTCACCGTTTCAACAGGTGGAATCCATTGTACAATATCTTTCAGAAAAGGGGTCCCTATCATTTGCAGTCAAAGCAAAATAAAGCGATTTGATGTATTATATATTGCTTGCTATGAAAAGTGGTGTAACCACAGCTCAATATGAAACTTTTAATACATTAATGGGGTTTCATGATGGAACACAATCCAGATTATTCACAGTAGTAAATTCAGCAATTAAGTTTGGTTTCTGCGCTCCTTTCGCTTCGCGCGTTCTCTTTTCGTTTCCAGCTCGTGCCATTCCCCTTCTATTTCTACCAGGCTACAGTGATTCAGTTGTCGGACGGATCAAGAGCAAAAAAAAAAACATACCCAACGGGTTTAGCAGCTGCTGGCGCCTCGCGAATGAAATAAGGAGCTTCCATAGCTTGCCAAGCGGAAATTCGTTTTGCAGGGTCATACGTAAGGAGTTGCTCTGCAAGGTCGAGACCTGCGAGGGAAAGCCATCTATGGAACAGTCAGAAACCGCAAGATAAGGAAATAAATACCATACTTCTCGAAAGCCTCTCTAAAGCGATATGGCATTACTTGTTGCGGCTTGACTAGCTCATACCATGGCAAATTCATGACGTCCGGCCACCGTTCAAGAGTTGGGGTACCAAGCAGCTTAAAAAGAACTTCCACCTGATGTATTTCGTCATTGCCCTGGAATATAGGCTTTTTCGTGAACAGCTCGAGCATGATACATCTATCAAAGACATTCAACGGTCAGGAAAAATTGTCGTAATAACCACACACCCAGCACTCCATATGTCAACTTCAGGTCCGTAAACAGTTGCACCAAATAATAGTTCTGGCGGCCGATACCACAGCGTGATGACTCTATTGGTATAATCTGCTCGCCGACGTTTTTGATAGAATCGAGCGAGACCAAAATCAGCCAATTTAAGTTCCCCACGATTATTAACCAGGATATTCGAACCCTTGATATCGCGATGAATGACGCCCTTGTGATGGAGGTAAGCAAGACCCGCAAACATCTGATGACACAGGGACTTCAAATGGGCATCCGAGAAGGTAAATTGGGACTGCGAAAGTATGCCGGTTAAATCGTGATCCATGTATTCAAATACCATAAAAACCGAGCCTTTGGCATATGTCAATGGTATGGTTAGCATGAAGGAAACTTACTCTCACCGCGAGAAACCATCATCTCATAAAGACGGACAACATTTTCATGCCGGAGAGACTGCAGCAACTTGATTTCCCTCATTGCAGTAACAGGGAAGCCATCCTTCTCGGACTCCATGCGGATTCGTTTCAGAGCAACATGACCGCCATTCAGAGTGTTCTGGGCCTTGTAAACCTTTCCAAAGGTTCCCTCACCGACCTGATTAACTATCCTATAAAGATCTTTATGCGAAGAAACTGAGAGTATGTCTGTGGGTATATCTTGACTGTCCATTGGAGAGAAAGGTGGATCAGCCATGGTAAGTGCTTTGGCCTCATCTCGTGGGGAGGCGCGTCTGTCGTTGACCTCTTTAGTGGTTGTGACTGACACTGGCTCCAACACAGTGGAACGCCAGGCTGCATACTCCGGCGACACGTCCGAATGAGGTAGTTCAACAGGTTTATCATTATGCCTTTGTTTCGGCTCAGAAATAATGTCGCGCAAGGAGTAAACAGGTTCGGGAATGTGGTCACCGCCATTCGTCCAAGAAAATTCAGAGGTTGACCGCAAAGGATGGGTCTGGGTATTATCGATAGAGTAGTGGTCTCGAGGCTCAGAGTTGCAATCCATGTCTTCTTCGTCGCCAGGGAAAAATTTCTTGATGGCAGAGTTCGCTTTGCCTATCGGTTTGAACCCTGCACCTTTCATAGGAATGACATGATTTTGCTTCGGAGTGGTATCGACTCGGGGTTCTGCAAATCTATTTCTCGTGGCGGGTAACCCTTCCGACGGGGTCACACACCGAAATGCGTGAGAGGGTGGAAGAGAGGGGGGCGGAGGCATTGAAATATTAATAGGGTTGGTTGGATGTTCGGAATATTGAGCTGAACCAGAGATCGATAGGACGGCCGACCGTTTGGAGACCCGTTCTTCATGTTCTTCTTGCTCTGCATCTAAACTTGATCGCGAATCACGGATGGTGCGGTCGCGCTTATACAGACGTGATCGCCCATTTCTTGTTTCGTTGCCCTTGGGGTTCGAAGTCCCATTCCTGGCCAGTTTACCACTGTTGGTAGTTACAACAGATGCGAGCGTTACAGTTGGGAGACGATGAAGGGACCGAGGGTGACCGATTGGACTCCTGCTTAAACTACGATCTGATCCTGAACTAGAACCTTGCGACATACTGCCACGACGGCCAGGGAATTGGCGAGGACTTGGTGACAAGGAATGATGCCTGTGATACTTTGAGTGGTGTTGATCTTTTTCACTAGGGGTCCTGCTTCGTAGGGTGACGGGACTGGAATCGTCCCTCCGACGGCGTTTACTTGCAGGAGAAAACGAAGGTGATCGTGACCGGCCGCGAGAGGACTGATGGGAGCGGTAAGACACAGTTGGTGACCTGCTCGGTGATCTTGACCGCGAGGGAGACTGACCATGCTTTCGTTTCGGTGGCGGATGTTGGTTGACTGTCGTTTTTCCAGAGCGGGAGGGTTCCCGCCTCGTCCAACTAGGATTTTTTGGTTAGATAATAACTCGTGTCAGTTTATTGAGACGCACTTATTCAAATCACCGTCGTCGGCCTGCCTCCATTCTCGACGTTGCTTATTTTGATTCCGTTTCGATTTCCCATTGTGTCGCTGACCATTCTGAGTTCGATGGGTTTGTTGCTGGTCATTCCTATTTGAAGATTTCCAAGAGGCAGCTGGTTCCCATGAACGATCCTGTCTTTCGTCCATCGAAATTTTGCTTTGAGTTGGCGTCTCACGGGTCCAGTCACTCTCGCGGCGTCGTCCCCAGCCAGAATCATTCTGGTGCTTCGGTTGGGAATTTTTTTCCTTTCGTCCCTCCTGGCGCCAGTCTTGCCTTCGGTCGTGAGTACGATCACTTCTCAGACCTGTGGGCTCCCAATCGTCTACAGGCAAATCCCTGTTTTCCCGGTCTTGCCAATGTCCCACATATGAGCTGCGACTGCTCTCGTATACAGGAGGTGAAACAGCCCACAAAGAAGAGGGTTCCGCATATGACGATGTTCCCACATGTTCATAATGATGAGACCAGTCGTGTCCTGGAGGGTATGGATTTGGGTCGACTCCTCTCCAACCAACAGAATCTCCCCGTCTCCCGTCGTCATAGTCATCCAGCCTGTCTCCGCCTCCACGAGAGTAAAGATCACCATATGTATATCTTTCGTGATCATAGGCCGCACGGTGCCAATCGTCTTCTCGGTGAGAATGAGGTACTCTATCCCTGTCGGAACTGTAAGTGGCACGACTTGACCTCGAAGTGCTTCTGTACTGTTCGGCAGAATTTCTCGATCGGGAGTAATCCTCTGGGTGAAGGTCGTCTCCGGCTTGCATATTCATGTACACCTCATTATCTGCATCCTTGTTTGACTTTGAACGCTTGTGTCTGCCATGAGAACGCATTGTTGCAGCAGGTGGGTTTGACGAAATTGAGCAAGGTAAACGAGAGAGGTCGGCACCTTGCGGCTTTTGTTGGTTGCTGTTGTATTCGAAAACGCACAAACTTCTCGTTAAGCGCTGGATGCGGTTGCGACCTGAACACTCCAATACCGACACTAACGCAAGAACTATGCCAAATAACAACAGAATGTCATGACTCAGAAGACATCAGGATAGGACGTAAAACTTACAAGGCAATAATGTTGTGTTTGTCTCTGTGTATCAACCTCAAAGTCGATTTCTTGAGAAGGATTTGTTTGACTATAAGGGCCCAGGTTAGTCTATGGAGTTGAAACCCAGAACCACCTTACAGTATGATTGTCAAAGGTATATAGACTTTAGTTGCTTTCAATTGTGGCATGTGACCAAGATCAATATGTCATGTTGCCTCATGTCGAAGTTATAGGATCGTTTTTATTTGGATTACAATAAAATAAAATACAAATATGCATATATACCGTATCACTGCCCCACGCAGTCAGGGATTCCAACAGTCACTGAACCCACACCTGGGTCCATTCGAATTGTCTCACCACCAACCCCAGAGGGGCTCAGAAGTGCTGCGAGGTCTTCCAGTCTGACAATACGTGTCCTTCTCCGTGGGCGTCTGTTTTCCTCCATTATTCCCTCTGCATTATCAATCCTTGAAAAAGCACTCGGTCCATGTGCAGGCGCAAATAGCTATATTCAGATAAGAGATTCAGGAAAAATTTTGGCCTTGTAAACCTGCACTGACCTTTACTGTGGTGTCAATACCACTCACGGCAATCAACGGTAACTCCGGATGACCTTGAACCATATTAGCGACACTACTATCACCTTCATAGATCCCGTGTAATTGCCCAGTCCCTTTGTCCCACATAAAGAAATTACCATCATCCGACCCCGATGTCACCCATTCGTCATTGGGTCCAAGGAAATTTACTGCTTCGAGATGAGTTGCATTTGATGCGGTAAATCAGTAATACGTACCGTCCTTAATGGTACTAACATTTCTGGCTCCTGTATAACGCATTCGTGGCAAGATCATTGGGGCATTCGGTTGTTCGCCAGCTACATCTTCATTCTGGCTCTCCTCTCCTTCAACACCTTGTGATAAATCATCCTTTGAGGCAGTGAGATTATGACACCACATGGTACGCTCAGGCAGCTACGAACGTTGGGTGGAATTATACTACGCCGTCCACTGGGATGTTCACTATTAAGGATTGGGTCATCTGTGGTAGAAAACAAATAAACACTATCGCCACTGTAGGCTGATCTTTGTAAGCTTGTGAAAGTATTCAGAGACGGCCAACGCACAGAGGATAACCTGCCATAAGATATCAACGTAAATGGATCAAAACACCCGTAATCTTACCTCATGTCCATTTGTGGACGGCATGCAGGCCCCAGTGATATGGACGCGTCTCCACTCCCCTTTCAAAGACTGCTTTGTACCAAATTTTCGGACACATGTAGTGAGTTCTTCACCCGCTCTGGGGACTCCACCCCAAGCGACTTCCAGTGCAAGACGTGAATGTCTGCGGTCATAGAGGTAACCCTGAAGGATGTTAGATATGCAAGGTGTGTCATATGAGTGTCCTACAAAAGGGCCATCGCCAGCAACAACGAATTGGTAAGGTGTGAGCGGAGACAACGACAGAGTGCAAAGCTCTTGGTCCAATTCGACGAGAGGCGCTGGACAGGAGTTGGGTCCGCAACTATGAGGGGCTCTTAGATCGTGTTGTCTCACAGTTCCGTCCTTGACAACAGGTTTGTCAATAATTTGTGTTCCATATAAATTGGCATACCTCTCCAACGGAGAGAAATAGGTCCGGACTGTCTTCCGTGACCAATTTTTTCGCCCTGTCAGTATGGCAGTCGGAAATGTTTATGCACGACTGTGTCGATCGAGCCTCCTGTTCCATTGCAAATTCCGGGAGCGACCCTTTGACATCAAAGACACGAACTTGGTTGTCTCCCGCAGCAGTTGCACTGGGAGGCAGAATTTTAACACTTTGTCTCTACTATTCAATGATTAGAACTCACATTCGAGAAGAATGAGGAAGCATTTTTGTACTAAAGATATTTGCCCGATGGCCGGTATGAATGACACAGCGACTTGTAAATGGATATTCTTGTTGCGTATTAATTGTATCCATTTTCCAGATTCTGACGGTGGTATCATCACCCCCGCTTAGAAGGAGTTCTCCTCCTTTAGCCCAGCTTAAGGCATTAACACAGCTACAATAAATAGTGATCGGCAGCCTAACAAGATAGACATGGCCCATACCCTGTGTGACCTTGTCGTTTGTCCTCTCCCAATACGTTAACTCTGTCAAGCGTACGTTCCAGAGCGATTGCAAGATGCGTTCGCCTTTGGCGCTCAATTTTCGCAGGAGAAGAGAGCGAGGGTGGTTCAAATTTAAATGTTGGCATCTTCAATCAGTGCGGACGACGAATTGAATATTGACAAAATGCCGCTTGCCCCAAGCCATCCTGGTACTGACAGTATTCGGATCTCATCACGTGTTGTACCTCTTCCTTTTAGTTCATACTCGTAAATCTGACTTCGTTCCTTAGGCGACAGACCTACGACTCTTCTAAGCTATCTTACCGTTTTACTGCTCCACTTTCAGGTAAAGCCTTCAATTGCGTTCAGACTTCAATCGGGTGCTCCAACAAACAGATTCCCTGTTAGAACATGTACGACCACACAGTCAAAGAGCTCACTTCGGAAGGTTTACTATCTGAGGATTTTGTGGATGAGTCGTGAGCTTCTTATCATCTACGGGTTGTAGAATTCTTCACATCTATGCAGTCATATGGTCGCCTTTGCACATGCTCTGCAATTGGATGAGAGCTACTTCGATAGCCAGGGTTATACCTCTTCCCCGTACCCTCCTGGCTCTCCAACTATGCAACATGGTCCAAGAATTCGCAAAGTTTCTGCGCTATCTGACTTTGCACCTGTCAATTTGAAGGTAACAAGGTAACAACTTTTCTATGATACCTTGAAAACGATGGTGCCATATAACACTAGACAGAAGAAAATGATCAAAACTGATAAACGGCAAGACTATTATTTTATCCTTCTTCGCTGGCCATTGCTCGTATGTCTCTCAATTACTTGTTAAGATGAATCTCAGGCCTTGGTCAGTTTTTTATTTTTGTGTTCATCATGGCGGAATTCGGGCTCTACGTGTTTATCCGGCAGCTGGTCAACACAAAAGAATGGTTTACGGCGTGTTCGCTTATCCGTTTTTTCTTTTTGTCCGTGTTTGTGACATAAATTTCATAGGGAGAGGTGAAAAGGGCCGCCTCAGAAAACGCTTACGTGGAGCCAGGACATATGAAGTAAAATTTCAGTGAAGCCTCCTTGCATGCCTGACTAAGTTTCCTGGAAGGAATGGAAAGAAGTCGCAGCTATACTCGATAGCTTTCTCGAATTTGACGATTGGAAGAAACTCGACGAAGACCCATTCTATGACTGGATGCTTATCAGAAAGGTGTGTGGACTAGCCAATCAAAAATGAGATGATTTTATATCACAACGCCAGGTCAAGCAATCTCTGAAAAAATTTCGAGAGAAGAACGACGTTCGAGGGTGTTTAGGCGTGTTGGAAACCTGCACTCGTGCCAACTTTGCCGCTGTAGAATCCTCCAGGTTTGTATAAAAACCCAGTTAAATTGGTGTGCTGATCAATACCTTTACAGACTCTATAGCGAAGTAAGGACTTTTCCCTATTTCTTTTTGGTTACATCTTCAATCCCTTTCCAGACTTTCTATGGCAGCAAGGATCTCATTGAATGTATTTCCATTTTCCCCTGATTCGGATGATAGCTCAGTCACCCTTAGCATACATAGATGAGCTGGAACGCTCATTAGGGTATATTCGAGAAAGCCCAGACCTTACTGTGGATGAAAAGAGGCGGTTCTTCCGGAGTGCTAATACGAACCTTGGTGAGTAATATCCGGAGTAACGCAGATATTCGGAGTTTTATTAGTGTCCCTTTCATTAAGGTATTTCTGCCCTCTGTCTTTCAGGAGGCGCGTCTTTCGGAAACTGTTAGTCTTCTTTTTTCGAGTTCAATAAGGAGATGACCTATCTCCCTCCAAGACCATTTCGGCGTTATTAAAGCATTCTTTGACGCGGGATTGTTACCGCGGGTGATTACAGGGACAAGCGCTGGAGGTCCCTATGCATCTCTCCTGTGCACTCGCACAGACGAAGAACTTGAATACCTCCTTGTTCCAGATCTCGCGAGCAGAATCACAGCATGTGAAGACCCTTTCAGCGTCTGGGTCAGAAGGTTTTGGAAAACAGGCGCTAGATTCGATGCTGTTGAGTAAGTGTTAATACACTTGAATATTTCTATGGCGTTTATCATAGTAAAGTTGGGCAAGAAAGGTCCGTTTCGATTCGCGCTGAGTCATCTATATATATAACTCTGGTAGGCCTCGTTCTTCACTCGTGGTTCGATGACATTTCGGGAAGCATATCTGCGAACTGGCCGTATACTGAATATCTCGGTGATACCCGCCGATGTGCATTCGTAAGTAATGCGGTCGAGAAAATACTCAAATTCTAAACCGATTCCAGGCCGACAAAGGTTCTCAACTATATGACTGCGCCAGACACGGTGATCTGGTCCGCCTTGTTAGCATCGGCTGCTGTGCCAGGGCTCCTGGACCCGGTTGTGCTCATGCAGAAATTAAGGGATGGAAGTCTTGTACCTTGGAGCTGGGGTAGTAGGTTTAGGGACGGATCTCTAAGGTCTGCTTGCTCGCTTACTGTCAGTTTGTGTCGGGTTTCACTTAACCCTGGATAGAGTCGACATACCCGTTCAAGCCCTCAATCTTTATTTCAATGGTATTTACCTCTACTTATCTCATTATTTTATTTAATAAGATTCTTTTCAGTCACATATCCTGTTGTATCCCAGGTCAACCCCCATGTACATTTATTTTTTTTTGCGCCTCAAGGTTCGGCCGGAAAACCTGTAGCTCATCGCAAGGGGAAAGGTTCGTAAAATGTTCCGCTTCCAGTGGCCACGTTATTGAAGAATTCTCCCACAGGGTGGCGAGGAAATTTCCTGCTCTCTGCCGCAGAACAATGGCTAAAGCATGAGTTGACAAAGAATTTCAAGGTCATTCGTGATTTGGAGTTGCTCCCCCAAATAACGGGACAGGATTGGTCAAGTGTTTTCTTGCAGCGATTTGATGGTGTTGTTACGTGCGTTAATTTCTGTCCAAAAGGTTGCCAATTTTTAATGTAAGAAAACTCTATCAGGATTTGGCCGAAGACAAGACTCTGGGTAAGTTCTTTGTGCTAGGTCTGGAGATGAGATTTGAATGCCTCTACGATGTAGGATTGGTTCCGACTTTTGACTGACCCAGACCCTGAAGAGCTGGAAAGAACGTGTCGGGTTGGAGAAATAGTTACTTGGCCAAAGGTAGCATTCTCCTCTAATTATCGATCTGTGGTACTGAAAAGCGTTTTCAGCTACATATGATCGAGAACAGGTCAAGAATTGAAAAGCAAATATTGTTAGGCCGCCAAGCTGGACGCCAGTCCTACAGAGGAAGGTCAGGGGCACCAGGAGCCCGTGACTTGATCGAGAAGAAAAACATGTACGAACAAACGAGGGCCACTGCACCCCCTATCGCAGTCTCTTCGACGAATTCTGGGTTTGAAGCACCTCTTTCAGCCGACACAGATGCTGAGGCAGCGTTCGCTCGACGGTTACCCTTTAAACGCCGTCGCTCCGAGAAGCATTTATCCTCGAATCAGGATCCGTGTGCAGCTGATGCTCCTCGACGCCTTAGCCGTTTTTCAGAATTGAACTTGTCTCCAGAAGGCAGTGAGCATGTTCCCGCTACGAAGGTCCCGAATTCCGAACATCAGTACCCTACTTTCTTCTCAAAGCTGGGAGCCAGTTCTCTTTCTAGGCTATCCCTCCCTTTCTCATCTGACCGGCGGGCTGCGATGAATCAATCATTTGAAAGTCTCCAACCACACTCATTCACGTCGGCTAGTGAGGGCTCGTCAGAAGAATACTACACTTGGGATGTGGATCAGAGGGAATAATGAAATTGAGTAGACCATTGTAGTAGATATGAAGGAATACTAATATGTTCCACATGTTGCTTTTTCAATACTATTAATAGATTTATAGCTTTTCTTCGACCTTCATGCATGTCCTTCACCTCGTCTTCCCGTTTGCAGTCTATCGAACAGTGTGCTCTTATCCTGTTCCGCCAAATCCGATAAAATCCAGGGTTGAACTTCCATTATTGGTGCTCTTGCTCTCCTTTGTTTTTCTGTTGTTCGTTTTGTTCTTCACCAAGTGGCTCTACATCATCCGCCGTCGCCAAGCCAGGAGAGCTGGAGGATCGCGTACAACTCTACGGTCTGGATGGTATGACAACTTTTCGACTAGTTCCTCGCGATTTGGAAAGCTCTTTATGGGATCCAGCGATGTGAAATCTGGTTTCCTGATTGGTCTCCTTGGTTCTCCATCCTGGGAAACGAGGTATTCAGGTGTCATTGTGGACGACCGCTCTCCCCTCCGTGATCCTAGAGCCTCTCTCAGTCAAGGTAGCAAGTCATGCTCGTCCAATTGTTGTGGCTCTGGTCGCTCGCCCGTTCCAGGGGAGGGCATTACCCTTATCAACAACACCGGGTCTTTGTCCCCTCCTCCTCCTGCAGTGACTTTAAATCGAAGCCCTCTCCTCTCCGATATCGAATATATGCGCCTCCTAAATGGTCGAATTTCTGCAACTTTCCCTTCTGACATCCCCTTGGTGAATTCAAGCCTGACCAATCCGTGCACAAAAGATGTATGTCGACCTTGTGTTCCAAAAGCCCCACGGTCGTCCTCTTCTGTCTCGACTCGTGGAACCATTGAAGCAAAAATTTCCCATCTTGTTGGACAAAATGAACCTAACATCGCGACCAATAACCCTCCATCTGTGACACCCTTCACAACGCCTAACCAAACCAAAGACGCTCCCTCGGATACCAGTGAATTTCTCCGCACCCAACCCTCGTCCACAGAACGAGAAACCCAAAGGCCTTTGGAGAGTTTTTTGGTCGCATTGTCATTCCCAAACCTTGTCCCACGTTTCGAAAGCACCAATACCAACAAATATTCTTCCTCAAGAGCGATATCCCCAACAAATCATTCCCTTGCCCTAACTTCCTATAGAAGCCCAAAGATCGGTCCTTCTCCATTGCGCACAATGATCCTTCCCCCCGACTGTTATCCTGATTCTTTTCGAACCTTTTCTAATAATCGGCATGACAATCGAGTTCGGCCTCGCGCACATGGTGCAACGGATCCTGCGGTCAAACTAGTGTTGGATCATGCAAAGCATGTGCGGTTGTCATCAACACATTCACCTGAGGGTACCGAGGCAGATAGTTTGTTGGATCTCATGTCTGAGCTGGCACAGGAAACAAGTGTTTGGGATCCTACTGTCTTCATGGATGAAAATTTCAAAAAACTCATTGCTCGAGAGAACTCAGAACCGCAAGCCGCCCTCAAGGAGCACACAGTAAGGTCTAGAAGTCTCAGTTGGAGGTCGTCTCGGCATAGAAAGTTCCATCATGCGTTCACCACCTTGGAAGACATTCCTGAGGTAGATGGTAAGTCTATCTGATTTCGTAGGACGTCTGCAATAGGTCTGGAGTTTATGATGTTCGGTAGTGACTGAAATGATGCCCGCACCAACTGGAGACACTTTCATTCATTCATTCTGGTCAAACGAGGGGGATGACCGCCAATAGTGAGTGTTTCAAACGTCATCCATTTTCGAACACTAATCAATAGTTCAATCAGTTGATTGAATGCCACCATAATACACAGTACTTGATACAAATTTCCGACGGACAAATAAAAATAAACCACGATGTTTTCATGCTCGAGTTGTATAGTTACCCTTTGGTAAACCATTTTTTAAAATGGATCTGACCAGATTTTTCAACAATTTTCTTTGTCACTTCCCTATCCAATATGCATCTAAATTTCGTGAATTCCTTTGTCTGGAGACTTGAAGGTCCAACACTTGGCAGAAATATGTGGGAGGACACTAAGTCATCAAAAGCCTGGACGAAATCAGTTTTGCATTATCAGAAACTCGTTACAACTTACCACCAATAGAACCTCACGTGTACACTTGACCATGCCGACATGTCCGCCATTCAGCTGTACGGGCGCGGATGTCGAGGCTCGAAGTTGGTCACGGAATTTTTCAAAGAGCACCTCAAATGAGAACGTAGGATGGCCAGCGATTTCAACTTGTTTGCTGGCAATGATGAGGCAAACCATGGGGTATGACAAATCTAATGATATTTCAAAAACTGTGTGCCATTAAATCGGTAAAAACTCACTGTTGACACGAGAATAGTGCGGCCGGGAACGTTGCGAGTCAACTGAGGTAGAAAGGGCCTTAAAACATAGGTATGGTTCACTGGGTCGCAAGTGAAGAACGCTGTGCGTCTAGAGAAGTACTGTTACATACACAACGATACGACTTCAGAAATCACGTACTAGAAGTCTGATCAGGACTCTGATGTCTTTGCTTAAACCAAATGTTTCGCGAAATATATCCACAACTCTCGAGTCCGACAAGAAATCTTTCACGCTGGGAATCCAATTCTGATGCCATTCCTCATTTAGCCACTCTTCCTGGAGGCAAATTGGAACCAGCAAAATGTTTTTGACGATACTTAACCAGTGCTCCACATCGGATGGGGGTGCGGTCCTAATAATCCTACCGGAAAATCGGCTCTTGACCCGTTTTTCCAGGAGTTGGATGGTGTCCACTCGACTTGTAATCCCAATGACGGCGATGCCTTGACTCCCAGGAGCCGAACGACAGCTTTGAACGTTGTCCAACAAACAGTACAAGAGCGATTGTCTCGGGTGGAGAGCAAACAAGTCCAAGGCATCAAGAATGACGACGACAGGTCGTTTGAGGGTTAGAAGGACAGGAATCAAGGCATGAAGTTGGGAAGACGATGGTAACCGCACGCCCTGTTCGGGCTGGGCGTCCTGCTCTATGAACGGATTTTCATCATCATCCACAAAGGTGGGATCCGGGGGCTCCGTGTCGGAAAGGAGATATGAACCCGTTTGGTGCAGGAGTTGTGTTGCTATCTCTCTCAGAGCTTGCTTGTCTGTAGTTTGTACCCACCCAGTCAATCGAAGGACGATAGGTTTACCAGCAAGATTCTGATTCTGTACACAACACTCTACTATCTGTCGAACAACTTCTCAATTCTCACAAGGGAACGAAGGTACATTGACACGCACTCTCGTCTTTCCACTGCCTCTAGGGCCAAGAACAATGCAGCTGTTTCCTTCTCCTCGTGTAATGGTCCCTTGAATCAACTCGGAGAGCTGCTTTCGAGCGGCCGCCTCTGTGGCAGGAACATCCAAGTTGTCCAAATGGCTGGTCCCAAGCCTTCTTAATATTTCCTTCTTCTGAGCATCAAGGCAAATGGGGAGTTGAGTGGGAAAGGCGTTGGGATCACCCATTGCTACATTTTCAGGAGAAAAGTAGGGTCGGACCTGAGATTTTCGTTTCATGGCGGCGTGCTTAGAAGGAGAAGATGCAGGAATTTCTGCCTTATTTCGTTTTGGTGTCCGGGAAGTGGATTCCTCCGGGATATCTGCTTTTATTCTTTTATTATTTGATACAGAGTGAAGAGGGAAATAAACATACGTAGTCGGTTCGCCTTCTTAAGCGTCTCACTACATCTCATACCTCTGGGATCTACCGCATCGCGAGTTGACGACAATGGCCGATGCGAAGAATTCGCAACCTTTGATACCTTGAGAGATTTTGGAGGCCTAGAAACCTCTAAGTCTTCGTCTTCACTGTTTTCTGCGGTGTCTGTCTCCACTATTTCTTTCGCTTTGGGTGGTCGTGATGACACTAGCTTCGAGTTCCAGGACTTGTCTGTAGTCTTGACAGTGCGACCAGATCGGAGATGCCTTGTATTGATATTTTCTTGAGGAACAGCCGTTTCCGAACGTTTTCGCTTGACCACCATTGATGCAGTCTTCAAGCTTCAAATTCAATCGAATTGAGAATTGAGAATAAAAACGACTGACTACGTTAAACTTGAAGAACACGATTTGTCACAGACATGTGATGTGACGTCGCTTTCTTGTGGACGATTGTCACTCAGGAACTTGAAATTCTTGAATGGGATTTACTGGGTCTTTTTTTCCCTTTTCTCCTTCTCTTCGATATGATACGACCTCTTGAACAGCCTTGCTCGATGGGTGAATGCACCTCCCACTGGACTCCAGCGTGTCAGGGATAATCTGACTCTGAATCACAATGTGGGAAGACCTTTGCATGTTCTTCGCAATTACATCTGATTGGGCATTAGGCTAACTACCGTGGCAAGTGGTTGATCACATTGAAGTCTTATCGGTCTACTCTTGGCCAAATGCCTGGAGTAGTTGTTCCCACTGAGCGTACTATGTATGCCATAACTATGGACGAAAATGCATTTATCATCCTTGAGGACTTAGCCGCACCAACAAAGGCCGACGTTCTGAGTGCCGCACCACCTGGACAGGAAATTCCATATCTCCAGAACCCCTCTCATTACCGGAACACGTTTGTTACTCTCCGTCCAGCAACAGGTCTGGAGCAACTTCTCTCCCAGACAAAGGTAAGATGGGTACCCGTTCGACAAACACCATCTGGCAATGCTATGAGGACACAGCCACTCGCAGGTGGACAGCAGTTAACAGTTGATGGCCATATCTTTGGCATTGGTACAGACTGGCTGGTGCGCATAGGAAATGTTACTCTAGCCAGTGGAGTGGTGAAAGGAATGCTTCTTGAGGTAAGTCACTGCCTTCGATTGGATGTTTGTCAATCACACTTTCTCTAGGCAGAGTACCTCCCGCTTCCAGTCCTGCAAACACCACTGGCTGATGGAACGTCGGACCTCCTGTCAAACTTACTCGCATCCATTCTTCCTATGATAAAGGATGCAAAGACAGTCGCAGTAACTATCAGTGATGCGCAATGGGAAGATGTATTATGGGATCGTGAGGAAGGTCTTTGCAACAAGGCAGAGACCGATGGAAATCGGGAATCTGAAGATAAAGACGATCCTTATGCATGGGATATTGACGAAGTGACAGATTGCAAGCGCAACGACTGGGTAGGGTTGGAGAGGGATAGGCGGTCAGCCTTTCTCATCATAGGCGCTCTGCGTTCAGAGAGCCTGTTATAAATCTAATATTACGTAATATTCTTATCAATCGTGCCTCTTTCTTTCCCTGGCAAATGCATTTTGTAATTGTATTCATGGTACAGTATGTTCAGACTGGCAGCCAGACGTACCGTGCCAAGAATTGAACTGCGAGGTGGAGTTAGACCACAATCGACTGCATTGCTTTTCTATCAAAATCGACAACTTGAATCGTATGCATCCAGGGAAACAAAGCGTTTGACGCTCCGGCAGCTTGTATACGAATTTCCAGACTTCACACATTTCCACTTACTGGATGTTTCTGCAGGTATATTATGGGCGTTCGATGAATGATGAACGACTAATGAGGGTACGTGCAATAGCAACTTGAAGTTATACATTAAATTCTGGATGATTCAGAGTGCAAATTACGTCCGTACTGAGCTACCTGTTCGAATTGCCCACCGTCTCCGTGACCTTCAAGCCTTGCCTTATATCGTCGTGACACAAGAGGGTGTTGCGAGAGTTCACGAGGTTCTTGTTTCCGGGTCCATTGCATTACCGTTCACATTCATCTCATTTGTCAGCTCTACTGGTCGGCCTTCGAAAAGTGTGTATGCTTTTCAGTCGTTCTGATTTACGTTTATCATTCATCCAGAATCCGTCACTACCCACAAATCACCAACATTGAAGAAAATGAACGGTTCTGTGAATTTCTCAAGGGCCTTCTACACGAACAGTTAAGCGGTCCCTATGGAAGCGTTCGCAACCCTTCAACTTATGAAGGCTTACAGTGCCCCAGTCATTCCGAATCTATCACTTGGCTTATCCCTCTCTTCCCCACACTTAACTCCTGACAAGCTGGATTCATTCATGCGTCGTATGTTGGTATCCCGTATTTCGCGTCGTGTTTTGGTGGAACATCATATTGCATTGTCCGAGGCATATAAAGGTCGTGGACGAAAGACTAATGACGAGCCTCATGTCGGCATCATATTTACAGGATTAAACGTAAAACGCAGCGTGGAACATTGTGCACACCTCCTACGACAAAGTCCTATCTGGCTTGAAGATGGGAGCGCAGACTCGAATCCGACTGGTTGGCCAGATATCGAAGTTGATGGAAACATTGAGACTAGCTTCTCTTATATTCGTGAACATCTTGAGTGAGCAACCTTTTCCTTCCTTTCATCAAGGACCAACCCAAGTTATAAGATATATCATCTTTGAACTGTTGAAAAACGTCAGTTCTTTGACAGCCATTTGACAGGATCTGACCACACCTGCAAGTAGGCAATATATGCGACTTACGTGTTGCATCAGCAAGCTACGTCTTTGCCGTCAGTTCGTGTCACGATCACTGCTGATGAACACGACGTTGGTATCCGGATATCTGATAAAGGTTGTCTTGGATCTCGCTCACTTAATTTGCTAATGGCGGTTTCTCTAGGTGGAGGATTACGGAGTTCTCGGAATCCCATAAAGAATGCTTCCGACCTCTTCTCATTCTCTCACGTCCGAAACGCTGCAAGGCTGGACGTTTCCCGACTTGGTGCACTGAGAACAGCTAGCGCAAGTGAAAGCGGGGTTCGCGCCACCATCGACGAGCAACTAGGACGTTGGCAACGGGCTCGAGAACTTTACTCGACTAAATCCGTGATCGATGATGCTGCCGTGCAGCAAATCTTACACCCCCGAATTGGGATAGGTCTGCCCATGAGCTACATTTATGCACGGTATGAACTGCTCTTTTGATTTAGTGTTTCAAATATCCAGTTTTTCATAGGTATTTTGGTGGGAACCTAGAATTGGTTTCTTTAGACGGTTGGGGTCAGTCATTTTGTTATGTAGACCCTTTTGGTGACCTTCCAACTAATAATTCCAGGCACGGATGTCTATCTTCGGCTTCCAAAGTTGGTGTGTAGATGATCGGACTTTACCTGTGTCGAGCTTGCTTAACGGATTACAGGGTACCAATTTGGAGGGCATTGAAGTCTAGCAAGTAGCCTCCTCCAGTACATTGAATGCGGGTTCAAATTTGCTACGCAGAATATTGAATTCGAACATCGATACATATTGTCAAAAAGTCTAGATTATGGGAACAGAACCCGATGTCGGTTGCAACCCCTTCGCTTCCAATGTCTTTATATCATCGGCATAGGCATCAGGACTCAGCATAACAACCGTCTCGCTCGTCCCATTCAAGGTACAGGTGCGGAGAGGATGCTCTACTATATTTATTTCGTCGAGAATCTGGCAAAAAGCGCCAGCGATCCTCGTGTCAGTTGGATCTGAGATACCCAGAAATTTCCTGTATCAACAATGTATCCCTGAATGTAATGCTTTGCTGTGTAAGAACAGGTCTCGAAAAAGGACAAGCTCTCCCCCAATGATGCCATTACTGATCAAGTGTTAACTTCATATTCCAGAGTCAGCCGCTCAGTACTCAGTAATACTCAGTCTCTGATCCAGGGTCGTGTGGAATGCTACGCTGTCTTTACCGAGGCACTGTGCTTGCACCATAATTTTCTATCATTTTTTCTGGCCTTGATACATACATTCCCACTACGCTCTCCTACGCCGTCTCCCCTTTATGATATACCTTCGGCACGTTCCGCTCCCATTCTCATACACCTCTCTGCCCTCCCACGCGTGCTCCGCCCTCATACACCCTACATCTCCGAAGGATGGTCAACGACCCAAACAATGCAGACCTTAGAATTTCGATGGTCAGAAACGGGAGACTCATTCTTTGGTCAGTGGAAGGTCATTCACTTGTTCTTCATGAGCTCTAAGTTTGCCTTTAGTTCTCGACCAAGAACGCTTCGCACATGACGTACTAGGCAGCTGGTTAAAGCACAGGACTTTAGCTCATTTGTGCGGCAACTCAACATGTACGGGTTCCATAAGATTCCGCATCTACAGAAAGGTGTTCTTAGGTAAAAGCGACTCGAACACCAAATTTTGGAATCGAGGCCAACCTGATCTACTATGTCTAATCCAACGGAAAACGCAAGCTACAAAACGGGACTAATGGTGTCGGACTAATTGGAGCACCAAATACGACTGCTGGGGGCACACCTGCAAAGACAGTTACATTGTCTGATGGCCAGATACTCGAAAACTCGATTGTCAGCGGGATAAATGCCAATATAGCAACACCGAACGGCGATCTCTGCTGAGTTGAACGAATTGAAGCACTCGAATCAACTTTTATGGCAAGACGCCCATTCTATGCGGACAAGGCACCAGAAGCAACAGGATACAATAAATAAGATCGTGAAATTTCTTGCTGGGGGTGTTCGGGAGCCATCCAGCGGCGACTGGTGCTGGTGTAGGTGGAACTCAGAGCGTAGGCGCCGGACAGGGAAATCAGGATGGGGTTGATAATGCAACAAGCCCTTCGAGGAGACGAATGAGACTGATGATCGAGGATGTTAGACGGGACGGCCCAACTATGAGCATGGTCGAGGAATCGACTAAGATTCCTATAGAACTGGATGCAGTAATGCAATACGGTAAGCTAAGCCACCACAGTAGCCTTAATTCTCACCTTGATTGGATATGATAGCAGACACGCCAATATCAACTCCTTCTCCTACGCCAGCAGTTGATAGCTTCTCTGTTCAGGAATGGAGCAGCAGAAGAGATTGACAAGGACTTCAGCACGCTGCACCGTGGAGTCATGGGCACATCACATCTATTCAAACCTTCGGCCTGGACCCAGCTGACTTTGGCGAGATAGAACAAAATGCAAGCGAGATGAAGGAAACGCATTTGACGCCTCACCGCAGAGACTCTTTTTTTCAATATCCTACCGAACAGCCCCACCCAGGCCCGACTCAAGCCCGACTGACTCTCCTCCTATCCAGGAACCGAGTCAGTTGGCATGGACCACGGCATCAGGATCTAGTATGAGTGATTTAACCAGTGACACATTTCTTGATGATGGCTAGAAGTTCTGATACTGGCGGTAGTCCCGCCACCAGTATGAGCGGTGGCGGTACGGCACCCTTAAATGGTCACCATACCATGGGAAAGAGCAGTGCTGGTTCGAAGGTAAAGAGAAGAAAAGACAGATAAAAGTGAGCCGTCCTTTCTCTGTTATCCTACTTACCTTAAATTTTTTAAAAGGCGTGTTTCCCTGCTATGGTTTTCCTACTTGACAAGAATTTGAAATGTTTGGTGAAGACAAGCTGTATTTTGTATTCGCAACAATTAATCATCAGCTGCAGATATATATAAATGTTTCCTTGAGATGGTGGAAGAGGCGAGCCTGCATCGGTATCTGCCATAGATAGGGATCCTGAAAAGAGCGCATTCGCCATGTAAGAAAGAATCTGCGCTGGCCAAAAATGAAGATGAGGGAGTCAGTGCCATAGGCTTTGCTGTCTTCAACCGCGAACCAGTTGGCAAGGTCTTTGTAGTGGACATCAAGTTTATAGTAGTTGGCACTGGCAGCCTGAGTGACTGGGCAGTGGATCTTCAAGCTTCAAGTTCGATGACGGCAACATGACCAAAGAAAAAGTGGTTCAGCCTTTCAATCCTCTTACCTTGAAGTATACTTGAATTGGAATTGGAATGCAATATTAAGATTACTTTTTGGAAAATTTTCTGCTTGATTGGGATGACCCCGCAGTCTGCAATTGGTATTATTAGTTGTGCATTTTACAGTATGGGCTTCATATGTCCAACATATGTCGACCGAACAAACAAGATAAGATTCAACGTGATGGTTGCTACTCGAATACAGCGGCGGAACTATGCCAGACGACGACCACGCTGATAGAGACAGTGACAACCAGCCTTCAAAGAAGTCGACTTTGACACCAATTCGGGCACACTACTATCTCAAGAAAGTGCTTATCCAGCTCGAGTTTGCCCTGGAGCTCCAAAGTATTACCGCTGAAGCACCTCCGTGTCTCAACACTGTCATATCTGGGCCAACCCTTTTCCCCTCTTCCAGAAGATGTTTCACCAGCTGATAAGTATACCCTTCTTGAAATACATCTTCCGCCAATTTGTGCTCACATTTCCGTTTATGGCTGCGGCCCCAAAGGATTTCTACTCTCAGAAACGAAGATGCGCTTCAGAAGAAGATACTCCAGAGATTGGAGCGGAACTTGACTCTTTTTTTTGGTTCTGCCATAAAACTTGTTGAACCAGAGGAAGTTGTT
>Ga0307517_10001458_pt1 | contig 39630 bp, 35 predicted proteins | sample 23_EM_MG_FD_194515 | JGI IMG/M metagenome (GOLD analysis project Ga0307517, IMG submission 194515) | Populus trichocarpa ectomycorrhiza microbial communities from riparian zone in the Pacific Northwest, United States - 23_EM | ecosystem: Host-associated > Plants > Roots > Unclassified | place...
CTGGTTTAAATACAAAACCCAAGAGCGATAGCCTTCCTGCAATCACGATCATTACCAGTAGCTGCGCACATACCGGAATCCTGTAATCCTGCAAGACCAAAGAAAGAAACAAACAAACAAACAAACAGTGCTCAGCCTTCGCCAGTGCTACATGACCATTCCATACCCGGAATCCTAAATATAAACTTCCAGCAAAGCAAACTAAACATAGCAATACGATGACATAGCATATCTGACTCAGAGACAGTGGCGGAGCTGAGATCAAATCAAATAAACCAAATATAAATCAACTAAACATAGGAGATCCTGCACTGCCCGCTCCTGTGTACCGTTACCGGAACATGTACACATGTTACAAAATTGAGTACCCCGAAGAGAGTATCACCATATCACAAAGGGCCTTTGTCAACAAGGTTCTGACATGGTTGGCGATGAAGGACTGTAATCGAGTCCGAACAGCGATTGATAGGACTGAGCCATTACAGAGAATTGCACCAGATGATCCCGTGGTCCCGATTTCAATCTATCAGCAGATGATCGGCTCCCTTATGTACCTTGTGGCAGGTAGCAGACCTGACCTAGTCTATCCAATCACCTACATTTCTCAGTTCAATGTATCTCAGTGGCTACTTGGATCCTTCGTGTGGAAACTGTATTGATACAAGACGAAGTTTTTCTGGTTATCTCTTTAAGTTGGGAAGTGCAACAATTGCATGGCGATGCCGGAAACAGCAGTCCGTGGGTTGTTATACCTGTGAAGCAGAATATATGGCTCTCGCATTTGCCACTAAGCAATATATATGGACACGAAGCGCGCTGCAACAGCTGTTGGGTAGCGAAGTAGCAGCAGCCCTATTTGCTGATGGTCGTTCAGCTATTGATCTTGCAAGCAACCCGAAGTTCTGTGATGCATCAAAGCACATTGATATCGCATACCACTTTACTCATGAACGGCTAGAGGATGGGTCACTTTCCTTGCTTCATGTACCATTGGCAGAGAACCTGGCTGACATCAGCACAAAAGGGTTACCCCGCCTGCAGCATGAACACTTATGCTCCAAAATCTTTGGTACAAAAGTGAGTAGGGGTGTTGAAGGATGAGGCTGACGTAGTACTTTCTTTGTTTATGGTACTCTACTGTTCATTATTACAACAGTCTTTCTGCCTGTTATAGTTGCATCATTTCTACTCTCATATCACCTATTTTCTCCTGATGCTTGCCGCTTTTTGTCTTTCTATTATCGCATCTTTCAGTCATCGCTGATCGCGTTCTCTGGGTATATAAACACTGCGATATCGCATCTTGTGAATAGTAAGAAACAGACAACTATCATTCGCTTACTCTCATTTACCTAGCGGTAACTGTCTTAAAGTTATTCCCTCTACGAGTCTAACAACTCCTGCGGTACTTCGAATTCGAACCCTTGAGAGACCCTCATTGTTCATCATGATATTAGTGTAACCATGTTGAAAATACTGGGGAGGCCAAGACCAGTGTTCCCAAGAGTCCAGTCCATCAGTCCTTGATCTAAGTCGGGACGAACACTAAGTTTGATGCCGTTGCACGGGACACATGCCAAATTGTGGTCCGTCCTGATCTCTGCCAAGGACAGAGGGCTAGGCCCTATAGGTGTCTTAGTATATGTTGCATTTTTAAATTTCATTTGCATGAGGTCTTTGTTAGTATAAAGGGAAAATATTTTGATTTTAATATATGCATTACACCGGTCCCCACTCTGGACCGCCGGGCCCTACAAGTGATGGCAGGTACCTACAGGCGACTACCAGGCCCTATAGGTGACCTCCATCAATTCAAAAGACAAGCGGGCTCTACCTGAAGTTACGATTTCCATTCAGGCTGCAGGGCCCTGCCGTGAATCTACAGTGATACACTGAATATCGAGAATGGAAGTCTTACCCCGCAGTCCATACCAACCCTGCCCAGGACTGACGGGACTATTGGTTGCCAGGGCCCTGCACTCGGCACCAAACTGTTGAGAACACTGGCCAAGACTGGCTTTGGATCTTGAAGGCAAATAAAGCATCACAACTAACAAGCAGTTAGTGGTCTTCAAAGAAGCATGCTGTGGCAACATCGAAGAGCAGTCCTTATAGTATGAGCAGCAGAGTAAGGAAGGGAAGGGCAGCTTGCAAAATGGGAAAACTATAAAACAGTGTTAAATAATAAAACAGGGCCGGGGATACACCCCCTGACCAAATTGGGAAAGGAAGCCTACAATCTCGGGAAGATATAGCCAGATTATTGAATATTCAAAGAGCTTACAGGAGATTATCTTTATTGAAGCAAGCTAGATAGACCTCCGGCATCTTACATCTAATCATGAAGGCGAAGGAAGGGAAACTGGTCAACTGGGGCAGACCAGCAAGGTAATAGAAATTCAAAACTATGTCTACAAAGAAGTCAAACTGATCGGGAAGACTTTAATCCCCACCAAGATCCGAGTACCAATTGGCCTGGAGAATCACACAGGCCACACACGAGGTTGCAGGAAGTGCGCCTTCTGTCACGAGCTTGGAAAACACCTCTTTGCCCGGGTTGTGGAGGGTATGACAATGGGCATGGAGAAACCTGCAGACCTGCTTTCTCCTTATTATTTACCACTGATACCTCTTTAGAAATGGTAACTAATCTTGCCAAGATTATAGAGCTTGAGAATATTAACCTCTGAAAGACCTAACATTCTGGCTAAGATAAGAAATCATTTTGCCCAATCAGTTAAAGGTGTATGTCCAGGTACTGAAACGATGACTTTGGTCCAGGGAGATAGTATTCTTGGGTCAGCAATACTAACCCTAAGGCAAAGAAAAGGATGAAACAAATTGAAGGGGAAATGATATCATTGTCAGGAAACCAAACAGTACAGATGTGGGCAATCGCTGCTTGCACAGTGGCTAGAGTTAAAAAAAACAATGACGATGATAAAAGAACATGTAAAGAAAGCAGTAAAACTATCAATCAAACAAAACTTGAAGATTGGAGTTGTCTATGAACATGTCACTTTTCCTCTCGCACGTGTCATTTGTTCCTCTCTTGTTTTGTCTCCGTTGCCTCTCCTCTTCCTTTTCAACCCACGATCCTTGCCTCTCCATAGTAATCACTTGCCCACTCCACCGGTCGAACTAACTAGCTATCTCAGCTGCCCGCTATAGAAAAAAGCAACAGTACAGGAAACAATTTAGAAAGAAATAGGCTGGCTCAGTTTCAGCCCCACAGTACTAGCATGGATCATATCATCGAATACCTTTATGTTAGATTGAATAAGGATGAAACACCAGATGCACTGGACAAGGGCCTTGAGGCAAATAATATAAAAAAGATTGTGGACAATATGGTGGAAAGGTAGGGATGTCCAACGGTATTAGGAACCACACAAGAATCCAGAAATGGTTATAAAATAAGGTTCTATAGGGTGACTTAGATATTGATGCAATTTCATACAAAGTAACAATCACCCAGCAAGGAGAAAAGTCAAGAAAAATAGCTCCTGCATTGAAGTTGGGAGCTGGATAAGTAATAATAATTAGGGTTCGTTACAGGATCTGGGGGGGGTTAAAAACTCAGGCCCCTGGCACCATTCGCTGTCCGGCTTGCAGTGTCGGGACCAGGCGGAGATGGCAAGGAAAATTTCCCTTGTGGCCCGAGGCGGGGCGGGGCTGGAGAAGGGAAATGTTGCCTACGCGGTCACATAACAAATGCTAGCAATGAGTGCGGCCAAACAGTGGTCCTGGATGCAGCTATCAGGGCCCATAAGGGAGTAGTGTAAAATGCTACTCAGAAGAAAAGTGGTCAATCGTGAAAATTCTGATAATTAGCGTTGACACAGCTTCTTTGATCCAGAAGTGTTGAAGTTATTGTTTCAGGAGAAAGAGACCATACCCTTATTTGATATATCCAATTGTAACTGACAAAATGTACACTTCTCACAGGTATTCTGGGAGATCAAATTTGCTACCTTTCCTCAAACCACTTTTATAATCTATTGGACTTTAAACATTAATACAAAGCTTGACTGGGTGGTCGTAGGGCTGTGCATACAATTATCACCCATAATATATCACACAATCCACCTTTTACATCCAAGCAAACAGTAAAGCTCAAAGCATATGCTTGACCGGTGGGTCGACGCGCTTCTAGTAAAATGGCCCATGAACACTCCAGTGTGGCTGGCTGAGAGTAGGCTAGCTTAGGCTATATAGCCCTATCAGGGAACTAGTACTAAGTCTATACATGCTATCGGCAGGCTCAGCCCTGTCGGTCATTCTCGTGCCCCAGCCTACTTGCACTGTTGGGAACACCGAGTGTACTTTAGTCTTTATACTCCAAAGCTACTTTCCCGACACCCCCACACTGTCATCCTCTCAATCTCCTCGAACTCTGCCGATTCCCTTCCTTGCATCTATCTGTCTCATTCTGCTTATTGTTCCTTCTGCTCCTACAGACATTCCTGTTGGAAGGCTGTGTTTGACTTTGGACTGTGGAAGAGAGACTGTATGCTTGTTTAGATGCTGGCAGATGATTTGGGAGGTTGAAATAGAATGTTTGATAGTATATGAAAAAGATTAGATGGACATGACTCTACTTTATTATTCTAGGAGTAGACAGACTCTGGAGAATCAGGACATGGTAGGGATAGAGGTAGATGTGTTGTATTTGACAGTGCTACCTAGGTTTTCCATATATACTTGTCTCTCTTATGAGTTTTTGTTTTTAGTTAAGAGAATTTCAATAGCATAAGCGAAGTGTCTAAGTTCTGTGTGAATTCTCTTTTGATCCTCTACCACTCTGCCATATATAATCTGCTGATATTCACAGCCTCTTTCCTCTGCAACCTTCCCTCTTTGCTTCTTCAACTCTGATCCTTCACTGGCCTCCCCCCTATCTTCCCCTTCTCCTCCAATAGTACGCTGACCCCCTACTACCTGCCCCTTCCCACTTAGCCCTTACCTTTCCCATTCTGCCATTCAACCTCCTCCTGCTACCATGATGCATATCTCCCCTGTACTCCCTTCTCCCTTCTCCCTTTGTCCTTTTCCCTCTACTTGCCCGATTCCTTCACTTTTCCTCATCTTTCCACTCCTCAGCCCTATACCCCTTCAAGATCCCCTTTTGCGGGATTATAGTCTGCTCTACTACTAGTGATATCATACCTCATTGTTAGTGGATAGTAAGAATAACCTATATATCTTGGAAAGAAAGCAATCTGCTAATTGCAATCTTGAAGAGTGAGTCTGCTCTTTGCCAATGTAGACTTTATTCAGACTTTGAAAAGCCTTCACTCTCGCATGACTCTACTGGCTATACCACTCCACCCCCTCTCCCTCTCCCCTTCTCCTGCCACATCCTCCCACCTATTACTGAGTTGCTTCCTGTCTGTCTTTTCACGGATAATCAGCTAACTATGATCCTGGGACAAAAATAATGGTAATCTAAGGCAAAATCTTCACCAATGACAATGCCTCCTCCACCAGCCCCACTCTCATGCAAAATCATTCAAAAAAAATGTAAATACATAGTAGAAATTAATATTTTGTATACAATCCATTAGCTTTAATGATTATCTCATTATATCCACGATTAACCCTCCCAAACTACCAAAAACCTTTGAGTCCAGATGTTACCAACAATTACTGATAGGCTTCTCTATTGCCTTCTTGATCACATTCACATCACACCTTATAAGATATCGCTCAGGATAGTGTTTATATACCTTATTTTTCACCAGAGACCAAACACTTTCAATTGAATTAAGCTCCGATAAATAGGCAGAAATTTCCATAAGGGCAATATCCTGCCTTCTGAGCCATTCTCAAAAGGCACGTAAGTCTTAGCATTGTCAATTATTTAAAATACATCTTCTTTTACCCATTCTCTAATGTTCTCTCCTATTTCCAGTATCATAATGATTATTGACATCAATAATAGACTTTCCAGAAACTCTACCCCTAGTAGAAGAAGGATTACATAAAACATGTCACAAAAGACCATGAGTTTGACCATTAAAAAAATTATTTATTATCTGGCTAATCTCTCTCTCTTCTCACCTAGCAGTAGGTTCAAGACAATCCTTATTTCACTTCTTATTTGGTCATCTAACTACCAATTTTCTTCTCTTTCCCTCACTTCTCTCTACAGATAGCGCATCCCCCAATTGTGGATTTATTCTCCACATTTCCCTTCTCCAATACCTATAAGCTAATGCCTATTCCAACCTCTTATAAGCTAGGTCTTTATCCAAAGGGACTCTCTCTTGTGCCACCTATTTTTAAAATGCTTTTCTGCAATTGTTCTGTTTACTGTCTTGGGAGAAACAATAGGTGCAACCTTTTTTCGCAATCTTACAATAGGTAGTATGGCGATTTTTGAGAGCTTCCTTAACTATGGCTTTAGCCTGCAACTTGGTAATTTTAAAATATCATCCTCTACTCTGATTCTCCTTGCCCTGTTGATATTCCTTTGGAATTGTGCTCCTGATAATGGTGGCAGAGATCTTAAGGTAGTCAGAAATTTGCTTAGATTCCATTTGACCCTTATCTAACCCAAAGATATTCTCTGGGGTAACTGGAGAGAGGTAGTTGGAGGGAGTAGGCTTTTGTGCATAACTGTGAAAAACAGAAGACATAGTTTATTGAAAATAATAGTCAGATAGGATCATTCAGTTTGAGTTGATTTAGAGGAATTTGGTTCGGTAGTGTGAGCAGTGTTGGAAGGGCGGGATAATGATGAAGGGTGCATTGCTATCCATTATTGAACTCTCCTTATTTTTGTCCTCTGATAATACTACCAAAGTATGAATGAATGCCATTATCCATAAACCTCATGTTACTGTAGTATTATGTTAGTCAAGACGCTTTGTGTCTTCTATTTCTCATCTTTTTCCCTTGCTTTTATTCTTTCTTAACCTCTCCCCTCGATACAGCAGCCATGTGGATTCACTTTATTGGCAAGAAAGTATATGATTCTAGCCCCTTATTCACAACACTGGGCTTGCAGCCAATGGGTAATGCCTTAGCATAAAATCATTTATCAAAACAAACTCGTAGATGTTCAACCGGCTACATGGAACTGTTTTTTGGATTAATTTAATCTAATTTAATTAAGGCCAAAGGCTTAATTGCTTCGGCATTTCAGCGCACCTTATACTCATGCGTGTTGTGTATAACTGGTTGGAAGCATTAAGGACAGGTTTGGTAGGGTTGTTGCTATACGGTTGACATGCGGTTATCAGATGATCAGATCGCACGCGCCAAGATTTGTTGTACAGTACATAATAGAGGAGGCAAGATCAATTTTGAGTGTTGTCCCATTGCTAAATCCCTTACGCTTTTTTGCTGGTTCCTTTACTTGCTTCAACAAATAGCGATTACTGGAGCCACTTATCACCAAAAATGCTAGTCTTGCCTTCAATAGGTTTTCACCCTGCCTTTGTCCTAAATCATGTTACTTTGTGCAACTATGTTATTTACTCTTTTCCCTGAAATTTGACAAACGCAGAGTACTCTCCCAAAAGGCCAATGCCTACCTCCAAAGATGTATCGCGAAACGTAGATCCTTATCTTAGCTTGATGCTATTTTAACCCACCTTGCAATGGAATCCTATTCAGCGTCAGATTTCTATTTGACTAACTTGTTTTCATTATTCCTTGGCTTAATTCTTAGGCAATGTCTCCTGTCTTGTGACCTGGGTAACCAGAAAAAGAAATCCACTAACATTATCACCAACTCACTCAATGCTATACCTCTTGGAATTTTGCAACTCATTATATGCAAATTCATGGGCGGAAAACCTCTAGTACAAAGGACATATAGTTATCAAAAAGCTACAGAATGAACTAGTGCTGGACTACCTTTGTTCTATACCTACTGCACTAGTGTTACCTTCATACAAATCATGCCCCAACCTGCTTACCAAGTGCATCATGGATCACCAACTGCAAAAATCATCCTAAGTGAAAGGTCCAACAACACAAAACAGTAAATCATGGCCTCAACACACATAAAGCCTGTGACTGAACTTAGCATCCATTGGTCTATCATGATCCCAACAGCAACGTGCCTTCCCCAACCCTTGGTAAATTGGCTTTCCGCTCCCTGATGAGCTGGAGGTGATTCTACAGGAATGGGTCGTGAAGGAAAGGCAAGGAGAGAATCACCATGCGCTCATCCAATGTCTGCCAGAGAACTTATTATTTCAGAATGATAAAAGGAGTCCTGTTCTCCCTTTGTTCGTTGTTTTGATTATCCCTCAGACCTTGGCCTTTCTCTTCGGCGCTCTATGATCTGTACACAGACAATCAGTTCATTGTTTCTTTATGTTGGAGATTGATGCTTTTAGGGTGCTCATAACAGTCAGACTTCATTCCGTCATACAGCGAAACACATTTCCCATATTGTCAACCAGACGGTTTCGTGGAAACTCTTGCACTACTGTTAGGTGCTCACAATTCAGTACCAGTACCGGGCATACCTGATGTGATACTAGCAAACACCTATCTACAGAAAATAAAGCGGTAAAACACTCAATAGCTCAACATCTATACCACCCTCAACCCTGACCTTCATCTGAGGCACCTAGCATAACAGCATTCTGAGCCAACCAGCTATGTCGCAGGGAGTGTTACTGCAAACCGAATTATACGGACACCTAGAAATGCAAAGTGGAAGAAGAATTCTGCAGGTGCCTGAAGTATATCGGCAAAGCTATTCCTCTGTTGATAACGATATACAGCAGCGTGTTTTTTCTTTCTTTCTTTAGTAATTCATCTCAGTTATTGTATTGGGTAACCATTTACAGTTATGTCTCGTCTTGTCAATAGTTCTTCTTTCTTGCACTTGATACCCTAATGCTTTGTCGTTCTCTGATATCTTTTCTCTATCATGGTTGTTTGTATCCATACAAGTTTAGTGCCATTTGGTAACTCAGGATTGAATACACTTCCACTAACTACTCTGTAATTGATTAAAACAATCAGGCTATTGCTTTTTCCACTGTTGCACTATGGCTGGAAAAAGGTCTTGAAAAGGCAAGTACTGACAATCATGCCGAACCTTTGGGAAATGAAGAATAATTGATCTGCTAATATACAAATAGTTAGCTTGACACAAACACTCCAATAACCCCCAGAAGAAGTATCTATCAACTCCTATAACAAAAAACATCTGTAGCTGCCCTCATTCTCATATTCCTGATCCCCTATACACTCTCACTGTATTTTCCCCATTGTCACCCTCTTCCTCATAAACGTCCACGGCTACTTCCTCCCCTTCAATTTGCTTCAGGTCCACCAAACCCTACACCTACTCAGCCCGGAAAGTTGATTCACAGCTATCTGAGAACTGTGCGTAGTATTCATCAGCATGGTAAGCTATTACCAGCGTGATTACCATCATTACTACTAACTCTGGATCTGCCGCTGGTATGCCCCAAGGCCAATACTATTGTCTGTGGGAGCCGCAAGTATAGAAGTAGTGTCTGCCAGATCTGGGGAGGGCTACTGGCCAGAACCAGCAGGTACTACAACAAAGCTTTAAAACTCTGACCTGATTGAAGGCAAGAAGGAACATCCATCCACCGTGGATTTAGCCCTTGCACTGGAGATTGCACCAGTGCACATGCGCAGTGCATAGGGCAAGTTAATTTGCAAAAGCTAAATTGATTCTTCAATACTGATCCATCCCCTGGGTACCAATTCTTCACACCGAGAGCCTCCAAAATCAATTCCCATTCAGAAGAGGAATTGGGCAACTGCACCTTGAGGGATTGGCCCCCAATGCTAGATATAGATGTGGTATACACAAACAGAGAAAGGAGTAGGGAGGAACTGGGAGAAGAAAGGGGAGCATCAATATGGCGGGCTACTCAAGCAAGTTTTTCAAATGAACGACGAATCTGAAAAGGTGTGATTTGGGAATTATGATCTGTTGTTGCAACTGAGAGGTAAGAACAGCAAACATAGTTCAAATAAAAATGATCAGCAGAGTATTTATACAATTTAAGCTTCTTGGCAACTTGTCGCAGTCATTCCCACCAGTACTCTGCAGAAGCCTCCCTACTTCCTTGCTTGCAATACTACTGAGACTGAGGAGTACTGCTCAGGTCTCCTAGGTAGGTTTCACTCCCCTAGTGTTAAGCAAATCGAACTCTTCTAGTGCCCGATACAAAGCACGCATAACTACTTATATGTTGTATATTAGTGGCAATCACTCCTAACAGGCCATTAGTCTGAGCACACGATCCTATCACTTTGCAAGATTCTTTCCTGATATCTCTCCTATTATGTTGTTCATTTGATTTGAGTTTCCTTTGTCAATCCTTATCAATCAATGAGGATGATAGAACAACCCTATTGTTGAGTAAGTGTACAACAAGCAACGACAGATGTCCGCTGGGTAAGCCAGCCTCTCGTTTATACCCAATGGGTTGAAGGTACTATCCCTTCAGATAGTAGCGAACTGCCTTGCTTGTCTTGAGGGTTACTATTTCTTCAGATAGTAAGAAGGCTGGATTGTCGTATCTGGATAGAACTATCACATTAGTGCTATGTTGGATAACCTGTCGCTGAGAGTATCATATTGTCTCCGGGTTGTATGAGCGTAGACTCTGGTAGAGGAAGAGTCTATGAAGAAGAAGAAAGATGTAATTGTATTGCAACTTAAGTATTGAAAAGTACTGAGATAGTTGCGTGAATATTCTATCTTGGTAGGGGAACCAAGCTGCTTATATAGGCATCTTCCCACAACCCTAACCCTGGTGACTCATCATCCAGCATTAAGTAATCTCTATGATGCATAGTGAGTGAAAGTGTGAAATCGTTCAGCTGACTCTCCTGCATCAACTGCACAACATCCTTTCATTAATCAAAACGCATAAACCAAGTGATCTGCTCAAATGAGTCATATGTGTAAAACCCATGACTCATGATGTGAGTCATATGCGAAAAGTCTTACATCCTATGATATCACCCTCGTGAGTCATGAACCTATCAACCAATCATAATCTACCAATGACTCGCGAGTGCCCAGTCATGTGAGAACTATGAGTCAAGTGAGGTCATAATGTAAAACCACCATACCGTATGACTACTAATTATTACTCATGTGAAATCTGCCGTGCTTGATCACGATTTGTGAGAGTGGAACGCAGATACCTAGTTTGGCTAGTATAGGAAATTGTTCACATTTATCTCCGGAAGGGTGCAGAATGTAGGGGAGTGGGATCATCAGGCTTGGGAACAAAAGAGGGACTAGAACTCCTTTGGTGATCAAGTTTCCCAGAATTATTCCGCGTGGTTGTGAAGTTCACCAATGCTCTTTATATTCATTTTATTTACCCCTCCTCTCCTCTAGCTTGAGATAAAAGCAACTCAGATCCAAATATACACCTCTTTCCTCCACTGCTGCTTTGTACTTCTTCATTTGTCCAGTCAGTTCTTCACGATTCCAAGTCAATAAATAAGTGGTTATGAGCTCAGACAGGACAATCTAAACCAGCCGTCCTTAAGAGAGAAGATATACACACACCACGTACCTCCTAATCAAAATTCAAGACCACCAGACAATCAGTCTACTCCTTCATGTCTTCCTCATCTTCGGCCAAATCACAGCCAGCCAGCACGGCAGTGACTACCCTGCTTACTGAATCAATTGTGAAGCTTGATGGTTCCATAGCTTCCGGAAAATGGAACTATAAGGTGGAGAAGTTTAGTATCATATGTATACTTAAGGAGAAAGGGTAGCTTATGGGTATTGAGGGTGATCTGTATAAGAGTAACACAAAAAGCATTACCCCAGACAAAGCCGCCTTTACAATCCTCACTCTCAATTTCAAGTACTTGCAGATCATGCACATTCAAGCATGCACAACCACTAAGGAGGCTTGGGAGGTCTTGCGAATTGTTTATCACCGGATAGGAGAGAGTGCTAGGATGGTCCTATCGCAGCGGGTCAGGGCCATAACAATGGTAGAGGGTAATGATATGCCAGGCCATCTGAATAACTTTAATTAGTTCTCATATCAGGTTCAAATCCTTGTTGTTATAGGGAAAGGAATAGCAAACAACGAGCGGGTTACACTTCTGAGTTTAAGTCTTCCCGAATGGTATGAGCCAATTATTATGGCCTGGCATTCTTCTGTACAGATGGTTGCGTTTGACACATTCATAAGTGGGCTCTTCCAGGAATCAGCTCCGAGAGAGGTGGTTCATAGGACAAAACACAATGAAATTGCCACTACCTGAGTGGCGGAATTTTGAGCCCAGGCTGCTTGGGCAGATATTGCTTAATATGGTCTGGAACTTTTTAACTGTTAAAATATTGTGTTAGGTGAAGAAATGGTTGACGATTACACTGAAGAGGTCAATGATAACTTCATCAATTGCTACCATTATGCAGCAACATACCACATCCAAACCAGTCAATCTCAATGGCTCATCCTCCTCGCTACCTATAAAGCCCCTGCTAAAATTTGCGGTGCTCTCTTGGACATCTTGCCAGAGAAACCACTTCATCTGTCCTCGACGATCTCAATTCTGTTGTCAATACCGAATAGGATACAATGGACTATCTTTCTGATGATATCAAGAACTAAAATACCTTATCGAATCGATTACACATCTGGTTCTCTCCCCCCTCCTCCACTGACTGATATATTCTAGCATTCCTATGTCTAACTGAGTGTGAGTCACGTGTTGCCAAAGCAGCCATCCTCCTGTGTTCTCTTCCTAAATCAATAAATAATATTGATAATAAGCTGCAAACAAAGGAGGACCTTACCTGCGATCATGTTTACAATAAACCGATGGACTTGAAAATTCCTGCCGCTGTTAGCTCCGAAAATAACAAAGCATCTAAAAGTGCTAATATTAAAGGAAATAGAAAGAAACCAGAAAGAGAACCCACCCACAAAGGACCAACAGCCAACCCAAAAGAATTTTCCTACGACAAAAAACACTACCCAACTGCTCGCACTGATTGTCATACCTGGAATGAGTGTGTAAAAATCAAGCCTACCAAGAATAAGAATAAAGAAAAGATGACCATTGACAGGACGAAGATTGGAAAGGAAGAAACTCCTGACCCTGTCAGCACTTTATCCACTATCTGAATGACTGCCAAAATCTCCTCCAATCTGCGATGGGTTATAGACACAAGTCTAAGCTCACATATCACAAACAACTGAGACCTTTTTATAAACTCGAAGGACGTGAAAGGAACTCTTAGGTTAGGCAATGATTCAGTAATAGAGACATGTGGCCATGGAACAGTTGTAATCTTAGCCAAAACATCTATTGGTCATGTTTCTTCTGTATACCTTGAACGTGTTCTGTGGGTTTCTAGTTTGCGTTCTTGCAGTTTGTTGTCCAAGCGCACACTGGTTTCTTTGAGGAAGGAATTGTCTTTGGCTAGTTCTAGAAAGGATATGTTCCTTTTTAGGGAAAATAAAAGAGATGTTATCTGGGGAAAGCTTGACGCACAAGATTATGTTGTACAACAATGGAAAGAGATGGCAAAGCAAATAACTTACCAACAGTGGCACGAAGAACTTTATCATGCCTCACATGACTATCTAAAAAGTAAAACGTACTCCGACACTACGAACCTCTTCAATGTTCCGAAACACTGGCAATGCCAAAGTACCAAGTGACAGCCGAGATCAATTACCGACATACGGACTTATTGACCATTCGAATCAATCCTCACCGACATTAGAGGCAAATTATCCAAAATCTCCTTCCCCACATGCAACTATTATCTTACCTTCATAGCTGACTGCATGAGATATGCTTGGATATATCCCATTAATGACAAATATGACACAGTAACCTTGTTTACCTGTTTCATCAATGCTCGCTACACTCAAGATAATGCTATAATCAAAAATTTCAGAAGTGATAATAGAGGATAATACGTCAATGCTACAAAGTTAACATTGTTAGACAGCAAGGCATAGTATAAGACCTGTCTCCTGCTGGCTCACATGAATGGAAGCCTGTTGCCAAACGATATAATCCAACAATTATCATGGCAGCTCACACTTTGTTGCTTTGAGTACGCTAAGCTTTACAGGCCGAAGTTATCGCAACTGCACACCATTATCGCAACCGACTCCCTAAGGAATCTATAGCAAATTCGATGCCCTAGGAATCTCTCTACCACAAGAAAGTGTCGATCTACCATGTCCTGCCATCCGGGACCAAATGTTTTGTTCCTCTATTATAGGTAGAGTTCGATACGGGGCGGACAGGGCCCGGAAAACGCGGGCCCCCGGCCCTTTTCCCTACCCGGCCCCGCTCAACGGCCTGGGGCAGGCTGTGTTTTTCGGCATTCCCTGCCCCTGTCCCGGCTCAGGCCCCCGCCTCACCAATACCCCGGACGGGCCCCCGTTAACAATGTGTGGTAACAAAGGGGCACCATCCAGGGAATGAGGGGGGGTGGGCCCGGGTGGGGGCGGGGCAGGGAGTACCCGAAAAATACAGCCCCCGGCCCCCCGTAAGGTCGGGGCCTTGCGAGTGAAAACCCGCCCCGCCCCGCCCCGTAACGAACACTAATTATAGGAAAAACATCAACCCGGAACGAAACTAATACCAAACAGGATCGAAGTATATCCATCGGTTATACCTCTTCCGATAAAATATATAGAATATAAATCTATTGACAGTATCAAGTACAAGAAACTCGACAAATGCATTTAGACTTCGTTACGGAGCGGACGGGGCCCCGAAAAACGTCGGCCCCTGGCCCTTTCCCCTGCCCCGCCCCACTCAAGGGCCTGGGGCGGGGTGCCTTTTTCGGCATTCCCTGCCCCTGTCCCCGCCCAGGCCCCCGCCCCACACATACCCCAGACCGGTCCCCGTTAAAAATAGGTGGTAACAAACGGGGCCCCGTCCAGGGAATGAGTGCGGGTGGGCCCCGGACAGTGGCGGGGCAGGGATTACCGGAAACATACCCCCCCCGGCCCCGTCTAAGGGCGGGGTCTGGCAAGTGAAAACCCGCCCCGCCCCGCCCCGTAACGAACACTAAATGCATTAGACCACCCAGGCAATTATAGCGGTTAGAACTAGGACCATGAAACCTTTACTTGCCAAGGAAACTTATGCTACTATCTACCCCCTATCCTATCTATTCCCTACCACTAAGGTCGAAAACGAAACCGACAAGGAACTGAACAGTCAAATTAACCCACCAACATTTAAGGTACTTGCTTTACCCCACTAGAGATTTTTGAACACACGGGAGCATTCTGCTACCACTCCCCACTTTGTCTAAGCAATAACAACAGCATATGCCACCACCACCTGTTGACCCTACAGTGGAAATACATAGACCATGACGCTGTTGTGGAAGAATTACAACACAATGATCCATCACCTATGAGAAGCAACTTGGACACCGAGTACAACATGCTACTAGTAAGATACGGTACAAGGACCCCACTACCTATTGCCCAGGTGTAAATGGCTGGCTTAAGGGAGAATGAACCTCAGCCATGAATGATGGGATTACTGCACTAAACAAGAATCAAACCTATAATGGTATCAATAAACAAACAGGACGCCACATGGTCGGAAGTCAGTGGGTATTCAAAATCAAAAAGAATGCTATTCGGAAATTGGAAAGATTTCAGCCAAGAGACATTGTAAAAGGACTTTCTCAAACTCCTGGTTTCGACTTCGAAAAGAGCTCTACCCCCCTCATTCAGTATGAATCACTCATACTACTTCTTGCGATATAGGGAAGAAACAACGCTCCACTACCGCAGTTCGATATCAAATCTGTCTTCCTTTATAGTCAAATGAAAGGGGTTTACAGGCGACCCCCACCAGGGTTCCGTGACGGAGACAAAGCATGGAAACTTAACCGATATATATATAGACCTAGGCAATCTGCGAACAAATGGTCGCTTCTTTTCACTAAATTCTTGACCTCCAAACACTTTACCGTATCACACCAAGAGCCCTGCATGTTTATTCACCGGCAGTTTGAATGTAATATTTCACTTTACCTGAAGGCAATTCCAATTTCCGGCCGGTGCACCACACCTGACCTTGCTCATCAAAGACCTGAAAACGGCATCGGTCATCTCAGGCCCTGGTGAATCCATATTTCTAGTCGCCCTACATATTACATATCCATCACCTGGTATTGTGCTTACCGAGGAATAATACATTAAAACAATCCTCTCTCGATTTGGAATAGAAAACTCCAACACCCTATCTATCCCATTACTAAATGCTATTCCACTTACGAAAAGCATTACGGAACAACCAAATGAGCAAGTTACCACTTACCAATCAATGATAGGTTCTCTCATGTACCTCATTACGGGTATAAGACCCAATCCAGCATATCCAATTTGATTTCTCACCCAATTTTCTTCTTGCCCCACTGACCAACATATAAAGGTTGCTAAACATATCTTTAGATATGTTTACACAATGCGGAAAATTGGCCTATTTTACTCATACACAACACCAAACGCTATTGGTATTTCTAGTGACACTGACTCTCCTGGCTATCATGTTACCAGAAGATCCACCTCCAGTTACATTCCTCGGTTCAATAACTGTTGTGTCTCCTGTCTTTCAAACAAACAAGTCTCCATTGACAAATCAACTACTAAACGAGAATTGTTGCTATGTCCTACTGGACCCACCCTATCTCATGTCTTTAAAAAGGCCTTGGTGACTTGTGCCTTTGTGTTGCGATGTCTATCAGGGCTGATAATACTGGTGGACATTTCTTGGCTGTGAACCCTTAGATCAATGTTCGAACAAAAGAATGTCACTGTCGACTTCTTCATCCCACCTGAAGCTCTGGCAAACAAGTTGTTTTTTCTTCTTACGGGTGAATCTGTTAACAATGTTCGTGATATATGGACCAGAATCTTGGCAAAACCGGTGCATTATGGAATGGTTGGTTTATTGGACTGTAGATAATTTTGGAAAGTTTTGAAATATCTGCGTATATTTAATATGCATATTCAAAACACTGCGGTGTATTCTTTTACATGGTTTGTGTTTCGGCTCCGCCTGTCCACCTGGTGTATTACTACATCTAAGATATTTATTATAGTGTTTTATTGTTTGATTCACGATAACATCTGGGAATTTAACATGTACTTTCCAATCACGTGTTTTGGATTTTACGGTTGTTTATGCATCTCTTATGCACCATTCTGGGGCATGATATTTCTAATTGTCGCTCGCCAGCCTTTTGTTTTCACCCTCATTATTTGGGATTTACTTGGTTGCATTTGAGGGTTAATCATGTTCGCGCTTATTTTTATTACTTTGTTTTCAATATATTTCTCTGGCGCATATTGACACACACCTGTCTATAAATAAGCGGCTACTGCCGGGATAGGTTAGAACAATTAAGAACCAAAACTCTTAACCATCACTGCTTCACCTCTGCGCTAAGGATGCCTCGCAACCCCCCTTGTACTTGCCAACTATTATCCTAATACTATAGATTGTACCATATTCATATTATTCAACAATAAAGAACCACTTACATGAGCAATTGAGAAGGCAACCGAACCACCAGATGTGGTTCACTTGAATTTGTCTGAGAACTTAGTACCATAATGGGAGAGAGCAACTTCGTCACCATTATTCACAAAGGGGATGGTCAACTTGCTAGTACTGTTCTCCAGGTCAAAGTAAATATCCTTAATGCCTTTCCGGCATATGAGCTCAGAGCAGAAAAGACAGGTGGTCGAGCTATATAGATCTGAAAAACCGCGGGGGGAGGGTATTACACAATTCCGCCGTTCAAACTCCTACTTCCTGTATCTCAAATTACACACTGTATTAGTCTACAATGGACCATGAGCCATCACAGTTTAGTGGAGAGAGGTAATGGAACCCAGATGGAATCCGCCACCTATAGGATCGAGGAAGCAAAATTGGGAAAGGAATTTTGGGGTTCACTATAGCAACCGCAGCCCACAATCACAACTAAGTGCTCTTTCATGCACACATGACCAAGTACCGCTGACCCATTTGAAAAAGCGGCTGCCGAGTCTCAGACATCCAAGAATCTTACAATCTATAACATATGCTGTGGTACCGGATGCCAAATGAGGAAGGCCAGACTTACAGTCAGCCAAATGCATAAAACCCAGGTATAAGGAAGAAGCCAGTTGTAAAGTGTACCATGTATTTAACCCTACAAGCAAAAGGCCTTTCAGCTCAGTTGATGGAATTATCAACGAATTAGGGTACAGAATACAGGTCAGCTATGAGCTCAAGATAGTCAATTCAATAAAGGTTTTCTTACATCAACAGGGTAAAGGGGTTGAAAAGGGAATACACCAGAGACAGCTTGAACAGAGGCTCCCCTCTAAAGAGACGAACGATCAAGCAAACTCCAGAGAGTTTGGTGGTGACCTCAGAGTGATTAGATCACCGGGTCTAGTTCATGAAGCGAGCAGAAATTGCCTTAGTGAGCCCGAACTATGAAGGTCGCAAGGTTACCAATATTGACGAAGCAAGGCAGATTTCACAGGACTAATGCTGATTAGTCATAAGGTATGTTGGTTTCATGCTATAAGGTCATTCAACTCATAGCTTTCACATGACTACGCAACTTGCCAGTCCTCGGTATGTTATGATGGGTCGATTGTTTCATAACTCACGATTGTGATGTCATATGATGTAATGACTTCGGAATATGACTCATATTGTGAGTCATGGGTTTTAGGCATATTACTCACTTAAGCACATGAGAGATGTTATGGGTGGTGATTGGTTAACGATATATTGGGCAGTAACACATATGAGTCATCTGATGGAGTTCACGCAAGACTCACTATGAGTGATAGAGGTTGAGTTACGAGAGGTGGTGAGTTAGCAGGGTTAGGGTTGGGGGAAGATGCCTACATAAGGGTCTTGGTTCCGACCAAGAGGTGGGCCACGAACCATCTCTCCTCCACCTCCGGCGATTGAAATCTCAACACCACGGGAAATTATTGTCACCATCCCCCACCCACCTCTCTTCCCCCATAATGGCTACTGCCTAGGGGTTGACGTTAAGCCATCTTCCCTCCTCTCCTGAGGCACGCATGCCTCCCCTCCTTGGGGTTCTTGATCCCGTTCATCATTGACATCCGCTCATGAAGTTCGGTTTTGCCCCTTACCCCGCCCTTGCTTTGCCCCTCGCTTAGCATTTTGCACAGTCGGAAAGCTTCTCGCTTCGTTCACGCTCGGCGATATGGCGTCCGGACTCTCGGTGGAAGTAAGGCTTCGGTTCTGGTGGGCTTGTACCTCTAATGGGGAAAGCTTCGGTTAGTAACACCACGGTCTCGCTCGGTTTCGCTGTCGTCCCAAAAGCCCTGGCTATGGCCCGTTAGTCAGTTGTGGCTAGCCCGCTGGCGATCCTTCCTCTACCCCCCTCCCGGTTCCCTCGGCTGGCACCGTACTGCACCATAAGCTGGCACCTTACTGCTAATCTACCTCCCCGGCTGGTACCCTACTGCTCCGCGCCCCACCGGCTGGCACCCTACTGCTACTAACCAGCTGGCACCCTACTGCCCACCTTTCTGGCTGGCATCCCCTCTGCTCAGCGGCTCCGCTCGCCCTCCTCCCCCTCCGATTGTTCGACCCTTCCTCAGTTACGCCTAGTCGTGGTATAGCACTGCCTCCGTGGCTATGGACCAACGCCTTGGAAGGATGTAATGACCTGCGCGACCGCGCGAGTGGTTCTTGTGGGCCCACGGTCTCCGTGTTTTCCCGTGTCGGCGATCATCTATCCTCCCCCTCAGGCCCAGAAAGGGCCTTTGAACAGCTGTCGTTTCCTTTGTTTTGGGGAGCCTGCTGAAGGGTTTGGGTCTCTCTACCTGTACGTTTCTATGTATTGTTTCCTTACGTGTCTGGGGTATATTATCTTCGGTGCTAGGCGGGGGAGACTTTTCCTATAGACTCGGGGTGTTTGATTTTTCCCATGAAGAGGTGAAGCAGGCGGTGGGTTTGCATTTATACGTTTTTTTCTCTTGATAGCTAGCACTGCATAAGGCTTTTTGTACCTAGAAACAAATAACTCATGATTACAAAAAAAAAAAAGAAAAGAAAAAAAAACGACCAAGAGGTGGGCACATGAACCATCTCTCCTCCACCTCCGGCGATTGAAATCTCAACACCACAGGAAATCATCCTCACTTTCCCCCACCCACTTCTCTCCTCCCACTATGGCTGTTGCCTAGGAGTTGATGTTAAGCCATCTTCCCTTCTCTCCTGAGCGGCCTGCCTCCCCGCCTTGGGGTTCTTGTTTCCGTTCATCGTTGACACGCTCATCAAGTTCGGGTCTCCCCCTTACCCCGCACTTGCTTTGAACCTCGCTTAGCATTTTGCACGGTCGGAAAGGTTCTCGCTTCGCTCCCGGTTGGCGTTACGGTGTTGGACTCCTGGTCGAAGTAGGCCTCCGCTTGCTGGGCTTGTACCTCTGATGGGAAAGCCTCGGTTAGTAACCTCACGGTCTCCCTCGATTTCGTCGACGTCCCAAAAGGCCTTGCTATGGCCCATCTGTCGGTTGTGACTAGCCCGCTCGCCATCCTTCCTCCTTCCCCCTCCTGGTTCCGTCCGCTGGCATTGTACTCCCCCTTTAGCTCGCACCCTACTGATAAAAGTCTCCCGCGCTGGCATCTTACTGCTCCCCACAGGCTGGCACTCTCGTGCCACTCTCCGGCTGGCACCCTGCTGCTACTCTCGGGCTGGCGCCCTACTGCTACTCAGCATCTGGAACCCGACTGCTCCTCCTCCGATGGGTTGACCTTTCCTCGGGTACACCTAGTCATGGTATAGCACTGCCTTCGTGCCTATTCTCCAATGCCTTGGATCGATATAATGACCTGCATGACAGTGAGAGTCGTTTTAGTGGGCCCACGGCTTCCGTGTTTTCTCCTGTCGACAATCGTCCATCCACCCCCCTCAGGCGAGCGTTTCTGGTCTCCCAACAGCAGTTTCTTTTGTTTTGGAGAGCCTGCTGAAGGGTTTGGGTCTCGCTACCTGTACATTTCTGTGTATTGTTTCCTTATGTGACCGGGGTATTTTATCTTAGGTGCTAGTAGAGTTCGTTACGGGGCGGACAGGGCCCCGAAAAACGCGGGCCCCCGGCCCTTCTCCCCACCCCGCCCCACTCAACGGCCTGGGGCGGGGTGCCTTTTTCGGCATTCCCTGCCCCTGTCCCCGCTCAGGCCCCCGCCCCACGCAGACCCCAGACGGGTCCCCGTTAAAAATAGGTGGTAACAAACGGGGCCCCGTCCAGGGAATCAGTGCGGGCGCCCCCCGGACAGGGGCGGGGCGGGGATTACCTGAAACATACCCCCCCCTGGCCCCGTGTAAGGGCGGGGTCTGGCGCGTGAAAACCCGCCCCGCCCCGCCCCACAACGAACACTAGGTGCTAGGAGGGGGAGACTTTTCCTATGGACTCAGGGTGTTTGATTTTTTCCATGATGAGGTGAAGCGGGCGGTGGGTTTGCATTTATAGGTTTTTTTCTCTTCATAGCTAGCGCTGCATAAGGCTTTTTGTACCTAGAAACAAATAACACATAATTACAAAATAAAAAAAGAAAAAAAAGAAAGAACGACCAAGAGGTGGGCACGAACCATCTCACCTCCACCTCCCGCGATTGAAATCTCAACACCACCGGAAATCATCACCACCTTCCCCCACCCACCTGTCTTCTCCCACGATAACAACTGCCTAGGAGTTGATGTTAAGCCATCTCCCCTCCTCTCTTGGGGGACGCCTGCCTCCCCTCCTTGGGGTTCTGGTTCCCGTTCATCGTTGACACCCGCTCATGAAGTTCGGTTCTCGCCCTTACCCCGCACTTGCCTTGCACCTTGCTTAGCATTTTGCGCCGTCGGAAAGCTTCTCGCTTGGTTCAGGGCCCGCGTCACCGTGTCGGACTCTCGGTCGCAGTAGGCCTCGCCTTGCTGGGCTTGTACCCCTGATGGGGTAGGCCTCGGGTTGTAACATCGCGTGCTTGTCCCGGTCGCGTCGTTGTCTCAAAAGCCCTTGCGATTTCCCGTTTCTCGGTTGTGGCCAGCCTACTCACGATCCTTCTCCCTCCCCCTTGCCGGTTCCATCCGCTGGCCGCGTATTGCCCCCTTAGCTGCCACCTTACTGTTAACCTCCGCCCTGGCGGGCACCCTCCTACTCCCCGTCGGCTGGCACCCTACAGCTATTTACCGGCTGGCACCCTACTGCTCATCTTCTTTCGCTGGCATGCCATCTGCCCGGTGGCCCAGCTGACCAATCTCCCCTCTTCGCTGGTTCAACCCTTCCTCAGTTACGCCTTGTCGTAGTATAGCACTGCCTCCGTGGCTAATGTCCAACGCCTTGGATCGAAGTAATGACCTGCGAGACTACGGTAGCGGTTATAGTGGGCCCACGGTATCTGTGTTTTCACCTGTCGACGGTCAACTATCCAACCCGATCAAGCCGGCGTTTTTGCTCTTAGCCAAGCTGTCCTTTCTTTTGTTTTGTGGAGCCTGCGGAAGGGTTTGGGTCTTTCCACCTGTACCTTTCTATTGATTGTTTTCTTACGTGTCTGGGGTATATTACCCTAGGTGCTAGGTAGGTGAGACTTTTCATATGGACTCGGGGTGTCTGATTTTTCCCATGAAGTGGTGAAGCGGGCGGTGGGTTTCCATTTATAGGTTTTGTTCTCTTCCTAGCTTGCTCTGCATAACGCTTTTTGTTTCTAGAAACAAATAACGCATAATTACAAACATAGAAAGAAGAAAAGAGAGAAGAAACCACAACGAGGTGGGCACAAACCCTCTCCTCTTCACCTCTGGCAATTGAAATCTCTACAACCCGGGAACTCATCCGCACTTTTCCCCACCCACCTCTCTTCTCCCACAATGGCTTCTGCCTAGGAGTTAACGCTAAGCCACCTTGTGGTCTCTTTTGAGGCCTGTCGCCCTCCCCTCCTTAGCGTTCTCATCCTCGTTGATTGTGGACACCTGCTCATGAAGTTCTGTTCTCCCGAGCACCCCCTACTCCTTTTGCCCCTCGCTTAGCGTTTGCACATAGGCTTCGTTACGGGGCCCCGTTTCCGAGGAGCGGGGACAAAATAACATAGGTTATTCTGATTAACTGGTCGAAAAAATCATCCAAATCGGACAAGAACTGACTGAGATAGAGCTCTTTGAAGTTAGACAACTTCACAGAGCTCTATCTCACTCCGTTTTGGTCCGATTTGGACGATTCTTTTTTTAATATGCAGTTAATAACCTGCTCTTGGCGCCCCGTTTGTCAAAAACGGGGCCCCGTAACGAACACTATTTGCACAGTCGGAAAGCTTCTTGCTTCGTTCAAGGTCAGCCTTATTGTATCTGGACCTAGGGTCGAAGTAGAGCTCGCCTTGTCAGGCTTGTACCTCTGATGGGGAAATCCTCAGTTAGTAACATCTGGGTTGCGTCTGGGTTCTGTTGTAGTCGCCAAAGCCCTTGTTATGGCCTGTTTGTCGGTTGTGGCTAGCCCATTCCCAAAGCTTCCTTCACCGACCTCGGGAATCTATTTTCTCTCACCGTGACTGCAACTGGAGCTGGTACCTTACTGCCACATCATTGTCTGCGATCATCGTACTCCTCATCAGTTACACTTAGTCATAGTATCGCACTCCCTTGGTGCCTAGTGTTCAATGCCTTGGATTGATATAATTAATATCACCGCCAGAGGTTTATGGTTACAAATGTCGGCCCACAAGTCCACTGGGTTTCTCACGTCGCCGTGATCACACTATCCTCCCCCAATGGCCCTGTCGGGCCTTAGCTAAACAATCATCCCTTTTGTCTCAGCGGAGCCAGCGGAAACATTGCGCTCTCTCTCTGGTATCTCTCTATGAATTGTTTCCTTACAACTCTATTACCCTAGCGGGAATAGCTTACCTAAAAATTAAGAGCAAGATATATAGCTTCATAAGATGACCATATATCCGAACACAAGCTCCCACTGTTATGGGCTTCACAGAGGCATCTGGAAGACGACTTGGAATACTCAATGAAAGCACGTTTCAAGATATATTTAACTGATTGGAACCATGTTTAGCGAATACTACTCCTCTCATTTTCTAGTTGCATATGTCTTAGCTGCATAATGCTTTGACAGCTCGATATCGGAACTGATCACTCCATATTCCATATTACTATTGGTATGTAGCCATTTTGGCTGCCTGTTCATTTATAGTCTATCATGAAGAAGAGATCGAAGACAGCTTACCGGTGGAGTGGGGACACTCACAGATCAAATAAGAGTTGGCGAGATGCTCTGAGTCCCCCTGGACAAGCTTTCAGGGTCAAATGGTGTTCGCACTTTGTTCTGAGAAACTGAATTGTTAAGAAGATGCTTCTTAACTAGCCATGTCGCAGTAGCATGAGCGTTAGTATAAATAGAGGCCCTTCTCCCGGCGGTTGAAGAATCATCAAGCAGCGGAGAAGAGCACTTAACAATAGAACAAGTTAGCGACTCATATTTTAACTCTTTGATATTTGACTACATGTTATTGCTTTACCTTTACCCAACTATTACCTACGAGCCTTCCTGACTATTATCCATTGTCTCGAATGTCCTTGGCCTAGTTAGCTCGTCATCCTACTGTGTTAGCTACCCCGTAATACTATATTGTTATTCTTCGGTCACCAAGGCTCACACCCTACCTCATGCTATCAAACTTGATTACCTGTCTGATTCTTTATTCTTACTTTCTTCATTCTTGAAAACCCTTCTCAGACTGCCATTGACGCATCGTCACCAACAGAAGAACCCTTGGACCATTGGGAACAAGAGTCAGAAGGTGGAGTTATACTACCGTTAGTGTTGGTTACGGGGCGGAGCTGGGTGTGTTGTCACTCCCCAGACCACACCCTTACACGTGGCCAGGGGACTATATTTCTGGTAATCCGCGCTCCGCCCCCATCATGGGTCCCCGTACTCATTGCTTGGAAGGGGCCCCGCTTGTTACCATATATTTTGAACAGGAACCAGGCGGGGGTATGGGTGGGCCGGGAGCCTGAGCCGGGACACGGGCCGGGAATGCCGAAAAAGACACCCCATCCCGGGCCGTTGAGTGGGGCAGGGCAGGGAAATAGGCCGGGCGCCCACGATGTTCGCAGCCCCATCTGCGCGGTCACGAACTCTAACTACCGTCCTCTACTCCTTCTCCCCCACCAATCCTCCCGTCCCGATCGTCAACCCCAGGGACCATTATTCATCTATCTCCTTCAATTGATCGCTTTGATCATCTCGCAAAAGACTACCCACAATATATCTATTCCTTTGAACAAAACTGTTGGATTACCAAATACGGGCCTATTCATCACCCATTCCGGTCCAAAAGATGCAAGATCAAGACCTATTCTTGTCAGATTTGTTAAAAAGAAATCTGATATCACAGTAAAATGATGGTGAAACCAAGCTGGTTCACCTTTGCCCTTCGAAGCCTCCTACCGTAATGAGTCCCCAGTTGATCCTATGGGAGATGATGAAAGCTCAACCCCTCTTGTTTCATCTTTCGCCCCGTCATCTGGACCTCGTACAATTTCCTCTGGACCTGGCTCATTAACAATGAGTGCATCCAGAAGAGTCCCTAACCGGATTGGAAAGTTGGCAACCAGCCCAAATACCCGACAACAGTCGCGAAACCAGACACATCCAACTGAACTCCTTAAAAGACAAATTGCTCATGTATTCAAAATGATTTCGTCCACCATACATCAGTGCCAGGATGAAAATCTAATACCTCTCGAAGCATTATGCTATGAAGCTAAGGTTCAATACGCTACCTTACCATTGCTACAAACTCAATTATCAAACGGCGAATCAATTATCGCCCAGGGGATACCCGATGGCAAGCTGGCTTTGGCAACACTGGAAGGGGGAACTCGAGTTGCGAAAGAACATCTAACAGCAGAGATAGCTGGAGAATTTAGACGACAGGAAGCTTAGCAAAAACAGGATGAGGAATTGGGGGAAGACTGTCATAAGATTCTGGAATGAGAAGTTCTCAAAGTCAAAGATCAGTTCAAAAACCAGGACGCTACCTGGCACCGAATCCTCAATAATCATGAGGAACGAGCAGATCAGCTACGAAATCAACAAAAAGACAATGCTGCCACTCAGCAACAAAAAGATTCTCAAGAAGCAAGGGATCTCCTTGACAAGCAACGAGTCCAATTTCAAGCATTAATACACACGTTGACTGTAAGAATCGCTCTTGCTGAAAAACCCCTGTATACTATTCGGCCAACTGATGGTGGTGATGGTGACCCCGGACCTTCTAACTGAGGTCAACAAAGCCCTAGCATACCACCCGAAGGTATCAACTTGGACAACAAGTCAGCATTACCTCCCCGACAGAATGAAGAAAATGAAGTTGATCAAGGAGGAAACAACCAACCACCACCCGCACCAGGTAATAGTGGCGGAGATCCCAACCAAGATTAGAATCACAATGATGACAATAAGAAAGATTGAGATAATGGCAGGGGCAGGAGAGGCCAACGTCCGCAACCCAACGCTCGAATACCATGACATGCAAGAGATGCTTCTCCCTGTACTTGGGCTATTGTAGAATTTCCACCGAATCTGAGTACTACTGAGCGCCCGACACAAAGAAGAGCGGAACCCTCCTATTATATTCAAGGGGAAGATAACTAAGACATTCGAAACTGGTTAACCATATGTGAAGATTACTTCGAACGCAACCCTACTCAATGAGGGAATCACTCACATCACATCGTATGCTTCTTAGGAAAGACTCAAGGAAATAAAGTGGCACCTTTTGGGGAGAAATACAGAAAGGTCATTGCGGGTTTAGGCGGTTATACTCAAGACCTTACCCATTCAATGTGGGAATGATTTCGGCAAGAGATTATTAAACCGTATATCGGTATGAAAGAGGGGGGACGAGCTCTAGAAGAACTGGGTAATATCATCTATAAGGGTAGAATTGACACCTACCTTCTACTCCGCGAAAATCTCAACATTAAGGCCCGTCTCACACGAATAGCGTGGAGGGTCAAAGTCGAAAGCAAACTACTACAGGACATCCTACGTTGAGTATCTCACTTTAAGTTCCATGATGATGATCACTGGAAAGAAACCTTGCAGGAAGTTGGAAGACAAGAAGAAGAACTTCTCAAACATGGAAAATTATCAAAATCCAGATCGACCCCACACTGCCCTGCTGCAAAACCCAAGTGACATGGGTCAGAAAAAGGATTCAACACGAAATTCGTGAAGAAGAATGAGAATCAATCATGAAAGGAAAAAACCTCTCGATGGAAATCTCCATGGACAACAACTGCGAAACCAACCAAAAATAGTTCCAGGGATGAGCATATCAACTGGAAAAAGCCTCATGAAGGAATTGCAGAAGATGTAGTTGAAAAACCAAAAAAGCAAAAACAATGTACACCTTGCACCCTTGGAAACCACACCTGGAGACAAGGTCGAGAGCTGATCGTAGTAGCAACTACCTTCCCTTATAAAGATTGGGGAAACTCTAAAACTCATCAAAAGTCACGCACTTCAAGGCTCGCTATTCACAACCCCCCACTGTCCTGTTCGGAACAGTTCAATAAGGTTGACCTAGTATATCGTGAGCTGCCTACTCAAGTGTGGGAATTCTACGATACAGAAATGGCCTAAGACTGATTTTTGCACCTCAGCGGAAAAAATTGGCTATTTAGGAAATTTCCAATTAGGAAATAGGTTTGAAATAATTCTCGATAAGGTTTTCCTGTTTCGGAAATGTCTTACCCAATTAGAAAATTGTTCTACAATCTGGATTACTAAGCCGAGCCCGGGGATAGGTGGTGACCGGAGCCAAGGTCACCAGCCATAATCTCTCCTACTTGCCTACCACCACCCCCAAGGGGGATTCGGCCACCCGACCTGCTGACGACAAGATGATAAGACAGAAGGATGTCCAGTAGCAGGACACCCGAACATCTCGAAGAAAAAGAGGTGGAAGCAGAGTCCTTTAAATCACACGCGAAGGGTACATTTTTACCCAAACACCTCGGGAACATTTTCCTGGAGCACTCCCACACACCCTCAGAACGGGAACTTTCACCAGGATCCTGACCAGGGATGAAGAGAGGTGTTGATGGCAACGGTGTAACATGAAGCAACACCTCCGAAAAAGTGTATCATCCGATAGCTTGACCCATGGTACCAGGCATACCCTCTGGCCGGAAGATCCCCTTATCCCATCTACGTGGAAAAGGTCGATAATTTCAGACTTCACGATTACTGGAGGATAAGAGGCCCAACCAGCAGTGGAAATACAGTTGCGCAAGGGATCAATTAAAAGGTCATTGAGCCCTCAAGGCGACGTTTTCTACCTGAGCTGTGGGTAGCAGTGGGATTGCACCCTCATTATGATGCGCGACATTGCGCACAGCCCAACAGGTTTCTCGGCTAGATACTGAAGGAGGCGAAGGTACCATTGCGTCCTCATGTAAGTGGTTGGCAGTAGACATAAGTCATTGATACCACCTTGCGCATAGCTCAGTCGCTATATATTAACCTAAACCCTGTGAACAATGTATAGATTAATGGGAGCCCCACGGCAGGGAGTAATGACCGCCTGTAGTGGGCAGCCCAATAGTACCCAAAGAATTAACTTTGTTTTGTAAGAGTTTGTCTAAGGAGACCTCAGTTGTGGGAACAACGCGGGTGTTGTCACAAACACCGGAAACTATACTGTACACAGCAGGCCTAAACGAGGCAAGCAACATTTAGAAATACACCCTAAGCGATCAGAACGAAGGGCAGATCCTCATATATAAGAAACTGAACGCTATAAGTGTTCTGGAGGACATGCGGACATTTATAGCCTCGGCAAAGGTTATCGAAGGCCAGTCGGGTTGGACTCTCGATCGAAGATTTTCCGCATTACTGAGCAACTCGTTCAAGACTTACATATCCCGTACCACTCGAGAAATAATGCAGTTCCAATTCAAGAGTTCCCCAAAGCGAATATCGCTTCTGGTGGGACCAATTTCACGAAACGTCTATTCCTACCCATAGGAAATAATCAACACAGTTCTCTCGTTTCCTGCGACATAGCTCTAGCAGGACAATATGGTATGATAATACCATTTGGATGCTGGTATCAGGAACATCCTATCACAGATATCGCAAACCCCAAAAACTTGTCAGTTGACCATCCTAATTGCCCATCGCACGTACTTTCCGCAGATGATGGAAATCTTAGTAGAATGAGATGAAGACGTTTTAAATGACGCAAATGCTGTGGTCAATGGTCGAATACAAAAGGTTGATGACAAAAGGGTTACCATTATCAACCGGCTACGGGAAAGGTACCACGACTACCTCCCCGTATTCGGTCCATCTACAGCGGAGAAACTAGCACCTCGCGGTACATTTGACCCTGCGATCCACTTCAAACCTTATACTCAGTCACGATGGGGTTCAATATACCCCTTATCTCAAAAACAACTTGAGGTGCTACGCAAATACCTGGATGATATGCTCAAAGAAGAAAAGATTTTCCCAAGGATATTACTAGCACGTGAACACTCCCATTTCGTTCCCAAACCTGATGGTTGCCTAAGACTTGTTGTTGACTACTGTGGACTAAATAAAGTCACAATGCACAACAAATATCCTATCCCCCTAATGATGGAATTGAGAGATCAAGTCCATGATGGTCAAATCTTTACGAAGTTGGACCTGAATAATGGTTTTTATCTGATCAGAGTTTGTAAAGGGGATAAGTGGAAAACCGCTTTGCGAACCTGGTATGGCCATTATCAATACCTAGTAATGGCTTTTGGGTTAGTCAACGCACCAGCCACCTTTCAAACTATGATGAACGAGCTCTTATAGGAATTTCTTGTCCTCAGAGTTGTTGTATGTATCCATGATATTATTATCTGCTCCAAGAGCGTTGAAGAACATATTATACTTGTTCGAAAGGTTTTGCAAAGGCTCCACAAAGATCGAATGGCCATTTGATTCGAGAAAAGTGTGTATTATGTAAAAAAGGTGGACTTTTTGGATTATGTAGTGGCAACAGATGGGGTAACGATGAATGAGAAGAATGTGGAATCGGTAAAGGCATGGAGAGCTCGAGCCGCATTTAAGGATCTTCACATTTTCATCGGGTTCGCCAACTTTTACCAACGATTCATTAAGAACTTCACGCCTATTTCCGCCCCGATAACCAATTTGTTGAAACGAGATGCCAAGAAATTCTTTTGGGGCAAAACACACCAGGAGGCCTTCGATGACCTCTGGCACCGCTTCATATCAATACTAATTCTATGTCATTTGTATCCAGAACTTGACACGGTTGTGGAAACAGATGCCGGCAATTATGCACTAGGATGCATCTGCTGGCAGTTTTATGGAAACTGCTTTCACTCTGTTGCCTTGCATTCCCAAAAGCTTAGCCCAGGTGAGCGAAACAATGACATCCATGACAAAGAATTATTGACCATACTCGTGGTCTTCATGGAATGGAAACATTACGTGGAAGGAACGGAGAAACCAATAACCGTCTATCTATTATCAGAACCTGTGATGTTTCCTTACAACAAAAGCCTAGATGCACCGACAGATTCGATGGTGCAGGAATTGTTTGGTTTCAAGTGCAATATCGTCTACTCACGAGGCACCAAAGGGGGCAAGCCCAACGCTTCAAGCAGGCAGCCGGAGAACCGCCCTGAAGATGGAGCTACCCATCGCGAATAACAAATTTTTAAACCTTACCACTTCAGAAAATTCCAAATTGCCATTGTGTGGGGCACACAGTCAGAACAGCTCCAACAGGAATTGCCTCATGTGGAAAAGGAAATTTGTATTCAGATTCAAAGGCTTGACGAAAAAGCCCAAATTCCAACCAAGGAGCAAAGCCTGCAGCGGAACACGACCGCTACAGCATTGAAGATATACGTATCCCAGCCAACAGCAGAGTTCTAGTGAAAATCGGTTTAGCAATTGCAATACGAGAAGGAACCTACGGTCGCATAGTACCAAGGAGTGGCTTGGCAAGCAAAGGTATCAGGGGAGATGCGGGGGTTATCAATGCAGATTACAGAGGGGAAGTCAATGTCCTACTTGTTAATCATGGAAAGTTTACGAGGTTAGGATAGGAGAACACATATCGCAGTTGGTCGTGGAAAGAATTCATGATCAGGATTGGATGGAGGTTGATGGATTGGATAAGACTGAGAGAGCTGGAAAAGGGTTCGGCACTAGTGGAACAGGGGTGCAGTTGAAAGAAACCCAACCTACCATATGCTTCCTTCAGGCAGAGGCAACCACAATTCTACGATTCCTCCGATATTAACCAATACCCTATCGTACCCAAGGGGCATCTATAATTATCAAATACCATTATCGCCAACGCAAATCTGACATGATTTGAAGCTGACTTTTTGGCTAAAGTTCGCAAAATGGCAGAGGAAGATCTAGGTTGGATGCAGCGGAAGGAAGAGTTTGAAGCATTAATGGAAAAAGCAAAGGAATTGCCTAAGCAATAGTTGATATCCGATGACCTTCTTTACTACAAGGACCACCTATTTATCCCCGCAAACAAGGACTTCTAAACTTGAACACTTATCACTAAGTGATGTCATGACTCCCAAGTTGCAGGTCACTTCCGATAACAAAATAATCTGGAAATCATCATACTGGATTTCTACTGGATGGGATTAACGGACTGGGTAAACGATTACGTTCGTTCCTGAACCACCTGTCAACAAGGGAAAGCTTCACGAGATGTCCAATTTGGCTCACACAATCCCCGACAAGTACCTTATGCCGCGTGGGCTTCAACCTTGGTAGATTTGATCACACAGTTACCCAAATGAGGAGGATATACCCAGATCATGGTTGTAGTAGAACGTTTCACAAAAATGGGCCACTTCTTCAGATTAGAAGAAAAAGCGACTTCAAGAGATGTGGCAGAATCTGTCTTTAAGAAAGTGTCGAAACTTCATGGGTTACCTTTAGAACTCATTTCAGATATGGATGCAAAGTTCGCGGCAGAATTCTGGGAATCATTGTGCAAAAAGCTCAGCATCAAACGAAAAATGTCAACAGCGTACCTTCAACCAACTGATGCACAACGTGAACGAGTTAACCAAGGGGTGGGAGGCTACCTGCGAATATTTGTGAACTACGATGAGGACCACTAGTACCATCTTGTACCGTTAGCCGAGTTCGCTTATAACAACTCCGTAACAAACGCCCACAATCCGACCGCTTTCTTCGCAAACTATGGTTATCATTCTCAGAATGAATTGCTAAAGGAACGTGAAGCGTGAAATCAAGGAGCAAACCTTTACGCTCACTGGATGCAAACGATACTTCAAGTGAGCCAATCTCGAGAAAAGACCCGGGAAGCTATGGGACGTTATTACCATCGAAAGGCTAAGCAACAACCTAACTTCAAAATAGGCGATATGGTTATACTTAATGTTAAAAACATCCGCACCAAATGCCAATCCTACAAATTAGCGCCTAAACTATACGGGCCCTTCAAAATCTTGGAAGGACAAGGAGACCTTGCGTACCAACTCGAATTATCGGAATGTTGGAAAATCCACCCGGTATTTCATGTATCACTACATGAGCTCTATCGAACATCTAGTGAACCCACCCTGGAACAACTAACTATGAAAGCCCAAGAGATCGCTGGTGATCTTGCATAGGAGGTGGAAAACATCATGAATAGTCAAATAATCTCTTATGATCGGATAGTCTGTAGCAGGACCAGGACCTTGGAAGAACTCCGCTAGTGGGGGAAGTGGAGAGAGTGGTTGAAAGATAAGAACACCAGGGAACGACCTCGGCATTTAGAATGAGCAGAGGAATTAGTAGAAGATTTTCATAGAGGAAATTCTGATATGCGAAGATTGGGCTAAGTAGTATTATATTGAAAGGTGTTCCTCCCGTGGTCAAGCAAACGCGGACGGTTTTTCACCCTAGTACCTTGTAGGGTACAAAATGAATTTAATGTTTATGATGTATTACTTCGCATGTATTATTATATAAGGGATTTAAGTACAAAGCCTTAGTAGGAAGGAGCTAATATTACCCTAGCGGGAATAGCTTACCTAAAGATTAAAAGCAAGATATATAGCTTCATAAGATGACCATATGTCTGAACTCACACTCCCAGAGCTATGTGCTTCACAGCGACATCTTGAAGACGACTTGGAATACTAAATGAGAGCACGTTTCACAATATGTTTAACTGATTGGAATGATGTTTAGAGAATACTACTCCTCCCATTTTCTGGTTTTATATGCGTTAGCTACATAATGCTTTGATAGCTGGATATCAGAACTGATCACTCCATATTCGATATTACTATTGATATGTAGGCATTTGGGACGCATATTCATTTATAGTCTAGCATGACAAAGAGATTGAAGACTGTCTATTGTTGGAGTGGGGACACCCTCAGATGAAATAAGGGTTTGGCAGATTCTCTAAGTCAAGCAAGGCAAGCTTTCACCCGTCAAACAGTTTTCGCACTTTGTTCTGGATAACTGAATTGTTAAGAAGAGACTTCTTAACTAGAGAAGTCGAAGTAGCATGAACATTAGTATAAATAGAGGCCCCTCTCGCGGTGGTTGAAGAATCATCAAGCAACAGAGAAGAGACCTTAACCAATATAACAAGTTAGCAAGTTATATTTTAACTCTGTTATATTTGACTACACTTTATTACTTTACCTTTAGCAAACTATTACTTGCGAGCCTTCCTGACTATTAACCGTTGTCACGAATATCCTCAGCCTAGTTAGCTCGGAATCGTACCGTCTTAGCTACCCCGTAACAGTCTCTGAGGTATTATTGTCTTAGGTGCTAGGTGAGGGGCATTTTTCCTATGAATTTGCAGTGTTTGATTTTTCCCATAAAGAGGTGAAGCGGGCGGTTATTTGTGATTCAGGTTTTCTTTATGCCATATGTCACGATGCATGCGAGTTCTTGTACCTTAACAAGTAATACATGATAAACCAAAATGAACAAGAAAATCAACTGACCAAGAGATGGGATCTTCACGCAACCATCTTCGTACTTATCTAAACTCAAGATATTGCAATACAATTATGTTTTATTCTCCTTACATACACTCCTCCACTACGAGAGCCTACGCTCTAAGCAAGAACCCAGAGACTATTGTGATAGTGTCAGTGTCTGGTCGCCCAAACATAGGATTATTGTGATAGTTGTATCAAGCACGACAATCCACCCATCCTACTATGTGCAATGATAGTATCCTTCGACGGATCACTCAAGACAGGCAAGTCTGTTCCGTACTAGCGGAAGAGATTGTACTCTCCTTCTGCTTGGTGCAGCAAAACGAGACTTTTGCACGCAGGAGACGACAGTTATTGCCTGTTGCCCTACCGCTCAATAATAGGATTGTTAGTGTTCGTTATGGGGCCTCCGGGGCCCCGAAAAACGCGGGCCCCTGGCCCAACTCCCCACCCCGCCCAGCTGAACGGCTCGGGGCAGGGCGTGTTTTTTTAGGGTTCCCTGCCCCTGCCCCCGGCCCCGCCCGTTCCCCAGACGGGTCGCCGTTAAAACAGGTCGGGAGAAACGGGGCCCCGTCCAGGGAATGGGCGGGGACTCGCCCCGGACGGGGGCGCGGCGGGGATCACCCCCAAAATAACCCCCCCAGCATGTTGTAAGGGCGGGGCCTGGCGAGTGAAAACCCGCCCCGCCCCGCCCCGTAACCAACTCTAAGGATTGTTACACGCAAGCACAAAGCAATCCAAGTACGTATTTTAGCTCACAATATGGGTGAGCAATGATTGCACATTATGATGACCCTGAAACGCTGACCAAGGCTGTTGCACAAATGGATGGAAGCTAGCAGTATGAGGTATCTGATTCAGAGGTTTAGTTACTTGTAAGAAATAGGAGATGGGAACTAACTACCTTACCCTCTAGCCTAGTACCAATCATATGCCGCTAGCTGTTTAAGCGGATCGAAGATAACCACTACAAACCAAGACTGGTCCCAAATGCCTCTAGGCAAAAGGAAGGTGTTGACTCTACAGAAACATTTGCTGCATTAGAGAAGTTTATTTCACTACGGACTCAATTAGCTTTAGTATGCAAAAATGATTGGGAGCAGGAAGACACCAACATCAAAACAGCCTTTTTCCCTGCAGACCGCGAAGAAGCAGTCTTTATGGATATTTCAGAAGTGCAAGATAATGAGATTCAAGTTCCCCATAAACCATTCAAGGCTCGGATAGTGTGTCAATTGGTAAAGTCAATTTCCAAACTAAAGCGGTATTCTTACATGCCAGTGTGATATGGTTGGATAAACCACTTCTTCATCAACCATAGCTTTAAACAAATTCACAATGATCCCAATATTAGAGTTCATTACCAGGACGGACTGGGCCCCGAAAAGCTCGCGGAAATGGCCCTTTTCTCCCCCTGCCCCACTTCACGGGATTGGGCGGGCTGTCTGTTTCGGCATTCCATGCCCCTGTCCCTAGTCCTCCTCCCGCCCTACCCTTACTCCAGATAGGTCCAGTTAGAAATAGGTGGTAACAACAGGGCCCTCTTCAGCGAACCAGTCTGGGTGGGCCACGGCCACTGGTAGGGTGGGGATGACCCAAAAAATAGCCCCGCAGCCTTGTCCACCTGCTACGGCCTGCGAGTGAAAACACATCCTACCCGGCCATGCACCGAACACTATACAATATTCAGGTTCAAACAATTTTGTCAGACATTCTCCTACAGTTGATTGATAACCTGGTACTTATCTCCCAAAGCCTGCCGAATATTCCCTGGATCCAACAGCTACTGCATAGTGAGTTTAGAGTTCTTTACCAGCGGGGTGGGGTGGGCTTTCACTCCTGAGGCCCCGCCCTGACAACTGGATGCCAGGGTTATTTTGGGGGTGATCCCCACCCAGCCCCCACCCGGGGTAAGTCCCCCCTCATTCCGTGAATCAGGCACCATTTCACTCCCACTGTTTTAACAGGGACCGGCCTGGGGAATAGGACAGGATGTGCCCTAAGCAGGAGCCAGAACACTCAAAGAACCCGCCCCTCCCTGGGCCGTTCATTGGGGTATAGGAGGGAATTGGGCTGGGGACCGCGTGTTTCGGAGCCCTGGAGGCCCTGTAACGAGCGCTAAGTGCGTTCAATCTGAGTGATCTCAGATCTCAAACTTTATTCTTACGTATTGTGCCAAGAAGAAATCTATCGCTACAAACCCTTCACCTCTCACTGTTGCGGTATATCCAAAACATTCTAGAACGCCATGGCAAGCCCAACATTTTACAACTCAGGATGACAGCAGACCCCATGTCCACCTGCATCAGCAAAGAAAACGTTTACTCCAGACGGATAGGGCCCGCGTCCGGACGGCGTGCGTCGGCCCCATTGGTTCCGTACATCCTAAACGTCCGCCTTTGCGTCCTGTGCATCCTGAACGTCCTGAACCTCCGGGCGTCCTAGGATTGCACCTCCTGCGCCTGGTGCCTCCCAACACCCTTGTTCCCATCCTCACCACCCGGCGCACTTGTCACGGCCTGATTCCATCCGAACACCCACCTTTAGTCTCTTCTCGCCCGGGGGTCTCTCGAGTAGACCTGCCAGATTCTGGGAGCCCGACGGCCTAGATTCGTCCGGGGACGCCCCATAATGCTTGCAACACCCTACCGACACTCTACGCGGAGTCCTCCCCTCGTCCGCACCCTGCCGGCGCCCTTCACGGACTCTTACCCTCGTGCGCACCCTGCCGACGCCCTTCGCGGACTCTTACCCTCGTCCGCACCCTGCCGGTCCCACTACCCAGACGCCTATCTTCGTCCGCTTTCACCCTCTCAATTTCTACCATACCCTGTATATAATTTTTTATATTTCATTAATGGTAGTCGGCTACACCCTTGTGGCCGAGTTGAATCCGGGTACCTGGATGAGAATTGCCATCTCACGCGTCCGGCTTCAACTCGGCCGTGTGCGTATAATACACAATTCTGTAGTCTAATCCAGAACATATTTCACAAATCCGCCCTACTCTCACGGCCGAGTTCAATCCGGGCACCTGGGTGGCAATTGCCATCTTAAGCCTCCGGCTTCAACTCGGCCGCGTGAGTATTATACACAATTCTGTAGCCTAATCCACAACATATTTCACATATCCGGCCTACTCTCACAGCCGAGTTGAATCCGGGCACCCGGGTGGCAATTGCTATCTTAACCCGGCGCCTTCAACTCGGCCGAGTGCATATTATACACACTGCAGTAGTATAGAATAATCTAATATACTTCATTTAACGTCCGCAGATCAATCCTGTGATTTACGATCCATTGGCCCTCCTCCATGGGAATTACATGCGCCTGTCCAATCACTGTCCCTATATCAACTATTCGCATCTCTCGACCTCTACGCCGCTTCCCGACTGGTATATGTCCATTTGCGAGATGGAATCTACCAGAATTGATCGGATCGAGTACGCGAACTAGTGCTAGGCGCGGGACACCAGCGGCCTCGCTGAAGACGTTTCTTATTTTGAAAAGGGGTAACATTTGCGCCACCCCCCGCCCCCGAAGATCTCCATAACTGTCCTCTCCGCCCGCCTGGATCCATACCCAATCATTTCTGGGACCAGCACTACGGAAGGCCATTGATCCGGTGCTGCGGGCCCGGAGAATCTGGAAAACGTCCGTTTCCTGAAAGTCAGCGAACGGAATTTCAAGGTGCGTAAATTGCTCTGCGGGAAGTAACCCCAGTTCGGTTGGGTCAGAAGACAGCGGATGGTCATCCGCTACAGTCTGCTTGGTAAAACGTAACATCTCCTCCATTATGTCCCGATAATGGATGTTGGAGGTTCTGCAGAGCTCGGTCAGCGTGCTGATGTTCTTCATCCAGCCTTTGAGAATTCTCCGCGGTGCAGCCGCTGTCTCCCTCCCAGTGCCTTCTATTGCGACAACATTTTCTGCCTTCAAAAGAATGTCTAGTGTCTGGAGCCTCATTCCTAGGGCATGCTGGCGGCCATAGTGTGACAAGATCTGGCGGGCAGCTTCATTTTTGTTTGACCTGCGGTAGGCCTCTTTAATTTGATCCTTATGTGCTAGCTCACCGATCTCGGTGGAATACATTGATATGGATCCAAAACGTCGTACGTGGGAGGAAAAGTGACTAAGATAGTGCATTTTGATGAATTTGAAGTGGTTTTCCCGGCGGATCAAATCCGCCCGCTGATTAACCCTCTGATGTCTCTCTTGATCCGCCTGCCGAGGCCGTTTGGCCGCAGAGGTACGGCGATTCTCATGAGCACGTTCATTGGCGATTAGTTCCCGTAACTCCCGATCCTGGCGGTTTGTTTCCGCGCGGGTAGCTTTCCAGGTACGGAATTCAAGGAAAATGTCTTTCGTCTGGTCAAATGTCAGCAGATACCTTTCCAGGTAGGAAAGTGTATCTGGTGTATGGCTGCGATATTTGGCCATGAGGGAGAAATCAACCAGAGCACTAACACACTTCAAGGCAATCTGAAAATCGTGATGCAGAGAACTGTCCGGGTTTCGCAATGCGGACGCCAGTACGGCCGAAATACACTGGCTATGGTTGCGCATTTCCTTTCCCTGCCATTGTGTGACTTCTCGATAGGCCTTTTTTGGTACACTGAATCTCGGATAAGGGGGAATTTCTTTCCAGGCATCGTCGAATGCCTGCTGCCGTTTATGCTTTTTCAGAAACCCTTCTACCCATTGCATCATATGTTTGAATAGGCTGAGGTAAATGTTGTGCAAGAGGTCCGGCTTGTGTAGGTCGGACGGGTTCACTCAGTGGAGTCCAGTGAATACATTCCGGCCTATTTTCACGCCCACCTGCTGAAGATCCTCCCGGGTGCTACCAGCCTCTGCCGACTCAAGCTGCCTAGCTTTCTCTTCATATATGCTGGAGTCGCGGACCTCATATACCTCCCGCGGATTTCCACCAAGCTTGTTGCATGGAACCTCACACTTTGGGCATGACTTGCTGCCTATCCCATGCAAGGTCCTATGTTCAGCATGGTCCACAATCCAGGCCGACAGGATGGGAAAACAAAGGCGTGTTTTACCATCCGCACAATCCATAACCATGCCTTCATGGGAAACATAGTGCAAAGGTGCGAGGACAAGATCAAAGACACCCCGCAGAGAATCCGCATTGATTTGCCGTTGGGTTTCATCGGCCCGGCTTGATTCACCAGTGAGCTTTGGCGGTACAGGCAGCAATGCCACAAGTAGGACTGACATTTTGGCAGGCCTGTTTCTCGTCTGGGAAAGGATATTGCGGATCGTCATGTAGACCGGCCAGGCTTTCTTGTCCCCCGAAAAATTGGTTAGGTGAGTCTGGTCCGACAATCCGATAATAGGTACTACAGTTCACCCGGCAGGCAGCGTATTCTACCGGGAAATGCAATAAACGGTCAGCACTGGAAACAGAGAGCACTTGCAGATGTCAGGACATATTTCATGCCTGCGTATCCCACCACCAGTCCGCCGTATGCATCTCCGAGTATAATCGCTCCCCACTTGAATTGTATTCCCGCACAGGCGCGTAGACCATCTGCGATCTATACGCAACCTGGCGGATCAGGAAAC
>Ga0307517_10001459_pt1 | contig 39609 bp, 31 predicted proteins | sample 23_EM_MG_FD_194515 | JGI IMG/M metagenome (GOLD analysis project Ga0307517, IMG submission 194515) | Populus trichocarpa ectomycorrhiza microbial communities from riparian zone in the Pacific Northwest, United States - 23_EM | ecosystem: Host-associated > Plants > Roots > Unclassified | place...
CGCCGGGTCCTGGGGCGTCGGCCCGGTCCAGCAGGTCGCCGCCGAGATCCGCGACAGCGGCGTCGCCGTCCCCGTAGTCGTCTGCGGCCGCAACGAGGCCCTCGCCGACCGCCTCCGCGCCTCCGGCATCGACCACACCCACGGCTGGGTCGACGACATGCCCGGCCTGATGCACGCCTGCGACGTCCTCGTCCAGAACGCCGGCGGCCTCACCTCCCTCGAAGCCTTCGCCGCCGGCCTCCCCGTAACCAGCTACCGCTGCATACCGGGGCACGGCCAGACCAACGCCGCCGCCCTCCACACCGCCGGCCTGGCCACCTGGATCCGCGACCCCGCCGACCTCAAGCCCCTCCTCACCGAACTGCTCGACGGCCCCCTGGGCCAGGCCCAACGAGCAACGGCCCTGACCCTCCTCACAGAGGACCCGGACAACGGCCCCGTAGCCCAGATCCGCCGCGCCTGCCGGGGCTCCGCCCCACAGCCGACGACGGCGTCCCGCCCCCGCCGGGCCCCGGCCCTGCGCAGACTCGCCGTCACCACCGCCCTGGCCGCCATGCTCTGGGCGACAGCCGTCGGCACCGGGATAGCAGCCACCCACCAGGGGCCCAACGTGCTCCAGGCGATAGACCACACCCTGGACACCGACCACGACGAATCGGCCCCGCGGCCGCACCCGCCAACGGACGGAAGGGGGTGGGGCGGGGTTGGTCCGTACGGACACTAAAGCGACGCAGACGGCCCAGTTCCGAGCGAGCGAGGAACGGGGTCGGCGAGGATAGCCGTCCGCCGGACAGGCCCTGGGGCCAACCCCGCCCCGCCCCCGACCACGCACCGGACAGAACGCGCCCCGCGCAAACAAGGAACCGCCCATGACCACGAACCGCCTCGCGTACGCCGCCGCCCTGGGAGCCGCCGCCCTCACGGCCGCCTACGCCGCCCCCGTCATCTCCAGCCTCGGCCCGTTCCGCAACCGCTTCATGCCCCGCCTCGCCGGGCAGGGCCACCCGAGCCACATCGCCCTGACCTTCGACGACGGCCCGGACCCGCTCTCAACCCCCTTCTTCCTGCGCGCACTCGCGAAGCGCCGCGTCCACGCCACCTTCTTCCTCCTCGGCAGCGCCGCCCACCGCACGCCCGCCCTGGTCAGGGAAATCGCCGCCGCGGGCCACGAGATCGCGATCCACGGCTGGCTGCACCGCCCGCTCCTCCTGCGCGGCCCCCGCGCGACGTACGAGGACCTGGCCCGCGCCCGCGACACCGTCGCCGACATCACGGGCCGGCCGCCGACCCTCTTCCGGCCGCCGTACGGCGTGATGAGCACCGCCGCGCACCTGTCCGCCGCCCGCCTGAGCCTCACCCCCGTGCTGTGGACCGCGTGGGGCGAGGACTGGACCGCCAAGGCGACCCCGGAGTCGGTCCACCGCACCGTCACCGCCGATCTGCGCGGCGGCGGCACCGTGCTGCTCCACGACTCCGACTGCACCTCCGCCCCCGGGGCATGGCGCTCCGCGCTCGGCGCGCTGCCGCGCATCCTGGACTTCTGCGAGGAGCGCGACCTGAGCGTCGGCCCACTGCGCGAGCACCGGCGATAACAAGCCATTGAGCCCGTACGAACACGCCTGGGAATCCGCCGAGTTGACCCGGCGCATTCGCACGGATCCCCCAGCAAGGCAGCGCTGACCGACGACCGGAGCGGAGTGGCTGTTTCCGTAACCGTCGCTACACCCGCCTGTGATACTTGCCCCCCGACAGCCCGACCAGCTGTGCGAATACCACGTTCCAGGGGGAACAAGGGTGACTACGAGGGCCACCAGGGCCACCAGGAAACGACCGAAGTCGATACCCGTACCGCGAGCGACGGCGATTGTCACGGCGGGGGCAACCGTGGCACTCGCGCTCGTCGTGGCGGCCATCGGCTCGGGCGGGGACAACGGGGGCACAGCGACGGCCGCCGCGGCCGCGTCGGCCGGCCTCAAGGCATCACAGAAGGCATCGCAGAATGCGACGCCGAAGGAGACCGGCAAGACCAGGGTGCTGGGCGACGGCTCGATGTCCGACACCGGTACGCAGCCGGACCGGCCGAAGGCCGAGAAGCTCAAGCCGGGTGAGAAGCCCCCGCAGTTCGTGGTCTTCTCCTGGGACGGCGCGCTGGAGGGCGACGACCACCTGTTCTCCCACTTCCGCGAGGTGGCCAAGGAGAACAACGCGCACATGACGTTCTTCCTCACCAGCATGTATCTGCTGCCCAAGTCCAAGCGCAAGCTCTACGAGCCGCCGATGCACGCCGCGGGCAGCGCCGCGATCTCCTTCGCCACCGACCAGCACATCAAGGACACCCTCACCCAGCTCGCCGCGGCCTGGGAGGACGGCGACGAGATCGGCACCCACTTCAACGGCCACTTCTGCGGCGCCAAGGGCGGCGGCGACTGGTCGGTCGCGCAGTGGAAGAGCGAGATCGAGCAGGCGTACTCCTTCGTCGAGAACTGGAAGACCAACACCGGCTGGAACGACATCGACCCGCTGCCCTTCAACTTCGCGAAGACGCTGGCCGGCGGCCGCGCGCCCTGCCTCGAAGGCCAGAAGAACCTCCTCAAGGCGGCCAAGTCCTTCGGCTGGCGCTACGACGCCAGCTCCCCCGGCGAGTTCCAGATCTGGCCGTCCAAGACCGCCGAGGGCATCTGGAACTTCCCGCTGGAGCTGATCCCCTTCTCCGGCAAGGACTTCCAGGTCGTCTCCATGGACTTCAACCTGCTCGCCAACCAGGGCGACGGCGGCACCGACGGCCCCTCGTACATGTACCCGCTGTGGGAGAAGCAGGCACGCGACACCTACCTCAACGGCTTCGAGCGGGTCTACAACGGCAGCCGGGCACCGCTCTTCATCGGAAACCACTTCGAGGAGTGGAACGGCGGCATCTACATGCAGGCCATCGAGGACGTGATGAAGAGCGTCTGCAAGCGCGACGGCGTGCGCTGCGTGTCCTTCGAGGAGATGGCCGACTGGATGGACGTGCAGGACCCCGCCGTGCTCGCGAAGCTGCGCCTGCTGGACCCGGCGCAGTCCCCGGACTGGAAGACCTACATCAAGAAGTAGCCGGGAAACCGCTCAGGACACCGCCTTCATGTAGTCGGTCCAGATCTGCGCCGGGTAGTCCCTCATCACGGCCTTGCGCAGCGGCAGCAGCTCCTGCTTCGCGGGGTCGACGCGGAAGACGGCCACGGCGGTGGACACCTTCGTGCCCGTCGTGCCGTAGCCGGCGAACCAGCCCGCCTTCCGGTCCTCCGTCGTACCGGGCTTGGCCGCAGGCCCCTTCTGGCCGACGGTCCCGGCGGTGCGCCCGGCGGCACCGTAGGACACCGATGCCCGGAGCGCGTCGGTCACCTCGGACGTGACCGCCTTGCTGATCGCGCGCCGGTGGTCGGCGTGCTGCGCGAAGGCGGTCCCGCCGTGCTTGGTCACCCGGGTCACCGAGTAGGGCTCGGTGTTCACGCCGCCGGCCGCCAGGGTGGCGTAGGCATCGGCCATCCGGATCGGGCTGGGTGTGGAGTTGCCGAGGGAGAAGGCCGGGACGCGGGCGCCGAGGCTCTCGTTCAGCAGCCCGGAGGCGGTGGCGGTGGCGGCCACCTTGTCGAGGCCGACGTCCATGCCGAGCTGGATGAAGGGCGTGTTGACGGACTGCGCCAGGGCCTCGCGCAGGGAGATCGTGCCCCAGTCGCGGCCGTTGTCGTTGTGGCCGGTCGCGATCTTCCCGTCGCGGCCCCAGTACGGGCCCTCGGGCGTCGTGACCTGGACGTCGTCGTTGCCGTCGTAGGCCGTGGACGGGGTGACGGCGGTGCGGCTCCCGCCGCGGACCTTCTGTACGCCGTCGGTGAGCGCGGCCGCGTAGACGAAGGGGGTGAAGGAGGTGCCGGCCGGCACGATCGAGGAGTTGGCGTCGTTGAAGCCCTGCTTGAGGTAGTCCCGGCCGCCGTAGAGGGCGACGATGCGGCCGTCGGTGGCCACCGAGGCGGCGCCGGCCCGCAGATGGCTGTCGGCGGAGTTCTTCTTGGCCTTGGCGGCGGCGTCGGCCTTGGCCAGCGCCTTGTCGGCGGCCTTGGCCAGCGCGGTGACCTCGGGCTTCTCGAAAGTGGTGTGCACCTGGTAGCCGCCGAGCGCGAACTCGGCGTCGCTGATGCCGGTGTGGGCGCTGACGTACGCCTTGGCCGTCTCCACCAGATAGCCGGTCTGGCCCTGGAGCCCTTCGATCTTCGGCGGGTCCTTGGGCTCGGGGAACTCGGTGTACTTGGCGCGCTGCTTCGGCGTCAGCTTGCCGGTGTCGACCATCCGGTCCAGGATCCAGCTCCAGCGCTCCACCGCCCGCGCGTGGTTGGCCTTGCTGACGGCCGGGTCGTAGAGCCCGGCGCCCTTGAGCAGTGAGGCGAGGAAGGCGGCCTCGCTGACGTCGAGTTCGGTGACGTCCTTGCCGTAGTACGCCTGGGCCCCGGCCTGGAAGCCGTAGCCGCCACGGCCGAGCCAGCTGGTGTTGAGATAGGCCTGCAGGATCTCCTTCTTGGACATCCTGTCGTCGAGCTTCATCGCGATGAATATCTCGGTGACCTTGCGGGAGACGGTCTGCTCCTGGTTGAGGTACGCGTTCTTCACGTACTGCTGGGTGATGGTCGAGCCGCCGCCCGCGTCACCCAGTCCCAGCACGGCCCGGCTGATGCCCTTCAGCGACACCCCGGAGTCCGACCAGAAGCTCTCGTTCTCCGCCGCCACGACGGCGTCCTGCACCGGCACCGGCACCTTCGACAGCGGCATCTCCTGCCGGTTGACCTGCCCGGTCCTGGCCATCTCGGTGCCGTCGGCCCAGTAGTAGACGTTGTCCTGCTGGGTCGCGAAGGAGTTCAGGTCCCTGGGGATGTCCGTGGTGGCGTACGCGACCCCCACCACGGTGGTCAGCGTGCCCAACGCGTACAGCGCCAGCGCCAGTAACTGACGCCACGACAGCACCCATCGCCGCCAGCCCTCACGGGCCGGGCGCGGGTACTCCCAGCGCAGACGGCGCGCGTACGGTACTAATCGGGCCCATGCCCGTCCGGCGGATAACGCAGCGGATGAGGAGAGCGTGGTCAGCGCCTTCCTCACCCGCCCCGGCCGCTTCCGCGTATGCCGGTGCTTGCTCATACCGCACTAGCCCCCAAGCCACAGTCGGCCCCGTCTTCTCCACGTTTCCCCCGTAGAACGTATATCTCATTGTTATCAGCGGCGCCCACCTGCACCGGCGCACGGTGACCGGATCCTGACACCTGGGCGCGTTACGCTGCGCTCGTGTCGTCCGAGCGTCGCAACCGTGCCCTGCGCGCGCTGAGGAGTTCAGCGAAGCGCCGTAACCGCCGCGTCGCCGCCGAGCCGCCGCCCGCGGCGCCCTCGGTGGTGCCGGATCCGGCGGGCGAGGAACCCGCGCCGCCGGGCAGCGTCATCGACGCCGCCCTGTACCGGGACGGGCGGCGGGTGAGCACCCCGTCGACCCTCGCGGAGGCGTACACCCAGCTGCGCCAGGAACCCGGCGCGATGGCCTGGATCGGGCTCTACCGGCCGAACGAGCCCGAGCTGGTGTCCCTGGCCAAAGAATTCGACCTCCACCCCCTCGCCCTGGAGGACGCCATCCAGGCCCACCAGCGGCCCAAGCTGGAGCGCTACGGCGAGACGCTCTTCGTCGTCCTGCGCGCCGCCCGCTATCTCGACGCCCCCGAGGAGGTGGACTTCGCCGAGCTGCACATCTTCGTCGGCCCCGGCTTCGTCCTCACCGTCCGGCACGGCAACGCCCCCGACCTGTCCGCCGTCCGCCGCCGCATGGAAAGCACCCCCGAGCTGCTGAAACTCGGCCCGGAGGCAGTGCTCTACGCGATACTGGACACTGTCGTCGACGGCTACGCCCCGGTCGTGGACGGCGTCGAGAACGACATCGACGAGAGCGAGATCCAGGTCTTCAGCGGGGACCCCCAGGTCTCCCGCCGGATCTACGAGCTCTCCCAGGAAGTCCTGGAATTCCAGCGCGCGACCCGCCCGCTGGCCCCGATGCTCGAAGGGCTGACGGCCGGCTTCGCGAAATACGGCACCGACGAGGAACTGCAGCGCTATCTGCGCGACGTCGCCGACCACGTACTGCACACCATCGAGCGCGTCGACGGCTTCCGGCTCCAGCTCTCCGACATGCTCACGGTCAACGCCACGCTCGTCGCCCAGCAGCAGAACGCGGAGATGAAGGCCCTCACCGAGGCGAGCTTCGAGCAGAACGAGGAGATCAAGCGCATCTCCTCCTGGGCCGCCATCCTCTTCGCCCCGACCCTGGTCGGGACGATCTACGGGATGAACTTCGTCCACATGCCCGAGCTCGGGTGGGTCTTCGGCTATCCCTTCGCGATCTTCCTCATGGCGGTCGTCTGCGGCAGCCTCTATCTGATCTTCAAAAGACGCGGCTGGCTGTAGGAAACAGCAGCGGGCCGACGGCCCCAGGGGGTTTGGCCGTCGGCCCCGCTGTGCGGTCCAGCTCTGCGGGTCAGCCGCCGATGGGGCGGTGTACGACCTTCTTGGCCTTCTTCTTCGGCTTGGGCTTCGGCGGCACGACCTTCTTCTTGGCGACCGGGGTCAGGATTTTCAGGCTCATGATGTTCCCCTTTCCAAGGGCTTCGTTCGGCTTGACGTGGAAAACGTTACGCACCGAACTTGAGATGCCCGTGAAGCGGAAGTGAGACTTCTTCTCACTCCTTTCCCGGAACCGGAGTTGAGCCGTCTGCGTCCTGACGCCAGGTCAACTCCTCGCGTGCCGACGCTGCTTGCGGCCAGCGCCGCGACGAACGACGTACACACCCACCCCGACCAGGCCCAACAGGCAGAAAAGGGCGGCCCGCCAGGGCGGCGTGCCGGTGCTCGCGGTCGGGACGGCGGTGTCGGTGACGACGGCACCGGAGGACGCGGGAGAGGCCGCGCGGGCGGTTGCCGTGACCAGGGACTTCTTCTTCGCGGCGCCCGCGACCAGGGCGATGTCATTGCCGTCGCCCGCGGTGTAGCTGATGTGGTACTGCTTTCCGGCCACCATGAGGTTCTTGTTCTGAGGAAGGCCCTCGAAGAACCCGCTGACCTTGTCCTTTCCGGAATTCTTTATGAGTGTCAGCACTTTCTCCGGCTCAAAATCGAATTCCACCGCCCCGCCGAGCGCGACCTTCCCGCTCACCGTCAGCGGCTTCGAGCCGAGCCGCAGCGTGGTGCCCTTGCCCACGCTCAGCGCCTTCAGGGTGCGCGCCCGCGCCCGGCTCATGTCCAGCACCGCCCCGGACCCGGTGAGCCGCACGCCGCTGCTGCTGCCCAGGCTCGCCCCGGAGCCCAGCGCCAGCGTGCCCTTCGCGACCGTGGTCGTACCCGTCCAGCTCACCGAGCCGCTGAGCGTCACCGGCGCGGTGCCCGCCTGGGTGAAGGAGCCGGTGCCGCTGACGCGGTTGAGCGTCAGGGCCTTGGTCCGGTTCCGTACGACGAGCGAGCCGTTGTCGACGACCTTGTACAGGCCGCCCCGGTAGAGGCTGCCGTCGCCGCCGGTCTTCCCGCTGCCCAGGTGGAGCGTGGCCCGCTTGTCGATGGTGGTCGAGCCGTCGTAGTACTGGGCGGCGGCGAAGGTGACGTCATTGCCGGGGACACCCTTGATGACGATGTCCCCGGCGCCCGGCGCGGCCAGCGTGTCGTGGTACTTGCCGCCGCCGATCGGCGCGCCCAGCGTGACGGGGGCGTTGTAGGCGAAGGTGAGCTTCGAGCGGCGCCCGCTGGCCACATGGAGGTTGATGTAGACGGTCTCGGCGGTGCCGGGCATGAAGATCTGGTGGGTGGTGCCGTCGCCCCACTGGACGTCGGCGCCCTCGATGTTGGTGCCGCGCTTGTTGAGCTGGTGGGCGACCGGCTTCCAGTTGAGGGAGGGGTCGCTGAGCGTCGGATTGGTGTCGCTGCCACCGTCGCTCCAGCTGTAGTAGCCCGTGAGGACCACCTTGCTGCCGGGCCGGGTGTGGACGTTGATGTCGCTGCCGTACTCGCGGTTGTAGAAGACCTGCCGCTGCGTGACCGTCTGGTACAGCGGCTCGTCGATGATCCACGAGCCCTGGTTGAGGACCTTGCGGGCCCCCGGCAGCGCCGCCCAGGCGTTGGTGTTGCCGAAGGCCACCCCCGTGCCGTTGTCGAAGACGCCCGTGAAGGGGTTGCTGCCGGCGATCTGCAGCGTCCCCCACATGTTGCGCGGCTGCGTCACCAGGCCGGATCCGCTGATGATGCCCAGGTTGAAGGCGCGGGTCAGCGACAGCCTCAGGGTGCCGTCGACCCGGATGTTGTCCTGGTTCTGCGCATAGCCCGGGGTGTTGTACGGGAAGCTCCCGATCAGCCCGGTGCCGCCGCCGGTGCCGTACTGGAGGGTCGCCCCGCGCTCGACGGTGACGGCGGGCGCGTCCGCGTCGCTGATGACCGCGTACGGGTGGTTGCCGCCCGGCACCGTCACGCTCTGGTGCTGCCGGGCCTTGGGGAGCGTGAAGGTGCTGTCCCTGGTGAGGACCAGCGTGCCCGTCCCCCGCACGGTCAGGGTGCCGCTGCCGCTGATGACCCCGGTGTACGTGGTGGTGCCGGCCGGCACCTTCACCACGGCGTCCCCGGCGAGGACCACATCGCGGTTGGCCCGGATGTCGGCCGTGATGTCGCCGCCGGACGCCGCCCGGGCCGTGGCGGGCATGGCCAGGTCGGTCAGGGCGAGCGTCGCCAGGGCCGCCGCTGCCGCGATAACGCGTACGCGGACGCGGACTCGTGCTGCTGGTACTGCTCGTACTCTTGCCGTCACGCACAGGAGACGTGCGACAGCGCCCGCCGATAACGGAAATCCCCGAGGCAACCTCTGAGGGGATCAGAGTCTCGGGTGCGCCGGCATGTGCGTGACGTCCTCGATCTCGTGCGCGGCCTTGCCGACGAGCTGCCGGGCCAGGTCGTTGAGGGCGCGCGCGGCGGCCAGCTCCTCGCCGACCCGCTCCTGCTCGGGGTCGTGCGGGTGCCGGTTCGCGTGCCCGTGGGACCTCAGCTCGGTGCCGTCGGGAAGGCGCACCAGCGCGGCGGCCTTGGTCCTGGCGCCGTCCTCCCGGAAGTCCATCTCGATGTGCCAGCCCACGAGGGTCTGCATGGCGACCACCTCCAGCGGTTCCGCTTCCAGGGTGCTCCCGTGGGTGCCCCGGCCGCGACCCGATGGCGGAACCGACCGCGGAGGAACACGATGGAAGGACCAGTGGCCACGCGTACTTCCGGGAGGCCCACCATGACCACCAACACCACCGCTCTGGACATCATGCACACAGGCGCCATGTGCGTCGGGGAACGGGAGTCCCTCGCGGACGCCGCGCGCATCATGCGGCAGGAGCATGTCGGCGCGCTGCCGATCTGCGGTGACGACGATGTGCTGATCGGCATCATCACCGACCGGGACATCGTGCTGAAGTGCGTCGCCGAGGGCCGGGACCCGGACGCGATGACGGCGGGCGAACTGGCGCAGGGCCGGCCGCTGCTCGTCGAGGCCGAGGACGACATCGACGACGTCCTGCGGCTGATGGAGGAGCACCAGATCCGCAGGCTGCCGGTGATCAGCCACCCCGAGCACCGGCTGGTCGGGATGATCAGCGAGGCCGATGTGGCCCGGCATCTGTCGGACGAGCGGATCGCGGAGCTGGTGACGGCGGTCTGCGCGGAACAGGCCGTGCCCGCCTGAGGCTGTCCCGTTCACGCCTCGTAGCCGGCCAGCGCCTCCTCCACCGTCGGCACCGGCCGGAACACCGCCGACAGCCCGGTGGCGCGCAGGATGCGCAGCGTCATGGGGTGGTCGCAGACCAGGTGCACCCGCCCGCCGTGTTCGAGCACCCGGCGGCGTACGCGGCAGAGCATGGCGAGGCCCGAGCAGTCCATGAAGTCGATGGGCCCGAGGTCGATGACGACATCGGGGCCCGGGCGGTCGGTGAGGGTGTCCAGGTCCGGCGTGATGGCGCCGGCGGCCTCGACGTCGATCTCGCCGCTCAGCTCCACCACAAGGCACCCGTGCCTCGGATAGGTGCGCATGTACCGGGTCATCCCGTGGATGAGATCACCGGAATGGGGCGTGAGGACAGTCTGTCAAGCACCTCTTCACTCGATCGAGTGAAGAGGTGCATAAGCTCACTCAGAACGGAAAGCGGGTACGCCCGTGCTGGATGGAGATCCACTTGGTGGTGGTGAACACCTCGACCGCGGACTCGCCGTTCAGCCGGCCCATGCCGGACTGCTTCTCACCGCCGAAGGCGATGATCGGCTCGTCGTTGATCGTGGTGTCGTTGACATGGATCATGCCGGTCTCGATCCGCTGGGCGATCCGTACGCCCCGCTCCACATCCGCGGTGTGCACCGCCCCGCTCAGCCCGAACGGGGTGTCGTTGGCGATCGTGACGGCCTCGTCCTCGCCGTCGAAGGGCACGATCAGCACGACGGGACCGAAGAGCTCCATGCGCAGCACCGGTGAGTCCGGCGACAGCCCGGTCAGGATCGTGGGGGAGACCAGCGTGCCGTCCGCCGTGCCGCGCAGCAGGACCTGGGCGCCGTCGGCGACGGCCTGGTCGATCTGGGCGGTGATGGCGTCGGCCTGGGTCTGGTCGATGAGCGGGCCGATCTGGGTGTCCTCGTCCGCCGGGTCACCCACCCGCAGGGCGGCGACGCGGGCTACGAAGAGCTCGGTGAACTCCGCCTCGACCGCGCGGTCCACCAGCACCCGGTTCGCCGCCATGCAGACCTGCCCCTGGTCGGCGAAGCGGCTGAAGACGGTGGCGTCCACCGCGTAGTCCAGGTCGGCGTCGGCCATGACGATGAGGGCGCTGTTGCCGCCCAGCTCCAGGACCGTGCGCTTGAAGTGGCCCGCCGCCACCGAGGCGACGTGGCGGCCGACGGTGTCCGAACCGGTGAAGGTGATGACCCGGGGCACCGGGTGCTCGATGAAGGCGTCGTGGATCTCCGCGATGTCGGTGACCAGCACGTTCAGCAGACCGGCGGGCAGCCCGGAGTCCTCGAAGATCCTGGCGATCAGCGTGCCGCCCGCGATCGGGGTGTTCTCGTGCGGCTTGAGCACCACCGCGTTGCCGAGCGCCAGCGCGGGCGCCACCGACTTCAGCGCCAGGTAGAACGGGAAGTTGAAGGGGCTGATGACCCCGACCACCCCGACCGGAATCCGGTAGAGCCGGTTCTCCTTGCCCTCCTTGGGCGAGGGCAGGATCCGTCCCTCGACCCGCAGGGCGATCTGCGCGGCCTCCCGGATCATGTCCCTGGCGAGCCCGATCTCGAACGCCGCCCGCTGCCGCGTGCCGCCGATCTCCGCGACGATGAGCTCGGTGATCTCCGACTCGTGGTCCTCCACGGCGCGCAGCGCCCGTTCCAGGACCAGTCGGCGCTGGTACGGGCCGACCGCCGCCCACTCGCGCTGGGCGCGCTCCGCCGCCCGGTAGGCGCGGTCCACCTCGCCCACGGTGGCGACCGTGATGGAGGCGATCTTGTCCCCGCTGTACGGGTTGAAGTCGACGATGTCCCAGGATCCGCCGCCCGGCAGCCACTCTCCGTCGATGTACTGGCAGGCAAGACCGGACAGGTCTGTGAAGTCTATGAAATCGGCCATCGCATCCCTTTCGCGAACCCCCCGGGTACAGCACGCGAGTTGACTCACAGTCATGCTACGCGCGATGCGTCCGATCAGGTGTCACGAAGGATATTCCGTAGCCGTTCCACAGTCTTGGCGGGAGTCAGGCTGTCGGAACACAGCTTCTCCATAGCCTTTCCGTACTGGGCGGTTTCCTCCCGTTTGTCGATATACATCGCGCCGGTGAGCTGCTCGACATATACGACATCGCCGATATCGGGCTCCGGAAAGCTCAGCATCGTGAAGGGGTATCCGCCCGCGGCCGGATAGCCGGTGAACTCCAGCGGCAGCACATGCAGCGTCACATTGGGCCGCTCACTGATCTCCAGCAGGTATTCCAGCTGTGCCCGCATCCCCCGGGGCCCGGCGATCCGGCGGCGCACCGCGACCTCGTCCACGACCGCCAGAATGCGCGGCGCGCGCTCCGAGACGAGCAGCTTCTGGCGCTCCCGGCGCATGTCGACCCGGCGCTCGATCTCCTCGGTGGTGCCCGCGGGGTGACCAAGTGAACAAATCGCGCGGGTGTACTCCTCGGTCTGCAGCAGGCCGGGGATGAACTGCACGTCGAAGATGCGGATGACGGAGGCCGACTCCTCCAGTCCGATGTACGTCTGGAACCAGGGCGGCAGCACGTCGCCGTATCCGTGCCACCAGCCGGCGATGTTGGCCTCGCGGACCAGTCCGAGCAACGCGTCGCGCTCGTAGGGGTCGTTGATACCGTAGAGAGTCAGCAGGTCAGCGACATCGCGCTCCTTGAAGCTGACCCTCCCCAACTCCATCCGGCTGATCTTGGATTCGGACGCGCGGATGGAATAACCCGCGGCCTCGCGGGTGATGGCCCTGGCTTCCCGCAGCCTCCGCAGCTGCGAGCCCAGCAGGATGCGGCGGACCATGGACCCGCTGCCGCTGCTCCCGCTCCCCGGCTGATCTGTCACCATTCACGCCCACCTTCTCCCCGTGGCTCCAGCAGTCTGCCACTTAAAGGCTGCGTTGAGTACTTGAACGGTCACCCTCGATCGACACAACGTCCTCACGTGCATCGAGTCTTGCAAATGCACGTGCATCGGCCCTTGCATCGCCCTGGCGCGATCGGAGACGATGACCTACGTGCTGATATCGGGTGGTGCACATGTGGTCTGAGGGCGCGACAGTGTCGAGGCCGTTATGGAACGGGCTGGTCCCGGAGCGGTTGTCGTCGTCGAGCGCCACCTCCTGCGCGCTCCCGCCCCGCTTCGAAGCCGTAAGGGACGCGCGGCGGTTCACCCGCTCCACCCTGCACCACTGGGGCCTGGAGGGCATCCTCGACGGCGTCGAGCTGGTCGCCTCCGAACTCGTCACCAACGCGCTGCGGTACGCCGTCCCCGACATGGCGCCGAACCTGCCGCCGGAGGCCCCCGCCGAGGCCCCCGTGCTTCTCAGCCTCGTCAGATGGTCCACGCGCGTGGTCTGCGCCGTGCGGGACCCCAGCAGCCACGGCCCGATTACCAGGATGGCCGACTTCGTCGCCGAATCGGGCCGCGGACTGCACCTCGTGGAATCCTTCAGTGAAACCTGGGGATGGCACCCGATAGGTGGTGCCGGGAAGGTCGTCTGGGCGCTTTTCCGACTGCCGGAAAAAACGCCGGAGAGCGACCGACCGTAACTTTTCGTCACGTCCGGGCGTCACATCAGGTGGTCGAACTCCCCGTCCTTCACACCGAGGATGAGCGACTCGATCTCGGCCCGCGTGTATACCAGCGCGGGACCGTCCGGGAAGCGTGAATTCCGTACCGCGACATCGCCGTCGGGCAATGCGGCCAGTTCTACGCAAGTGCCGTTTGCGTTGCTGTGCCTGCTTTTCTGCCAGACGGCGTCCTGGAGCTCGGATGCCGCGATGCCGTTATACGTGTGGCGCATATGACTCTCCAGTGAGGAGTGAACTGCCGTACCAGATGGGGCAGATGATAGCCACGAAAGAAAACCTGTGCATCTGCACGTGCAAGTGCACGTGCAGTTACCGTGAGTGATAACCTGTGAAAAACCTGGAAGCGTTTGCACGCGTGCCCGCATATGAGACGCGTACACCTCAAGAACGGTTCACTCGGCGCGGTTTCTCCCGTCCGCGCGGAGAAAGTGCGGAGCGTCACACTTCCCCGGTCGGATACGATATTGACCGTCCGTAGAGGAAATCCTCACCCGCAGTAACGACTTGGGAGCAGCCGGCAATGGCTCGACACCTCATCACCAGCGCCCTTCCGTACATCAACGGGATCAAGCACCTGGGCAACATGGTGGGGTCCATGCTCCCGGCCGACGTCTACTCCCGTTACCTGCGCCAGCGCGGCCACGAGGTCCTCTACATCTGCGCCACCGACGAGCACGGCACCCCCGCCGAGCTGGCCGCCAAGGAGGCCGGCCTGCCGGTCGACACCTTCTGCGCCCAGCAGCACGACGCCCAGAAGGCGATCTACGACGGCTTCGCCCTGGCCTTCGACTACTTCGGCCGCAGCTCCTCCCCGCAGAACATTGAGATCACCCAGACCATCGCGCGCGCGCTGAAGGCCAACGGCTTCATCGAGGAGCGCTCGATCAGCCAGGTCTTCTCCCTGGACGACGAGCGCTTCCTGCCCGACCGCTACATCGTCGGCACCTGCCCGCACTGCGGCTACGACAAGGCCCGCGGCGACCAGTGCGAGAACTGCACCCGCGTCCTGGACCCGACCGACCTCATCGACCCGCGCTCCGCGATCAGCGGCAGCAGCCGCCTTGAGGTCCGCGAGACCAAGCACCTGTTCCTCCTCCAGTCCAAGCTGGCCGACGAGGTCGAGGCCTGGGTCGACGAGCACGGCAAGGACTGGCCGGTGCTGGCGTCGTCGATCGCCCGCAAGTGGCTCAGCGAGGGCCTGCACGACCGCGCCATCACCCGCGACCTCGACTGGGGCGTCCCTGTTCCGGCCGACACCTGGCCCGAGCTGGCGGCCGAGGGCAAGGTCTTCTACGTCTGGTTCGACGCGCCCATCGAGTACATCGGTGCGACGAAGGAGTGGGCCGACGAGGACCCGGCCAACCGCGACTGGAAGTCCTGGTGGTACGACGTCGACACCGACGTCCGCTACACCGAGTTCATGGCCAAGGACAACGTCCCCTTCCACACCGTCATGTTCCCGGCGACCCTGCTGGGCACCCGCGACAAGTGGAAGAAGGTCGACTACGTCAAGGCCTTCAACTGGCTGAACTACTACGGCGGCAAGTTCTCCACCTCGCAGCGCCGCGGCATCTTCACCGACGCCGCACTGGAGATCCTGCCCGCCGACTACTGGCGCTACTTCCTCATCGCCAACGCCCCGGAGTCCGACGACACTTCCTTCACCTGGGAGCACTTCGCCTCCTCGGTCAACAAGGACCTCGCCGACACCCTCGGCAACTTCGTCAACCGCGTCCTGTCCTTCTCCCGCAAGCGCTTCGGCGACGACGTCCCGGCCGGCAGCGCCCCCGGCGACGCCGAGGCCAGGCTCGGCGAGCAGATCGCCGAACTGCTCACCGAGTACGAGGGCCACATGGAGTCCCTCCAGTTCCGCAAGGCCGCCCAGGCCCTGCGCGCGCTGTGGAGCGCCGGCAACTCCTACCTGGAGGAGAAGGCCCCCTGGCTGGAGATCAAGACCGACCCCGACGGCGCCGCCCTGACCCTGCGCACCGCGATGAACCTCATCCACCTCTACGCGGTCGTCTCCGAGCCCTTCATCCCGGCCACGGCCGCCGCGATGCGTGGCGCCTTCGCCCTGGACGGCGACACCGCCGCCTGGGTCGGCCCCGACGAGGCCCGCGCCCTCGCCTCCGTCCCGGCCGGGACGCCCTTCACCGTCCCCCCAGTCCTCTTCGCCAAGATCACCGAGGACGACCTCGACTCCTACCGCGAGCGCTTCGGTGGCGACCCCGACCAGTAAGCCGATGACCAAGATCTGGTAAAGTCCGCGCACTTGTGCGAGGGCGGGGACCCTCCCAGGGATCAATGGGGAGGGACCTTCACCATGGGCCGTCATGCCCTGAGACGCGGACGCCTGGCGGCCGCCGTCTCCATCACATCGCTGGCCGTCGTGGCCGGACTCGTACCACTCCTCGTCGATTCGGCGGCCGGCACCGCTCAGGCCGCCGAATCGACGAGGTCGCAGATCGTGCTCGACACTCCTGGGACGGCCACACCCCGGTCCGACCGGCTGCTCGCCGCCGGGGAGACCGGCTTCCTGCACCGGCAGGGAGACATCGACGGACTGCTGTGGACCAGCTACGCGGACGGCACCACGGTCGGTGTCGAAGGGCCGGACGGGGTCTACGAGCCCGAATCGCCGTGCTACGACATCTACGAGACCTGCCGCTCCGGCTGGTACGGAGGAGGCGGCGACACGGTCGCGCTGCCGGACAGCCTCACCAAGGTTCACCTGTGGACCCCAGGCTCGGCCGGACTGAAAACCGTCGGTCTCTACTCATCCGTCAGCGAGCAGACGACCCAGTACATCGGTACCTTCGGCAGCACCGTCATCGCCGTTGGCTCGGCCGAGCCGAGCGGCGACTCGCTGGAGCTGAACGACTTCCTGGACGGGGCACGGCGGACCCGCTTGGTGACCGGCTTTCCGACGGCCGGCAGGGTGGCCGGGGTCCTCGGCGGTGACGAGTCCGGCGCCCTGCTCATGTACATCCTGGACGAGGTCACCCGAATCGGTTACCTCGACTTCGCCGCGGGCACCTTCACCGATGCCTTCGCCGGGGCCGACAACTCCGCGGCGGGCGTGCTGACCGACGACAGCGTGGGCTGGTACACATCGACATCGGGCCTCCACCTCAAGCCGCGCACCGACCTCGCCGCCGATGAGACGGTCCCGGTCGCGCCCGGCGCCACCACCGGCGGCCGAGCGGTGCTCGTCGGGAACTGGCTGCTGCTGGAGCCGGACAACAGCTCGGCGAGCACGAGCGTCAAAGCAGTCTCCCTGACCGACGGCTCGACCCGGACCCTGTTGTCCAGCGCCTACGGCAACCCGCTCGCCACCCCCGACGGCGGCGCGCTCGTCACGGGCGGCACGGGCGCATCGGACTGGTGGGTCCAGCGGATCATCCAGGGCGCGGACGGCACCCTTCAGCTGACCAAGCTGCTCAAGGTTCCCCCGTACGAGAAGGACACCTCGGGCCTGGCCCTGAGCCGTGGCCACCTGCGCATCGCGAAGGCCGTCGCCAGCAGCTCCGACACCACCACCAACTGGACGCTGTCCACCGCGAGCGACGGCACGCTCAGCGCGTCCGCCGGCCCCGACGGCCAGAAGACCGCCGCCACCTGCCCCTACGCGGACACCGCCTGTGCCGGACTGTGGGGCGACACCACCGAGGGCGATGTCGGGCTGGTCACCTACTACGACGACGAGTCCGGCATCGAAGACGCCGACAGGCTGGTCACCCACGACGACCTGGCGGGCTCCAGCAGCTACGTCCTTGAGTTCGGCACGCACGAGGGGCGGATCGTCGACGTCTCCGACGAGTGGGCGGTCTACAACTCCGGCGGCACCTCTCCGGCGCAGTACGTCGGCGAGTTCGGCCAGGGCCAGCAGCTGAAGCGGTCCATCCGGGCCGCCGCCCTTGACGGCCCCACCCTGTGGAGCGCCACCTCGACCGCCGGCCAGCTCACCTCGTACAGCCTGGAGACCGAGAAGACCCTGAGCACGGTCCAGACCGGCTCCGGCTGCGTACCGGACGAACTCCAGGCCGTCGGGCACTGGGTGTACTGGAGCTGCGCGACCACCGGTAAGGCCGGGGTGTACGACACCACGGCCAAGACCTCGGTGCCGGTGACCCCCGGCGACGTACTGCTCGGCGACGGCTTCACCGTCCGCCACGACCACACCGCGGACACTCTGGTCCTCACCGACGCCGCGACAGCGGCCACGAGCGTGCTCGCTACCGCCGTGCCCGACAGCGGCCTGGCCGCCGACCGGCGCTACCGCTGGACGGTCGACGAGTACACCGGGATGGTCGCCTGGACCGGCGCCCTGGAACAGGTCCACGTCAGCACGACCGGCGTGACGCCCTCCAACCCGACGGCGTACACCTCCTGGGGCGACTACTACATATCGCCGAAGGTCTCCGACGCCGGCGAGAAGACCTGGAACGGCTACTGGCTGCTGTCCCGCCCGGTCTCCTCCTGGAGCGTGACCTTCACCTCCGTCCAGGGCGGCGTCACGCACACCATCACCGGCGGACCGGCCACGGCCTACGTGTCCGCCGCCTGGAACGGAAAGACCGCCTCCGGCGCATACCTCCCCAACGGGGAGTTCACCTGGAAGCTCAAGGCCACCGGCCTCGGCAGCGCGACCGCGGCGACCGTGAAATCCGGGTCCGTGTTCATGTCGGGCGGCGCCGCCGTCCGGCGGGACTACGGCAGCATCGACGGCGTCGACGGGCGGGGTGATCTGATCACCCTGAGCTCGTCCGGCGCGCTGACCTACCGCTTCGGAACGAAGTTCACGGAGCCCCGGGCGGGCACCGGCTGGCCCAGCACCATCAAGGCCGTCCCCTTCGGCGACCTAAGCGGCGACCGCTGCAACGATCTCCTCGTACGCCTCGCCAGCGGCGCCCTGCGCCTGTACAAGCCCGGCTGCGGCAGCGCCGCCAAGCCCAGCACCGCGTACACCGCGCTCGGCACGGGCTGGAACCAGTACGACATCCTCACCTCCCCCGGCGACCTGACCGGCGACGGCCGCGCCGATCTGATCGCCCGCAACTCCTCCACCGGCGACGTCTACCTGTACAAGGCCACCAGCGCCGGCAAGCTGTCGGCCCGCGTGAAGCTCTACTCCAACTGGAAGGGCTACAAGAAGATCATCGGCGCCGGTGACCTCAACGGCGACGGCCGCGGCGACCTGCTCGCCCAGGACAAGTCCAACGAGCTCTGGCGCTACTACGGCACCGGCACGGGCACCTTCGGCGCCAGGACCAAGCTCTTCAACGACTGGGGCGCCTCCTACAACGTGATCGTCGGCGTCAACGACATCACCGACGACGGCAAGGCGGACCTGGTCTCCCGCGACTCCTCCGGCACCCTGTGGCGCAACGCCGGCAACGGCGCCGGATCCTTCGGCGGCCGTACGAAGATCAGCACGGGCTGGGGAAGCTACAAGGCCCTGTTCTGACAGTGCGCGACAAGCGCACGCGACAGCGCCCCCGGAAGCCTGAGGCTTCCGGGGGCGCTGTCGTGTGTGCGGCGTTACTTCGCCGGCTTCGCCGCCGGCTTGCGCAGCGAGAGGTGCAGCTCCCTCAGCCGCGTGTCGTCGACCTCGCTCGGGGCGCCCATGAGCAGGTCCTGGGCGTGCTGGTTGAGCGGGAAGGCGATGGTCTCGCGGATGTTGGGCTCGTCGGCCAGCAGCATGACCATGCGGTCGACGCCGGGGGCGATGCCGCCGTGCGGCGGGGCGCCGAAGTGGAAGGCGCGGAGCATGCCGCCGAACTCGTGCTCGACGGTGTCGCGGTCGTAGCCGGCGATTGCGAACGCCTTGTACATGACGTCGGGCTCGTGGTTCCGGATCGCGCCGGAGGACAGCTCGACGCCGTTGCAGACGATGTCGTACTGCCAGGCCAGGATGTCCAGCGGGTCCTTGGTCTCCAGCGCCTCCAGGCCGCCCTGCGGCATGGAGAAGGGGTTGTGGGAGAACTCGATCTGCCCGGTGTCCTCGTTCTTCTCGAACATCGGGAAGTCGACGATCCAGCAGAAACGGAAGACGCCGTCCTCGAAGTGCCCGGCCCGCTTGGCGGCCTCGACGCGCACCGGGCTCATGATCTTCGAGACCTCGTCGAACTCACCGGCGCCGAAGAAGATCGCGTGCCCCGGCTTGGCCTCGGTCGCCGCGAGCAGCGCCTTGACGTCGTCCTCGGTCAGGAACTTGGCGATCGGACCGGTCAGGCTCAGGTCGTCGCCGACCCGGACCCAGGCCAGGCCCTTGGCGCCCTGCTCGACCGCGTAGTCACCCATCTGGTCGAAGAACTTTCGGCTCTGACCGGCCGTGTCCGGCACCGGCAGCGCGCGCACGTGCTTGTCGGCGAAGGCCTTGAAGCCGGAGCCGGCGAAGACCGACGAGACGTCCACGAGTTCGAGCTTCGCGCGCAGGTCGGGCTTGTCGTTGCCGTACTTGACGAGCGACTCGCGGAACGGGATGCGCGGGAAGGGCGAGGTGACGTGCCGGCCGTTGCCGAACTCCTCGAAGAGGTCGGTCATGACCTTCTCGATGACGCCGAAGACGTCCTCCTGCTCGACGAAGCTCATCTCGACGTCGAGCTGGTAGAACTCGCCGGGGGAGCGGTCGGCGCGGGAGTCCTCGTCGCGGAAGCAGGGCGCGATCTGGAAGTAGCGGTCGAAGCCGGCGATCATCAGCAGCTGCTTGAACTGCTGCGGGGCCTGCGGCAGCGCGTAGAACTTGCCGGGGTGCACGCGCGAGGGCACCAGGAAGTCGCGGGCGCCCTCGGGCGAGGTGGCCGACAGGATCGGGGTCGCGAGCTCGTTGAAGCCCAGCGCCGTCATCTCCCTGCGCAGGAAGGAGATGACCTGCGTGCGCAGCATGATGTTGCGGTGCATACGCTGCCTGCGCAGGTCGAGGAAACGGTTGGTGAGCCGCGCCTCCTCGTTGGCGTTGTCCTCCGGGAAGACCGGGAAGGGCAGCGGGTCGGCCGCGCCGAGCACCTCGAAGGAGGAGACCTCGACCTCGACCTCGCCGGTCGGCAGCTCGGGGTTGACGTTTTCCGCGCTGCGCGCGAGCACGCGTCCGTCGACGCGGATCACGGACTCCTTGGACTGGCCGCTCAGCTCCTCGTACGCGGGCGAGCCCGGCCGGACGACGAGCTGGACCAGGCCGTAGTGGTCCCTCAGGTCGACGAAGAGGATGCCGCCCAGATCGCGACGATTGTGCAGCCAACCGCTGAGGCGCACGGTGGCGTCTACGTCAGTGGCGCGCAGCTCGCCGCAAGTGTGGGATCGGTACCGATGCATCTCATTCGTCCAATGTCTTCGGGTGTCGTCGGATTCGTGGATTTCGCAGCAGGGCGCTAATAGCCTACCGGTGAGGGGGTCACGGCCCCCATTCGTATGATCAGCACAAATCGCCATAAAGTGGAGCAATGCGCACCGAGGACGTGCTCGCCGCCGTTGACACCGGGGTCTGGCGGTGGAAGAACGACGACGACGTGTACCTCGACGCCGTCACCGCCCGGCTCCTGGGTATCGGCCCGGGTGGCCCGGTGACCGTCAGTGTCGGATCCGTCCGGGCCTGCTACCACGCGTCGGACTACGTGGAGATGCTGGCCGCCGTGGCGCTGGCCATCGTCGAGCGCACGGTCGCCGAGACGATGCTGCGCGTCGTGGACAAGGACAACACCGTCCTGCGCACCGTGATGATGCGGACCTGGGCCGTGCCCGGGCCGGAAGGCTGGCCGTCGGAGATGGTCGGCACCGTGCACGAGGTGCGGACCAATCCCGAGCAGCTCGCGCCCGCGGCCGTCGCGGAGGCCGGCCGCAAGGACTGGCGGCGCTCCCGCGAGGCGTTCCTGCTGGACGCGGGGCGTGCCCTGGCGGAGGCGAACAGCACGGAAGAGGTGCTGCGCGTGGCGTCCCAGCTCGCCATGCCGGGGTTCCAGCCGGACGGCTTCGCGGTCTTCGGGGTCGAGGGCGACCGGCTGTCGGTCGTGGGGCACCACGGTCAGCAGCCCGGCGACGAGCTGCCGTTCCTGGAGATGCCGCTGACCACGGACTACCCGGCCGCCGAGGTGGTGCGCAGCGGGCATGCCGTGTATCTGCGCACCCCGCAGGAGTACAAGGACCGCTATCCGGCGACCTGGCCGCTGGCCGAGGGATTCGGCCGGGAGTCCTGGGCCTTCCTCCCGCTGGCCGTCACCGGCCGGACGATCGGCGCATGGCTGGCCGCCTTCAAGTACCCGGTCACCTTCACCCCCGACGAGCGCTCGGTGCTGACGACGGTGGCGCGCATGCTGGCCCAGGCCCTGTCGCGTACGCATCTGAGCGAGGCCGAGCGCGAGCTGTCCGACGGCCTCCAGCGGGCCATGCTCCCCGGTCCGTCGCCCCGCGTGGAGGGCATGTCGCTGGCCGCCCGCTACATCCCCACCGGTGGCGGCCTGCAGGTCGGCGGCGACTGGTACGACGTCATCGACCTGCCGTCGGGCCGCAGCGCCGTGGTCATCGGCGACGTCCAGGGCCATGACATACGCGCGGCCGGCATCATGGGCCAGCTCCGGATCGCCCTGCGCGCGTACGCCGCCGAGGGCCACGGCCCGGACGCGGTGATGTCCCGCGCCTCCCGCTTCCTCGCCGGGCTCGACCAGGAGCGCTTCGCGACCTGCCTGTACGCCGAGATAGACCCGGCCAACGGCACCCTGGACGTCGTCCGGGCAGGGCACCCGGACCCTGTCATCCGGCTCACCGACGGCACCACGCTGCCCCGCCACACCGCCGGCGGGCTGCCGCTGGGCATCCTCCCCGACACGGACTACCCGACCACCCGGCTGGTGCTGTCCCCCGGCGAGATCCTGCTGCTGTGCACCGACGGGCTCATCGAGACCGGCGGCCACGACCTGGAGACCGGCCTCAAGCGCATCAACGCCGTCCTGAGCACCGGCCTCACCGACGGCAGCCTCGACATCCTCGCCGACACCCTCGTCGAGGCCGTCCACGGCCCCCTCTCGCACCGCACCACCGGCCCGCTCTCGGACCGCCGCGAGGACGACATCGCCCTCCTGCTGCTGCGCCGCGAGCCCGGCGGCCCCACCTGCGACCTCCCGGCACGCCGCACCGTCCTCACCGTCTCCCAGACCGACCCCCGCCAGATCCGCACCGCCCGGCACGAGATCCGTGCCCTGCTCCACGACTGGCAGGCCGAGGACCAGGTGGACGCCGCGATGCTGCTGGTCTCCGAGCTGGCCACCAACGTCCTGGTCCACACCGACGAGGACGCCGTCCTCACCGCCCGCATCCTGGGCATGCCGGGTGGCCGCCGCCTGCGCATCGACGTGCACGACCGCAACGACGACATGCCCCACCGCCGCACCCCCGGCGAGATGGCCTCCGGCGGCCGCGGCCTCATCCTCATCGAGAGCCTCGCCGACGCCTGGGGCGTGGACCCCCACGGCGACGGCAAGGCCATCTGGTTCGAGCTCTACGAGAGGTAGTCGGGCGGTACGCTGACCGGGTGTACGGCTACGACCAGAACGTGAACCCGCAGGGCGCCGCACCCATGGCCGGGGCCGGCTACCCCGAACCCTCCCCGCCCTCCCTCGCCGACGCCGTGCGCGCGTTCACCACCGGCTCGATGTCCGCCGAGGACTTCCAGGCGATCTTCGCCTCGTCCAAGGTCTACTGCCCGCGCGGTGACAACCCCGGCTTCCTGGCGCTGCACGACACCCAGCAGCCCGTGATCCCGATGTTCACCTCGCTCAAGGAACTGCGCCGCTACGCCGGCAAGGACTCCAAGTACTTCGTGATCACCGGCGCCGAAGTCCTTGACCTCCTCCCGACCGGCTACGGCTTCGTCCTCGACATGGAGGGCCAGCACCGGATGGTCTTCGACGCGAAGGCCGTCGAACAGATGGTCGACTTCACGATGCGCCGGATGTACGGCTAGGACCGGTCCCGGGAATTAACCGGGACTGTTCAAGCTTCAACTACATTGGAAGCGGAACGATCCCAGGCCCGAGGAGGACCCCATGCCCGCCGTCACCGTAGAGAACCCGCTCACCCTCCCCCGCGTGTCCGCCCCCGCGGACGCGACCCCGCGCCGCGCGCTCCAGGTGACCACCGCCCCCAGCGGCTTCGAGGGCGAGGGCTTCCCCGTCCGCCGCGCCTTCGCGGGCATCGACTACAAGAACCTCGACCCGTTCATCATGATGGACCAGATGGGCGAGGTGGAGTACGCCCCCGGAGAGCCCAAGGGCACCGCCTGGCACCCCCACCGCGGCTTCGAGACCGTCACGTACATCATGGACGGCACCTTCATCCACCAGGACTCGCACGGCGGTGGCGGCACCATCACCAACGGCGACACCCAGTGGATGACCGCCGGCTCCGGCCTCCTCCACATCGAGACCCCGCCCGAGTCCCTCGTCATGTCCGGCGGCCTTTTCCACGGCCTCCAGCTCTGGGTGAACCTCCCCAAGGCCGACAAGATGATCCCGCCGAAGTACCAGGACATCGGCAGCGGCAACATCAAGCTGCTCGCCTCCGCCGACGGCGCCGCCCTCATCCGCATCATCGCCGGCGAGGTCGACGGCCACACCGGCCCCGGCGCCACCCACACCCCCATCACCATGATCCACGCCTCCGTCAACCCCGGCGCCGAGCTCACCATCCCCTGGCGCGCCGACTTCAACGCCCTCGCCTACGGCCTCGCCGGCCGCGGCTTCGCCGGCCCCGACAACCGCCCCTTCCGCATGGGCCAGGCCGTCATCTTCGGCCGCGGCGACTCCCTCACCATCCGCGCCGACGAAACCCAGGAATCCCGCAGCCCCAACTTCGAGGTCGTCCTCCTCGGCGGACTCCCCATCCGCGAGCCGATGATGCAGTACGGCCCCTTCGTCATGAACACCCACGCCGAACTCGCCCAAGCCTTCGACGACTTCCAGGCCGGCAAGCTCGGCACCATCCCCGCGGGAGCGTGACGCGCCGCCGTCAGGCCGCCCGCTCCACCACCGGCGTGGAGTCGGCTGCCCGGAGGGTGACCGCGCTCGCGCGCCACAGGCGGACGCAGGAGAGGAGCGCGGCGGCCAGGAGGAGGCCGTTGCGCAGGGCCATGACGGCGAAGCCGTGCCAGGTGGAGTGGGTTACGGAGCTGAAGAACATCGGGTAGTCGACGGTGGTGATGCCGGTGGCCAGGAGGAGGAGACCGGCGACGGGGCGCTGGGTGGTGCCGCGGACGGTGAGGCAGACGGCGGCGAGGCCGATGAGCCAGATCATGTACTGGGGGCTGATGACGCGGCTGGTGACGGTGAAGAGCAGGACGGCGGTCAGGGCCGCGTCGTAGGGGGTGGCGCCGGTCCAGCGGCGGGCCTTGAGGCGCCAGAGCAGGAGCCAGGCGAAGGAGAGCGCGGTCAGCAGGACGGCGAGGGCGGAGACGGCGCCGACGTAGGGGCCGACGTACTCGACGGAGCCGTAACGGGTGGTGGCGTGCCCGGACCAGCCGAGGAGCTTGGCGAGCTGCAGGGCGGTGCCGCCGAAGGACTCGACCTCGATACCGCGGCGGCTCTGCTCGGACAGGAAGCCGAAGGCGCCGCGGAAGACCGTCGCGAGCAGCAGGGACAGCACGGCGGCCGAGGCGAGCACCGCGAGCCACGCCTCGCGGGAGGTGCGGCCCCTGGGGGTGCCGAGGACGGTGAGGACGGGCCAGACCTTGATGATCGCGGCGAGCCCGACGAGCGCCCCGCCGACCCGGGGATGCCGTGGCAGGGCCAGCAGGCCGAGGACCGCGACCGCGGTGACCAGGACATCGAAACGGGCGTACGCCAGCTGCATCATCAGCGGCAGCCCGAGCACCCAGAACCAGGCGCCCGCCAGGCTGCGCGCGGGACCACCGCTGCCGGCCCGCAGCAGGGCGGCCATGGTCAGTGCGTCGGCGATGAGGACGAGGACGACGAACGCCTGCAGATAGCTCAGGAAGGGCAGCAGCTTCGGGGCGACCATGACCAGGCCCGCGCCGGGCGGGTACTGCCAGGTGACGTCGCCGACGGGATAGCTGCCGTGGGCCAGCAGGTGGCCCCAGTGGCGGTACAGCGAGTGCACCTCGCGGGCGATGTCCCCGTGCCCCTTGCGCAGGATGGCGAGCATGACCACCCGGCTGGAGACCCAGTAGGCGACGAGGCCGAGCCACTGCTCCGTCCACGTGCGGGGCCGCAGCAGCAGCGGGCGGGCTTTCGGAGCAACCACCACCGAAGCCGTCCGCGTACGGAACGGTCTGATATCCACCGGCGCTTTCGCCACCGTCGCCTCCGCCTTCCACAAGAGCGCCATGCCGGAAGGGAAGAGGGGCGATTCGCCGTGCGGGTTGCCTTCCCGCGCAACCGCGCGCGGGCACAGGACGTCCGTCACATCTGACAGGTTTGGGGTTGCGGCTTATTACCGACGGGTAGCATCATTACCGAACAGTAAGTGATAAAGCTGCGAGGAACGCCCTCCACTCGACCCCGACGGAGCCGTCGCCATGGGCCACTACAAGTCAAACCTCCGCGACATCGAGTTCAACCTCTTCGAGGTGCTCGGCCGCGACAAGCTCTACGGCACCGGCCCCTTCGCCGAGATGGACGTGGAGACCGCCAAGGACATCCTCGGCGAGATCAACCGCCTCGCGGAGAACGAGCTCGCCGAGTCCTTCGCCGACATCGACCGCAACCCGCCCGTCTTCGACCCGGAGACGAACACCGCCCCGGTCCCGGACACCTTCAAGAAGAGCTACCAGGCCTTCATGGAGGCCGAGTACTGGCGGCTCGGCCTGCCCGAGGAGATCGGCGGCACCACCGCGCCCGCGTCCCTCATCTGGGCGTACGCGGAACTGATCCTCGGCTCGAACCCGGCCATCTGGATGTACTCCTCGGGCCCGGCCTTCGCGCGCATCCTCTTCACCGAGGGCAACGAGGTCCAGAAGAAGATCGCCGCGATCGCGGTCGAGAAGCAGTGGGGCTCCACGATGGTCCTCACCGAGCCGGACGCCGGCTCGGACGTGGGCGCCGGCCGCACAAAGGCCGTCGAGCAGGAGGACGGCTCCTGGCACATCGAGGGCGTCAAGCGCTTCATCACCTCGGGCGAGCACGACATGTCCGACAACATCATCCACTACGTGCTGGCCCGCCCCGAGGGCGCCGGCCCCGGCACCAAGGGGCTCAGCCTCTTCATGGTGCCGAAGTACGAGTTCGACTTCGAGACCGGTGAGCTGGGCGAGCGCAACGGCGTCTACGCCACCAACGTCGAGCACAAGATGGGCCTGAAGGCCTCCAACACCTGCGAGATGACCTTCGGCGACCAGCACCCCGCCAAGGGCTGGCTGATCGGCGACAAGCACGACGGCATCCGCCAGATGTTCCTGATCATCGAGTTCGCCCGCATGATGGTCGGCACGAAGGCGATCGCCACCCTCTCCACCGGCTACCTCAACGCGCTGGAGTACGCCAAGGAGCGCGTGCAGGGCACCGACCTGTCGCAGTTCATGGACAAGGCCGCACCCAAGGTCACCATCACCCACCACCCTGACGTGCGCCGCTCGCTGCTCACCCAGAAGGCGTACGCGGAGGGCATGCGCGCCCTCGTCCTCTACACCGCCTCCATCCAGGACGCGATCCAGGTCGCCGAGACCGGCGACGAGGACCCGGCGGAGATCGAGAAGCTGGTCGCCTTCAACGACCTGCTCCTGCCGATCGTGAAGGGCTACGGCTCGGAGAAGTCCTACGAGCAGCTCGCCCAGTCCCTGCAGACCTTCGGCGGCTCCGGCTACCTGCAGGAGTACCCGATCGAGCAGTACATCCGGGACGCCAAGATCGACACCCTCTACGAGGGCACCACGGCCATCCAGGGCCAGGACTACTTCTTCCGGAAGATCGTCCGCAACCAGGGCGCCGCCCTGACCGCCCTGTCCGACGAGATCAAGAAGTTCCTCGCCGACGCCGTCGGCGGCGAGGAGCTGGCCGCTGCCCGCGCGCAGCTCGCCAAGTCCGCCGTCGACCTGGAGGCGATCGTCGGCACCATGCTGAACGACCTCGCCGCCACCGAGAAGGACGTCAAGTCCATCTACAAGGTCGGCCTCAACGGCACCCGCCTGCTGCTCGCCTCCGGCGACGTCGTGGTCGGCTACCTGCTGCTCAAGGGCGCCGCCGTCGCCGCGGCCGCGCTCCCGGACGCCGCCGCGAAGGACGTCCCCTTCTACACCGGCAAGATCACCGCCGCGAAGTTCTTCGCCGAGACCGTACTGCCCCAGGTCTCCGTCGCCCGCTCGATCGCCGAGAGCGTGACGCTGGACGTCATGGAGCTCCCGGAGGAGGCGTTCTAAGAACGCCCATCGCATCGCATCGCACTGGAAGGCCCCCGCTCCGGCGGGGGCCTTCCGGGTATTCCGCTCGACGCAGTGAACCGGTACAGGCGCGCTTACCTATCCTTGACGCATGAGCGCGCACCCTCACTTCGACCGCACCCACACCGACGACCTCGCGGCCTTCCTCTCGGCCAGTCCGTCGCAGTACCACGCGGTCGCCAGTGCCGCCGAACGGCTGGAGAAGGCCGGATTCCGGCAGGTCAGCGAGACGGACGCCTGGGACGGTGAGGCGGGCGGGCGGTATGTGCTGCGGGGCGGCGCGATCATCGGGTGGTACGTGCCCGTGGGCGCCCGGCCGGAGACCCCGTTCAGAATCGTGGGCGCGCACACCGACTCCACCAACCTGCGGGTCAAGCCGGTGCCGGACACCTCCTCGTACGGGTGGCGGCAGCTCGCCGTCGAGATCTACGGCGGGGCGCTGCTCAACACCTGGCTCGACCGCGACCTGGGCCTGTCCGGCCGCATCGTGCTGCGCGACGGCGGCACGGCGCTGGTCAACCTGAACCGCCCGCTGCTGCGCGTCCCGCAGCTCGCCGTCCACCTGGACCGGGGGGTCAACGAGGGCGGGCTCAAGCTCGACAAGCAGCGCCACATGCAGCCCGTCTGGGGCCTCGGCGAGCTCGACGAGGGAGCCCTGGTGCGGATCGTCGCCGAGGAGGCCGGCGTCGACCCCGCGCAGGTCGTCGGCTGGGACCTCATGACGCACGACGTCCAGCCCCCCGCCTACCTGGGCCTCGACGGCGAGTTCCTGGCCGCCGGCCGCCTGGACAACCTGCTCTCCGTCCACGCCGGCACCGCCGCCCTCGCCGCGGCCGCCGCTCAGCCCGATCTGCCGTACATCCCCGTACTCGCCGCCTTCGACCACGAGGAGAACGGCAGCGAGTCCGACACCGGCGCCGGCGGCCCCCTCCTCGGCAACGTCCTGGAGCGCTCCGTCTTCGCCCGCGGCGGCTCCTACGACCACCGCGCCCGCGCCTTCGCAGGCACCATCTGCGTCTCCGCCGACACCGGCCACGCCGTCCACCCCAACTACGCCGAGAAGCACGACCCCCCCCACCCCCCCCGCCCCCACCGCGGCCCCATCCTCAAGGTCAACGTCAACCAGCGCTACGCCACCGACGGCACCGGCCGCGGCATCTTCGCCGCCGCCTGCGACCGCGCCGGCGTCCCCTGGCAGACCTTCGTCTCCAACAACGCGATGCCCTGCGGCACCACCATCGGCCCCATCACCGCCGCCCGGCACGGCATCACGACCGTGGACGTCGGCGTACCGATCCTGTCGATGCACTCCGCCCGCGAACTGTGCGGCGTCGCAGACCCATATCTGCTGGCCAGCGCACTGAAGGCGTTTCTGGAAGGCTGACGAGCCATGAGATGACCGTCTCCGGGTAGGCGAAGCCCTGCACGAACGGACGCGCGAAAGCGCGAACGAGCCCGGAGAGCCAATCAGTTGGAGGCGGACATCATGGGCATCGGCGGCTGCATCGGTATTCTCGCGGTGGGGGCGATCCTCACCTTCGCGGTGGACTGGCACATGGCCGGAGTCAATCTCGACCTCGTGGGCCTGATCATGATGGCGGTCGGGGTGATCGGACTGGCCTCGTACGTCAGCATCTTCAGGAAGCGGCGGGTCGTGGAAGCCATGCCGGTCATGGACGAGCGCTCCCGGCACTACCCGCACATGTGAGCAAGCCGGCCGGGCTGTCCTACGCGTCAAGTCCCGCCAGGACCAGCGCGAGCCGGGTCTCCCCGCCCTCCACGACGCGGACGGGGACGCCCCAGTCCTGCTGGTGGACATGGCAGGCGGGGTACTCGTTCGCCGGGTCGTCGTCGCATGAGGCGGCCATCGCCGAGACGTGCAGCACGCCCTCCGCGACGCCGTCGCGCAGCACCAGGTCCCGGCCGAGGTCCGTGCCCTTGCCCGCGCCGTCGGCGAGGAGCTCGGGCGGGGTGGAGCTGACCAGCAGCCGGGTGGACGGACCGTAGCGCTCGTCCAGCTTCTGGCCGGCGGGGGCGCTGAAGACCACGTCCAGCCGCAGGGCGCCCGGCGCGACCTCGGTCGCGGGCCGCTGGGTGCGGTGGGCGGCGGCCTCGACCCGTACGGCCTCCTCGGGGAGCCGCAGCCGGGTGAGGCGGTGGCGGGCGGACTCGACGACCACGATCTCCTCGCCGTCGAGCACCGCGCCGGAGGGCTCGCGCAGATCCGTCGCCAGGGTCGTGACCTCGTCCGTGGCCGGGTCGTAGCGGCGCAGCGCGTGGTTGTACGTGTCGCTGACCGCGACCGAGCCGTCGGGCAGCGCGGTGACGCCCAGCGGGTGCTGCAACAGCGCCTGCCCGGCCGCCCCGTCCCTGTGTCCGAAGTCGAACAGCCCGCTGCCGACGGCCGTGTGCACGACACCGTCCAGGCCGATCCACCGCAGGGCGCTGGTCTCGGAGTCCGCGATCCACAGCCGGTCCCCGGCCGCCGACACCGCGAGCCCCGAAGGCTGGGCGAACCACGCCTCGTCCGCCGGCCCGTCCACCAGGCCCTCATTGGTCGTACCGGCCGCCACCTCGACCGTGCCCGCCTTCGGGTCGTACGTCCACAGCTGGTGCACGCCCGCCATCGCGATCCACACCTTCCCGCCGAACCACGCCACGTCCCACGGCGACGACAGGTCCACCTCCAGCGCCCGCCCCGACGTGGGCGACCCCTGCCACCACTGCCGCCCCGTCCCGGCGACCCGGGTGATGTCACCCGTCCCCGGGTCGTACGCCGCCAGCGCGTGGTTCACCGTGTCCGCCACGATCACCCTGCCGTCCGGCAGCAGCGCCAGCCCCTGCGGCTCGTTCAGGACCTCCGGCCCGCCGATCGTCCGGACCACCGTCTCGCCGTCCGCCGCCATCTCGACCAGCCGGTGCCGCGTCGTGTCCGACACCAGGAACCCGCCCCCCGGCAGCCCGACCGCCTTCCCCGGGAACCGCAGATCCGTCGCCACCGGCTCCGGCGGCACATACGGCCCGTCCCCGCGCCGCAGCGTCCCCCGCGCCCCGTGCTCCGCCTCCAGCTCCCCGATCAGCGCCTCCAGCGCATGCGCATGCCCCTCCCCCGAGTGCTGCGCCACCACGTACCCCTCCGGGTCGATCACGCTCAGCGTCGGCCACGCCCGCACCGCGTACTGCTTCCACGTCGCCAGCTCCGGGTCGTCCAGCACCGGGTGGTGCACCCCGTACCGCTCCACCGCGTCCACCACGGCCTCGTGATCGGCCTCATGCACGAACTTCGGCGAGTGCACCCCGACGATGACGACCGTGTCCCGGTGCTTCTCCTCCAGCTCGCGCAGCTCGTCCAGGACATGCAGGCAGTTCACACAGCAGAAGGTCCAGAAATCCAGGATGACGATGGAGCCTCGCAGCTCCGCGAGGGTGAGGTTCTTGCCACCGGTGTTAAGCCAGCCGCCCTTGCCGACCAGCTCGGGGGCGCGGACGCGTGCACGTGCAGTCATGCCTACATCCAACATCACCCGCAGGTGGGAATTCCCCGGCTCAGCCCCGGTCCGGGGCGGGCAGGCCCAGCAGCCGGTCCCGCAGTACGGGGAAGTCGGCGCGGGTCTTGGCGACGAGGGCCGGGTCGAGGTCGAGGGTGAGGACTTCCTCGCCGGAGCCGGCCTCGGCGAGGACCGCGCCCCAGGGGTCGACGGCGATGGTGTGGCCGGCCAGCTCGACGCCGGCGTGGGTGCCGGCGGTGCCGACGGCGAGGACGTAGGCCTGGGATTCGATGGCGCGGGCCTTGGCGAGGAGCGTCCAGTGCTCGCGTCGGCGCTCGGGCCAGCCGGCGGGGATGACGAAGATGCCGGCGCCCGCGTCGACGAGGAGCCGGAAGAGCTCGGGGAAGCGGAGGTCGTAGCAGGTGGCGAGGCCGAGGACGGCGGTGTCGGAGACCTGGGCGGTGACGATCTCCTCGCCCGCGGACATCAGGACGGCCTCGCCGCGGTCGAAGCCGAAGCGGTGGATCTTGCGGTAGGTGCGGTGGACGCGGCCGTCGGGGGAGAAGAGGAGGGAGGTGTTGTAGAGCGATCCGTCGGCCGTGCGTTCGGGGATCGAACCGGCGTGCAGCCAGACGCCCGCGTCTACGGCCGCCGCCGACATCAGCCCGGCGGTGGGGCCGGCGTCCACCGAGGCGGCCTCCGCCTCGGCCGCGAAGAGGTCGGAGGCGAAGGCGCCCACGGTCCACAGCTCGGGCAGAACGACCAGGTCAGAGGCGGATTGGGCACGTACGAGCTCGGCCACCCGGTCGCGCCGGGATGCGACCGACTCGGCCGGGTCCACGTCGATCTGGAGCAGAGAAACGCGCACGGTACCACCGTCCATAGTTCCGGACATGCATACGGGCCTACGATCGTCACACGAAAGCACTCCCGTGGTGTCACTGCGCAGCGTAATTTAGGCGCACACCACTACGACCGCGCCCGACCGTCGAGGGGTCCCGTGACCGTCCACAGCAAGCTCCAGCCGTACATCGACGCCTGGACCCACTCCATAGACTCCATAGCCGAACTGGTGGGCCCGCTCGTCGAAGGCGAGTGGAACCGGCCGACCGAGTGCCCGTACTGGTCGGTGCGTGATGTCGTGTCGCATGTCATCGGCATCGAGTGCGAGCTCCTCGGAGACCCGCGCCCGATCCACACGCTGCCGATAGACCTCCGCCACATCACCAGCGAGTTCAAGCGCTACATGGAGGTGCCGGTCGACAAGCGGCGGCACCACACCGCGCCGGAGATGACCTCCGAGCTGGAGTACATCGTCATCCGCCGCTCCCGCCAGCTCCGGAACGAGGCACGCGACCCGGAAACGACCGTGCGCAGCCCGGTCTTCGGCGAGATGACCCTGGAAAACCAGCTCTGGCAGCGGGCGTTCGACGTCTGGGCGCACGAGCAGGACCTGCGCCGCGCGCTGGGCAAGCCGGGGAACCTGGACTCGCCGGGGGCGCTGTACGCGCGGGACTGGCTGCTGGCGGCGATGCCGAAGGTGATCGCCAAGGACGCGGGGGCGAAGCCCGGTTCCGCGGTGGTCATCGATGTGCACGGCCCGGTGGAGTTCATGCGTACGGTCCGGGTCGACGACCAGGGACACGGCACGATAGACGGCAGCGTGTCGCTCGGCCCTGCGGTGACGCTCACCCTGGACTGGGAGACCTTCGTACGGCTGGCCTGCGGGCGGGTGCGCCCGAAGGCGGTCGCGGACCGGTTCAAGGTCGAGGGCGACGAGGCACTCGCGGACGAGATCCTCGCCCACTTCGCCGTAACGCCCTGACGACGCTCCTCGTGGAGAGCTTTCACGCCTTCGCAGGGACGTGAACGCTCTCCACGCGGCTGACCGCGACCCGCTGCCGTTCCAGGCGGGCCGCACGGCCGCGCAGCCGCAGGATCTGCGAAAGGCCGAGTGCCTGGAGCACGAAGACGCTGCTCCAGGCGACGCGGTAGTTGTCGCCGGTGGCGTCCAGCAGCACGCCGATCGCGAGCAGCGCGGCCATCGAGGCGGTGAAGCCGCCGATGTTGACGATGCCGGTCGCCGTGCCGAAGCGCTCCGGCGGGTTGGCCGGGCGGGCGAAGTCGAAGCCGATCATCGAGGCCGGGCCGCAGGACCCGAGGACGACGCAGAGCAGCGCCAGCAGCCACAGGGGGGCGTGCTGGGACGGCCAGGCCAGCACGACCGCCCACATGACGGCGGTGGCGCCGATGACGCCCAGCGCGAGCGGCATGCGCGCGCCGTGGTGGCGGCCGATGACCTGGCCGAAGAGCATCCCGAAGACCATGTTGGCGATCACGACCAGCGTCAGCATCGTGCCGGCCGCCTCCCGTGACATGCCCTGGGCCTCGACGAGATAGGGCAGGCCCCACAGCAGCAGGAACACCATGCCGGAGAACTGCGTGGTGAAGTGCACCCACATCCCCAGCCGGGTCCCCGGCTCCCGCCAGGACGCCGCGATCTGCCGCTTCACGTACGCCCGGCCGTGGTGCTCGGCGGGCGCGGGCTCGAAGCCGTCCGGGTGGTCCTTCATGAAGAGCAGGACGAGTACGAGTACGAGCGCGCCGCCCAGCGCCGTGCCGACGAAGGTCGGCGCCCACCCGGCCGAGTGCAGCAGCCGGGCCAGCAGGACGGTGCTCATGAGGTTGCCCGCGACCCCGAACAGCGCCGCGCCCTGGGCGATCATCGGGCCGCGCCGGGCGGGGAACCAGCGCGAGCCCAGCCGCAGCACGCTGACGAAGGTCATGGCGTCGCCGCAGCCCAGGACGGCGCGGGCGGCCAGCGCCATGCCGTACGAGTGGGAGAGCGCGAAGCCGAGCTGGCCGAGGGTGAACAGGACGATGCCGATGGTCAGCACCCGCTTGGTGCCGAGCCGGTCGACCATCAGGCCGACCGGTATCTGCATGCCGGCGTAGACCAGGACCTGGAGGATGGAGAAGGTGGACAGCGCCGAGGCGCCGATGTGGAAGCGGGCGGCGGCGTCGATGCCGGCCACGCCGAGGCTGGTGCGGTGGACGACGGCCACCATGTAGACGAGCGTGCCGATGGACCAGACGGCGACGGCCTGCCGTCCGCCGGGCGGCTCGGTGGTCACGCGGAATCCCCCCTGACGATGAACTTGACCCAGCTGACGTGCTGTTCGACCAGGGCGAGCGCGGCGCCGGTGTCCCCGGCCCGCAGCGCGCCCAGCAACTCGGTGTGCTCCGCGATGTTCTTGGCGATCCGGCCCGGGTCGGCGTGCATCGTCGCGACCCCCATCCGAAGCTGGCGGTCCCTCAGCTGGTCGTAGAGCTGCGCCAGGATGCGGTTCCCGGCCGCCCGCACGATCTCCGCGTGGAAGCACCGGTCCGCCACCGCGAACGCCGCCAGATCCCCGGCCGCCGCGTGCCCCCGCTGTTCCTCCAGCAGTTCCTCCAGCCGCGCCACCAACTGCGGGGAGGCCGGTGCCACCTTGGCCGCGGCATGGCGCTCGACCAGGAGCCGGGTCTCCACGACATCGGCGATCTCCTGCGCGGAGACCGGCAGCACCAGCGCGCCCTTCTTCGGGTACAGCTTCAGCAGCCCCTCGGCCTCCAGCCGCAGCAGCGCCTCGCGCACGGGCGTACGCGACACCCCCACGGCCTCGGCGAGCTCGCCCTCGCTGAGCAGGATCCCGCCTTCGTAACGGCGGTCCAGGACCGCCTGCTTGACGTGGGTGTAGACCCGCTCGGCGGCGGGGAGCGGCTTGACGACCGTGGGCGCATCCATGATGAGCACATCATAGATACAAGTGCCATACACGAAGCAGCCCCGTCCGCGATACGGACGGGGCTGCTTACCGGGGGCTGCCTACCGGGTGACCGGGGTCACTTCACGTCAACGAAGTCCTCGCTGCCGTACGACACCAGGTGCGCGCTGTCCGGGTTGAGCAGCACCGGCTGCCACGTGCCGTCCTTCTTGGCCGTGAAGCCCTTCTTGAACGTGCCGTCGGCCTTGGTGACCGCCGTGCCCAGCACCTGCCAGGTGGCGGCGCCCTTGGCCTTGAACAGGATCGTGACCTTCTGCGAGCCGTACGCCTTCCAGGCACCCGAGGCGAGCTGCTGCTGCAGCTTGCCGGTCACGGTGATCGTCTTGCCCTTCTTCACCGGCTCCGGGGAGGCGTTGGCACCGGTGATCCGGGTCGCGGTCCGCGTCACGTGCAGCACCTTGCTGTACGAGGCGCCGAAGTCCGGGGTGCCCTTGTAGTGCGCCCGCCAGTAGCCCTTGCCCGGCGCCGCGAACGTGCCCGCGAAGGAGCCCGGGTCGGCGTCCACGCCCGTCGTGAGCGTCTTGACGGTCTTCCAGCCGGTGCGGCCGTCCTTGGAGTACTCGATGGACGCCTTCGACGAGTCGGGCTGCCGGTCGCCGGTATCCAGCGTCCCGCCGACGGTCAGCTGCGAGAGCTTGTCGAGGGAGGCCGTGAAGCCCGTGATCGAGGTCGTCGCGGCCACATGCACCCGCGCGACCTGCACCGCGCTCGCGGCCAGGAAACCCTCGTAGTCGCTGCCCACCGTGACGTTCACGGCCTTGCTGCTCTGCGGGGACGTCGTCCCGGTGAAGCGGCCGTCCGCCCCGGTGACGGCGGTCGTCGAGGCGTCGCCCGAACCCTGCGGATCCAGCGTCACCGTCTGCCCCGCCAGCGGCTTCCACACGCCCCCGGCGGCCTCAACCTCGGCCTTGCCGCTGATCTTCGCGGACTGGCCGGGCTTGATGTTGACGTCCTTCGCGTCCAGCGTCACGCGGGTCGCGGACTGCGCGATCGCGATCCGCACCGGCGACCCCGTCTGGGCGCCCGTGACATACGCGGACACCCCGCCGTCGTGCTTGGGCACGAACACCTGCTTGAAGCGGCCGTCCGCGTCCGTCGTCGCGGTCGTCGCCGCCCCCGATTCGTCCAGCCCCAGCAACTGCACCGGCACCGACTGCCTCGGGTACAGCGCCCGGGTGCCCGGATGCCGTACGACCAGCCGCCCGCCGACCGTCACCTCCTGATGAAAGTAGTCCGGCGCGGCCGGAGTGGCCGTGAACGACTGGAACAACGCCGTGTAGTTGTAGTCCAGCACACCCCCCGCCGCCTCCGTGCGGTCCCCGTCCGCGTCCGTCAGCTCGATCACGGTCCGGTAGTCGCCCAGCGCCGCCAACTGCACCGGCTGCGAGGTGTACCAGACGCCGCTGTCCGCCGTCCCCGAGTGCAGCGTGAAGTCCTGCGTCTCCCCGGCCTCGGTCTCGGGCTCGGTCGCCGCTTCCGTGCCGTCGTCGTCCGACTGCGCGAAGAAGTGCGCCGTGATCTGCGTGATGGCACTGTCCGACGTCGCCGACACGGCCAGCACGCCGTTGTCGTCCTGCACACTGCCGGCCTCCAGCAGCGTCGGCGCGACCGTGACAGGCAGCGCCGACGCGGCCGGGGCCAGCCCGACTATCAGCATCGCGGCCGTCGACGCGCAGGCCAGCGCGGCCGTCTTGAGTTTCATACGATTTCCCCCACGGAACTGCTGTTGCCGGCGTTACTTGTGCTCACCGGCGAGGTCAATGAGGCGAATCATAGGCCCACTTTCACAGCAGCTTCACAGTGGGAGCGCTACTGCCGGATCGGCATCAGCAACGACATCGTGCCCTCCCGGTCCGGCGACCGGATCGCCAGCGGGGCGATGGGGCCGCCCAGTTCGAGCACCAGCTGCCCGCTGTCCGCCGCCGTGAGCGCGTCCAGCAGGAACTCCCTGTTCACGGCCACCCTCAGCTCCGGCACCAGATCCAGCACGCTGACCTCCGGCCCGGCCGCCACCCTCTCGCGCAGCTCCGCCGTCCCGACGGTCACCCGGTGCGTCGTCTCCACCCGCAGCAACTGCCGGTAGTCCGGGAAGTCGTGGTCCAGCCGCTCGCCCGCCACCCGCCGGCCCGCCGCGGTGGCGGCAACGCCCTTGCCGTCAAAGGCCAACACGACGACGTCACCGGCATCGGCCAGCTCCCGGATCCCGTCCACCAGCGACACCGGCACGATGACGCTCACGCGCACCGACGCCGCCTCCTCCACCTCCACCCGCGACACCGCGAGCCGGTAGCGGTCCGTGGCGACCAGCGTCAGCACACCGTCCTCCACGTCGAACAGCACACCGCACAACGACGGCCGCTCCGGATCACCGCTCGCGGCGAACCGCACCGCGTCCAGCGCCGCCGCCAGCTCCACTGCGGAAACGTTCAGTCGGGTCATGGTCATGTCCTCCGGTTCGAGTAGGGCTCGTACGGAGGAGAGCTCACGCCGCGCATCGGCCAGTCCGACCTCAAGACGCCGCAGATGCGCGTCCAGCAGCCGCCCGTCCCGCTCGTCCAGCACCCGCCGGATCTCCGGCAGCGGCATCCCCACCCGGCGCAGCCGCGCGACCAGCCGCGCATCCCCCACCTGGCCGTCGCCGTACCACCGATACCCCGTCTGCGGATCCGTCCAGGCAGGGACCAGCACCCCGGCCCCGTCGTAGAACCGCAGCGCACTGACGGACAACCCGCTGTCCCGGGCCATCTCACCGATGCTGCGCATGTCGCTCTCCACACCGAGGACTCTGGGGGCTCGACCATGTCGAGGGTCAAGACATTGAGCCCCGCCGGCATTGTGCTTGTCCACCGCGAGGCCGCTTGGTGTGCTGCGCTCATAGAACGCGCGCTGTCCCTGGCCCGGGACGAGGCGGCGGACGGCACGCGCTCCAGGCGCGCCGATCCCGGGACCCCTGTCCCGACTGGCCGCGCTGGGGATCCCACCAACCGCGCTCGCCCAGTGGGCTTGAGCCCGCTCAGGGATGGAGGCTGCCCACCACCTCAGCGGTGGCGGTGATCCCGGAGGCGATGGTCGGCGCGAGGCTGGTGCCAGCCAGGCAGAAGCCGAGCAGCGCGCAGAGCAGGGCGTGGGAGAACTTCAGGGCCTTGCTGCGGAGCAGCACGAGAGCCAGGACCAGAAGCAGCATAACCACGGAGATGGATACGGCCACGGCGATACCTCCCGAGAGGGTTCTGCGTACATAACCGCACGAATCACCCCCGCCATGGTGGAGCCACGCACAGCGCGGGGCCCGGACGTACGTACGCGTCCGGGCCCCGCGCTATGCGCGCAAAGCGCGCTAGGCCCAGGTCATCAGCCGCTTGGGGTATTCCAGGATGGCCGCCGTGTCGCCCAGGACCTTGGATCCCAGTTCGCCGTCGACTAGCCGGTGGTCGAAGGACAGCGCGAGCGTGGTGACCTGACGTACCCGGACCTTGCCCTTGTGGACCCAGGGTTGTTCCTTGACCGCGCCGAAGGCGAGGATCGCTGACTCGCCGGGGTTGAGGATCGGCGTGCCGGTGTCGACGCCGAAGACGCCGACGTTGGTGATGGTGACGGTGCCGGCCTGCATGTCGGCGGGGGCGGTACGCCCGTCGCGGGCGGTGGCCACGAGGTCGCCGAGGGCGGCGGCGAGCTCGGGGAGGGTCTTGGCGTGGGCGTCCTTGATGTTGGGGACGATGAGGCCGCGCGGGGTGGCGGCGGCGATGCCGAGGTTGACGTAGCCCTTGTGGACGATCTCCTGGCGGTCCTCGTCCCAGGCTGCGTTGACCTCCGGGTTGCGGCGGATCGCGACGAGCAGGGCCTTGGCGACCACAAGAAGCGGGCTGACCTTGAGACCGGCGAAGGCCGGATCGGTCTTCAGCTCGGCGACCAGACGCATCGTGCGCGTGATGTCGAAGGTCACGAACTCCGTGACGTGCGGCGCCGTGAAGGCGCTGGACACCATCGCGGCGGCGGTGGCCTTGCGTACGCCCTTGATGGGAACCCGGGTCTCCAGCGAAGCGGGAGCCGGAGCGGAAGCGGGCGCTTCCTGCGCAGGCGGCGTTACGGCGACGGGGACGGCGACGGCCACGGCCGCCTGGACGTCCTCGCGCGTGACGACGCCGCCGGGCCCGGTCGGGGTGACCGCGGCGAGGTCGACGCCCAGGTCCTTGGCCAGCTTGCGCACGGGCGGTTTGGCGAGCGGGTGCACGACGCCGTGACCGTTGAGGTCGGGCGCGGGCTGGGCGGACTGGGCGGACTGCGCGGGCACCAGCGAAGGCGCCTTGCGCGGGCGTCGCTTCGTCGAGGACGCGGCGACGCCGTAGCCGACGAGCACCGGCTGCCGCTTGGGAGCGGGAGCCTCCGGCTGCGGCTGCGGCTGCGGCTGCGGCTGCGGCTGCGGCTCGGGGGCCTTGACGGCCTCCGGCTCGCCGCCGGCGCCCGGCTCCGTGTCCACGGCAATGATCACCGAGCCGACGTCCACCGTCTCGCCCTCGCCGAAGTGCAGC
>Ga0307517_10001460_pt1 | contig 39582 bp, 29 predicted proteins | sample 23_EM_MG_FD_194515 | JGI IMG/M metagenome (GOLD analysis project Ga0307517, IMG submission 194515) | Populus trichocarpa ectomycorrhiza microbial communities from riparian zone in the Pacific Northwest, United States - 23_EM | ecosystem: Host-associated > Plants > Roots > Unclassified | place...
CACAAAACCAAGTAAAAGAATTTTTTTATAAGTGATCATAAAACTGATTTTAATTGAATGCCGGCACAATGATATACAGTGCCGGCATTATGATTTAGTGTTCTGTTACAGGCAGAGGGAATAATGTCCATACATCATCATCGGTCCTGTCAAGAGGTAAAGTATTTAACAGGTCGTATCTCCTTAAGTCAACCCAGCGATGTCCTTCGAAAAATAAAGAGTACCGCCTTTGATTAAGCATTTCGGTTATTAAAGCGGGTTGTGTAACCGCGCCTGCATAGTTTCCAAGCCCGTGTCCGTTCCTGATCACATTGATGGCTTTAACACCTTCAACAAAATTATTTAGCTGAATATTGGCTTCTGCATAGATCAGGATCAATTCTTCATTCCTGATAATACCAATCGGGGCAGTGCTTGAAGTATATAGCCACACATCCCTGTTGCTGCTAAGGCCGCTTAATGCAGCAGGGCTTGTACGCAACGAGGTCTTGCTGATACGGTCGTCACCTACTGCAATATCTGTAGCATACGATGGATGTGCTACCCTTACTTCGCCTGTTTGGTTTTGAGGGATAAATACAGAGTTCAATTGGTCGCCTGAGCCGGTTCCAAACATGTGGTATGCGCCAGTATTGAAATTAGTGGTCAATCCGAAGAAAGATGCATTCAAATCATCCAGCGCTGTCTGCCAGTTCTTTTGATATACACTCACCCTTGCTGCCAACGCACGGTTAAATTTGGTTAGTCCGGAAGCATCATCCAAGCCTGCAAAGCCCGCTAATGGGAATGAAACTGTTGCTGTGCTTAGGTCATTTTTCGCCGAATCAAGCAGGGAGGTAATGGCTGCTAAGCCGGTATTATAATCCACAATAGGGCCAAGGTGACTTGGATCTGCAACATTTACCCTAATACCGTTTGTATAGGTAAGATTAAGGTTGAGTAAAAGCTGGTATGCTTTAATTGTTCTGGCAAAACCGACATAACCTTTCTTTTGTGCATCTGTTATAAGCGAAGAATTGTTAGCTATCTGGATAAGTAAATTACAGTTTTTAACTACCTTATACTTTGCCGCCCACGGAAATGAAATATAGAAGTTATCACCGGTTAATACGGCTGAATTGGCCCCAAGCAAATCTAAAACGTAACGAGGCTCAGATCCGGAGAAGCGATAAGTCTCTCTTCCGATAATACTTACATCGTCAAGATAAAAATTGAGTGCGTTTCTCATACCCGATTCGGTACCGCTTACTAAGTTATTTAATTCACTCTGCGAAGCATTTTTTGACAGATCTTCGACAGTCGCATTGTTTAAATTGCCATAATCTTTTTTACATGCCGTAAAAGACAGACTTGCGGCGAGAAACAGGATGCTATATATTTTGATATTTTTTTGCATGGTGTTTATTCTTTAAAAAATTAGAAATTAAATGAAACATGGAGTGCTGCCCGCTTATTCGAAGGGTATGGATCTATATCTATACCTTGCGAAAAGCCTGTCCCGAAGTTGGAAACCTCCGGATCGTAACCTTTGTATTTGGTTATGGTGATATAGTTATTCAGCGATGCTCCAACAGTTACTGATTTAACATAGGAAACAGGTAAATTTTTAAAGGTATAATACAAACCAATCTCGCGGAAACGCAAATAGGTTGATGTTTCTACTGTTTGGTGTGCATCTGACCCCACCTTCATCAACTGGGTTACACCGTAAGGTAAACCGGATGCAGTAGGTTTATCGTAATCAACACTTGTGCCTCCAAAAACATTCTGAAGTTGGGTTACATCCACATTCTGGCCGCCGTATTTCCAGTGTATCAGGAACCGCAGGCTCAGTTTATTGAAGAACGTAACCTCGTTGTAAGTATTCATCTGGAACCTTGGCTCAGCATTACCTAACACGCCTACGCCCTTGCCGTTAAGCCCTATTATTTGTGTTGCCGATTTCCCTTGTTCAATTTGATATTCACCAAGCAGTACACCACCAACAGAGCCTAACTGAACAGGCGGAACACTAAGTTTGGTTACCTTAGAACGATTTAACCAGAAGCCAACAGAAGTATTCCACACTATATTTTTCGATTCCACCGGCCTTGCATTCATGCCTAGCTCTACTCCACTATTAGTCAGGTTACCTGCATTTTTCCATTCCTGGGCAAAACCTGATGAGGGTGGCGGGGTTGTAAGCAAAAGAAAATCGGAGATATTTTTCTTGTAGTAAGTTAGCTCAAACCCCAGTCTTCCTTTAAGTAAACTAAAGTCGATACCGGTTTCAAACTCGGTTTGCCTTTCGGGTTTAATATCTGCCTGGCCTTCCTGTGTATTTATAAGCAAGCCCGGAAACCCGCTGATATTGGATACACCGAAAGCGGTGAACTTGCTTCCATAAGCAGGGACATTATTTGCCTGCCCATAAGCTGCACGTAGCTTTACATTTTCAAAAAGTCCTTCTTTTACTATTCCCATATCAGTCAGGTTCCATGAAATGCCCGCCTTTGGATAGTAATAGTATTTAGAAACATCGCCATTGTTGCTTGACCTGTCTAAACGTAAGCCGCCGGTCAATGTAATGGCATTAACTATAGTGGCTTCTTCCTGAATAAAAATTCCGCCATTCAAATACTTGGTACGCAATTGGGTCGCATTTAAAGCGCCTGCCTGGTCTACATTGGATTGGCCAGATATAACCTGTGTGGCCACATCCAGCAAATTATTGTAATCGCCGGTTTCCTGGGTAATGCCTGCTGATGTTGTTAGCGATATTTTATCAGATGGTGTAAAGGTATTTACCAGCGAAAGGATATAGTTGGTATTTAAGTTCTTAGTAAAGCCCTGGATTGATTCTCCTTTATTTATAGCCTCAAACTGTAGCACGCTCGGAAAAAGGACGTTTGTTTGAAGGTTATAAAAATCAAATCCGCCCCTTCCTACAAATTTCGTATTGCTCCTGTTGCTTTTTTGCAATATTACCTCAAGGTTGGCACCCATAATGAACCTGTTTACAGATTCATTATTTTGCATCAGCGCAATAGTTTGTAAAGGGTTAGATGCCGCAAACGGGTTGTTAGGATAATCTCCTTTTGCATCAGGATGCAATTGCGCAAAATCTGGTGTTGATGAAAGCGCTATACCGGTAGTGACACCCGCATTATCGTTCCCAAACAAGCCCCTGTCTGCCGATGAGTTTACATAATTGGTACTCACCCCTAATTTAATATTATCTGAAACCTTATGATCAAGGTTCAGTCTTACACTGGTATTGTTATAGCCGGTACGCTGTACCAGGCCACCTTCGTCTTTTTGAGCAACAGAAAAATAAAACCCTGTTTTTTCACCTCCACCGGTCATGCTTAATACAGTATTCCGGGTAAATGGTGTATGATCATAAACTTCTTTTTCATAATTATATATCTGCCCTTTAGATTGTGCTGCAATGAATTGATTTACTAATGCTACCGATGTTGCTGAGTCCCGGGACAGTGATCCTGCAGTTTGGGCGGTAAATTGGCGTACACCCAGCAATTTGATTGGTCTTAAAAATCCAATATCCTGGGAGAGGCTGATATTTGTCTTACCTTGTTTACCTCTTTTGGTTGTAATTATAATTACACCTCCCGATGCTTTTGAACCATAAATAGCGGCAGCAGAGGCTCCTTTTAATATTTCAATATTCTCAATATCTTCTGCTCTCAGGTCAGCAATACGGCTTGATGGATTATCCTGGGTAGATGTAGTACCGGTGCTTCCTGCCTGTGTTACTGCGTTTAACCCGCCAGAAGTAGCGGTGTTGTCTAAATAAACCCCATCTACCACATACAAGGGCTGCGTGTTGCCATATACTGAGGTTACACCTCTTAACTTAACTGAAACACCCCCACCGGGTGAACCTGAATTGGAATTGATGTAGGCACCAGAAATTTTACCTTCAAGTGCAGCATCAAATGTTTGCGCAGGCGCGGTGCCGCTTAACTCTTTAGAACCGATAACCGATACCGCGTTTGACAGGTTCTTTCTTTTAACAGAGGTGGAGAGGCCTGTCACCACTACTTCGTCGAGCCGGGAAACGTCTTCAGCTAATCTCACCTGCAGGGAATTGCCTGAAACGTGAATGGTTTGTGTTTTATAACCAATAGCGCTGATGATCAGATCAGCATTATCGGGAACAGTTATTGTAAATTTCCCATTTCCATCAGAAGCTACAGCTTGAGATGAATTTTTCACTGTTATAGTTGCACCCGGAACCGGGGCATTATTGGCTGCGGTAACAGTACCTGTCAGCGTTTTGGTTTGCGCAAAAAGCGAAACCGGAATGATGGTTATGATAAGCCATCCTATGATATAAAGTAATTTATTTCTCATTGTTGGTTTGGTTGAATGATTAATTAGTGAACATTTTTTTACTAGATCTCCTGCTTATCGGGAACCGGTTGTTTTCCGGAAAAAACATGATTGCCATAACCTTTTTCAGCAATTTGCTGCGCCCTTAATGGATAAGTAGAAAGATCTGTAGGTGTATTGGATGCAAGCCCATCAACATAGCGGTTGAACATACAAAAAGCAGCGGCAATAAGCACGGTGTCATGGATATCCCTGTCTGTTGCCCCAAGCTCCTTAGCGACTTCCACTTGTTGTGTGGTTACAAATTTCCCGCCCTTTTGCACACTTGCTGCAATGGATAATAATGCTTTTAGCTTATCTGAAATAGCTGCGTTAGCATAATCCTTTTTTACTTGCTCTATCAGTTCCGTATTTCCATCAAGATAGCAAACAGCTATGGCCCCGTGCGATTGCTGGCAATAAAAGCAATCATTTAAATAGGAAACATGGGCAGCGATGAGTTCTCTATCGGCCATACTTAGCCCTTCATTTGAGCGTAAAAGCAGGTTCGCCAGTTCGCCCATTGGGGTGGCTGTTTCGGGGCTAAAAGCCATTAATGACCGGATACCGGGCAGGTCCTTGTCTACATTAATATGTGGCATGTTTTAATTTTTTGATAGTGAATAATAAGTTACTACAATGCCCGAAAGCGATTCCATCTTTTGACTAATTTGTGCTGATTTGCATAGCCTTCCGTTCTATAGCCACTGATTAAAAAAGCAGCGGCCACAACATTTCAGCTGTGCGAAAAAGGTATTGGTGAAATGATGAAATAAGTGCGGTTGAAGAAGCTATGAACTATACTGTAAAAGTGGCATACGCCAATTAGTATACAGCACATTACATAGTGATCAGGATTACTCAAAGTAAATCCAGGCAAATCTGAACCACAAAATTCAATTAAGAAAGGAGCGATGAAACGTCTGGTGGTTGACCAGGAACACCAAGGGTTGGTTTAATAATATTCAAAAAGGCATAATCACGATAACACTTTGTATTGCTACCCGATATCGTGGTCTTATAGTTTAAAGTGATATAATGGTATTCACTTTCGCTAATGCTCTTTTTCAATAATGAGTTGTGTGATTTTTTGTTAATTGGGATATCATTTACCTTCTTTGCATAGATGATATTGGCATTGACCAATTTTGTACGATCATGGTTGGGTATAACAAGCAGATAAAGTGTATCCCTTGTCATTTTTATTTGTGCGTAGTTGTATTTATTATTTTTAAACTGTACCTGGCCGCTGATCGTCTCAAACTCAGTCCAATCCTGTAATGTGGGGAGATTAACCGGGATCTTAACCTCAACCAGATCCGAATTATGGTAACGGTTATTATTAATTCGATTAATGATCTTGCTATCCGACCGGTTGATCATATATTGAAAAAATAAGCCATAGCCTCCCAAATTAAATAGGATGACAAACAGCATTGCTATTGCAAATATTTTTTTCAAATCAAATCAGGTCAAATTGGGGTGAACTAAAAGTATTATAAATAAACCATTTTTACAAAAATATATTTCCCGACAGATAATTAGCTTATTTGTGACAGTGGTTTACGCTGCAGTCTTTTGGAGTCCATAGGGTATACCTTATAAATGGTTTGGGTGTTTTTGCCGGCAGGGGTTAAATTATTTTACTTCTTAATAATAATATATATAATTTATAACATTTCATTGCCAACACTGCACTTTTCCCATCCGGCCTTGCTTTATGTACCGATGTCTGTAACCACGGTATTGATATTAGTTCGCTCAACTTTACCATATAGATCAATTTATTTTATGATATCAAAGTCACAAGCTTATAACATGTGCCATTCACTCTAACCGGTAGAATTTCCTTTGTTTTCATAACTGAATACCCTTATCGACAACTCTTATTTAAACTAATTATAAATAATATTTTAGAATTCAAATTGCGATTATATCTTTGCGCTTAATTAGACTTAATCTAAATAATGCGTGAAAATAATTAATACACTACCTATTAAGCTTACTTTTTTAATATTAATGTTCTGCAACATCGTTAAAGCAGATAATGACCTGGCAAACGGCAAAATTTCCGGAACAGTTAAAACATCAGATGGCCAGCCGGCCGGATACGTAACGGTATCTGTTAAAGAGCTAAACCGGGCAACCAGCACAGCAGATGACGGTAGTTATACTATCAGCAACATAAAACCTGGTAGTTATACCCTGGTGGTTTCATTTGTTGGCACCCAAAGTCTGGAGAAGCCGATTACCGTGCTGGCATCAAAAACAACGGTGGTAGATTTTACACTAACAGAAAACGCCTCAAAGCTAAACGAGGTAATTATTAATGCAAATAGATCGCCCAAGCCTGTATCATTAGATAAGGCGAACATTCGGGCACTTGATCTTCCTCAAAGTACCGCAACGGTAAGCCATCAGGTTATCGAAGACCAGCAAATAAACCGGTTGGGTGATGCAATTAAAAATGTAAGCGGTGTTTCGTTGACGCAAACAAGAGGCGGCGTAGGCGAAACGTTTTCAGCACGGGGATATAGCATAGGTATAACCGGGGCATCAAGCAGCATTTTTAAGGATGGCGTGCTAACCAATACAGCCGGGTTTCCTGAGGCAAGTACCCTGGAATCTGTAGAGGTATTGAAAGGAAGTGCGGCACTGCTTTATGGTAATGTATCCAGCGGTCTTATCATTAATATGGTTACTAAAAAGCCCCGGTTTGAAAGCGGCGGCGAGGTTTCCCTGCGCTACGGAAGTTACAGTATGTTTAAACCCAGTGTAGATGTTTACGGGCCAATTAATCAAAATACGGCCTTCCGGTTAATCGGAGTTTACGAAAACGACGGAAGCTACCGCAACCATGTATATACCTTAAGAAAATATGTAAACCCTTCTTTATTGTTTAACCTTGGTAAAAAAACCACTTTGCTGGTTGCAGGCGATTATTTGCGTGAGAGCCTGACCCCTGATTTCGGCATTGGGTCGTTAAATAATGGCCAGGCCATTCCCACCATGGTACCGCGCTCACAGTACATCAATACCGCATGGGCCTATAGCCACATGAACCAGTTTTCGGGGACGGCAACTTTGAACCACCAGTTTAATGACAATTGGCATTTAAACGCAATCATATCCCGGCAGGGAACCTATATCGATTCGTACCAGGCAAGCCTGCCAAATACCGTAAGCGCAACAGGCGAATGGAGTAGGCGCCTGGCCCGTGCAAACACCAAAGAAGACAATTATACCGGCCAGGTTAATTTAACCGGGAAATTTAAAACCGGATCAGTGAGCCACCAGGTGTTGGTAGGAACAGATGTTACCAAAGTGGTAAATGTTACCAATGGGTACAGTGTTGGAGGGCAGAATATCAGCACGTATGTTTATGATCAGATTAATACTATCGACCTGGCAAAGTATACTCAACGTACGGACATTCCGGCCGCTGTAGATACTGCGCGCACCACTGCGCCTGTTTACCGTTGGGGAACCTACGCCCAGGATTTGATAAGCTTTACAGATAAAATTAAGGTGTTGGCAGGAATAAGATGGTCTTGGCAGGAAACCGATCAAACCAATATTCAATACCTGGTGACGCAGACTTCAGGCAATGGGACTGCTATTACGAAGTTTGACCGCGCGTTTTCGCCCAAACTGGCGTTTATCTATCAACCCATCAGTACAAGTTCGGTGTATGTAAGCTATAGCAATAATTTTATAGTTAATACCGGTACGGATGTTAATACAGGGCAGGGACTTAAACCATCGCTGCTGAACCAATATGAAATCGGCTCAAAAAACGAATTGTTCAATGGTAAGATCATTGCCAATGTGAGTGTGTACCGTATCATCAACAGCAACCTGGCTGTGGTATCGCCTGTTAAAGCCGATGGCTCCGTTAACAGCGATAATACCGTTAAGACACTTAGCGGTGAAACTACCAGTGATGGTTTTGATATTGATATAACAGGCCATCTTTCAAAGAATTTTTATTTTATCACCGGCTATTCGTATAACAATGCGCGGTATACCAAAACATCAGGTTTAAAAGGATCACCTTTATTGGGCGAACGCCTGGTGATCAGCCCGGTAAGCACCGCGAATACAACTCTGTTTTATACATTTACCAATCCGTCCCTCAAAGGATTTAAAGTTGGGGCAACCGCATTTTATACAGGGAACAGAATGGCAGGGTATAATAATACCAACCCTACGCCCGGCCAGCCGCAGCCGGCCAACCGCCTGATTCCGGTTAAGGGGTTCACGACGCTCGACCTTTCAGCCGGCTACACTTATAAAAAGATATCCCTGATGGCAAGTGTGACCAATGTTACCAATACGATGAACTATTTAATTCATGATAATTACAGCATTACCCCAATTCCACCGCACCAGTTTTTAACAACATTGTCTTATAAGTTTTAAAAACCAGCAGATTTAAAAATCAAAAGTCCCCTTTATCCGTTACCCATTTGCTTCTATTCCGTGTTAGGTCACGCTTGATAGTGATAGAGATCATTTATCAGGCGGAAAAGTTGCCTCATTTTTGCCAATATCAAAACGAAAAGATTATGAAAGCACTTGTGTATCACGGGCCGGGTAAAAAATCCTGGGAAGAAAAGCCCCAACCTGTAATATTGAAACCTACTGATGCAGTAGTAAAAATATTAAAAACCACCATATGCGGAACTGACCTTCATATTATGAAGGGGGATGTCCCGGAAGTGACCGATGGAAGGATCATAGGCCATGAGGGCGTTGGTATTATAGAAGAAGTTGGGAACGCTGTAAGTAATTTCAAAAAAGGCGATCATGTTTTGATATCCTGTATTACCTCTTGCGGCAAATGCAATTATTGTAAAAAGGGCATGTATTCGCATTGTGAAGATGGCGGCTGGATACTTGGCCACCTGATCGATGGTACCCAGGCAGAATATGTAAGGATCCCTCATGCGGATAATAGTCTTTATCCTATTCCGGCCGGAGCTGACGAAGAGGCATTAGTAATGTTAAGCGACATTTTACCAACAGGTTTCGAATGCGGTGTATTGAATGGCCAGGTAAAGCCCGGGGATGTGATAGCTATTGTAGGGGCGGGACCGATTGGACTTGCGGCATTATTAACCGCTCAATTCTATTCCCCTGCTGAGATTATTATGATTGACAGTGATGTAAACCGCCTCGAAGTTTCAAAAAAATTCGGTGCCAGTCAAACCATCAATTTTAAAAAGGAAAATGCTGTTGAAAAAGTGATGGCCTTAACGGGCGGCATTGGTGTTGATGTGGCCATTGAAGCGGTGGGTGTACCAGAATCGTTCGAGCTTTGCGAGTCGATCATAGCGCCCGGCGGACATATCGCTAATGTAGGCGTACATGGGAAAAGTGTAGCTCTTCACCTTGAAGACCTTTGGGCAAAAAACATCACCATCACCACCCGGCTGGTCGATACAGTATCTACTTCTATGCTGTTGAAAACGGTTGAAGGCAAGAAGCTACTACCGGCACAACTAATTACACATCATTTTAAACTTAATCAGATATTGGATGCTTATCACACTTTTGAGCATGCGGCTGATGAAAAAGCACTCAAAGTAATTATGAGCAATGATTAAGAATCTCCGGCAGGGGATTCCTTGGATAACAAAAAATGATCTTCATCACTTTTTTGTATAACTTAGAGCATTTACACAAGTTATATCAATATTGATATTTGTGATAGATGTCATTTTATATGGAAAATGCCGCGCTGCTTAGAGCGATAATTGAAAATGCCATTGATGGGATCATTACCATTGATGAACGTGGCAAAATTGAATCGATTAACCCAGGGGCCTGCGTTCTTTTTCAACGCGAACCGGATGAAGTTATCGGGCAGAATGTTTCTATGTTAATGCCACCGCCTGACCGTGAGAATCACGATGGCTACATAGCCAGGTATCAGCGTACAGGCGATCCGCATATTATAGGTATTGGACGTGAGGTTAAAGGGCTTAAGAAAGATGGCTCAGTTTTCCCATTCCGGTTAGGGGTAAGTGAAGTGCAGTTTTCGGGGCGGAAAATATATACCGGTTTTATACATGACCTGACCTTGCAAAAAGATGCTGAAGAAAAGCTAAAAGATTACGCTGCCAAACTGGAGGAGTTGGTTGAAGAACGGACCCTTTCACTTAAAGAAACCGTACTTGCGCTGCAACAAGCTAAAGAAGAAGTAAGTATTTCCCTTGAAAAGGAAAAAGAACTCAGTCAACTCAAAAGCCGTTTCGTTTCAATGGCGTCGCATGAGTTCAGAACACCTCTGAGTGCCATTCAACTTTCGGCTGTGCTTATTGAAAAGTATTCGGCACAACAGGATAATCCTAATATCGCCAAGCACATCAACAAAATTAAAAATGCGATCAGCAATCTTACATCCATACTCAACGATTTCCTTTCATTGGAAAAACTCGAAGCCGGAAAGGTTGAACCCGTTTATACCCCTTTTGACATTATAAAATTTGCAGAAGAAATAACCGAGGAAATGCAAATGGTGGCTAAGCAAAATCAGTTGATCGTGTTTCAGCATACCGGTACCGGCAGCATAGTAAAGCTGGATCAGGCACTGTTAAAAAACTGCATACTCAATCTTATAGGGAATGCCATAAAATATTCAGGCGAGAATACTTTTATTGAGTTTAATACAGAGATCAACGCAGAACAACTTACCGTAGTTATAAAAGACAATGGCATAGGCATACCCGAAGGCGATCAAAAACACCTGTTTGAAGCATTCTTCCGGGCGCATAATACAGGAAATATTCCGGGTACCGGCCTGGGGCTAAATATAGTTACCCGTTATACCAACCTGATGAATGGAAGTATCAGCTTTCAAAGCCAGGTTAATAAAGGCACTTTATTCACTCTTTCTTTCCCACAATCATTATGAAAACAATACTGATCATTGAAGATAATAATGACATCCGAGAAAGTACAGCAGAAATACTGGAATTAGCAGGGTTCGCTGTACACCAGGGTATAAATGGAAAACAAGGCGTTGACCTGGCATATCAGCACAAACCTGATCTGATACTATGCGATATTATGATGCCCGAACTCGATGGCTATGGTGTTTTATACCTGTTAAGTAAAAACACAGATACCGCATCTATCCCATTTATATTTTTGACCGCCAAAGCCGAGAGGGTTGACTTTAGGAAAGGCATGGAAATGGGCGCCGATGATTACCTGACCAAACCGTTTGATGATATTGAATTACTGAATGCCATAGAAAGCCGTTTAGAAAAAAAACGCAAACAGGAAGAATATTACAGTAAGTCACTCCAAAGCATTGAGAAACTATCTGCAGGCAGGGGCGAAGGAATAGCAGAGCTTAAAAATATTATCGCCGGCCGAAAGATCAGGCAGATCAAAAAAAAGCAGGTACTGTATTATGAGGGGGACCACCCGCAGGGCTTGTATTTGGTAATTGAGGGATCCGTCAGAACATTTAAACTGGCTGAGGATGGACGCGAATTGATGATGGGCCTTCATAGAGCAGACGATTACCTTGGTGTAAATGCCTTGCTGCTCGACGAACCCTTTACAGAAACCGCTGAAGCTGTTGATGATTCAGCCATATGCCTGTTACCAAAGGAAGCTATTATTAATTTGATAAACCAGTATCCTGATATAGCATTGCAGTTTATCAAGATACTTGCTAATAATATTAAAGAGAAGGAAGATCAATTGCTGGAACTCGCCTATAATTCAGTAAGAAAAAGACTTGCGCAGGTATTGGTAAGATTGAGTAAACAATTGCCAGACCCCTCACAATTTAAAATCTCAAGAGACGAACTAGCCTCAATGGCCGGTATGGCTACAGAAACCGTTAGCAGGACATTGAGTGATTTTAAAGACGAAAAACTGATCGAGAAAAAAGGCAGCCATATACAGATATTGGATCTGAACAGGATAGCAAAAATGAAAAACTGATAAGAATCACTTTTCTTAATGACCACCCTCATGGGCTAAACCCCGCAACAGGAATATTTTTGTTTAATAAATTCTGTTGAGAAATGAAGGTTGTAGCTTACAGTATTAAGTCATTTGAGAAAGAGTTTCTCATCAGGGCTAACCAAAAGAAACATGATATAACGCTTATATCAAACCCACTAAGCCTTGAGACTGCAGCGTACGCTGAAGGCAAGGACGCGGTTATTGTTTTCACCAACGACGACGTTTCTGGCAGCGTTATAAACAAACTTGCCGATCTGGGGGTGAAGTTCATCGCAACAAGATCAGTAGGTACAGATCATATCGATAAAAATGCAGCGGAAAAAAAAGGGATTAAATTGGCTAATATCCCATCCTATTCACCGCACGCCATTGCAGAACATACGGTAGCATTAGCACTAGCGCTCAATCGCAGACTGGTAATAGCCGACCAGCACAGCCACAATTTTGATTTTAGACTGGATGATTTGATCGGTTTTAATTTTTACAAAAAAACGGTTGGGATCATTGGTTTAGGGCACACCGGCATCGCTGCAGCAGCCATATTTAACGGATTCGGCTGCAGGGTGTTGGGCTATGATATTGCATTCCCCGAGAAGCTAAAGAAGGTTGAGCAGGTAGATTTTGATACTTTATTATCAGAATCCGATATCATTGATATACATGCCCCGTTGACAGACCAAACCAGGCATATGATCAGCGCATCGACCATCTCTTTAATGAAAAAAGGGGTGATGCTTATAAATACCTCCCGTGGCGCGCTGATCAAAACACTTGATGTGCTGAATGCCCTTGAAACCGGCAAAATAGGCTACCTGGGATTAGATGTTTACGAATTTGAAAAAGATTTGTTTTTTGAAGATCATGAAGATGACCAGCAACAAGATGCCTTGCTGAAAAGACTGATGGATCATCCAAACGTTTTGATCACTCCTCACCAGGCCTTTTTGACAAAGGAGGCATTACAGGAAATAGCGAACCAGATTATAGCTAACCTCGATTTGTGGCAACAGCAAAAATGTGTTGGCGACGCCTGTATTTGCCACAAAAATTGTCATGTAAAAACAATCGCCGCAACAACATCGCAAAACAACTCCATTCATCTGCTATGAAATTGCCCGCAAAATTAATAGAAAAATATAATGTAGCTGCCCCGCGATATACAAGTTACCCCACAGTACCTTATTGGAGCAAAACTGAATTTGATAAAGAACTATGGAGCGGACATGTTAAGTCGGCTTTTGATATCAGCAACAAAAAGGATGGCATCAGTTTGTATATTCATCTCCCTTTTTGCGAAAGCTTGTGCACCTATTGTGGCTGTAACACCAGGATTACCAAAAACCATAGCGTTGAAGAACCCTATATTGAGGCTTTGTTGGTAGAATGGGCAATGTATTGCAATATGTTTGACGGCAGACCTGTGATAAGAGAAATACATTTAGGCGGGGGAACACCAACATTTTTTAGTCCGGAAAATCTGAAAAGGCTGATAAAAAGCATATTGATGGGCTCTGTCGTTCATCCTGATGCTGATTTTGGTTTTGAAGGTCATCCGGCTAATACAACGTATGAACATTTGAAGGTTTTGTACGATCTGGGCTTCAAGAGATTAAGTCTCGGCATACAGGATTTTGATCCGCGTGTCCAGTTTATTATTAATCGCATACAAACATTTGAGCAGGTAAAGGACGTGACAGAACAAGCCCGCCAGATTGGTTATACATCTATAAACTACGATCTTATTTATGGGCTGCCGCTGCAAACACCGGAAAGTCTTGCTGATACGGTAGAAAAAGTAAGCCTGTTGATGCCCGACAGGATCGCGTTTTATAGCTATGCCCATGTTCCGTGGATAAAACCGGGACAACGACGCTTTACCGAGCAACATTTACCTTCCCCGGATCAAAAAAGGGCATTGTATGATCTTGGCCACAGCATGCTGACAGCATTGGGCTATCATGATATTGGCATGGATCATTTTGCTTTGCCGGATGATGACCTTTACCTGGCCGAGCAAGCAAAGGAACTCCACCGTAACTTTATGGGTTATACCCATCAATATACACGATTACTGGTTGGCCTCGGCGTATCATCTATCAGCGATACATGGGCTGGCTATGCTCAAAATGTAAAGAGCGTGGAAGAATACATTGCCCTTGTGAATAACAATGAACTACCTGTTATAAAAGGACATTTTCTGTCTGCCGAAGATATGATCATCCGCAGGCATATATTAAATATAATGTGTAAAGGAGAAACCCACTGGAACCATCACGAAGAACCCTGTTATGCTTTGTTAGAAGGGCTGGAGCGCATGCAGGACCTTGCGGATGATGGCCTGGTCGAACTCAATTCATATCGCCTTATTGTTACACCGACCGGGAAACGTTTTCTGCGTAATATTTGTATGGCAATTGATGCCCGTTTATGGGCCGATCAGCCTGCTACCCAACTATTCAGCATGGCCGGGTAAGCGGGAATACTTAAAATCTTATTTTAGAAATAATACGGTTAGGGTCACTATATGGAACTGATAGTATTCACTTCAATTAAGCTAAGCCTTTGTTCGGAAAGTAATAGGTCACGAAACATTTTATCCAGGTAGTTTTTGCTGTGACTTGTCATTTTGGGTAGCAATTGCTTGTAATAGGAAATACCCCGCTCCAATTGTTCTTTAAAGCTTTCAAAATATTTAACTTTCTTCTCACTTATCGCGTCAATATTATTCGCTATTTCTTTCGATAAGTAATCGATGTACAGGTTAAGCTCATTGATAAAGATATTGCTTCGTGCCGAATCCTTCAAAAGATCGACCTTGCCATAAATGTGGCCTATCATTTCATCAAGTGAATATACCCCGGAAAAATAAGCCAGGTTAGGCCCCGGGCAGATGGCGACGCTATCATTTTCGCGTGGTTTGAGGATACCGTTCTTAATGTAAACGGATGCGCATAAACCTTCGCAAAGGCATGTTTTTTCAACAACAGCCTCATACTTCTTTTTGTAATCTTCCTCGCTTAACTGAAGGGTCTCTAACTGCTTGATCTTTAATTCCTGGTACTGCCTCGAAGCCGTGCAAATGGGCTTGTCTGTAAACTCGGTATTACTGATCAGGAATTTTTTTGTACAAGGGCTACCGGGACGATCCTTTGCTATCCTGTTTAATCGTAGTTGTTCAATGCTGCTATTTTTGAAGTTATTAAACAATATTCCAAGTGGCGAGACATTACTAAGGTAATAATCACTTTCATTTGAATTAGCCATCTTTTGAAGGGTATCCTCATCAACGTTAGTTGCCTCGGGCACCAGTAAAAACGGGCTGCCCCAGCCTGTGCTTTCCAGGTGATAATAGTTGAGCAGAAAACTGTTTTCATAAGCCGTACCTATCCCGCCCTGGGCACTGATCCTTTGCATGGGAATGTTCGTCGCTTCACGACCCTTTGCCTGCAAGGCGGACCGGTAAATCCCAAACAATTCGGCCCGCATATTTTCCCGCTCCGCCTTAAACTCCTCCAATATTGGTCCCATAAGCAAACCATCTGTAGCAAAGGCATGACCGCCGCAGTTTAGTCCGGACTCCACCCGGAATTCAGAAACCCAAATCCCCTTTTTTGCAAATAACTTAGCCTGTATAATGGCCGAACGGTAATTACTGACCTTGAGTGTGACTTTTTTACGGAAGTTTCCATTTTTATCCGGGTAAAAATCATTGAACGACTCGAGGTAGCTAAACAACTTAGGGTTCATCCCGGCAGAAATAATAACTGAAGATTCCAGGTCGCTTTCTGCAAAACCACGCAGCGCAGCCAGTGCGTCAGTATTGTCATCACCAATGTAGTCGCCATGTTTATCATAGTTCAGCTTGTCCACCTTAGCCATAATATTTACATCGATGGCACCTTTAACCATCCAGCTTCTTAATATGTTTTCAAACAGGCTCTTCGCCTCTCCTTCTTCATAGTCACCCAGCAGATCGTAACCTTGTTTCAGGACGGAGTCATCCGGCAATAATTTATAATATCTTTTAATATCAGCCCCGGTGGCAAACGGTTCTTCCTTCAGTTTCGAGAACTGTTCGTTAACCAACTTATTCAAAAGGTTTAAGTATGATGTAATCCTGCGTGCCCGGCTATCATGTTCTGACTTGCGGATCGGGGTATATTCCAGCGAATTTTGTTCGCAGTGATATTTGCGCATACGTTCGATCAGTTCATCATCAACAATAGAAACTACAGACGAAATGCCATAACGGGCAACCTTTAATGGGGTATCGATCGAGAAGGCGAGTCCTAAAACAGGAATATGAAAAGTATGGGGCATATATTTTAGTTTAAAAAGGAAGAAGTATAAAAAAAAGCGGCCGCCGCCGCTTTTCTAATTATCCAGGCATTTTGTCAAATCAACACAACGATGGTCATGATAACCTGGATCAATATGCTGGCTGCCGATAAAAGTAAAACCGCCCGGATCCCTGCACCGCCCATACAGGCAATAATGCTGGTAAAAAGCCGGCCAGTGTTATCAGCAACACGATAACAGGAGCATTATAATAATACATCAGGAATGCCGGAAGCGGCAAAAAGAATATACCCTGCACTACCAGCGCCAAAAAATACCACATGGCTTTACGTTCATGCTGACTATCAGCAAATACGGTAAACTTATTCCATAAGGTAATATGAGTTTCATTGGTATAAGTGGTTGTGGCCCAGTTTGCAGGTGCATTTGTTTTTAAAGTTGCCATAGTTCTTTATTTTGTTTCTGACACAAATGTCCGTCAATGCGCGCAACTGCGGCATGATTCCCGTCAACTGAAAAAGTGATTTTGCGCACAAAGTTTACTTGCAAATGCTCTGCGAAGTATTGATTGAAGGGCTTAGGTAGGTGATATTCAAATTCATCCCGCGTATAATGAACCAAAAACCAAGGCAAACCATCAAATAGGGAAGAGCTTTATTTATCTTCCTGCGCACCGTTGGACCAACTAAGCCTGAACTCACTGTGGCAAGCAGCATTAACGGGAATGTACCCATACCAAACCAAAACATGTATAGTGCTGCTGATAAAGGCGAAGTTGTGTTAATAGCTCCTACTAATGCCAGGTAAACAAACCCACAAGGCAAAAAACCATTTAATATGCCTATAGCAAGGTTTCCTGCCCGGTGCTTTATTGCGTGGTTAATCAGTTTACCGACGGGTGCAAGAAATCTGGATGATGCTTTACTATTGAATAATCGGATCTTAAACATCCTGGAAAAACCGGCCAAAACAATTAAAAGGCCAGTGGCCAGGCTGATCCCTTGCTGCAAGCCGGATATCCAAAGCTGCCTGCCCAAAAACCCGATCAGGAAGCCTAATGTTGTGTAGGAAATTATCCTGCCAAAATTATATAACGTTTTATCGGCAATAATACCCCACCATCCATTTTGAGACGCCGGTATAGCAAATGCTAATGGGCCGCACATGCCGATGCAATGCAAACTGCCGAACAACCCTATAAAAAAAGCAATCTCGTTAACACTCATGGCAAATACATTTCGCGTTGATACAAATATTTTTTGTGATTGCTTTCCCACTCAAAAGTGATCTGCCATTGGCCGGTAGCAAATTTTTCGATTGGAATAATTGCAACGTTTGAAGCATCGGTTTGAAAAGAAGTCAGTTTGTCAAGATCGGGATTGGACGGTCTTTCAAAACGAATCTTACCGGATGATTTATTAGCAAATTGTACGTGCAGCACTTTATTTTCTATCTTAAAATGTGGCTCTGCCTTGTCGGTAATAACCTGCTTCTCCTTGTTATAAACAGAATCATAAGCAAGCCCCTTCTCGTAGTAGTGATGATCGTAATCGCCGGGCGACTGTTTGAACATTTGCACTCCAAGTATGACGATAAAGGTCATAAATGCCCCCATGCCAATCATTAACCCTTTACCCCAGTTTAATTTAATCTTCATCATATGGTCCAATAAAAGTGGTACTTATTGTGTTCAATATTTTATCGTGATTAACTACGTTTAGTTTGATATCTGTTTTTGTAGCGCGAATGCTTTTTAATGGTATCATTAAAAAGAAGACGACTTTGGTTGAACTTTCCTTACCCAATGTGCCGGGAGCTTGTATGTATTTTATTTTTATCTGCGGATCCTCGGCTATCAGCTGAATATTTTGCAGTTTATCTGTTTTATTGATGATATCGGCATTGTAAATATTGCTGATGTAGTTGCCCGGTTGTTCCTGGTACAACATTCCACCCGAGCGCATTACGGTTACATCCAAATCTTTGCGCTGATAAATAAAGTAAGCCAACACCCCAAACAGTACAATTATAATAGCGCTATAGGCAGCCATACGACTGGTGAATGAAGGCTTTTTATTCTCTTCGATCATCTCTTCCGAGTAAAAACCTATCAGGTTCATATCGCGGTGTATTTTTTCCATCACCTGGTTGCAGGCATCAATACACATAGTGCAGTTTACACATTCCAACTGTGCACCATTACGGATATCTATCCCGGTAGGGCAAACATCCACACATAAACCACAGTCCACACAATCACCTTTGGGAGTTGGATCTTTCCTGGATAGTTTCCCCCTTGGTTCTCCTCTTTTATAATTGTAAGCAATCATCAGCGTATGCTTATCAGTAAGCACTCCCTGCAAACGTCCGTATGGACAGATCACGGTACATACCAGCTCGCGCACCCTGCTGTAAACAATGTAAAAAGCAATGGTGAATATCCATATACTGATAAAACCTACCCAATGCTGGTTAACAGGTTCGGTCATGATCTTAAGCAGGTTTTCGCTGCCGGTGATATAAGCAAGGAAAGTATTAGCAATCATAAAAGAGAGCACTACAAAAATGCTATGCTTGGCTGTTTTTTTGATAATCTTCTCTCGCGTTATCGGACCTTCATCCAGCTTCCGTCGGTATTTGGCATCGCCCTCTATCCAGATCTCTATCTTCCTGAAAACCATTTCCATAAAAATGGTTTGCGGGCATATCCATCCGCAAAAAACCCGGCCAAATGCCATTGTGAAAAATACAATGCACACGACAAAGGCCAGCATTGCCAGCACGAAAAGGAAAAAATCCTGCGGCCAGAATACCTGGCCCATCAGGACAAACCGCCGTTCTATCACATTAATTAACAGCAATGGCTGGCCGTTTATCCGCAAAAATGGCCCTGTGAAAAACAGGATAAGGTACACATAACTCAGCCAGTTACGGTATTGATAAAGCTTTCCCTTACGGATAATGGGATACATCCATCTGCGCTTGCCCTCTCCGGTTGTTTGCGGTTGCTCTTTTAGCTCGATGTCATGCATCCCATTCTCTCTTTCTATTTATAGTAATTCAGTATTATTTTATCGCCATGGCGGTCTTCAGATTGCTTTTTGATGGCTTGGCACCTTCATTATCAGCAACCTTGGTCCCTTGTGGTTCTTTCGGATTTGGAGGATTAGTCCCCTGGAGCGACTTCACATAATTGGATACGTCCGATATTTGTTTTGGTGTTAATTGTTTCTCCCAGGTCGGCATGCCTTTACTTTGCACTCCATATTCAATGGTCTTAAATACATCATTGATTTTATTGCCATGCAGCCAATAATCATCAGTTAGGTTAGGGCCCACCGAACCCTGTCCGTTTTCACCATGACATGCTGCGCAACGTTCCTTAAATACGACTTTACCTGTTGCGAGCACTGAGGGATCTGTTGTCAGTTTAACCGTATTCTCATCTACCTTATTGGCTGATTTGGAAAGGAAAACTGCCTTTTCTTTTGCTGCTACTGCCATTTCTGTTTTATACTCTTCGTATTGCAACTGCCCAACCCCGAAAACGTGATAGATGAGTAAGTAACCAACTGCAAAAGCTATGGTTACGTAAAAAAGATACATAAACCAGGCCGGAGTTGGATTATCCAGTTCCTGTATACCGTCGTAATCATGTTCGATGATTAAAGATTTCTCTTCGGACAGTGGCTTAAGTGATAGCAGTTTATTCAAACGGTTTGCCCTCGCTGCTTTACGCTCTGCTTCAATCGCGGCTTTTTCAGCCTTGGCTTCTTCCAGCCCTTCGGAGCCCAGCAATATTTTAGTTACTACTTTAAAGGCTCTTAATACTACCATCATGGCAATAATCAATGTTATAATAGCCAGCATAATAGCGCCGAAGCCTATATAATTCATTGTTTCGCCAGACATGAGGCTGCCATCTTCAGCAAACGCAGGCTGGATACCCAATGCAAACAGTGATAAGAATATTAAGCGAATAGATTTCATGGCTCTAAAAGTTTTATGTTTTCTTCTGTACAATCATTTAAGGGGATATCACTCATGTAATCAACATGCTGTTTGCGCAGGCGCAATAACAACACGGTTACCACGATGAAGAATATCAGGAATATGAATAATGATAACAGCAGGTAAACCTGGTTACCCGAAATGTTTTCTGTGAACTGCTTGAACATCTTTTTAATTATTATTGGCTGTTTTACTTGCTTTAATATCTGTGCCAAGCCTTTGCAGGTAGGCAATAATGGCTATGATCTCTTTATTGCTTTTCACCTTGATATGATCTTTAGCCAGGTTATCGGCTATGCCTTTAGCTTGTTTATCCAAATCCCTGTTGGCTATTTTATCATATCCAGCCGGATATGGTACGCCCAGTTTTTGCATGCCTCTTATTTTGGCTTCAGTGGTTGTGGTATCCAGCTTTTGCGTGATCAGCCAGTCGTAATTTGGCATAATACTGCCGGGAGACATCAGGCGCGGGTCCATCAGGTGATTAAAATGCCAGGCGTCTCCATACTTGCCGCCTTCGCGCTGCAGATCCGGCCCGGTACGTTTTGAACCCCATAGGAATGGATGGTCGTACACAAACTCACCGGCTTTACTATACTCGCCATAACGCTCAGTCTCTGAACGGAACGGCCTGATGGTTTGAGAGTGACAGTTTGAACACCCTTCCCTTATATACAGGTCGCGTCCCTGCAATTCGAGTGGTGTATATGGTTTTACACTGGCTATGGTCGGTATATTTGAAGAAATAGTGAGTGTAGGCATCAGTTCTACAAATGTTCCGATCAGGATCACCACCAATGACGCAACCATAAACCATATAGGTTTACGTTCCAACCGGCGGTGCCAGCGTTCGGTGCTCGCACTTTGGTTAAATTTCTCGAGCGGCATGGCTTCGGCAGCTTCATTGGCCACCAGCTTGCCCTGAACTGCAGTTTTGTAAAGGTTATAAGCCATTACGATAACACCTGCCAAATACATGGCTCCGCCTACAGAACGCATCACGTGCATAGGGATGATACGCATTGTAGTTTCGAGGAAGTTTGGATATTTTAATAAGCCTTCCGGGGTAAATTCCTTCAGCATCAGGCCCTGAGTAAATCCGGCCCAATACATCGGTATAGCGTAGAACAGTATCCCAAGCGTACCGATCCAGAAATGGAAGGATGCCATTTTCTTTGAATACAATTCAGTTTTATAAATGCGGGGTATTAACCAGTACAGGATAGCAAAAGTGAGAAACCCGTTCCAACCCAATGCGCCAACGTGTACGTGGGCAATAATCCAGTCGGTAAAGTGGCCGATGGCATTTACCTGTTTTAATGAAAGCATAGGACCTTCAAAAGTGGCCATGCCATAGGCGGTTAAACCTACGACCATGAATTTGAGGGTCACATCATCGCGTACTTTATCCCAGGCTCCGCGAAGTGTGAGCAAGCCATTGATCATACCACCCCAGCTCGGAGCGATCAGCATGATAGAGAACACTACGCCTAATGACTGCGCCCAGCCAGGTAAAGTGGTATAAAGTAAATGGTGGGGGCCAGCCCAGATATAAATAAATATCAGCGCCCAAAAGTGAAGTATACTTAGTTTATAAGAATATATTGGGCGATTAGCCATCTTAGGCAGGAAATAGTACATCATGCCGAGGTATGGTGTGGTCAGGAAGAATGCAACTGCATTGTGCCCATACCACCATTGGACCAAAGCATCCTGCACTCCAGCAAAAACCATATAGCTTTTGAACCAGCCAACAGGCAGCTCAAAAGAGTTAACAATATGCAATACGGCGATGGTAACAAACGTGGCTATATAAAACCAAACAGCCACATAGATGTGACGCTCACGACGTTTGATAATGGTACCAAACATATTGATGCCAAAAACCACCCATATAATGGTGATCGCGATATCTATCGGCCATTCCAGTTCGGCGTATTCATGCGAGGTTGTGAGCCCCAGGGGAAGTGTGAGCACAGCAGATACAATAATCAGCTGCCATCCCCAGAAGTGGATCTTGCTCAACACATCGCTAAACATGCGGGCTTTCATCAGCCGTTGAAGCGAATAGTAAACGCCCATGAAAATAGCATTGCCCACAAATGCAAATATTACAGCATTGGTGTGCAATGGCCTGACACGCCCAAAAGTGGTGTACTGATTGTGCATGTTCATTTCGGGCCTATACAGTTGGATGGCTATAATAAGCCCTACCAACATGCCGATGATGCCCCATATGACAGTGGCAATACCAAAATTCCGAACGATCTTGTTATCGTAGTAAAATTTTTCGGGTTGCATAATTATTTAATGTTGTTTTATCGGTTGTAAAATTATCGGTGAGCAGCCATCTGCAGAATGACATTAGTCTGACAATAAAATGACACTCGTCACTTTTTCTGCTCATTTTCAGGCTCATCATCTAATAATATTCTGACTGAAGGTGTGTACAGGTCGTCGTGCTGGCCGTGACGTTGTGCCCAAAAAAAGGCCCCTAAAAAGATCAGAGCAAGCAGTACACTGCACCCGATCAAAAAATAAATGATACTCATAGTAATTTTCTTTTTCGTGCTGCCAGATGAGTAGCAACACTGGTGAACGAAATGATTGTGAATGTGCTTAACGGCATCAGGATGGCCGCAATTAATGGCGATAGTTTACCACTTACTGCATAGCTCAGGCCCACAACATTATAGGTAAGCGAAATGCAAAAAGAGATATAGACTATATGTAAAGCGTCTTTGGAGAATTTTAGAAAAGCGGGCAGTTTCTTTAATGACCTGCCATCAAGAATGGCATCACTGCCGGGTGAAAAGTTATTTACGTTATCTGTAATGGCTATTCCCAAATCGCTTTGTTTTAATGCTCCTGCATCATTCAACCCGTCGCCTATCATCATCACTTTATTGCCTTTTTGCTGCAGTTGCTTAATAAACTCAAGCTTTTCCTGTGGCGTGCGTTCAAAAAACATATCTTCCGTTGAGAACATAGACGATAAAGCATCGCGCTCATGACCATGATCACCCGATAAAAGGTATAATCCGTATGATGGCGATAGCGATTTTACCGTCGTCATACCGTCCCTATAGTGTTGTTCAATAGAAAAGTAGCCTATATACTTTTCATTTATAGAAACATGCACTTCTGTTTTTTGGGCAGATGAAGACGCCAACTGCACGGTATTAACAAACTTTGCACTGCCAACTCTTATAAAATGGCCATCGATATCAGCAGTTATCCCCCTTCCCGGCACTTCATAGTATGAGGTGATGTTTAATTTGCTGTAGCTGTTCAGATACTGGCATATCAACCTGCTCAATGGATGGGTTGAATTGGCACATACCGAATAGATCATTTGTTTTTCGGCATCAGAACCGGTTATAAGCGAGACTATACTTGTATCTCCATTAATAGTAATCGTTCCTGTTTTGTCAAGAACTATGGTTTTGATATGGGCCAGTTGCTCAACAACAGCGGTGTTTTTGAGGTAAAAGAAATTCTTATCAAAAATACTCAAGGCTGCCGACATGGTAAATGGCGTACTTAAAGCCAATGCACACGGACAGGCAATGATCAATACTGCTGTAAATGCCGAAATAGCCCGGTGCACATCGAATGGAAACCAAAAAATGAACGAGCTGAATGCAATAATTAATAAAACGATAGTAAAATACTTGCTTACCTTCTCGCTGAAGGTCTGCATCCGGTTTTCCTGCGTACGGGTAAATGCCTCATTGTTCCATAGCCTGGTAAGGTAACTTTGAGACACAGGTTTTACAACCTCCAGTTCTATAGCTTCGCCGGTTTGCCTGCCGCCTGCATAAACCACCTCACCCAATACCTTATTTACAGGTACGGACTCGCCGGTAACAAAGCTAAAATCAACCCTTGCATCGCCCTTTAGAAGGATAGCATCGGCTGGTATGATCTCATTATTGTGGATCAGTATCCGCTGACCTACTTGTATATCTGATAACGGAACTGATTTTTCTCTATCATCATTAATCACTTGTACGGCGACTGGGAAAAACGAACGGTAGTCCCGTTCGAACGAAAGATGATAATAGGTCTTTCGCTGTACAAATTTGCCGACCAGTAAAAAGAATACGAGACCGCACAAAGTATCGGCAAATCCTGATCCGGTATGTGTTAATATCTCTGCCGCGGTGCGCACAAATAATACAGCGATGCCCAAAGCAAGTGGCAGATCAATATTTAATACTTTGTTTTTGAGGTTTGTCCAGGCCGATTTAAAATACCCGGTACCGCTATACAAAACAATAGGCAAACAGAACAACAAATTTAGCCAGCCGAAGAACTGCCTGAAGGACTGTTCATACACTGAGATGCCTAAATACTCAGGAAAACTAAGTAGCATCACATTGCCAAAACAAAAACCGGCAACAGCTATCTTTCTTACGAGATTGTCTTTTTTATCAGAGGCCTGTTTTTTGACAACATCCTGCAGACTGATTAATGGCTCGTAGCCGATACTATAGAGTAGCATAACCAATTCGTGCAGGGTGATTCCTTTGGTATCAAAACGGATATTGACCTGTTTCCGCAGAAAATCGACCCGGCTGTAATGAACGGCAGGATTGACCCTGTTCAGATGTTCAATCAGCCAAATACATGAGCTGCAATGAATATCAGGAATATAAAATGTAACTATAGTGAATTTCTCGTCTGAGTAGTCAATCAGGTCTTTGATGATCGATGGTTCTTTGAGGTAGTCAAAGCGTTTGCTTGCTTTCTCCTGGCTTACGCCGGGGTGAGCATTATAGGTGTAGTAATTGCAAAGCCCGCTTTTAGAAAGTATGGAGTACACTTCCCGGCAACCATTGCAGCAAAAAACTTTTTGATCCAGTTCAATTTGCTCGTCTGCACAGTCATTGCCGCAATGGTAGCAGATAGTTTGTTTATCAATTGCTGTTTGTTTCATCTTAAGTTTTTGATCTTCCCAAAGATGAAAGCTATTGCGTTGTTAAAGAATGATTTAAGAAACGGCAAAAAGTGACTTTCATCACTTTTCAGGCTATCCAAATCTCTGCATTTTATCCTTTATTAATTTTCGGGGACAACCAGTAATGGGATCGAAATATGTTCGGCCATTTTTTGCGTATGACTGCCTGACAATATTTTATCCAGGAAGCTATGTTTATGGTGTACCATTGCCAGAACATCTACGTGCCCATGATCGCATAACCAATCGAGCCCCCTTTCAGCCTGGTTACTATTTACTATCCGGTAAAATATATTGGGGTAATTAGCTTTGTTGGATAATTCGACAAGTAGTTCCTGTATATGCTGTTTGAATTTAAAGGTCGGATCATCACCATTATAAATATGGGTGAGCAATAGTTCGGCATTAAGCTTTTTAAGCAGCGGGATTAACGCAAAAATGGCTTTAAGGTACCGTTCCGGGCCGTTCAAATCAGTGGCAAATGCTACTTTTTTGATTGGTTTGACAGCAGCCGATGAAGGCACCAGCAATAAGGGGCATTTTGTAGCGTCGATCATACGGCGGCTATGGTTACCCATTAATAATGATTCCAGCCTGCTGCTTCCATGTGTCCCCATAACCGTTAGCTCCACATCGTTTTTATCAGCTATTTCTTTTATTACATCGGTAAAAGCTCCAACTTCGGAAAGGCAATTGATAACAGGTTTGAAAGTGTCGTTCGCATGGCTGCCCTTTAAATCTTCCTTTATTTTTTTTAGTTCCGAGTTAGTGCTGTCCACTATTTCATCATATTCAAATTGCGGCCATACCAATGTTCCGCCCTGGGGCATCTCGGCAGGAACAATAAAAGCATTACATAAAATTACATCAGCTTTTACTTGTGATGCTATTATATAACCGTACTCAGCTGCATGCTTTGCATTGGCTGAAAAATCTGTAGCTATTAATATCTTTTTCATGTCCTTGGTTTTTTATGATCTTATTTTAGGGTTAATGTTTCAGTAGTATTATATAGCGCCATTTCAAGGCTTTTATCCAGGTTATAGATGTCTTTGTACATAATCGTCAAGCCTTCCTTTACTTCACAGGTGAGGTAAGTGATTTTTATAGGTACTGGTTTTTTCAGCGAGATATTTTTTGTGAGATGAGCTTTGACAGCTTTGTTCAACAGCACTATCTTAGTAGGGTTATCGCTGTATTTTAATAATAGTTCGGCAAGATGCTGCGCATTTTCAACGCGTACACAGCTATGGCTGAATGCTCTTTCCTCTTTCCCGAAAAGTTGTTTTTCGGGAGTATCGTGTAAGTAAATGTCGTAGATGTTTTGAAAACGGAATACAATATTGCCCAATGCATTATCACAACCCGATGACTGGCGGGCATAATACAATTCGGGATGACGTTTTACCTTCAATAGGCTTGTTTTACCGGGTTTTATATAATTGCCAGCCTTGTCATAAATGGTAAAGTGATTATTGTCCAGGTAAGCCGTATCCTTTAAAGCTTTTGGTAATAATTCCTGTGCAAATATTTTTTGTGGAATCTTCCATTCGGGGAAGGTTGTAAAATAATTAATAACACTAGTTAACGAAGGTGTTTGCGCTGTGGGTTTACCAACAATCACTCTAAACTCATAGGTAGTATCAGGCTGTATAAATTTTAAACTGTAAGATGGAATATTCACCTGTATATAAGCATCTTCACTAATCTCGGCCCAGCGCAGGCGCTCCATATTAATAGCGATTTTTCTCACTTCGCTTTCAGGTATTTCATAACAATCTGCCTGGTACTGTCCTTTTAAAAGGCGCATACGGTCCTGCATCGCGGCATACTGTTTTGATTTTGGCTGAACACTTAAGACAGCAGCCATGAAATCCTTCTGCTGTTTTGCATCAAGCAAGGCACTTTCAGCATGAAAGGGTATCATTAAACCGGCATCTACTTTATCTGCGTAATATAAAGGGTTAAGTTTGCCATAGTGTAAGTGGTTCATAAAAGTGATCAGCGCATCGGTAAGAAGTATATCAAACTTTGCTTTTTGACTATTACTGATCTTACCGGGCTCTTCGATCATGGTATGCAAGGGGACATACAGCAATTCTTTAGGATGATAGTCATCATGCGATAAACCGAATTGCAGTACGCAGTCGAGCAACAACATGGCTTCCCAGGTTTGCTTAGAATTGCTTTGCTCTTTTACCCATGCAGACTCCCCATTACTGGCATCATAAAAGCGCTTAACGGTATTCGGGTAATATAAAGCCCTTCCGGTACTACTATTATTAAGGTATTGTTGTATGAATGCGGCAACTGTGGTGTCGTTGTTTGAAAGACTTTTGAAATGTATGCCAGTACAAGAAGCGGATCCTTGTAAATAGCTCAACAGCAGGGAAATCATGAGAACAACCCTGCTTGTTTTTGTCCATTGACTGTGTTTGAAAATAGTTTTCATTTGATCGTGCTTTTATTACGATGTAAAATTGGTCAATACCCCGCGGGTAAATAATGACGAATGTCACTTATCGCGCTGATTTCAAGCACGGTAGAGTGTGATGTGGAAAACAAAAAAGCGCTCGTATTCATCATACGGCGCTTTCGGTCTGCGTATATAGTTGATTAGTTGAGGTGAGAGACTTGACCGAGTTGTTTACTTTGTGAAGATACTTCCTGGATCAGGTCAAATATCTCCCTTTTCAGATCCTTATATTCTGAAAACAGGTCCGAAACCATATATTCAAGCCTGATCTGTTTACCGGCGACAATAGTCATATCTTCCGGGATTATATCTTCAGCCATTAACTCCAGCTGTTTTATCTGGTCGTTTAATGAACATTCTAATTGAATCTTTTCTTCATCAATCTGAACCAAATCGTTATTGATCCTTTTTACAGCTTCCTTGTCACCATTATTTAGCAGGGTATTAAAATTAGCTTCGAGCAGAGACTGCAAAAATTTGATCTCCAGTTTATAAAACTCGAGATCCGAGCTCCATTTCTTTGCTATTACCAAATACTGTATTGAACGTGCTGATAAACCATTGAGGCTTTCCATATTTTTTTCTTTATTGTGTTAAATGTCAGTAGATATCTGTCCCTCACACATGACGATCGTCATTTAAAAAAGTGATCCTGATCATTCAAGACCCAATTGCTCTGATAAGAAATGGACTAGTCCGCTATTTAGTTCCGTTTCCGGCTGGCTATTCCAGTTCCAATTTTTTATCTCAGGCATATCATCCAGGTTAGCGCATATATAATCATGATGCTTTTTTAGTTGGTTTTGGCAATAAACCAAAAATGCCCCAGTGCCATTATGCGTGTAAGAAACCCTCTTTACTGCTTCCATAGCCAGATGATGGCGGCTCATTTGATTTAAAACAGTCATATCAAATGGGGTTGTTGTCGTGCCTTCTTCCATAAATCCTCTTACATGGAAACGTGCTGGATATGGACGGCCGTGTACCAAATCGTGGATGATGCGCACATAGCCATGAAAAGCGAATATAACCGGAGCCGAATCTGTAAATAATTCATTAAACATCTCTTCGCTCATGCCATGAGGGTGGTAGGCCTTTGGCGATAACGACATGAGGTCGACAACATTTACAACCCGCACTTTTAACTCAGGAAGATGATGTTTTAATAGCCATGCGGCAGCTATCGTCTCAAGGGTTGGTACATCGCCCGCACATGCTAAAACTACATCCGGTTCGCGGCCATGATCAGTACCGGCCCATTTCCATACGGACGCCCCTTTTTCGCAATGTTCAATGGCATCACTCATATTCAACCATTGCAATTCGGGTTGTTTGCCGGCTACCACTAAATTCACATAATCTTTACTTCTCAAACAATGGTCAGTAACCGATAACAGCGTATTTGCATCAGGAGGAAGATAGATACGAACTACCGAACTTTTCTTATTTACGACGGTATCAATAAAACCCGGCCCCTGGTGACTATAGCCATTGTTATCCTGCCTCCAGGCATGCGATGTCAGCAAATAATTCAACGAAGCAACAGGTTTGCGCCATGGTAATTCCCTTGAAGTCTTTATCCATTTGGCATACTGACTGAACATGGAATCAACGATCGTGATAAAAGCCTCATAGCAAGGGAACAATCCGTGTCTGCCCGTAAGCAGGTACCCCTCAAGCCAGCCTTCGCATAAATGTTCGCTTAATACTTCCATTACCCGGCCATCCGGTGATAAGTACTCGTCCTTACTTTCAATTTCCTCCATAAAACACCGGTTGGTTGCTTCAAAAACCGATTCAAGACGGTTGGAAGTAGTTTCATCCGGGCAAAACATGCGGAAATTTTTATTATCCTGGTTCAGTTTAAATATGTCACGCAGGTAACGTCCAAGGTTGCGTGTACTTTCCGCTTCCTTTACTCCCGGTTCGGTTACTTCAAGAGCATAATCCCTGAAGTCAGGCAATATCAAATCCTTAAGCAACATACCGCCATTGGCATAAGGCAAAGCACTCATACGCTTGTTGCCTTCTGGTGCCAATGCTTTTAATTCGGGGATAAGCTTGCCATTCTCATCAAACAAGTCTTCAGGATGATAACTGCGCATCCATTGTTCAAGCATTTTCAGTTTTTCCGGATCTTCTTTAACTCCGGCAAGCGGAACCTGATGTGCCCTGAATGTGCCTTCGATCGGTACACCTTTCCATTCTTTTGGACCTGTCCATCCTTTGGGTGTACGTAATATGATCATCGGCCATTTAATGTATTTTGCTGCTTCTTCCTTATTGCGGGCCTCTGATTGTATAAATTTTATTTTTTCATAGGCATCGTCAAGCGCCCAGGCCATTGTTTCGTGCACAAACATTGGATCACTGCCTTCTACAAAAAGTACGTCATAACCATAACCGTTAAACAAATGACGCAATTCATCATTACGCATACGCGCCAATACTGTGGGGCCTGATATTTTATAGCCATTTAAGTGTAATATGGGCAATACGGCACCGTCGCGATCGGGGTTTAGAAATGCAATTGATTTCCAACTTCCTTCCAATGGAGCAGTCTCGGCCTCACCATCACCAATTACACAAGCCGCTATCAGATCCGGATTGTCAAATACCGCCCCGAAAGCATGTACCAACGAATACCCAAGTTCACCACCTTCATGAATTGAACCCGGTGTATGGGCGCTTACGTGGCTGGGAACTCCTCCGGGTGTTGAAAACTGGCGAAACAAATGCCTCATCCCTTCCTCATTTTCAGGAACGGCAGGATATATCTCTGAATAGGTTCCTTCAAGGTAAGTATTGGCTACAATTGCCGGGGCTCCATGCCCTGGCCCGCATACATAAAGTATATCTGCACCGGTATTTTTTATCAACCTGTTCAAATGGACATATACCAGGTTCAAACCCGGCGATGTGCCCCAATGGCCAAGCAACCTGGGTTTAATATGCTCAGGTTTTAAAGGTTCATTAAGCAGAGGATTCCCCTGCAGGTATATCTGGCCTGCAGCAAGATAGTTAGCTGCCTGCCAATAGGCATTTAGTAATTCCAGATCTTTTTCAGATAGCTTTTTCATAATCTTGAATAATAAGTTGTTTACTAATAAGATGTTGTGTATGTCTGGCAATTATCCACTCTTCATTTGTGGGGATCACTTCTACAATTACCCGGCTGTCAATTGACGATATGATCCGGTTATTTTCATAATTTGATTTATGGTAAAGGGATATGCCTAAAAATTCAAGCCCGGCACAAATGCGTTCGCGAATTGCAGCTGAATTTTCGCCAATACCGCCGGTAAATACCAGTAGGTCCAGTCCTCCCATTGCTGCTGCCAAAGCCCCAATGTACTTTTTGGCCTGGTAGCAGAAGAGGTCAATGGCTTCGGTCGCTTTTCCATCAATGGGTTCATTCTTTAGTAATTCAAGCATATCGCCTGTGCCTGCTATTGCCTTTAACCCGGAATGCTTACTTAGAAGCTCGTCTGCTTCCGGTATGGTCATATTGGTTCGTTTCAATAAGAAAAGCACAACGCCAGGATCAAGATCACCGGAGCGTGTGCTCATCACCAAACCACCCATAGGACTTACGCCCATGGTGGTATCAATGCTTTTGCCATGTTTTATTGCGACCATGCTTGAACCGTTGCCAAGATGGGCAATGATTATTTTTTGTTTATCAGCCTGTATGTCAGTGAGCCGGCTCATTACATATTCGTAAGATAGACCGTGAAATCCATAACGCATTAAGCCTTCTTTTTTATAAACTACAGGCAATGGATAATACTTTGCGCACGGCGGCATGTCATGATGAAAAGCAGTATCATAGCATACTGCTTGTGGCAGTCTTTCAAAAGCTTCCCTGAAAAGTTTGATAGCTGTAATTTCTTCGGGAAGGTGATTAGGGGCCAGGTAGATATAATTATTTAACTCTGCAATGAGTTCGTCTGTGACCAACTCTGTATCATGCCTGTGGGGCCCTCCCAGTACAAGCCGATGGCCAATGGCAGCAAGCGGATATTTACTTCCATTTGCTTTCAGCCAGTTTAAAACTTCCTTAATAGCAGCATCAAGGCTATTATAAAATTTAAGATCCTTCTTCAAAATCTTGTCTTCCCTGTCATTTATTTTGAATGTTCCAACGGTTGTGGCGATATGGGTGATTGCACCCGATAACTCGAGGGACAAAGAGTGACAGTCGTACAAACTAAATTTTAAGCTGGACGAACCGCAGTTTAAGGTCAGAATAAATTTCCCGGTACTTTGCATTTTATAATTTCTTATCAACGATTACCATTGATCGCTGCTTACAAAATTCAGGTAATTAATGTTTTTGGCTAATGATGACAGGCATGGCAAAAAATGTTTTTAATCACTTTTTGGTTAACTTTTTAAGATGCCTGTAGAACCATCGCTTTGCCATTTCTGCAGAGAAAAGATAGAGTAATACGATAAGAGACATCCAGCCATAATAAGATAAGGGCAGCCTGGTAAAACCAAGCCAACCGGCTAACGGGAGCGCCGGTATAAGCAGCACGAAAATCAATACTAAAATGGTTGCTATGGACAATATTTTACCGGGTAAACTTTTAAAAAATGGCAATTTGGTGCGAACAACCAGAACGATCAATATAGCCGATATCACCGATTCTGTAAACCACCCCGTCTGAAATGCTTTTTCTTTTGCATGCATAAAGTAAAGAAGTACGCCAAAAGTAAGATAATCAAAAACTGAGCTTAATAAGCCGAATATGATCATAAAGCGGCGGATAAAACGCAGATCCCATTTTTGTGGGGATTTGATATTTATTTCATCTACACTATCGGTAGCGATGGCCATTTCGGGAAAATCGGTAAGCAAGTTTGTAAGCAATATTTGTTTAGGCAGCAGGGGCAAAAAGGGCATGATCAATGATGCACCTGCCATGCTGAACATGTTTCCAAAATTTGCACTGGTCGCCATAAAAATATATTTCATGGTATTGGTGAATGTTTTGCGGCCCTCTATTATTCCATCAATCAATACATCGAGACCATTACTCAGCAATACTATCTCTGCTGCTTCTTTTGCTACGTCCACCGCGGTATTTACAGATATCCCTACATCAGCTATATGAAGGGCAGGGGCATCGTTAATACCATCACCCATAAAGCCTACTACATTTCCAGCTTTTTTCAGGATTGCGATGATCCGTTCTTTCTGATCGGGTTCTACTTCGGCAAAAATGTCTGTGACTGCTGCCTTGTGCGTTAGTGCGGCATTACTTATTTTATGAAGATCGGTCCCCGTAAGTATATTGGGCTGTTTGAATCCAACCTGTATTGCAAGGCTATTTGCAACCAAGGCATTATCGCCGGTAATAATTTTCAGGCTCACGCCAAGTTCATTCAATTTTCCTATAGTGATATCGATACCGGGTTTGGGAGGATCAAATAAGGCAATAAAGCCAAGAAATATCATCTCCTTTTCATCGTCCCTTGAAAACTTAGCTTCTTTATCCAGAGCCTTGTAAGCAACACCCAATGTCCGAAAACCTGAATTACTTAGTTGATGATATTGTTCGTTTATCTTCTTGCGGTGTTTGTCAATATTAACTATCCCCTTTGATGTTTCAGCCTGGTTGCAAATATCCAGTATCACGTTCAGGGCACCTTTGGTAATAGCAATATTCTCATTCCCATCAGTGACCTGAACGCTAAGGCGTTTACGGATAAAATCATAAGGTATTTCCGCTTTGGCAACAAATTTATTTGCAGTATCCTGGTACGATGTACGAATAGCCTGGTCTATGGGATTATGAAAGCCCTGCTGCAAGGAAGCATTCAGCCAGGCATATTGTAAAACTTTCTCGTTATGGTTACCGTCAATGTCCAGCGCATCCTTTAGATTGACTTTACCCTCGGTTATCGTGCCGGTCTTATCGGAGCAGAGAATATTCATGCTGCCAAAGTTCTCAATGGATGAAAGGCGCTTTACGATGACCTGCTTCTTTGCCATACGCCGGGCGCCTGTTGAAAGGTTGACGCTAATGATTGCCGGTAAAAGTTGGGGGGTAAGCCCCACCGCAAGGGCTAATGAAAACAAAAACGAATCTAAAACAGGCTTATGAAGATATACATTGATGGCAAATATAATAATGACCAGCACCAGGGTAATTTCCATCAGCATATAACCAAATCTGCGGATGCCCCTTTCAAATTCAGTCTCTGGAGCTTTAATCTGCAAATCCGATGAAATTTTACCAAACTCAGTTTGCTGGCCTGTTTTGATTACGAGAGCGGTTGCTTTACCGCTTATTACATGAGACCCCATGAAAAGAGAGTTGCTCCTTTTGGAAAGCTGGGTATCGGCAGGTAATATACAATTGCTCTTTTCAACTGGATATGTTTCACCGGTAAATGCCGCTTCATCTACAAATATCTCTTGCGATTCGATGATGAGGCTGTCCCCGGGTATGATGTCGCCAGCGGTCAGATAGATAATATCGCCGGGCACAACCTGTTCAAGCGGTATTTCTTTTTTTTGATCGCTCCTTAAAACAGTGCAGCTCAATTGAACCAGTTTCAGTAACTCGTCAACCGCGTTAGCCGCACCCTTTTCCTGGAAAAAGCCCAGAAGGCTGCTTACCAGGACTATCCCTAATATAATAGCTGTATCTGAGACATCACCCAATCCGGCCGACAACAATGCCGCGATAATCAACAGTATAGTGATAGGGCTTTTAAATTGCGATAAAAAGAGCATTACCGCAGAAATCTTTTTTTTCGACTTAATAGTATTTGGCCCATAGCGTTTTACCCGGTCAGCAGCTTGTTGGTTGGTAAGCCCGTTCACAGGACATGATAACTTGCTCATGGCATCGTCGACAGAATGGTGCCAAAATTGTAAAAGCTCGTCCGCCTGTTCCAAAGTAATACAGCCTAAAAGATTATAAAGGAAAAACTATGACCGGCACAGGAATATGTTCAGGAAGGCAATTCTTGATAACCCGCCCGAATATCTCATCAAAATGAAACCGGTGATTTACCAAAGCCAGCAAATCAACGTGTAAACCGTTGATGATAGTGCCGATGGCAACATTCATATTCCGCTCTTTTATATTGTTAAAATAGATATTGTCACACGCTGACCTGTTGGCTATTTCATCATCAAATAATGATAGGGCATAACTGTCATCAAGTGGCGGCAACCCTTTTGCAGAAAGATGTTCAACAACCAAATTTGCCTGGTAAGCATTTGCGAGTTCGATCAGAAATTTAAGTACGGCTGTACGGCAATAACGCATATCAACGGCATAAGCAATGTTTTCAAAATTTCTTTTATTATAATTATTAGGGATCAACAACAAAGGACAACCAACATGGTTAAGAACTGATTGAACATCAATATTACACAACAACTCATGCGTTACCTCGGTCTCAATGCCTTTAACCATCAACCATATATTTTTCCGGATTACCAATTCGCAAATCTCTTTTTCAGAAAATGTAGTTGCGTCGATATCTGATATTGAAGGATTATAGTCGCCACTTTCCATATCCCCCAATAGGCGATCAGGCGTTTCAGATGCATCTGTATTTAATTCGGATGTACATCCGCCGACGGCAGCTAATGTCTTTGAGGGCTTAAGCTGACTTTGTTTGACAAGGTTCAAAATTAGAATATCAGCTTTAACTTTTTTGGCAATGTTCAGCGCAAATCCGGTCGCATTTCCTGCTTCGGCAGAATTATCGTTAAATACAATTATTGTTCTCATAACCAGTTGATAAAAGAGTCTGAATTTTTTTATAAAACTGGCTAAAAAAGGAACTAGTAAAAATGATAGGTGTCACCCATTTAAATGATCGGAATCACTTCAATTTATATATTATATGTCCTTTGACGTTAATTGATACTAAGGGTGTTAGATAGTTAATTTTAAACTTAAAAGAAACTTAATAATATGTTAAAGAAGGGTATTTTAACATAAATCAATGCTTATTGCAAATTATTTGATAATATTTTCAAACAAAAATATATTTTTTTAGTTTACGTTAAGTAATTTAACTGCTACATATAATAAGTTGAAAGTATTTACGTATAATATTGTGATTTGCAAGGTAAGCAGGTTTTTTTTGTAATATTTTCACTTTAAAAGGTTAAAGTTTAGTATCTTTACAAATAAATAGGTGAAATTTTTAATCAAAAGATAATAATTTATGATAAAATTCTTGAAAACACTAAATTTTGCTTATATAATTCTTCTTTTTTCGCTATTTTCTTGTTCATCTACTCAAAAAACCAAGTATTTTCAGAATATTCCAGACTCTGGACGCCTGGAAGTGATCGCAAAGGCCAATTTTACAGAGCCTAAGATACAAGAAGACGATATTTTAACAATAATTATCCAAACTATTGATCCGCAAGCTTCCTCAACCATCAACTCAGGGAATGTTAGCAGTACCAATAACACAAGCGGGGGGACAATGCCTTCTTTGCAAAATGTTTCTTTTGGTGTACCCAATTTAAATAACCAGGCCGGGTATCTTGTTGATAAAAGCGGCAGCGTTACGGTACCTGTTTTGGGATCAATAAAAGTGGCGGGCCTCACCACTACTGAAGCAAGGCAGGTGATACAAACAGCTGCCAATTCTTTTTATAAAAATTCTTCCGTAATAGTCCGCTATGCAAATTTTAAAATAAACGTGGCAGGCGAGGTTTTAAAACCAGGCAGCTATATAATGGCTAATGAAAAAGTGAGCATACTGGACGCGCTCACCATGGCGGGTGACCTTACCATATACGGAAAGCGTGACAATATTTTGTTGATCAGGGAAAACCAGGATGGAACCAGGACGCCATACCGGATAAACCTGAAGAAAAGCGATTTTATGAGCTCGCCTTATTTTTACCTGAGGCAGAACGATTATATCTACGTGGAACCTGGTAAAGGAAAGGCTGCGGCAACCGATGTCGCCCAGGCCAGGAATTATACCATTGCGGGTTCAATCTTATCAATTATTGCGATCATCTTTACAAGGAGATAATTATGGAATTTAACAAAAATGACTTGCAGCATCGTAAAGCCAAGGGAGAAATGCTTGGCGTTAAGGACGTACTCTCCAGGATATCTCAATATTGGTATCTGTTTTTAGCCGGAGTACTGGTATGCGGCGCCCTTGCTTTCTTATATACACAATATGCCACCCCGGCTTATTCGATCAATAGCGAGATCACTATTGATGACCAAAGCAGTAGTCCTGGAGGCAAAGCGCTGGATGGCGGTAGTGGGATGGCGGATTTCTCGGATCTTCTGGGAATGCCAAGTAATGCTTACAATGAGATTGACATCCTGAAGTCAAAGATCCTTATGACGAATGTGGTAAAGGAGATGCATTTAAATGTCTCCCTTTACAGGAAAGAAAGTCTAAACGCCGTCGAACTTTACAATGAAGCACCGTTTGAGGTGGACTTAATTGAAAAAAGAGACTCGATTAAGGAGCGGAAATTTGATATTGACATTACCAAAAATGGACTGATTCATATCAGTAACGGCAAAGAAGAGCTGGATAAGACTGTAAAATTCGGGCAGGTTATACCATGCAAGCAATTTGACTTGATTATTAATAAAAAACCCGGTATTCCGAACCCTAATGGTTATAAATTGCTTGTTCAATCTGTTGACAGTAAAGTTGAAGCGTTGACCAAAAAATATGCCGTTGACGTAACTGATAAAAAAAGTACAACACTTGCCATATCCCTTGAGTATCCGAATCCGAAAAAAGGGGAGGCTATATTGCAAAAGATCATGACTGTGTATCTCCAAGATAACCTTCAGAATAAAATACAGATTGCAGACAGCACCCTCGCATTTATTGATAACCGTCTCAAAATTGTAAGCGGTGAATTAAGCGGTGTCGAATCTAAATTTACTGAATTCAAGCAAAAAAATAATATTGCAAATGCAGATGAACAGGCGAAAAGTCTTGTTAGCAATGTCTCTAATTATTATCAAAAGCTGAATGACCTGCAAGTGCAGCAAACCGTATTAGATGATATTTCGAAAACCATAAATGACCCTGATTCTAAAAGGATCATCCCAAGCTCTTTAGCTGTCCAGGACCCGGTTTTTGCTGCGGCAATTGGCGGATATAACCAGTTATTGGTTCAAAAGGCGCAGCTTGCACTGTCATATAAAGATAGCAACCCCGTTGTTCAGAACCTGGATGCAGAAATTGAAAACGCAAGGCAAAGCCTGGTAAAAAGTTTTAACTCTTATAAAAAGAGCCTGGCAGTTAGTATTGAAGCACTAAAGTCTCAAAATACTTTATTAAGCAATGAAGTTAAAAGTGTTCCCAAAAAGGAACAGGTGTTTTTGGATTACTCGCGGCAGCAAAATCTTAAAGAAGAGCTGTATTTATACCTTTTGAAAAAAAGGGAAGAAACAGCTATTTCCAAAACTTCAACTATCTCTACAGCGCGGATAATTGACCCTGCCAAAAGTGATTACGAACCTTTTAAACCCAATAAGATAGTGATAATGCTCATCGGTATTGTTTTGGGGTTTGCTATTCCATGGGGCTTCCTTTATTTGAAAGAGATGTTAAATGTGAAAATTTTGGAAAAGGAAGATATATTGAAACACACTGATATCACAGTAATTGGCGAAATAGGTAACAATGCCGATCAAAAGACATTAGTTGTTGAGAAGAATTCACGCAGCATTTTATCCGAACAATTCAGAGCATTACGAACCAACCTGCAGTTTGTTTTAAACAATAAAAGCTCCAGTGTTATCATGATAACCTCAAGCATGGCCAGTGAAGGGAAATCATTTGTCGCTTTGAACCTGGCAAATGTACTTGCATTGGGAAATAGAAGAGTTGTCATGATTGAGCTTGATCTTCGTAAGCCAAGATTGGCTTCCACTATCGGCATTGAACCGGGGTTAGGATTTACAAATTATGTAATCTCGAACTCTATTGGTGTTGCCGACATTATTAAACCCAGCGGAATCTCTGATGATGTTTATATCATACCGTCAGGCCAAATACCGCCAAATCCTTCAGAATTATTATTAAGCGACCGCTTGCCTGAATTGATTGATGAATTGAAGATGCACTTTGATCATATTATTATTGACAGTGCGCCTATAGGCCTGGTTTCTGATGCGCAATTGATAGACAAATTCACTGACGTTACCTTATATGTAGTCCGGCAGGAATATACTTACAAGTCTCAGTTGGACATTTTGAACGAACTCGTTGATACGGGGAAATTGAGGAAAACCTATATCGTTATGAACGATATAAAAACCAGGAAACCGGGTTATTACGGGTATTCTTACGGTTACAGCTATGGCGTGGAGTCAGAACACGCCAGTGTTTGATTTCAAAAGAACAGTTAAATTTATTTGGTTTAAATGGCAAAGGATCTCAGCTTAAGCAGGCTAACCATCTTGTATGTTGTTGGCAATTTAGCATCAAA
>Ga0307517_10001461_pt1 | contig 39543 bp, 22 predicted proteins | sample 23_EM_MG_FD_194515 | JGI IMG/M metagenome (GOLD analysis project Ga0307517, IMG submission 194515) | Populus trichocarpa ectomycorrhiza microbial communities from riparian zone in the Pacific Northwest, United States - 23_EM | ecosystem: Host-associated > Plants > Roots > Unclassified | place...
ACATGAATTTCATTCATAAGATTCACAATGCTAAGACTTTACACCAAACTGTTTATGGTCGTTCTCCGTCCAATTCCATGATTTAATTTTTTATTAGTTCTTTAATCCTTGTGGTGGGCTTAAATGTTTCCAAATCATAAGCAGAATCACGTTGGGTTTTGATATAGTTTATTCTTCTGCTGATGGAGAATATTTTATTAGATTTTTTTTGATCAACATCATTTTTGAGTCTTTATAATATTGTTGACACAATTTTTATTTAATCACGACATTTCATTTGTAAGCATTGTTTAAGACCTCAAAGTTGATTAATGAAATCGCGATGGATGAAATAAATAAATAAATAAAGTGTTCGCCCTACATGCCATATTTTTATTGATGAATCATGCTAATAAACAGTAAGTTTTCATTAAACAACTTTATAATTATTAACATGTTTTCAAGGAAAAAAAATTAAAAAATATAGGGTTTGACTTGATATAACCCAATCTAGTTGGCTTAAGGCGTGTTTAGGAGTACGGTTGTGGTTGCTTTTCAAAGTGTTTTTCGTGCCGAAATGCATCAAAATGATGTTTTTTTATTTTTTAAAAATTATTTTTAAGATCAGCACATCAAAATGATTCAAAACATACAAAAAAATTTAAATTTTTTGGGAACGCGGTTTGCACTGCGTTCCCAAACGAGCACTTAATAAGTCCCAAAAAAAATTATACAATAGAAAAAAAAACATACGACTAAAAAAATTTCAAAACAACATATTTTTTTTAAAAAAAATATCGAGATGATGATATATTGAGTTGATTCAAGACAACCAAGATTAATATATAAAAATCATGTTATCCAGACCATGAAATTGTGATGACCTTGTAAAAAACAAATAAAAAAAATTGAGTCAATTTATCAAGTCTGAATCTTATGATCGAGATAACTCAATAAAAGGTAAATCTAAACAAATTGTGATGTTCAATTTTTAATAAATTCAATATTGGATGATGAAATTAAAAATAAAACAATTAAAAATTGAGACAACGAAAAACCTGAGTCAACCATCAAACCCGTGATTCGGGCCATAAGATTGAAATAACTGTTAGTTGTAGAAACTTCACTTAACAACTTAAACTTTTAGATTAAGATTATTCTTTGACAAGGTATTGAAGTTTTGATAGCTAAATAATCACGAGTTTGAGTTTCATTACCTTCATTTTAATTAATAAAAACAAGTTCATGATATTATGAGTGTATACTAATTTTAAATCCACAAAGTTTTTATTTGAAAGCGTATTAAAGAACAATACAAAATTATTTTTAAAATATCATCTGACAACTTAAGTTTTTATGTCTGAGATGATTATTTGATAATAATTTAATAAAAAAATTCGATTATCAATAAATTTAGTATTAAAAAATACTAAATTTAAATAAATTTAAATTTAAATTTAAAATTATATAAAAAATATTATTCCAACTATTGTACTACGTACGTGAGGCGAGGAAAATAGTGATTTATCTTCCTTAATTAGTTTGCAAGAACAACAATAATAATACAGTATATTGAGATTAAAAAAAACCAAAAAAACATTTTATAACGATAGAGGATTACTAACAGTATCTAAATCCCGTTTTACATTTCCTGGCTTCAGAGGGTGGCCAAAATGAAAAATATTTATTGATCAACGGCATAAATAAGATTCCTAATCATCCAACGGTGATTACCCCAGCCATCAGCACTCAAAAACGACGTATTACCCGGGAAAACCCACATCGTCACCCTCTCTCACCCGTAGCGCATTTTAGCACTTACCAATTCCTATTGGAAATCCCCATAGTACTTTAAAAAACCACAAAAATCCCCGCACCCCGAACGTTAAAACCGCCCTCTCCACTCCCTCTCTCTCCCTCTCTCGTCTCTAATTCTCCATACCCTCCACTTCTTATATAAACTCCCTCTTCCCGGCGATTTCCAAACTTTTGTTTTCCGAGAAAATTCAAGATTCCTGAGAAGCAAACAGAAAGTTAGGAAGAGAGAGCTTGTAATCGGAGCTCGTGAGAGAGAGTTTTTTCGATCAATGGTGTATTCTGCTGAAAGAGAAGAAGTGTTATGGCAATGGGACAAGAGAGATCAAAACCGCCGCTTCATAATTTTGATCTTCCTTTCTTGAAGTGGGGGAATCAAAGACACCTCCGCTGCATGAAACTTCCCGACTCCAACACCGCCGCCGACGCCGCCGTTCGGGACAACAAGAACGAGAACAACGGAGGAAGAATCTCAGTTGAGCGAAACCGTAGCAGTAGCCGATCTCCACCAAGGAAATTCGGCAATTATGATATCCGGCGGTTCAAGCCGCCGAGGGAGAGATTCGGCGGAGTGGAGGAAGGGATTGATGAGGTGAGGGAGAAGATCATGCTTGATCTGAAAACAGCGGCGAATGAGATGAAAGACAAGATTTTGAGGAAAGAAGTGTCGGATGATGATAGTGAAATCGAAGAGGAACGATCTCTTCAATCTCAGTCCCAGTCGCCGCTCAGGGCTGTGGTTGCGGCGGTTGAGGAAGCACCGGCGGAGCCGGAGGTGAGGCCGTGGAATCTGAGGACGAGGAGAGCGGCAATTGGTGGAGGTGGGAATTCAGTTCTAGGGAAAGTGAGTAGTAATAATTGTTCACCTTTGAGAAGCGACAGTGCTAAATCGCCGAGATTAAGAGGAGATAAGAGAGATAGAAAGGAGAAGGAGAAGGAGAGAGCGAAGTTTTCAGTGCCGTTATCAAAGAAGGAGATTGAAGAGGATTTCATGGTGATGTTGTGCCAGAGACCTGCTCGGAGGCCCAAGAAACGGCCCAGGATTGTGCAGAAGCAGATGGATGTAAGTAAATTCAGAGATTTTATTGTGTAAAGTTTTTTTATTTTTGTTTTGGGGATTAAAAATTTGGTTTTTTTTTTTTTTGGCTTGCAGGCTTTGTTTCCTGGTTTGTGGCTAGCGGAGGTTACCGTTGATACTTATAAGGTGCCGGAGTTGCCGGAAAACGGAAAGGTATAGTTGTCGTGTTTAATTAGCAGTTCTAGCGGTCGATTGGTTGATGAGAGAATGTAGGATGATGAAGAAAGACAATTAAGATTTTGAATTTTGCGTAATTTTTGTGTTAATTTGATTGTTGAAGACGAGGTTGCCGTTAAATCAGTCAATTTGTTGTATAAGTCTAGTGAAATTCACAAGTTTTGTTCTCTTGTCTTCCTTTTCCTGTTCGTTCTTGAATACCAAATAGGGCATTTTGAAACTTTTAAATTTATTTAGTTCCTGTGTTAATTAGTTGTTTAAAGCTCAGTTGGGTGGTGGGATTAGTCTTGTCTTCATTGTTATAGGTGAAGTTCCAGAGCTTCTATTCCTTTTCTCTTCCTTTCCCCATTCTTTCTCAACTACCAAGCAGGGAAATTAGGTTTTGCTACATTTAATGAGTGATTATTTGATTTTTGCTTCCGTGATTTCATTTTTTCTTGAAGTTCGTGAGCTTAAGTATCCTGGGCCTTTTATATTGCAGAGGTAGCAATGCTAGTGGCGGTCTTGGTGCGAGGTTCAAATCTCAAGCCTTCACTTTGCTGACTGCTCTGGTAACTTTATGAACCTAACAAGTGGTGTACAAGAGCAGCCTTCATCCCTGTGACATTGGGGATTTCGTAGAAGAGTTTATATTCCTGGTGACTCATTGAAATGTTAGTTCAGTTGTTTTGAAATGCTAATTTTGTTTTCATTAATTATAATCTTTTCTGTCAGAATAATCTCCTGTAAAGAAAGGGCAATAAGATGTTCCAAAACGAAAGGAATTCCTTGTTCTGTGAGCTCCTTTTTGTTGAGTGCGCTTACAGGTTGATGTTAATGAATGTGAATTTCAATTTTTAATACGGTGCTGCCGGTTTGTACTAAAGCTTACATTAAGCATCAATTCCTTGGACATGCTCAACTTTTCTGATATACTCCAAACAAAGTTGCCCTCGATGAAGCAAATTATGTGTGAAGAATGAGGGCATTGCTGCTTGAGAAGAATGAGCTTGTTGTAGAAATGATTTTAGGGTTGGGTAAAGCTCTCCTCACATGAACTGCAAGCCTTAGCAGTTGCTAGATATGAGAAACTGTATCTTGCCTTGCAAGCATGTTCATTCAGCTGATGCATGTTTGAAGGTAGTTTCACTGTGCCCTTTTTTGTTGCCTCGATCCTAAACTAACAGCTGCTTGTTACTTTCATCTACTAGTATGGCTGCAGCTCTCTTGTGTTCATTGATTATTCATGTTCGAATAAGTTTGGATTACATCTTACTAGCAGTTGTCGACCAATTCAAGGTTTGACTTGCTCTCTCATTAGATGCCAATGGTTCTCCTCTCAACCTTGGATACTAAATTGTGGATCGTTCTCTAATTGGAAAGGAGGATTGCAGAAAATGTGATGTTGTACGATTGTATCTTAGATTATTGTTGCTTCATGTTTTCTGTTTCACTAGGCATGTGATGAAATTCATCGTTGTGTGACGTTGGGTGCTGGTTCTGGGACATTACCCGATTTTTCTACTCTTCCTCTCCGAGGATGGTTTGCAACTAAAGTGAAACTGTCCTCATTTCTTCGTTTTCCAGGACGTGTGATCTTGAGGGATTGGGATGATGATGGTTTGCCCAGGTTCCTTCATCATCCTCTGGATCTAATGATTCAGAATAAGTGATTTGGGAATTTGGATCCTCTGTTTTATGGTAGGTGATGCTTCCAAGAATGTATTGTTCATGAAACAATTTTCTCTGAACGAAAAGAAATGCTTCTACTAGTGTCCAGTTTTATGGAGGGAGTAATTATGATTTAAAGTGTTTTTTATTTATTAAAAATATATTAAAATAATATATTTTAAAAAAATATATATTTTTGACATCAATACATAGAAAATATAAAAAAATTATTTTAAATAAAAAAATTAAAATTTTAAAAAATATTCCAAACATTATATTATCTTAATGTACTGAGTCTGACATTGGAACAAGGAGCACGGGTTCGTCTCTTGGCTAGGGTTACTTGTGTAGCCCTTCTTGACCGTTAGTAAAACGTGTGGAAATTGGACACGTTTGTCTTCTTTGTGTATTTTGCTCTCTGCTGTCAACTCTTGGCGAAGGGCCTAAAAGAAATGGCATAACTGGTAAAGGACGCATGGGTGGACCGAGTGCAAGGGCAGTTCATTGACTCTCCAATTGACCATGAACACGCGTCTGTTTTATACGGTTCGATTGAGGGCCCTGGTGGGTTAACCTTTGGTCCTTCAATTTCACCTTGCATCCAGGTATGGCCCACTATTCGGAGTAATTTAGAATCCAACTCGAGGCCTTAAATTCAGCCGTATCTCTCTTCAGGTATTTTATCCTCCTTTTGCTATATATCAATGCGGAGAGCATGCCTGTAACTTTCCTATCTACATTCTCCTTTTAAATCCCCCTGTCAGTTAGGTACCGTGGATTTTGAATATTTAAATCCATTGCTATCTTTGCCTTCAATGTCGGATTCATTCAAGTGGGAGGACTTTTTGAACCAGTAGATACCCACGAAGCACCCGTCCAGGCCTGTTTTTTTATTTCTCTTAAATTGACCTCTTTAAATAAAATATAAACTTAAAAGTGAACTATATTTCCATACGTAATTCATAAAATAGACCCTGAACTTTAAATTTATAGATGATTTTATAAAAATCTTTCATGAATTATAAGATGAAAATCTTTACATTATGCTGAAAAATAAATTATTACTCGACAGAATAAAAAGGAAGTCACGATTTAAAAAACGCATAGGATAGGGCTGTGTGCCGTGATGCGTTGGGTGAATCTCACCTGCTTCCGCGTCTGACTCCGGTCAAACAAGATCGGATTTTATCTGTTTTTAGATTAATCCCAGTTAAATAAATAAAAAATCCACTTCAGGGTTAAACCAGATAAAATTCAATCTAGTTGGATCGGGTTATATTGAATAACTAACGGATCAGGAAGAATTGACAACCTTGCAATTAGCATTCGACTGTGCTTCGCTCTCCTGTTTATTGTTTCATCTTGATCCCATAGATCGAATTATTATTAACAAGAAGTAAAGTAAGGATGTGGAGGTAAAATATTGTATTTTTTCTTCTAAAATATTTGGGATTGCTCCATTGTTTCTTTGCATTTAGTTCTACAGTTAACATTGACAAATGTTGCTTGAATACGTGATTTTCTTTTTTATATATAATTTTTTAAAAAATTATTTTTGTTCATACTATTTTTTAATATTAGAATGATGGATAATTTAGCTTTATAATTTATTTCTTTTTATTTTGTCTTTCTATGAGGTTAATGTGTTTTGCGAGTTTGTCAATATAACCCAAGTTATCTCGGTTTATGAGTTTGGTGGAGTGTTTTTTTTTTCATATAGTTAAAAGAAATAGTTTTAGAGAAAAAACATGTAATTTAACTTTATAAAATAAAATAAAAAAACTAAAGGGAGTGGGGAAGCCATTGCTCACCTACATCTATTGTTAGTAATTCACAATGTTTTGCTTGTTTTTTTTTTCAAATTTTGTTTGGATTTTTTTTCAAACTTATTTTTATTGATTTTATTTTTAAAATTGGGATGGTTGATATTTTGGCTTCGTAATTTGTTTCTTTTTATTTTATTTTTGTATGGCGTTAGTGTGGTTTGCGAGATTGCCAAGGTAATCCAGGTTGCCTTAGTTTACGGGTTTGGTGGGTTGTTTATTTTTTTTTAATTGGATTTGATTTTTTTATAGTCTATTTTCTCTCTCATATAGTTAAGAAAAAAATAGTTTTAGAGAATAGTCTTGTTATTAAACTTTATAAAATAACAAAAATTAAAGGGTGTGGAAAACTATGGATTATAATAGTAACCTACAATGTCTTGTTTTTTTTATGATTTCTTTTTTAAAATTATTTTTGTCGATTTGATCTTTAAAATTAAGATGATTAAAAATTTGGATTTATAATTTATTTCTTTTTATTTTGCCTTTATATGAGGTTGGCGTGGTTTGTGTGTTTGCCAAGTTAATCTAGGTTGCTTTAGTTTACAAGTTTGGTGGGTTCTTTTTTTAGTTGAACGTAACTTCTTTATAGTCTATTTTTTCTCATATAGTTAAGAAAAAAATACTTTTAGAAAAAAAATCATGTTATTAAACTTTATTAAATAACAAAAATTAAAGGGTGTGGTGGAACTATTGTTTACCCACACCCATTGTACCATGGATTACAATAGTAATCCACAATATTTTGTTTTTTTTGTTATGATTTTTTAAAAAATTTTATTTTTGTTGATTTTATCTTTTGGTATTGAGATGGTTACGGAATTGGTTTCTTGATTTGTTTCTTTTTATTTTATCCTTTTATAAAGTTAGCGTGGTTTGTAGGTTTATCATGGTAACCTAAGTTGTCATGGTTTACGAGTTTAATGAAGTGTTTTTTTTTAATTGAACTTGAATTTTTAAGCTTTATAAAGTTCATGGATCTGTTCACAGATTTAGCTGGTTGACCTAGTTCGTGGGTCTGACAAGTTTAACTTTCTTTTAGTTAGCTTTTTTTTTTCTTTCTATTTTATCCTTAAATATTGAGTTAGCTAGAAAATCAATTTCACATTTGGTTTCGTTTTGTCTTTTACGTGGTTATCGTGATTTAAAAAAATATCTCATTATTGAGTTGGTATTTGATTTTGCAATTATCTGTTTTTGTTATCATATATTTAAATAAAAATAGTTTTTTTTTTCAAAAACAACAAATTATAATCCTAGCGGAGTTCGTGACTCGTTTTACAGGTTTGACATGCTATCCCGGTTACCTGATTCACCAGTTTGACAACCTATTGACCAGATATGCTTTTTTTTTTTTGTCTTTTAACTATTTGTTTTTAATTTCATCATTTAATATTAGATTGATTAAAAAATAAATTGCATGATTGATTTTTGTTTGCTTTCTATATGGATAATTGTCTCAAATTAAGTGTCTATTTTTAGGTTGATGTTTATTTTTGTTAACTTCTATTTTACCATATAATTAAATAAAAATTTTTATAAAAAGAAGTTATTAAACCCAATAAAGTCCATAAACCGAGTTGCGAAGGGACTGAAGTCGATCCAGTCTGTCATTATCTCAATATTTTTAAAAAAGTTGTCATCTTAAAGTTGTTTCAAAAGATAAGTAATGTTTTAAATGATCATCAATGTTGCATTAGAACCCATAAAATTGATCGATTTAAGTTAAGTTATCTCTCACGCGGTTTAGGTCGTGTTTGGGAACGCGGTTGAAACCGCGTTCTCTCAAAATTCAAATTTTTTTTTGCTAATTTTTTTTTTATATTTTCAGATCGTTTTGATATGTTGATCTCAAAAATAATTTTTTAAAAATAAAAAAAATCATTTTGATGCATTTCTAAGCGAAAAACATTTTGAATCACAACTACTGCCACAATCCCAAACATGCTCTTAATTAAAAACTCGACTCAGACAAAAAGTTAAGTTTGAAGGTTTTAAAATTAACACAATAAGGCTATAAAAAAATTCCATGTTCTTTTAATATTTTATATATATTTTTGAAAAATTAATTCGACCCTTAACAATATACTAGTCCTAGCTAGTTGTCGTTGGAAGTTAATTATTGTCTTCAACACATGAAATTTTATTTACAAAGAATAGTCCCAGATTTAAGGATCGTCGGAGATGACCTTGGAGGACTTATATCATTTTTATTTTTTATTTTTGAGATAACACTACTAATTTTAAATTAGTTACTAAACCTGGTCTGGGGTTTGACCCGGCCAAGTGACCGGGTCCCGGGTTTTATGAGTTAACTCGGGTCGACCCGGATTAACCCGGAAAAATAAAAAAAAATTAAATTTTAATATTTCATATGAAAAAATCCATGTAAATATAGGTTATACATATTGTAAACAATGAAGTTTAAAAAAATATTTTAAAAAGTTTTTTATCCCACATTAAAAAGATATTATGTTAAGCTTTTAAGTTGAAGTATTTAAACCAAAATTTTTTTTTATCCTACATTGAAAAACCATAACTTTTTTCTTGGAAACATAGAGTATATATACTAATAGATTTCAAATCCCACATTGAAAAACATAACTTCTTTCATTGGAGTATAGAGTATAAATACGAAAGGGCTTCAAATCTCACATTGAGAAGATACTATGTTATTTTTTTAAGTTGAAGTATTTAAACCAAATAGTTTTTTATCCCACATTGAAAAATCATGATTTTTTTCTTGGGAACATAGAATATATATACGAAAGGGTTTCAAATCCCACATTGAAAAGATATTATGTTATCTTTTTAAGTTAAAATATTTAAACCAAAATGTTTTTTTATCCCACATTGAAAAAATATGACTTTTTTCTTGGGAACATATAGTATATATACTAATGGGTTTCAAATTCCACATTTGAAAGAAAAAAAAACCGGGTCTCATCCGGGTTTGTCTGGGTCACCCGGGTCATGGGTCGACCTACCGGGTCGCCTGGGTTTGGCCAGGCTATTGCTACAGCCTGTCTTTTATTAAACCCGGACCGGTCCAGCTATTGGATCCCGAGTCGACTCGCCAGGCCACGTTTAATAACACTGCTTATTTACTCTTCCGTAATGAATTATGATTTTAATATATTCATGGGCGTTATGTGAGCTGGACTTTCCCTATCCAAGTTGATCCAAATATCATGATGAAGTCTACGCTCTTACACACGCATCAAATTAATTAGTCCAAATGCTCTATCACAAGATTAATTACAAAGCTAAACCAGGAACCCTTATTCCGAGGAAGACGAGGATAATTTTTTTAATTTTTAAATTAATTTTAATATTAACAAATCAAAACAATATAAAAATATCAAAAAATAAAAAAAATAAAAAAACTCAATTTTTTTAAAAAATATTTTTAAAATACAAAAATAAATAGGCTTAAATTAGAGAGCTTATTGCTTTAATTCCTTGATATTTTTTATTTTTTAAAAATTATTTTTGATATTATCACATTAAAATAATTTAAAAATACAAAATAATAATTTAAAATAAAAAAAAATTAAATTTTTTCAAAAATATTTAGGTACTGGTCGACATTTACATCATTCTCCTGCTTTTATTTTAAAAATGCATAAATACATGAACTTGGATGCTTAACCTTTTGCGATAATTGTAAAAAAGCACACATGGATATTCTTTCAATTTCAAAATTCTAATAAGATTTGTGATTTTTTTTGTAACTACAGATTTGAGAACATAACAGAGAGAAAAAAATCACGACATGTATAGGAATAACAAAACCATTATTATTTGCGCTTGTTATTCTGGATCTGTGTTGTTAAACGGGACAAGTTAAACGAGTCATGATGAAAGTTGCGTGTTTATACTGTAAACAACTAGTTAGTTGATGGCTTTCAAATGGTTAATTAAGAGTTTTTTCATGAAGAAAAAGAAAGGGGAAACAAAAAGGAAGGCAATAGAGATGGTGGCTGCATCCCTCGTCCGAGGAAATCACAGATACTAAATTCTCTGATGCTAGCTTGGATGTCACTGTGGGCCTAAATTCCCTGTGCATGCGAGAGATAAAGAGAGATTGGAAATGGTCAGCGATTGGAAACGGTCCTGGTTTCTTGGTAAGACTTGTGACTTGAGACCAGACCTGCTTGCATAACCGGGCCTAATCCTCGAAGAAGTCACCACATCCATTTCGCACACCCATGATTAACCTTGGTTTGGCTGTTTTTAGGCGGCAATTTTTTATGCGTGCATTCTGTTTCAGGAAGGAAGAGTGCGCATCTCTAGCAAAGAGTTATGGAGCAGATAGGTCGGACCAAAAATGGAAAAATGAAATACTGAAACGAATTCTTCTTTTGAAAAGTCCATTTAAAATATGGCTAGCTTCCATTGGCGTTGGGCTTTTCCAACTAGGTAGGGCTATAATGGGCCCTCGGCCCAAACTTCTGTAACATTGCTCTTGATTGCGAGGCCCATGGATTGTCCTCTCCTGTCTCCTCTCATAATCCCATCTGTTTTTAGCAGAATTTGGTCCTAAATTCTATTCACCATACCAAAAAAATATGTGTAAAGCTGTTTTTTTTTTAATTATTATTATTATTATTATCGTTATCATTGATTGTTATGTTACAAGGACATGTGTTAGTTTTTCTTGTACGGGACTACTAGATTTCTTTCAAGTCGAATCTTAGCCAAAGCCACACACTGACATTATATGGCGATGCCCTCAAAAATACTAATGTTAAGCAATAAAAGAGTAGTTAAAAAAGAAAAACTATAACGACGTTCCTGTATAGCTTTGGATCTCCAAGTATTTTGGAGAGCACAATTGACGTTCGAGGCCAGGTGTGCTAGAGCTGGATAACATTTGCGGGAATGAGCAATATCCTACTACTATGACAGCTAGATTTTCATTTTCGAACTCTGGAAACGATAATGGAAGCCGAGTCCATGGGTGGAAGGACCAAAAGCTTGCAGAATTTCTGTATTAAAAGCGGAGAAAGTACACAAGTATAAGAGGAGAATGATTTAAAAACGAAAGCTGAAATGTTCACTAATGAAATATCATTTGTGTGGAAATACTCAGCAAATTAGGCGATTAGCATAGAAAATAAAAATAATAGGCGAAACAATACAACAATTTTTTTTTTAATCTAAATAGCACATTCTTAAAACGTTCAGAAAAATAATATTTTTAAACCGCAATAATTAATTGGTTTCGCGGTTTATAAAGTTTTGTTGTTGAGAAAAATGACCAATAATCTGCGATGGAAGCGCACTTGTTGAGGAAAATGATCAATAATCATCCTTTTCTTAGTCTCCTTTTACCTTTCCCATCCTCCCTTCTCTGGACTAGGGTACAATGATTGCAATTAATGGGATGATAATTTCAAAGGAGAGCTAGCTAACTAGCATCTACTAAGGACTTGTAGCAAATGAAACCAAAAATGGATAAAGAATCGTGAAGACAGGCCATGGCCAGCCTCGGCCAACTTAACCTTGTCAAATGTATCAGGATCACAACTGTAAACACCCACGGCGCCATCATTTTCACGTCCACCACGATGGTTTGATATATGCAGCTGGAAACTTGAACGAATCAATACTAAAAGTGCAGCGAGGTTGTTGGGTAACCAATCATATCATACAACTCTGAGGCTCTCCCTTCAACTCACAAATCAACGAGGTTAATTAGGCGTGTCTTCATTCATAGAGATGGGAAAATTTAGATAAGAAAAAGACGTTTAATTTTGGGAATTTCCCTGTGCGAGAAACCAACAATAGAGGTTGAAAAATATGTGCAAAGATGCTGTGCTAGGCCACTAGCTTGCTTTAATCTATCTATCTATGTAATATTATTGTTGTTTTTGTTGAAAAAAACCCCACCTTCTGCTTAACAATAACCCAGATATGAACCAGGGTTTCTTGCAATTCACAGAGCTTGAATCTTCAAGTTCGCATTGAAAATAGAAGTAATGAGTGAAACGGGGAAGAATGTGCTGGTGTTGTGTCACTTCAGTTCCCACAATTACTTCACCAGCGAGTGAGCTTCTTTTGTTTCATCTGTTTTTTGCTTGTTGTCTTGAAAATTTTAGCTAAATTTCTTTGTTTTCGCAGAGATTGTTGGTGGGTTTTTCTCAAATGTCGTGTCTGCTCTCATGAAGTGGCTGTGGTCTCTGAAAGCCACTACCAAAACAGGTTTGAATCTCTGAATCTACTACCACATTTGCTCCTTTTGTTCTGTTCTGTTCTGTTTGTTTGCTGGTTTTGGGCTTATGAAATTTTCGAAGGTAGTGATCTCTGGTCGTCCAATGAAGAAGTTTGAGAGTGGGTCTACTGTGGAGACGGTGTTTGATGGAAGCAAGCTTGGGATTGAGCCCTTATACTCTGTGCAGGTGTTGCCCAGCGGAGAGCTTTCTAATTTTAAAACGTTTAATTGTTGCTTTTATTATCCTTTCCTGCTTAGAAATAGAAACGTTTATTTAATCGCGCTTTAAAAGCTTGGTATCTTTTCAAAACTTTTGAGAATTGAGTTATTTTTGTCAAAACTTTTAGATTATTGTACTAATGTTTTCTTAAAAAATCAGAAATACTAACCAAATCCTTGGACATATCTAGATAATGGTACTTCTAAGTGGCTTTGAATAACGTTCCAGGGTGGTTGACAGAAAGGTATTATAAAAAAAATAAAAATATAAGATGCCCCATACTGATGAGGTAATGCAGATCGGACAATGTTAAAGGTGGTTAAGAAAGCTAAGGCAGAACCAACAGGAGAAACTATTAGTATTATTTGGGTCAGAAAAGCTCAAGGGGGCCCCTCTTAATCATTCATTTTTGATTCCTGAATGGAACCACTTCATACTGTTTTGTCTTGAATCAGCAAACACAGAACAAAAGGACCAGAAGAACTCATGGACCCTGTAATAGTATGGTCAAATTGAACCATCTTCTTTATTAAATTATGTACGAAAGAAAAGGACAAACGAGGCCTCAAATCAAGTTCAAAAGAACAAAAGAGAGCCACAATTAATCGATTAAGCTACTAAAAACCAGAAAAAGAAAAGAAATCAAAAGATAAAAAGAAAGAAAAGCATGGATAGGGATAGCAATGAAAGAGAGGAATACCTTGTTCATCTGTCTCCCAAAGCGATTGCCATGTTGATAGGTAGGCATCGACAACAGTCACCATCATCCAAAAAATCACGACCCCTCCTCCCTGGTACTGTAGTTTTCACTTCCCAGAAGTGATCAACACTTGTAGTGGTCGAGTTTCTTCTTTGAGTTCTAATCATTTCTTCGCTAGAATTTTCTTTCAATTTACAGACTATAATTAATCACATGCTCATCCACGAACCAAAATGATAGCAGCTGAATACACCTGTACTTGAGCCACCAACTACTAAAAATAACAAATAGTCATCTCTTCTTCTTTTTTACCTTACCGTTACAAAACAGCGAACCTAAACCAAAAAGATTGACTGTTCCTCTGGAAATGTAGGGTGGTGGTATATTCAAGACAGGACTAATTCTGACCCCGTTTCCATAAGAACCACATTTCCTTAACAGAGGGGGCTTCTGCTGTGAATTGTAAGAATAAAATGCAGCAGAACTGGGTACCGATGATTTTCTACTTGGAACAGAAGCTTGTTTCTGCAATTGAGGCTTTTGAGTCTCCTTGGATAACATTGCTTGTTTTGGAGGATTTGGAGCTGACCCAGTAGAGTTGCTTCTTGAAAGAAAGTGTAGCGATCGAATGAGGCCTTTGCTTCTAGTGCTATCACAATTCAGACTATTGCTTCTCTTGAACTGCCAAAAAGATTTCGATGCGGGCTTTTCATCTGCATCAAGACTCATTGACAAGAATTCTTTCAGTTGCTTCTTCTCTGTGGTCTCGGAGCTGTTTCGCTGAGGCTGAGAGATCAAAGACTTCAGCTGATCAGTATCTTTAGAGGAAATGATATGTTTCTTGATTTCGACAGGCAGGATCTTGCCATTAGAGAAGAGCTCATCAGCAGAAGACAATTCTTGAACAAAGCTGTTGCCAAAGCAGAAATCGAAATCAGAATCCAACAGAGATGAATCTAATCTACGATGGTAATGATCTTCAATGGAAACAGCATCTGTTGTTTGGTTGAGATCATGCGAAAAGGAGATTCTTGGACTGATTCCCGCGCTTGAAATCTCCGAGCAGACATCTATAGCCATATTAGGGATAATTCACCTCTTCTGAGGTAGAGCAAGAGCTTTTGTGAGTCTAGTTTCCCATTTCTTGAAAGCGGGCAAAAATTTCAAAAAAAAAAAAAGAGAGCAATAAATGCGATAGATTTGGAGTCAAGAAAGAGCAAAAGAGAGGAAGAGAGAGAAGAAATTAAGGGAATTAAAAGTCAGAAATAGCAGCTTTAGCTCTTGCTTTTTGTCTAGACTAAGAGCATCTTGTTCCAACAGCGGAGGATCGATCGATTATATATATAGTGGAGCAATCTTGAAGCAGTGTAAAACAATTGATGCCGAGGAAGAATAATGAGGACGAAAGTAGAATTTAAGCACCGAAAGGCTACAAAAGAACACCTCTCTAGGATGGTTTCCAAAGAGGCAACGACACTTTCACTTTTAAGAATTGCCTATAGCCCAAATGAGATTGAGTGAGACCTTCTCACTTTCATCTTCTATACAGTAGAAGCTTCTCTATGGGGTACAATACATGTATAAAAGCACGCTCACATGAACTTTTAGGCTACACCAAATCATGATCAAGGAAAAAAACAAAAAAACTTAGTGGCAGCCATTTCACTACCATAGATTTTTCGTTATTGTTTATTGGGAAACGGGATTGATCTACTTATTGCTGGATTGGTTAACAGTGAAACTGAAGTAGTTTAAGTAAAATAAACGTGTAATAGCATTGAACCTTGTAATCTATTAGTATCAGCTTTTCTTCTTTTAAGAAGAGTTTACCACCTTTTTCCTACAATGAAAATGCCTCATCATATATATTTATTTCCTAATTATATCATTTCAATTTCCTTTTCTAAGCAAATAGTAAAATGCTGTTGTGAAGTAACTGTCTAATTGTCGGAGACATGAGGAGATGATAATTGAGAGGCTAACCAATTATGTGGCTATCGAGGTAGGGTTCGTCGGCAAATAATTGACTTAGGCAAGCATTATATCCTCCAATTTTTGGAATTGCTTCGTGTGATAGCAACCCAAGCTTCATTCTTGAAGGCACTGTCATGTTTTGCATTATATGTATGCTGGGCTTTGGCTCAACAACGTAATGACACGGATATGACTGCCTAATCTAATGCCAATAGATCCAAAGTAAGGTTCTTTTTTATTTTTTCGCAAAGGCAAAAACGTGACGTGTCACTAAAAACACCAAAAACCCACCCAGTCCTTCCAGGAAAACAGTGTGCAACACCGACAAGTTATTTCCCTTTGAAACTCATCCTCAGCAAAATAGCATGAGGTTAGCCATACATTGAGAGGAGGGGAAAACTGAGGACTGAATTATTCTTTGGTTACTGGGCTTCGAATGTAGCTATAACTTGGCTGTTCATGTTTGAAAACCTATGATATAGTTCTTGTTGACTGCTAACTTATTGAAACAACTTGTTTTTTCTCTATCATGTTTGGTTTTTCTTTGAGAATTTAAGTTTTCAAAGGAAACGTTTGAAATTTAGAGGGGAAAAAGAAAAGATCAACAAGAGAGAAGGGAATGAACTATAAGTTTTTGACATTTAAGGGGACTAATCTATAAGTTATAAATACATTCAAAACCTAGGGACTGAAGGTTAATTACTCAAAGTTAAGAGCTCAATTCTTGTCCTTGTATATAGGCATATAAGCCATTTGTTGAGTGGTATAAGATTTGGTTCGATGATTGATACTTTGATAGTGGAGAAAGTTGGAGTGTTTGGGTTTGAATCCCACCTTGCACTGTCAAAATGTTAATATTATTGGTTAGATGCATTTGCCAGGTGGCAATCTGGGTATACCAGAAACTAAGATCTAGAGGCAATGGACTGCCCTTGTCAGCTTTCTGAGTAATATTCATTCCTCTGCCACATGTTGCATGTCCGATCAGATCACGTTTTGTTTCTTGCACCCATTTTGGCATCTCCTAGGAAGTTTTGCACACTGCATGTGCAATTATGAGAGCTAGAACTGTCTGTCCATTACACGTATACATAGCATGAGCAACATGTACACCATCTGACTTCCACCACCAAGGCTACAAGCTAGTGAGTGCCCTTCTGCTCAGCAGAAATTAAGGCACGAGTCATTATCCAGAGAAACCTGGGAAATTTTATGCATTTCCCAGTTGTGAGAAGAAGGGAGTACAGGATAAATTGAGAATTAAAGTCCAAGATACATTGGCACGAATTTGAATGATGTGCAAGAAATTGGGACTAGAGCTATCATCTGAGTTGGTGAAAATGAATCTATAACTTAACTACGCATTCATTAAAGCCGCTCGCTTAGGTATCTCGCGCTCGAATAGTTTCGACTGTCTATAATAGCCGGAGATAGTATGAAATTATTGGCTTGCTGGTTTGGATTCGTTCCACTTTGATTTGCATGTCTATTAATTAAAGAGATATCGTCCATAAAGTAAGAGAGGAAAGAAATGACAACAATATAAATCTAGTCACATCCTTGCATAAACTCTTGTAGAAGGGAAAATTGCCTGGATTAAAAACCCTTCTAAAGATGTCAAGTGAGGAATCTTGGGCTGGATTTCCCTCCTCGACAATAATGGAGCAAAGGCTCACAAAAGAGAAGCGCCCTCGTAGGATACAACCCAACACAAAATGCTATTCATTGTCCCGTCTTCTGAACTTCATTCCAAGCCAATTCAATTAATTATCAGGCTTCAACTAGACTTTACAGGATTATGTCTTGGATGCCCCGCCCCATTTGTGGGCCCTAATGCTTCAGTCTCTATCTACACCCTCGTTTTCTTTCCAAAAAAAAATCTCAATCAAAATGAAGAAAGGTACCCTTTTCAAACAAGTATATAATTTTACTTTCGTGTATAGTTTTGAAAGGTCGATTTATACTCGAAGTTTGTTTTTAGAGTGCAGTTACCGTAAATGGGTCTTTGTCACTGTGATTCTATGTTGAATCGATCAACTCTGACTTAAAATCTTAAGCATTTGACAGTCACACTAGTCATGCACTATGAAAGATTTTGAAAGAATAATAAAAAAAACAAAAAAAAAAACTTCATCACCACAAAGATGTACTGAAAATGTTCTATTCATATGCTTGAAGTCGTTAACAGGCATTTTAGCTAGCACCCAAGTAGTGTATATACCTCCCTTTCTTCTTACTTTAAAAGATTTACAGTTAGAATCTGTCCTTTACAGCACATAAATAAATAAAGAGTAAATTCCAATAAAATGAAAACGTATCTCTTTATTTTCTACCGGATTCGAAATAAAACATTAGGTTCTTGCCAGCAGTTTGCTTCCAGTACTATTTGAGATATACTTGTTGTCTGTTCGATCTCTAATGCCATTTTTGTTTCTTCATCATTTAAGGTGTTGTATCCTGTGGCCATATCAATCTCTATGACTGGATTTTTACTCGTATTTTCATGGATTTCATTGAAGTTTGCTTGATCACAGTCAGAGTTATTCAAGCAGTAACCAGCAAAAACGGTTCTCTAGTTTACTCAAGTGTGCTGATATATTCGAAACTCTTTTGAATGTATACAGGTAGTTTAGGCTAAATATAATTTAAATTCATATACAATACTGGATAGGCAATGCGCATGCTATCCATATAGAAGCGTACTATAAAATTCTACTCAAGATATACAGAAATTATCTCCTGCAGTTATCTTTTCTCTCATAGTTCTTGGATAATTGTAGCATGGTATCAGAGCTGTTTCTTCGATTATACTTGTTCCATCGATTTCACAACCTCAACTTTCTTCTCGGCCAAGCTTCTCTATCACTATCAAATTAAACCCAAAAACTTATGTTGACTGCAAGACTCAATTTGAGCCACTGCTCTGTCATAAATTATAAGAATTCATTAATGGAACCATCCCTTGCCCCCCTCCTCTTATTCCAAACTTCAGGATCTCAACACCCGAGTCCAATCCTGCTTATGACTACTGGTTCAGGAAGGATCTAACTCTGCTCTCTTGGATTCGTTCTTCTATTTCTGAGGAAGTATTTACTTATGTGGTTGGATTAAAGACTTCCTCTGAAGTATTTACTACCCCTGATGATCCTTCACGGTCTCATCCTGTTTCCTCTAGTGCACAAGATACATAAACAAAGTTGTCCTCCTCTTCGCATGCAATATCAGCTTCTAATCCTGAAGGTTTATAGTTGTGTGCTGATCTTCATCCAACTAGTACTGCTACTAGCCGAACCAGTATTGAGTCTTCACCATCTCAGGTTGTGAAATGGACCCACCCAACGATTCTAAGGCCTTCAACCCTCTAAAAGCATTCTTATGCTGTGGTGTCCAAGAAAGACCACTACTGTTTCAGAACCTCAGTCCTTCAATCAAGCTAACAAAAGTGTAGAATGGCGTGCTGCCATACAGGATGAATTCGACGCTCTTATCTCCAACCGCACCTTGTCTCTCGTTTCAAAACCACCAGAAGCAAATGTGGTGGGAAATAAATGGTCATACAGAATAAAGAGGTCAGCAGATGGCAGAGTTAAACGATTCAAAGGCTCGATTGGTTGCAAGGGGTTTCACACAACATTATTGTATATATTTCACTGGAAATTTTAGTCCAATCGAGAAATCTACCACAATTCGAATTGTACTAGCATTAGCAGTATCCAAATGGATTGATTTTAAGGCGTTGGACGTGTCCAATGCTTTTCTACATGGCACCATTACTGAGGAGGTCTGTATGACTTGACCCAAGGGTTTTTGAAGATTCTACAAACCTAAATTCTTCTGCAAATCTCAAGTTGCTATCATATTAGCAATCACAGAACTCGAACTTAAAATCACAGGAGGAGTAAACCTCTTGATCCTAAACTCTTACCACTGAACTACCTACTAGATAGTTAATAATATTGATATTATCGAGTTTATTTTGGTGATTGAAGATTATCAGAGTTTATTGAGTGTTGTTGAAAATTATCACGTATTAAAAGAATTGCAAATGTTATTGTTAGTTGCTTAGCTATAAATTTTAATTTTTTTTATAAATTTAAAAAGTTATAATTGTGATATGAGTTGGAGTTTTGTTCCGAATTTCTTTTCAAGGAAATGTTGATTAATAGTTAATGTATCTTACTTTTCCTTAAAAAAAAAAATAGCGCCTCACATTTTTTACACACACTTTATTTGATGACTAACGAGAGCAAGTATTGTATGGGTTAATAAATAGTTTAATTCTACATATACACACGCTAGTTTATTCAGGATAAAAAAAAGGAAAGATAGAAATTTAATGTAGAAGAGAGAGAGAGAGAGAGACAAAAGCACTACTACTCCAATAAATAAATAATGTATAAAAAATATAAATGAAGTCGTTAATTCAGTTTCTACGGAAAAACACATTGAATCCGCCACTAGTAACGTAATGACCCCATAGAAAACTGTTCGTTGAAGCGCGAACCTCCACACGAAATCAGTCGAGAGCTGACCCGTCCACTCCTTGTAGCCTACGGTTTTTGCTTACTGCCCAGAAATAAATAAATAATAAAAACTTCCCTTGGTTTACAAGTCAAAATAGGAACAGAAAAGGGACATAACAGTAGATCCAGTAACTATACTTTTATCATTTTTCTATTTCAGTGAACGATACTGGAAAAATCTGCCTATTGAATCTTCCATGTTTTCGAAAATCACTCAATTTATTACTTCTAATGAGGCGTGTCAATCAAGTTTATCTTGAAAAAGGGATCGTGTTTATCTTGAAAAAGAGTGTTTGAGAGTGTGGTAATAATTATTTTTCATACAAAAACATATTAAAATAATATATATTTTTTAAAATTATTTTTGATATCAACTCATCAAAATTATAAAAACAATAAAAATATATTAATTTTAAAAAAAAAATTCAAATTTTTTCATAAATACTTTCCAACCGTAACCAAACACTACTGAAATCTTGACCCAAGGGTTGAAATACTCATTGTAATATTTTCTTTCAAGCCATTTAATTGTGTTGAAATACTCACACGCACCTGTGAATATTGGAAACCTGAATTAAAAGGAAGCTTTCTGAATCATTGTGATAGCTTGGGAAACAATCAAGGACCGATAAAGAAAATGCAGCCGGTTCAAATTCCGCGGCTGGACGACGACAAGCAACGGATTTCCTTCCTTTTTTATTTTAGACGGTGAAGATGAGAGTTGTGAAAACTAACGGCTACTATTGGTGCACATGGATAACGGCATTTAAAAGAGAAGCGGTCGTAACCAGCGTGTCCAAACCTAAAGAATCTAAAAAAAAAATCTCCAAAAAGAATAACGCACACGACAGGTTCTTCTTCACTTCTCGACTCGATTCCAACCCCTTAAATTAGGGTTTTATCATTTTCTCTCTAGCTTAAACCACCCAGCCACTACCTCGCAAGGTTAATCCAAATCGTTCTCTCCTTCTCGCTCTATCTAAGAAACCAAGAATGGAGGTGAAAGAAGAAGAGAGCTCAGGGACTCCATTGGAGCTGTTTTTGAAGATCGGTCTCGATGAGAGAACTGCTCGTAATACCATTGCTAACAACAAGGTTACCAACAATCTAACTGCTGTTATCCATGAGGTATTCAATTTCTTCTCCTTCTTTTCTATTTTTAGGAAAGAAGAATTTCTATTATTGATTGCGAACTCTGCATGTACTGGATTTATGTTTGCTTGCATAGAAATTGAGTGATGCCATGGTGTGCGAGAGTGTGAATATTGTTTCTGAAATGACCGAGAGCTTTATTGAAAGAGAAGCAATGGCAAATCTCTGTTTAGTGTGTTTTTCTTTTTTGTTTTTTCAAGGTTCTAAATCGTGGAAAGGTTGAATTTCTTTCTGGTAAAATTGGTTATCGTTTCCTTTTTCTACAATCTCTGTTTTATAACATTCTTTCCTGTGCGTTTTTTCTTTGGTTTTTTCAGGCTGGTGTCACCGAGGGATGTAACCGAACGATCGGAAATCTCCTTTACATGGTAAGATTAGATAATTTGACGCATGCTAGTTGCACAGTGTAGTAAAAGTAGAAACTGCTGTACTCATTACAACTCGGTGAAATTTTTAGTTTCCTCGTGGTTGGTTAATGGTTATGCCTTCATTCATTCTTGTTTTCTCCTTTCCAAAATAAAATTTGGTTGTCTGAGCGCCATGGATTTGATTTCAATAAAAAATCCAAAACCACAAGGGTTTTATATTCTCTATATTGTACTAATGTGAAATACGGTTGCTTCCCATTTGCTTAATAGGTTGCTACAAAGTACCCAGCGAATGCCCTCATTCATCGCCCTCCTTTGCTGGGATACATCGTCTCCACGAAGGTTTGGACTGCAATATCCTTGATCCTTGATTTTGTATGCTGTCACTTTGGGTTATGCTGTTTCACCTTTTATGGAGACAATAGTTTTCCTTGGCATAACTAGTTAATTTCTGCTACGTTTTTCTTTTCTTTAGTGCCTGCAAATCTTGTTTCAAGGAATTGGGTCGATTCTTATTGCTTAGCTAAGCGTTTTTTTTTTGCAGATTAAAACCCCAGCCCAGCTAGAAGCTGCATTTTCATTTTTATCCAGTACTGCTTCAGAGAGTTTTGAGTTGAAGGAGTTTGAAGAAGCTTGTGGTGTTGGTAAGTTATCCTTGTCATCATATGCACTAGGATCATGCTATGTTGTTATCATTGCATTTCTATTTCTTGGCGTGTCTGTTTGTTTTACTTATATTTCATCCTTATTTCTTCGTCTTTTAAAATGGTTGACTCACTCGGAGTGGTTTTGCACTATTAGTTGATTAATTTCCTCTTTGCAGTAGTGAACATTGATAGCTTTATTACTTGCAAGCAGGGGTTGAAGTCTCTGAAGAAGATATTGAACAAACAGTTAATGAAGTATTTAAACAGAACAAGGGATCAATATTGGAGCTCCGCTATCGAATAAATGGTCAGTGTTTATAATTTAAGTTACTTCTCTATGTTGTGTTTACTTAGTTATCTACTTTTCTTTGGGTTGGGATGCTGTTGGCATTTCCTTGGTTCTTGCTTCTCGTTCAATTTAGGGTTTTACCACAACCTTTCTTTACCTTTTCTGCTTTCTAGTTGGTGCACTCTCTTGATGGAGAATTATGTTTTCAGAGTTAAAGATTATATTTCGTTGTATATGATTTGTCAACGATGTTCATTGGATTTCATTTTTTGTAAGACTCCTTTGACATTTCATTGTCACTTGCTGATTTTATTATTTTAATCTGACTTGTATACTTCTGTTTATAGTAGGAGATCTATTTGGGCATGTCCGCAAGAGGCTTCCATGGGCTGATCCAAAGATTGTCAAAGTAAGTGCTTATTTGTTTTCAAATGAATTTATTGTGATGTCAGTTTCTCTGGTAGAGGTTTTGCTAATTTATAAAAAAGAGTTAATCACAGTTGTTGAAAGCTCGCTGTAGGCTGCCAGGAACAGGCACATGCATAGGTACAAGTCACTAGACCCCAGAACTAATGTACTTTTGAGTCCATAGGTTTTGGTGCTAATAGAGGTACTTAGGTTTTGGATGTGCCTCAAGAGCTGCCGGGATGTATCATATTTGTTCAATTCTTATAGGTTAATGGTACAGCAGACAACACCAGGGTTTTAGATTGTAATTGCGATCATGGTCATGGCATCGCAACAAGCAGGCTATTGTAGGCTTTGGTCATAGTATTCTGACATGTCATCTCTAATATGTGAACATCTTTAATATTTTTACTGGAAAAGTACTGCAAGAATACTCTCAATTGAGCAAATAACTTGTCATGAAAAATATGATGCTCCTCATAACAATTTAGCTTCAAATTTATGTGACCCACATCTTCTGCTTGCTCTTCTTTCAAGGATTAAGTCAAACTAAAACCCAAGCGAAAAAAAAAAAACTTTGAAACTAAGAAAACCAATTTGTTTCTTTTAATATCTACATAATGACAATTATGGCTGTGGTGTGAAATGAGGCACCATATTGCAAAATGGGATGGAATGTAATGGGTCCATGAAACATTTGAAACCATGAAGTGAACCTAATTATTTTCTTGTACTAAAAAATTATTACCGTATCATGCCTTTTGTTCCCTATTATGTGTTATAGCAACTCATATGAAATATGATGCTTTTAATTTCGGAGATTTTCCTTTGCTCAGGCACTTGGCTGCACTTTTCACCTTGAGCCAAGGGTCCAATATTTCTGGAACCTGGTGCCTAGAATTTTAACAACACTGATTTATCAATTGCTGGAGTGTGTTATGCCATATTGACACGTTTTTCTTTTCCTTGTCTGGGTTGTCAGAAACTCATAGATGCAAAATTATATGAATTGCTTGGAGAAAGGACTGCAGCAGATAATGAGAAGCCTTCGAAACAGAAAAAGGAAAAGCCTGCAAAAGTTGAGGTGAGTGAATTTCATGCATGTTATATTTACCCATGCATCTGCCTCATCAAAGAGTTCTGATTGCTTTCCATTTTTGGTCCTGTGTATACTGTAATTGTGCAGGATAAAAAAGTTGCTGATGAAAATCCAGTACAACCATCAGAAGATCTTAATCCATTCTTGATATTTCCCAATCCTGAGGAAAATTTCAAGGTATTTGATTATTGGAATTCATGATTATCTGATTTTGATGTTAAACACTACCGTGTTTCATTTTTTAACCTTTCACATTGTGCCTTTTATACCCTTTCTGGAGTTATCGACAGCATTCTACTTTTTTTTGTCAATGAAGTTTAAACTTTCTTATGTTTCATCAATTTCCAAAAGAAACAATGTTGTTTAGGAAATTTATATATATATCATCCCCACTCATAGTTTGCTTCCATGATGGTGACATGATGATTATATGTTAGATAGTGAAAAGAAAAGGATGAGGATACCATGATGATTATATGGTGTGTGAAAATGGGTTGCAGCAAATTCTATTAACCATCATGTATTTGGGAAGGAAGTGGTAAATAAGACCAAGATTATGATAGTAGCTTTTTTATAAATTGTTTGATTCATGCATCCTTCTGGGTTGAGTCAATAACTGCCACCATTACTTTGTATTTATCCATGCCGTACTTTAAAAGGAAGATGAAAACTCATATTCTTGTTCAGGATCACACTTTTTAAATCAAACATGTAGTGTGCATCATCTTTGCTGCAAATCTTCATCTCCCTATTTGACTTTATGCCATATGCAGCTATTTAGAAGGTTTTAAATTACACGACAACACCTGATGAATTGGTCTAATTTACCAGGTGCATACTGAAGTATTCTTCAGCGATCGACCGGTTCTGCGATGCTGCAACACAAAGGAAGTGCTTGATAAGCACCTCAAAAGAACCAGTGGCAAAGTTTACACTCGCTTCCCCCCTGAGCCAAATGGATATCTACACATTGGTCATGCCAAGGTATTCCATTTGTTATGCATGTTATCTTAGGGTTATTGATTAAGAAGAAACTATTACTAGGTTCGAGATTTATAATTTGTCTTGCCTTTGGAGCTACTCATTTTATAAACTTCTCTCAGGCAATGTTTGTTAGCTTTGGCCTGGCAAAGGAACGAGGGGGATGCTGCTACCTTAGGTGAGGAGCTCTGTCATTTCTTTCTTGATACATGGTTGCTATTGGCACATCTATATCCAATGTTTATTTTCTAATCTTTCTAGAAATTCTAAGTACAGCTTTATCATGTTACCTGCTCTGTCAAACATGATGGTCTTAACAAAATAGTCTCCATCCTTTTAAGCTGAACATTTATGATGCAGTATCAATTGTTTCCATAAACTTCCCAATTCATTTAATCAAGGATTTCATGTCATTTAAATCTCAATAATACATGTTCTCTAAAACCTTCATTCATCAAGAGCACACCTTCCTTTTCCTTTCAAATTACTACGTGCACATGCACACATATGTTTGCCTGCTTGCCAGATCCCTGATGGCTCACGTGTTTGCAGTCATGCATGCATGTGCATGTGGTAAAAGATGGGAACAAAGGAGCACTTGGTTTTAACCTCTGTCAGAAAGCAGCCATACTTGATTGACCTTCACTTGTAGTCATGATAAATAAATGGCTGGTTTTCTTTATCATCTGCCATTGCTTCTAACTCTAATTTATCATCTTTATACTTTTAGGTATGATGATACAAACCCTGAAGCTGAAAAGAAAGAATACATCGATCATATTGAAGAGATTGTAGAATGGATGGGTTGGAAACCATTCAAGGTTATATCGTTAATTTGTTTCTCTTTTTACTGTCTTTCTATATCTGGTTGATGTACCTCTTTGACATCTGATATCTGTTGGAGTTTTACAGATCACTTACACTAGTGATTATTTCCAAGAGCTTTATGAATTAGCAGTTGAGCTGATACGGAGGGGCCATGCCTACGTTGATCACCAGGTTGCTCCATTTTTTTTTAACTTTTGAATCAATGTGAGATAGAGGAAGAGAGGGACCCACTAATGCTTTAATAGTACCAGAGTTATGCTATTTGCAAGTTTTTATAGTATGAGTGATTTACATGAAATGGCTACTTTCTCGAGCTCAGTAGTTTCACCTTTCGTTCATGGAATTTATATTTTTGAATTGATTGAATTCATATTAAACGAGGTAATTTGTGTAAATGCTGTTCCTAGACACCAGAAGAGATTAAAGAGTATAGAGAAAAGAAGATGGACAGTCCTTGGAGGGATAGACCTATAGCAGAATCTTTGAAACTTTTTGAAGAAATGAGACTGGGTATGATTGAAGAAGGCAAAGCGACACTCAGAATGAAACAAGACATGCAGAGTGATAATGGGAATATGTATGACCTCATTGCCTATCGAATCAAGGCAAGTATAATTGGATGAACATTATCAATTTCCAACTTGTTTGTTATCACATGTACTGGTCTGATTTTTCTATTGTTCAGTTTACTCCACATCCACATTCAGGAGACAAGTGGTGTATCTATCCTAGTTATGACTATGCTCACTGCATTGTGGATTCTCTCGAGGACATCACACATTCGGTATGTTATTGTTTGTTTTATAGGCACCTGTTTTCTTTTGTTTCACTTTGCTAGGTAAATTTGAAGATTTTGATAGCTTCATTTTTTAATCTGCTAGCTATCTGTCATGTTTTTGAATTCTTTATCTGAAACGTTAGAAAGGTTATGGTTTCACTAATTTCTATATTGATGTGTGGAAAAAGTATTTTTTGTTTGTTTCCAATTTGTTTGAGATAATTTTGAAGTTGAATTTCCAAGGCATGCCAAGATTGCAGTGCCTTCGAATTGGATGCCAATGGCTGGTGCATTACAAATGTTACTTTTACTTTTCTTTCTGGAAGTCTGTTTGTAACCATCAGATGTATCTTGGTAATGGCTTTTTAAAAATCTTGGCGAGATTTTAATGCATTTGAAATAACTTGATAGTTTTGATATGTGAGCAATTGTTGGCAAGGAATTTCATGACTAACAGTAATCTGAACTTTCTATTCTCACGCCAAGGCTTTCAATTTCATATCAGGATAAGGGATTTCCTGACTGACTAAAAATAATCCAAAGTTGTCATTCTCACACTAAGGCCTTCAATTTCACATTTTAATTAGCTTGAATCTTTTCTATTCAAGCAATCTCTTTAAGTTTGAGTCCTGATAACCAGTCAACTTCTGTATACTTGTTTATGATTTTAGCAAGTTAGAGTGCTGTTTGGATCTTTTGTCGTTCATCTTCATTTAATATCTTGGGCAGCTCTGCACTCTGGAATTTGAGACACGGCGTGCTTCATATTACTGGTTGTTACATGTATTGGATCTTTATCAGCCTTATGTATGGGAATACTCACGACTGAATGTTACCAACACCGTGATGTCGAAGCGTAAGGTGAGCAAACATATCGTTCAATTTTGTGGAATTCTTGTAATTTTATAATATGGTCTGTTTTATGATAAAACTAATCACCTTCAAGTTTTGCTGTTGTAGTTAAATTTCTTGGTTACAAACAAGCATGTTGATGGTTGGGATGACCCTCGACTGATGACACTAGCTGGTTTAAAACGGAGAGGTGTAACTTCAACTGCAATCAATGCTTTTGTCCGGGGAATTGGAATCACTAGAAGGTTGCAATCATTTATATTTAGACTAGTAGTCAGAGATACCCAAGCTATTATATTTGTTTTGCTAAAAAATTGCCATACATCTGCAGTGATTGTAGTACAATACGCTTGGAGCGGCTTGAGTATCACATAAGGGAAGAACTAAACAGAACAGCACCTCGTACATTGGTTGTGCTGCAGCCTCTGAAGGTGTGTATTTTGTATTTGCTCTTTCCTTGTGAACAATTTTCTACCAGCATCCACCTCAGCATTTTTATCTTTCCAGGTAGTCGTTACCAACCTGGAGTCTGGGTTGGTTATGGATCTTGATGCAAAAAAATGGCCCGATGCCTCAACAGAAGATTCTTCTGCTTTCTACAAGGTAGATATCTTTCTGGCTGAAACCTTTTATGTATTTGGTTAAGATGTAAGTAGGCCTCTTGGTTGGTGGGGTTGAGTTTAAGCTCGGCCTTTGTTTTGAAACTGTCATCCCCAAGCTATATGAGTTCAAGTTTCACCTGGTGCAACTTTTACCAAGTTTAATCTGCATGCACTGACAAGGACTAGCTTGCGAAGGATGAGCTGGATCGGTTCAGGTGGCTGCCAAGAAATTTGTAATCTAATCTTAAACAGTTCCTTAAGATTGCAATTCACCTTGAAATAAAATAGGCCACACCAATGCTTTTATAAGTGCAATGACATATATAACACATTCCAATTACGTAAACAAAATTTCTCTTGATATTACGAGTTTTTTATATCTTTCATTGTTATTTCCTTTTGGCCTTCCAAATGGAGAACTGTAGCAAACAGGAGAAGATGAAATTGACTTTTTAATAAGTCACTATTGATTTTTTTTAACTTTATATCATTCCAATTGTTTGATATTCCAATTTTTTATTTTATGTCATATCCTGTTCTCCAGGTTCCATTTTCCAGAGTAGTATACATTGAACAATCTGATTTTCGGATGAAAGACTCAAAGGACTACTATGGGCTTGCCCCTGGTAAATCTGTCCTGCTCAGGTATGCAAGAGTTTAGCACATTCCTTTCCCTTTCATAAAATTACCTCTCCAGATCTTGTGCTCGATATGCAATCCATTTTTAGAAAGTTGCCATAACATAAAAGGTGTTTTTTTATGGGCAGGTATGCATTCCCGATAAAGTGCACAGAAGTAGTCCTTGCTGATGATAACAAGTCTATTGTTGAGATCCGGGCTGAATATGATCCTTCCAAGAAGACAAAACCAAAGGTTTTTTTCTCTCTTTTCATGGTGTAATTTGCTAATTGTTGTGAATCAAAATGATGTGACTGAGCATGATTTCTTGAATTGCATTCTTTTGAGAGATGTTAATTTTATTGCTGCTTGTTGGTAACCTTTTGCTATACAACTTGTTTATACACAGGGAGTTATACACTGGGTTGCTGAACCTTCACGGGAAGTTGATCCACTAAGCATCGAAGTTAGATTGTTTGATAAACTGTTTAATTCTGAGGTTGGCAGCTATTTATTTTATGTGGATTTGTTCATATTCTTTCCCCAATCCCTGCCCCAGCAAGATAGAATGATATCTCACGACTTCTGTATTTATTGTCAGAATCCTGCAGAACATGAAGATTGGCTTTCAGATGTGAACCCGCAGTCCAAAGTGGTGATATCCGGTGCATATGCTGTACCATCACTTAGAGATGCTGCCATGGGGGATAGATTCCAGTTTGAACGCCTTGGTAAATTTTGGATCCCTCTTGGTTTTATATTGTTTGGATATCTTTCGATAGTGAAATATGTTGGCAGATGCTGCTGGTGGATTTTCTTTGGAGTCACTAATTTAGTGGAAACACTGCTTATTCACTGGTGTTAAAAAAATGCAATTACACAGCTCCATTTCATTTGATTTTTTCCAATCTAAATGGACAATGCCAACTGGTTTTTCTATGGTAGTTTTTTGTTTTTTACATGTAGGCGTTAATGTTGTTCCACTCAATCAATTTTTTTTTGTTTTTTCAATTCACAATCCAGGCTACTTTGTGGTTGATAAGGACTCTACTCCTGAGAGGCTTGTCTTCAATCGGACTGTTACACTTCGAGACAGCTATGGTAAGAGTGGGAAGTAGTTTTTTGCTAAAGGAACACGGTTCTTGAAAGTGACGAGCAATTGAAGCGACAAAACCTTTGTTATATGTAAATGGAACATTCAAGTTAGTTATTTACCTGAAGTCATAGGCGCCTTTTACTTTGTGTTTAGTGAGGTATACTCCAATTTATATGTGGAGAGCCATATTGGAAGTTTCAATGCTACCTTGTCTTTTTGTTAGAGGCTTCCTTTTCCATGCATGGTGTGTGCTTGGTTAATCAGATGAGCATTGAACCTGGTGTCCTGAAACCAGTTTGTCTAGAGATTGGGCCTCGAGAACATCCCACAAGTTTGTGCTTTATTTTGCGCCTTTTTTTTTTATTTGATAGTTAATGTGGCGTATGAAGTTTCACCCTTTTTGATTGGTATGGCAAAGCGTTGAATCATTATTTTTTATGAAACTTTTTGCCCGTTAATTAAATCCTTGTGCTCATGTTGCATGGTGGATGGGGAATGAATGTCCTAGGGAAATTCTGCAAAGCAGAGGTAACAGGAAGTCATGGTTTGAGTCCTTGCCTTGGGAGAGAGGCGGGAATTCATGGGGATAAAAGGCATTGTTTCTCCCCACAAAAAGTTAAAAAAGGAGTATCTAAATTAGTTTAATGTTTGGTCTTCTGCAGCACAGGAGCGGGTATGAAACTGGACTGTTCCCAACGAAGCTAATTTGTCTAATTTGCTGAACGAAGTTAATTTTTCTAATCATGTTTTTTATTTTTCCTTCTGAGAATAACGAGTAATGGCTTCGTTATTAGAAGAATGGTGTTTTACTAGTTTGGTCATTTGACTTTTAGTTATGAGGTTCCGAGGCAAGGGAGGTTTGCGTGTGCTTGTTTCACCGACTGAAGTTTGAAATTGTTGTATCAGTCATGTTTGATATAGATTTTTCTATGCTGAAATAAATCTCCTTTGCACTGCTTTTGAGAACCTGGCAGTAGGTGGTGCTGTGGTTGGTATGTATGGTCTGAAGAGACCTGTCTTGTCTTGTAGTTTAGGCGCTGGTTTTGGATTCATTGCTGCCTGTTTTCTGGTTCAATAATTGCCGTTATCCTAGTGCTATATGGGCTCCCCAGACCAGAAGCTTTTACTGCCAAAACTTCGATGGCAACCAAATGAAGACACTGCTAGCTGCATCTGAATCCGAGGCGGGGAATTTTATGACAAAACTATAATTATAAGCAAAATGCCTCCTTCAAGATACTATTAGAAATTGGTTTTCCCTAGCTTTGCAACGTGTTATGCAAAGGAATGAGAACCTTGTTTCCCTTCAGTAAATTTCCTTCTGTCATATTCCAAGTTCTTTCAGCATCCACTCGGAATTGTCTCAAATCCTTGGCATCTTATCAGCAGGCTTCATCTCGGGGTAGTTCGGTGGTTAGCATTTTTTATGGGCATCTTCAAATCCGTTCTCCAACAAGAAGCCACCATACTGGCTTTTAACAGATTTCAATCTCTTGTAGCTGGTGACAAGTTGCCTTTCAGTTCATTGGCCCTACCACCATTTGAAAAGCCCTTGGTTCATGCATCATAATATTGAAATTTGAGATTTCTGGCTGCGGGGGATAAGTAAAGTGCCCCAAAAATTTATTAAGGACAAGGACCGATAAGGTAGGTTGGAACACTTGCCAGTCGAGGAAACAAAAGGCCCCAATCATATGAGATTTTAGCGCTTGTGTTGAAAATGGAAGGATTGATATGATTGAGAAATGAAAGAATGAAATCTTACTAGGCCTTCAGGATTCCCCACTCCTCACATGAAACCCAAAGCATTTCTTCCGAGCCACATGAAGGCTGGCTTTTCCAAGGATAACGATCGGATCTGACTTTGAAGCTTTAGAAAGAATCATCAGAGCTACATCTTAGAATAAGATACTGGCATGGTGGGCCTTAGCAAGGGAGGAACATGATCTTGCAGCTTGATATACCAGCACGTGTAGAATAGTACTATAAAATCATATGGTTGCATCATCTTAACCGTTTATTCTCCACCCCCACCCCCCGCTAGATCCTTGGCTACATGCCCACCTTCACACGAGCAAAAGGCAACATCTTTTCAAAATTCTGTCACTGTTGTGAAACAAGCCACCATGACGATGGTGTGGTAACATGGTTGAAGATATTTTTTTCGAAATGATTTTTCGTTTGTGATTTCTGTATAAATAGATCTAAATATAGATGAATATGATGATTTTTTAAGATAAATAGCAATACCAACAGTATCTTAAATGTCTAGACATCCTTACCCTCTTAATTAAGACGAGAGGAAAACCGACAAGCATTCCTTAAAATAGCAGAACGGTGGTCTTTCATGAATTGATAGAACAGTTGATGGGCCCAATCCACCGTGGATTGAGATGTTGTAGCGTGTAAATCGTACAGTGGAATTGATGAGATATTTAATATTAAACTAGTAACAGCATAGATGATCTGAGATCAAATCATCAGCTCACAAATCGCAAGGAAATGTATTATCTAACCATATATTTAACATGTTATTTTGTCACTTGCTGCCCGTAATTTGGAGAGGACATAGTGTAGGAGTTCTCGTGATTGTCTACGCCAGGTTGTTGTTTCTCGTGGCTTCAGCCTCTTCATTTTGTCACTTGCCATAGCCTATCTAACCATGCATGCTATGATGCAAAGGAAAAGGCATTCAGTTCTAACAATTGTTAAATATTTTCACCTTAATTTACACATCAATCAATATCAGATAATACTTTTAAATAATTTTACATATACATATTATTAATACATTCAAGGAAACGTTATTTTACAGGTTCAAACTTCAAAATTAAAAAAAAAAAGTCAATTGTTTTTAATCGTACGTAGGCCTAACTTTCAGAACAAAAATGTGCATATATTCTTATTTAGTATGGAATAAGTTCTTCATCATTAGTTGTCTTCAGAGTAAGATTGTAAATTGCATCAAACTGTGCTTTAGCGGTAAACGGGAAACTACTACAAATTTTAGGTATTGCTTCCAGCGAAATCTACTATGTGTGGTTTAATTTCATCAGCAGCAGCCCTATCAATTCAAATCCAATGTAATGAAGTTTAATTAACAAGTAGATCAGCATTCAGAGCAGCCCATTGGCCCCTTTCAATTCAAATCCAATTTGATGAAGCTTAATTAACCAGTCTAATCTCAGATCAGCAGATTCAGCACTAGCCCTCTCATACCATGTAATTATATTGTCAGAATACGATCGCGGAAAGTGGAAAAAACTGTCTTTTCTCTCGGGTTTCATCGACCTCGAATTTGTCCTTAACTTCAAGCTTGAAATTCCTCTCTCTCTCTCTCTCTCTCTCAGTTAATGAAGCCTGGATTTATAGCTCTTGCAACAACCTATCATGTTCCGAATATGCCATATTACAGTAATTAGCCGTAAATCTATGTTTTTCTTTTTCAGTAATGATATACTCATACTAGTTTTCGCATATTAAAACTAAATTGATCATTATTTTTAATTTAATCAAATTCACATTAATATTAAGAGGTACATGAGAATTTTATTTTTACAATCAAGTCTAAAAACATTGAACCATTATATTGCGACTTGTGAGGTAATACACTGGATTAACACATTGTATTTACTTTTGTTTTACCTTCCCTACATGAACCAGTTGCCTAGCTAAGGGGGGCAAAATTGTTTTTTTACGAGATCCAATGTTCATCAGAAAATCAACTTGGGATAATTTTTTTATTTTTTTACACAATAAAATAACTTTATTGTCCTTAAAAGAAAAAAAATATAAACCTTATCTTCAAGGGCTTTTATATCTTTTCCATTTTCTTAGCATGATAAAATGATATAAATACCGTTTAAAATTAAAGAATACTCAGCTTGAATAAAAAGGTTTTTTTTCTTTTCTTAATTTTAGCACCATGAAACAACGAATTTAACCTTGAAATAGTAATAAAAAAAACTTAAGGCTTTTTGAGAGGGCATTTTCGTCCTTGCAATATGGTTTTGTTTTTGTAATATTTAAGTGTTTTTGGGAGCTATTTAGTAATTTAACATATTAGAATATCAATAAAATAAAAAAGATTGCATATGCATGTGTGTCACATGTCTGCACGTGGTCGTCCCCATGAACTTCTAGTTGTGCGTGGGGATCCATGCAACGTCCAATAACTACCAACTACATTGTCATCCAACGTGTCCAGTGAAAATGCAGCTGATGGGTAGTACATGTTGTCAGATTCATGGCGGTTCGACAATGATGGAGTTGTTTTTTTTCTTCTTTTCTTTTCTCTCACATGGGCCTTAAGCCTTTTAAAAATCAATTGTATCCTTCAATTTGTATTTTTTTTTTCACACTTAGTTCTTATTCTTTTGATTACTATTTGTTTTAATTTTAATGCTTTTTGAAGTTTATTGTTTTTTTAATTTCATCTCTAAGCATTTTTTTTTAATTTGATTTTTGTATCCAATTTGATCATCATCATTTTTATTACTATTTTTGTTTATCCTTTACTTGATTTATTTATTTTTTTAATTTTTTCCTTTAGCATTTTATTTAACTTTATATCCAATTTTGGTACTCTTTCATTTATTTATTTTTATCTTTGTTTTCATTTATTTTATTCAATTTAATCCTTAATCATCTTATTTCATATATTTTTTTGTACAAGGTTTGGTCCTCATTGTTTTAATTTTTTATAATTGAGAATTTTACTTTGTTATTTTTTAATGTCTGACTTCTATAGGATAATTTCAATCCCATTATCTAGGGCATCATTTATGAAGATTAGCCTAGTTTAAGTTTTTGGTTTTTTAAGTCTTTTTTAAAAAAATTAGTTTCATCATTCAACATTGAATTATTGGACCTTGATCTTTGTGATTTATTTCAATTTTTTTTTGTGAGTTTATCCTTATCTCATATCCTTGGTCTAGGGTTAGTCGAATTAACCCGTTGACCTAGTTTTTTTTTCAAATGTTTTTTATGAAATTGATTTTTTTTTAATTTTATTCTTTGACATTAAATTATTGGTCCTTAAGCTTTGTGATCCTTTTCACTTTATTTTATGTGGGGTTATCCCAGGTGCAATTTAGTCAAGTTAACATTTGTTGCTCATGTTTTTTTTCACTGTTTTTCTTATTGATTTGCATTTGGTCTTTTTTTCTAGGTTCTTTTTTAAAAAACTTACTTTCCTAATCTTGATCTCATACCGAGTTTGGCTGGTTAGTAGAGTTAACTCGGGTTGACTCGAGTTTTTTTTTGATGTTTTTTTAAAATTGTTTTTTTTCATCATTTAACATATTAAGTTATTGAGCCTTGGGCTTTGAGATTTTTTTTTGTTCTTTTTTATGGGTTATCCTAATCTCATATATCGGATCGTGTATTGGTCAAGTTAAACTGAATTTGCTCTATCATCATCCATACAACCTTTTTTTATGCTAGAAAAAATTTAACCTAGACTGTAGCAAAGCACGAGTCTCTAGTCTAGTTAAGAAATACTTTAAAAGGTGTGAGAAAAATATTATTTCCCACGTCACTATTCACCAATGAACAAATCACTATTGATTATCAGAGTGATTTATCTTTTTTTTAATTCTTTTTTTATCACACTCTTGTAGGTCCAATTAATGGCCAATTAAAGCATATTTATTAAGGAATGGGAAGATTCAAAGGTAAGGGACTAAGATGAAAAAAATGGCAAAAAAGATGGTTTTTCTAAACTTGAGGCTAAACATACACTTTAGTCCTCTAACTTTTCAAATTATAAACTTTCAGTTCCTAGCTATTTATGAAATTAAATGTTGGTCCCAAACTTCATTTTATTTATTTTTTGGTCCTTTGTTTAAGAGAGGAGAGAAAGTAATTGGATTCTAGTGGTAGAGAGAGAAAGTCTTGGTTGAGACCGATTCTGACCATAAAAATAATTGATTTTGGTGTCAATAAATGTTTTTTTATGGGTAAAGTTTATATAAGGTGTTTTTTCCTCTTAAACTTGCTTAAAATGATAAATTTGAACCTGGAAAATATTTTTATTTGGGGTTGATTGTGGGTTTTGGAGTTAATTTTTGGGTTGTTTAAGGTTATGAATGTGTTTACAAGGTGTTTGAGGTGTTTTTTGGGTTGAAATATAGTTGAAAATGGACTTTTCTTGGTCTGAAATAGACTAGCCTCTAGTTTTCAAAATCTAGGCAGTGCAACGACGCGTCGCCTATTATCTTTTTTTTAAAGCATTAAGGATGGACGACAACCTTAAGAAAATTAAAAATAAATATATAAGACCCGGACACACCCATGGGTTGCTCAGGGTCCGCGTGCTTAGCCTTTTTTTTTTAGGCTCAGAAACTTTAAGTCTTTTTCTAGAGGTCCATGAATTTTAGGTCTTCTTAGCTTGATAGACAAGGTTTTTTTATTTATTATAATTTTTTTTAATTTTATTATTTAATATTTGATTGATTATTAATTAAGAATATAATTTTTTTTAGTTTAATTATTAATATTCAGATAAGTACACGGCATAAAAATTATATCAAAAACAAGATACGCATACAGGATCAAATATTAGAAACAAAAAGAACATCTACAAAGGTATGTTCTCACCAAAAGAAAAAAAAAAAGAGTAAGAAAAGAAACAGTGGAAATCTATTATTAATTTAAGATTAGACTTAATTAAAAGATACTTTTGTCTCTGTCTTTGGATAAAATTTATTTATTATAACTCAATGTAGTACTGGGAAACTTTCATCTCATGCTAGTGCTCCTGCCAATAACTTTTCATGTTGAAATGATGTGGAAGAACACGCCCTACTCTCTTTCAGTTACTTTCGTTAGAGATGCCACCACCTCTTTGGATAACGACCAATAATTTCTAGGAGAGCAGCACTTCCTTCGTGAAGGAAAATTGATGTTCTGAGATTTTGACATCCCCACCACCCCTGCTACCCTTTTCTGTTCTAAGCCATCCCTAGCAACCGTGAGTGTCCTGTACTGTATATGTTGAGATGTGACTCCACCTCTGATCTAATCCCCGTGTGGTCAGTTCCATCCATCATTTCATCAAATCCATGACTACCACACTACCACCTTTTCAGGCTTCTCTTCTTTCCGTTAGCATTGGAGGTCAAGAGCAATTGATTTGATATGTAAGTGCAGAGAATTCAGTCGAATAAGGGAAGTGAAAACATACAAGGAAGTCCTTTGAGAATGGAGGTATCAAGAAAATGACCCATATAACAGTTCAGACGTGAATGTCGACGGTATATGAAATCCTACCGGAGGATATCATTATCATTAAAACTAAACAATTACATAAAAAAACCAAGGATGATACACATAATCTTCATCAAAACCAAGCATCTGAGGTCTAAAATCAACATTAACTGCTATATTTACTGATCTTTCTAGACGTATATAGATAGGGGGCAAGATTATTACATCCTTCTACAGCTACGACAATGCTGGAGTTACTTATTAACTATTCTATATCCAATGCGGATAAGTATTCAAGGCTGGGTCAGCATGATTAATAGAAAGGACCCTAAACTTGATAGCAGGGGCCGCCACCCCACCCTAGAATTAGATGCCTGTTTCTCTCAAGTCCCTAAAAACCCACATGTCATCCATATTCCATAAAGTATCTTCCACGCTGTCAAACACCCAATTGCCTTCAGCCACCTGACATTCCAGTGGTGAATTGTCATGAGTGCCCATACCAGCAGAAGCCACATTGAATACATCCATGTCATAGCTACTGCCCTCCTTATTGTAAGTGTCACTCAGAATCAAGTTGTTGCAGACAGTATCACCAAGTAGAGGTGAACAAGATGGGTTTTCAAGAATTTCATCAGGCTGCTGTGATATCGTGTTGGAATTTGTAGAAAGAAGATAGGGGCTTGTGAATGAGAATGAATTTTCACTGCCAGGATTTGAGCAGTGTGTAAATCTGCTTTCTGGAGGGCATAGCAACGTTGGCGAGGAATTATGAACTGGGGGATTGGATGATGTAGACCTGACTTCACGATCAGCTGGTGAATCAAGTGTTGTCAAGGAAGAAGAATAAGAAGCCTGCTCTATTTTCTGAATCAATCTTGGCATCCAGTAACTCCTAACAGCATCAAGAAACCTCTTACTATTAGCTTCAATGTTAAGTTGGCGTGCCTCCTTCTGCACCTTTGTCCTCCAATAATTCTTGATTTCGTTGTCTGTTCTTCCAGGCAGATGTTGTGCAATCTTTGACCACCTAAGATTTTCAAAAGAAGAAAAAATTAGGATTTAGGAGTATAAGACAATAAGTCCTGAACAACACAGGCGTGTGTTGCTGCATAAGATTTAACAGCAACTCTAGGCTTGAATTTGATGATCATGAGATTGTATATATACCTGTTACCCCATTTGGAGTGCAGTTCAAGAATCAAAAGCTGTTCTTGTGGAGTAAGATTACCACGCTTGATGTCAGGTTTTAGGTAATTCAGCCATCTTAATCTGCAACTCTTTCCAGTTCTCTTCAGTCCTGTAAAGTTAGAGCATGATTAATTGAACAACTAAAACAGAAGAAATTACTCAATTTAACCTTTTGGAGCTGACGCACGGCTCATCACGAGGTCTTTAATTTACCTGCACCTCTTGCTAACATGTTCCAACGACCTTCACCATGACGAGTAATGTAATGAGTGAGCAACGTGTCTTCTTCAAGAGTCCATGGACCTCTTCTCAGCTCACTTTCTTCTTCTCTAGGATTGCAAATCCTCTTTCGAACACCAAGCATTGATGCTCTCGTATTTTGTAGATAATATCGGCACGTATTGTGTGACAAAAAGAGAGAGACAGGGACGTTTTGTTCAAGGTCTAATTAGTGCGTTTGAGAAGTAGCACTAAAACAGAGAAGCGCCAGAAATTTAAAGACCACTATAACAAGGTTCAAGCTATCTGCTTGTGCCTTAGAGAGCATTAAACATTGAACTTCAATTGCACTTTTTCCCCCCGCACTCTCTTGCCTTTATATACAAGTGAAGGGGATGGAGTTTTTGGTGATGGGGTTGGTCATTTGTGATGAGTGACGTGCGATGGGTTATGAATAAAAACTGAACTTAGGGTTTCATAAAAATAAAAATAATAAAAAATGACTAAAAGCATTTAGTCCCACTTTTAAAGGGCACCATCTAGCAGTACGTACAGCAAAATACCACTTTTGAAATGCACTGATGAATATAAAATGCATGTTCTTGAAAGAAGAGAAAATATTTTTTTTTATTGTTGTACAACAAAAAAATTAAATTATATAAAAAAGATATCTCAATAAAATCTCAATATATTATTTATATTATTTCTAAAATAATTTTTTTTTAAGTTTAAAACTTACACAAACTCACATTATCTTGTACTTAATTTTTATTAAATTAATAGGAATAATAAGATTCAAACTAGTGGTTATTTAATTATTAAGACTCTGATATCATGTTAAGAGAACATTTCAATCTAATAACTTAAATTGTTAGGTAAAGTTTTAATAAATAATTTATATTATCTTATTAAAAAAAACTATTAGAGTCGCATCACATCTGCAGAAAAATAAAAATAGGATCAAATATTTTAATTTTCTTTCGATCATTAGAAAATAAAGAGGACACGTTATGTTAGTCTCCCAATAAACCAAAAAACGTGAAGAAGCCA
>Ga0307517_10001462_pt1 | contig 39540 bp, 59 predicted proteins | sample 23_EM_MG_FD_194515 | JGI IMG/M metagenome (GOLD analysis project Ga0307517, IMG submission 194515) | Populus trichocarpa ectomycorrhiza microbial communities from riparian zone in the Pacific Northwest, United States - 23_EM | ecosystem: Host-associated > Plants > Roots > Unclassified | place...
CCCCCACCCGAGCTCGGTCTCACTTGTCGGACATGCCAAAACTAACTCCCTATTACTCCCAGCTTTCATCCTCGCCTCTCTAGGGCCCCACCCCCCCTTTTCAGGTCGTGCACAACTTTTCTGGGTCGACTTTCTTTCATAATGGGATTTGTTCGCTGGGAATTACGATAACCTGACCATAGGCAAGTCCTTTCCACTTCAAGACCCGGCTGCAGTACCCCTGACTGTTTTCACCTACATGTAGGGGCTGTTGTGTGGCCAGACAAAGCGGATACTCTGGCTCAAGGCCTCGCCTTCTTCAACTCTGCTGGAAACGCCGTCATCAAGGTGGACAATACGACGACGGTGTTGTACCCCAATAAACAAAATTCGGTTCGGAAAGCTTTCACCATCCGTGGCGTATCTCTTGTACTGACAAACCAATACAATTGACGACAGACTAGAATCACCACGCAGCAAGCTTTTGGAGTTGGTTGATATCGTGCATATGCCTTATAGGTGTTCGGTGCTCATTTTTTCCTTTGTGTTGTTATTATCAATGTTAATTGCAATTTTTGGGGCCTAGGTATGGCCTACATTCTGGACGAAATGTATAAACTGGCCCCAAGATGGAGAAGTAGAGTACGTTTTATTCAAATGACCTAAATTTGTGGTATCGTTTAATTTCATTCCGAATCTACTTTCTTTAGTATCCTGCGAAACCAAATGGCGTTGTACACACGAACGGGATGCGAGCACCCCGCACCTCCGTCTGGATCGCAAACGGGGACTATGGGACCCATGGACTACGCTCAGGATGCAGGATGGACGGTTATCGAGACCAAGAACAAGAACTTTGGTCAGGGTTTCGTCCAGAACGGGGGCGGGGTGTTCGCTGCTCGCTTCGATATCTCTGAGTTTGTTTAATTCATCTCTGCCGGTGCATATCGATTGACTGCCTTCTATCCCGTAGTATTTTGTACGATTACCTTTTTCTTTTTTTCCGGGTCATCGCGAAGAATCTGTTTCTTCCCTGTACTTTTTCCAACCTTTCTTCAAAAATCTGGAACTAACCATACTCCTTCAGCGAAACCAAATCCCACAGTCGCTGCTTTCTGCCACCTCTCCTCAATTGACTCGCTCACTGACTGGGGTACTCCATCCGCAAGCTACCCATTTAGCTCATCATGCGACATCCCCATATACTTCGATGCACAGAGTCTGGTGATAGATACCGACTTGTCTCGTCCAAGCCATCGTGAGTAAACTCAACGACTGATGTTTCCACCTAGCACTGGAGCCCCGAGCCTTTACCTAGCTCAGTGTGCGAGCCAAGGACCTCAAAAGCTTTGCGTCAGTCCTCCCTCAGGTGTTTTCGTTCCAGAAAGCATTTGTACTCAATTCAACTTTGTCCAACCAGTACCCAGACAACGTCATAGGCCCCGGATCACAATATGACAACGCGTACTTTGAGTTCAAGTACGTTCGCGTTTACGGGAATGGCAATAGCACGGTGATAGGTGGGACGAGCACTGGGTCTGCGGCGAGTAGCAGTGGGACGGCGTCCTCTCATAATTCTGGCTCGGGTGCGCGGAATGTTGAGTCGGTATGGATGGTATCATGGATGTGGGCGGTCAATGCAGCGGTATTGGTACTTTTCCTTTATTGATTAGAGGAGGACTTTTGACCTGGATTGGAAATTTAGATGAGCCACTATATGTAGGAAGGAATTGTACGGAACCTTATACCTGCTTTTTAATTGGACTATTGGACATTTTTTTTTACGTGTAGTATTGAATATCCCTTTCCCGTATTCAAATATTCATTTTTCATATCACTACTTCCCGCGATCATGCGTGGCGAGTGCGGCCAGCACGATCTCAACGTGGCACCACCATCATGAAGCAGCGCAGGCCAAAATATGCCATACTGACCGACTACGAAATGACTTTGAGTGGAAGGACGCGTTAAAGGGACGGGGGTACCTACAATTAGCGCATGTCTCCCTCATCCGACGCGTCGCCTATACTAGCCCATAATGGAGAGTGGCAGGATATTCCATTGACTGTGACGACGAGCCTTTAATCGTATCCCTGGCCGAGAAATATAAAGCTTCACCCATCCAAATCACGTTCGCATGGAACCTCTCCCGGAACACTATCATTGTCCCCAAGAGCGAAATCAGAGAGGCAAGAGGAGAATATCATAGTGCGTAATCATACTATACATGGTCCTCAATCCACGCGATGTCGGTCCTTGCGAGTTGCTCTTGTTATTCTTTCACTGACATCCCGTATCATTCTAGATTCCTACACTGTCTGAGGAAGATTTGAGGGTTGGATCGCGGGCAGCGGATTTGTAACAAGGCCAATCCTAAGATTGGACAGGTTTAAGGGTGAACGCTGGAACAGTTTGGTTGGAAGACTTACCCGCCAACGTTCTCAGTCAGCGACGCTCAATGGAGGCTCTTGTATACTGATTAAGGAAATTCTCGACAGCCCAATATAACGAGTGGCGGTTGAGAATGTCCCTGTCAAACAATGCATTGAGTACAGATTTACTCGGTTGACAAAAAAAAGGCATACCTCAAGCCAGCTCACGATACCCTTCATGGAACAGATGAAAGGGTTTGGAAATCCGGTCAAGTGGTGTGGATGCGGAGCATTGCATATATCCACTCCGAGGGTATAGCCTGAAAAGGTGAAAGTGTCGCTTTGAAATGTTTTTCCTTCTCTTTTCGATTCTAGAGCAGACTCCTGGCCTGATATATTTCCAGCACGGTATGGGATAGTCCGTAAGCGACGGAATTATATCTCTGACAGGAGTCGTCCGAGACCCAGACGAACAGCATTCGGTATCAGGTCGCTTTCTGGTAATGAAACGACTACTGGGATATTTGAAAACCGGAGGCGGTCCATCGGAAAAGGCGCTGTCCAAGTCATCACTTGGTCGCGAAGAAGTCCATGCGCTTCCAAGAATGGAGGGCGGTGAGACACAACAGTCTCGGTCATCGACCGCAGAGGATGCAAGATCTGTCCACAGATTCGGTCGATCATGAGCTGAATTTTTCTTCCGTCTCGACGTAAATATCGTTATTTTGATCCTCGAAAGTTGGGGCCTAGGAGATTTTTTTTAATGAGAACGCGAAAGAGAAATATGATGAATGTCAGGGAATTCACCTCTTGGCGACGTTTCAACCATCGGAAGACGTATAGGACTGCGAACCACATATGAAGGAGGCTCAGATAGGGAGTATTCCAATGATCTTCGCCATGGTACGTATATCGGTTCAGGTCTTCGATGAGATCCAGCACAAGGTCGTCGTCGGAAAGATCATCCAAAGGACCGATGCCGGAGTCGTAAAGATGCTCATGCAGGTGTTCACGAAAATATCGGTAGCGAAACTGTTAAAAGATGTCAACCTAGGGCCCATAATCTGGAGGAAAGAGGGGATTGTCACTTACTCTCCATAAGTTACCATAACAGATCAAGGGCTTTCAAACATGAGCGAAAGATCACGCCGGGCAATCGAAATGTGATGCGGCTTCCGGTCATGGTAATGGAACCCCGAACGGCTTTGGTCGAAAAGGTAATCCTCTACATGTGCCTCGAGCACGATATAGTCAGAGGGGCCATCGTGGCGGTTAAACCGGATAAATGGCCGGTCGTTCTCCACCACGAACAGTCCAGGGAGTGGTCGCGAGATTGTTGGTGGTATTTTCGACTCGAAGAACAAAAATTCCGGCGTCGGTTGGAATAATTCAAACGGACGCTACGTTTTCGCCAAATTTCTTCTCCGGATCTTCAGGGTCTTCATCGAAGAGGTGTGCACGGGTATGGCCGATGCCGCTGTTCCATTTGTGTTTCCGGCATTCAGACCATTTCGTATACATGATATGCTGTAACAGGTGTCGTGTTATCAACCAATAGCAGTCTGACAGAAGGAAAACTCACCACCAACGCAGTCAGTGCACAATCTGGAGCATCAAAAGAGGCACCTGCGATGTTTTCGAGATCGAGAATGATTGCGCTCCGAATTGTCTCGTACAGCGCCAAAAGTGCGGTGGTAGACGTCACTTGAGGTAACTCCGGTTCTGAATTATCGGAGAGTGATTTGGGCGAGGGTCGAATCTACTGGGAAGATGGTTGAGTCGGGGATGAATGAAAAAAAGGTGATCGTCACCTTGCGAAAGTCGCTGGTATGAACTGGCATAGTACTTGACAATCGGATGCTGTAAATGTGGATAGAAATTCTTCAGGGTTGATATAGAAAGGACCCGAACGATCTTCGTCGACGAGGAAATCCTGCAACGAGGCGTGATAAAATCGCAATCCTCCCTTTCAGGCCCTTTATACTGCGATCTGCGACACTCGATACCAGGAATTCTAACCAACGACCGAAGGCTATCCAGTACGAGATTGACTTCGTTTCGTTCCACATGGAAATTATCTTCAATGACTTCGGGAAGTCGTGCGCAATGAAATGTGAAGATGGCTCGATCGAAGGATGTGCAAGAGAAGGCTCGATGAAGACAAGTCAATAAAAATTGGGGTACAGCGCGCGAGATCGGGGAAAGCTGTTGAACATGGTGGAGGAGGCTGTAGCACAATATCGAGTTGTTGATTGGGTCGATAGTATTCTTCGCCGACAAAATTGAACACCATTCTGAACCAGGGGGTCGATGACACCGTCCGAAGGCCAGGGCATCCCAATCCGCTTGCAGTCCGCCATGAATTGCTGGTGTTGTTCGTATATATCAGCGAATCCCCTCGTTGAGATACAATTCAATATCCTTGTTGGGGTGAAATAATTCGTCTAGGACCAGGCGACGGGTCGTGGTATAGAGTATAGAGCTGGTCGGAGTAAAATGCTTCTCAAGTGTGAGCCTCGGGGCGACTGGATACCAGGAACCGTAACGACTCACGAAAATTTCTGCGCCTCAGCGATGTCCGTTAATATGAGCTGTTGGGCGTCATGACCATGGCACTCGTCCAAGTCATCGATTATGATAACAGGAACGGAATGTAGCAGGCCATTTAATTTCGCAAGTGGTTCGACGATGAGCATTTGCGTCTGGATGTTGATGGATGGCAATGACTGTAGATAGGTGGAGCTTGGTCGCGCCCAATCTTCCTCGGAAAAAGAAACGTCCTCCGCAACCCCTTCAAGAGGCCTGGATTAGATCTGCAAAGGTCTGAGGAATAGACGATTTGCCAGCACCAGCAGGTCCATATGTCCAAAATACAGAGCTGCTTGAATCACCGTGTTCGATTCATCGCATAGCAACTCTTATGCTTCATGACGTGTATCGGATGGCTTTTCGGAGGTGGGAAACATTCTGAAGAATCGCGAATCGCTGAAAGCGAAGTGGATCTGCTGAGAGTATGAAGTCCTTTCAAAATGAGATTGCATGATATTACCAAGATACCAACGCCTTACTCACCGACCTCCAGGTTGTGATTGTGATAGTGATTCACGCCGCCTTGGACCTCGGTGAAGGTGCCACCTGGGATAGTAACATCATGGTGCTGAGAAGCACCGAGCATAGCGAGACAACATGTCGAGTGTCGCTGTCGAGCTCGAGTGTAGGATTTCAGTGCGGTTACCGACACAATTCAGGTTAGCCGAAGGAAAGGGGATTTATTTTCTGTTGAGGAAGAATGAGACTTGGCGGATATTCCATGAATCCTGTGTGGATAGTATCGAAAAACATACAGCTTGACAAAAAATAGACCGTTGGTCCGCCTTAGCGCTTCTCTAATAAGTCGATTGCCATAGCCAATGTCCTCCAATAGCTTTGTCTTGAGGGAATAATTGGGGAATAATGAAGTGCATAGCAAGAAGAAAGACGACGACCAACCTTCGCTGATGTAATTCCAACACGAGACTACCTCCTTGAACCAACCCGCACACCACCATCAATCCCTATTCCAACAACCGGATGCCTATCACACCCTACTACAGAGACTGGTTCGTATCCTACCCCGGAGTCACAGCGTGATGTGAACTTGATGAAGGACTGGGTTTTGAGCGTGTTGAAGGTAGGTTTGCATTCCTCTCAATCATCAGTCGAACTAACCTCTCATTTCTTTCCAGAACGGATTCCGCCACGTCAATACAGCCTATATGTAAGTGTTCCCCCAGTCATTAAAAAAACCATATCGTTCAATGGAACTGGACTCAAATTAGGCACCGAGAAAGCCTCTCAGCTCTGACATCCACCACGAAGAGATCTTCTTTATAACCAAACTTCCCTGGGTTCAAGGTTGCATACTCCTCAAGCGACCTTTTCATCTCCGTGCACACGTTGTCGCTGAAAATCGTTCATCGCGAAGATGGAACCACCATGGCGGAGTCCTTCTCTATGAGTCTCGAGTTTCAGGATTTATTGGCCTGGTAGGTTCAATGACCTATATATGTATACGTTAGCTGAATTTCTGGGAATAGTACCCCACTGGCCACAAGCCTTTTCTTACGAAGAAATCTTTTCTGAAATTCCTTTCTCCCCCGAGGTTAATCCAACCGACTCTGCTATCCAACGTAGATGGAGAGCCCCTTGCCAAGAACCCGGACGGTTCTCATGAAACGACCGACAAAGTCAACTTCAACGATACCTGGGCAGAGATAGAGAAACGCCTCGACACAGGGAAAATTCGAGCAATTGGGGTCGGTAACTTTTCCATCAAAATGTGTGTTTTTATATCCTTTTTCTTTTGATTCTCTCTGACGTTCGTTGTTGCTTCCTGTCAGCCTCGAGAAACTTTTCACGACGGCGAAATTGATGCCAGCGGTTACCAAGTCGGATACGCCTTCTCTCTTCTCCCCATAAAACCCAATATCAATTTCTCGCGACCTGCAGACCGAGCTCAGACCGAGCTCCTCCCTGAAAGGCATCACTAACAGCATACACTCCGAGCGGTAAGCCAACCATCCTGAGAAAATGATCATGTATCCAACATACTGATCCCTCGAACTGCACAGGATATTCCTCCATCCGCGACCACCCACTAATCGTATTCCCAGCGGAGAAATACGAAGTCGCATCCACGCAAGTTATATTCGCATGGCACTAGCAAAGATTAGGAGAGACACAAAGAGAAAATCACGGTGCGTCATATCAACCATTCGAGCCTTTTTCTTTTTCACTGACATTTCCCATTATTCTAGATCGTTACGCTGTCAGAGGGAGTCTAGGGATCGTGGGCAGCGGCTTGATCTCACAGCCGACCCTACCACGGGACAAGTTATAGGGTCGACACTGGGACAATGGGAGAGTACCTACCAGAAGTTCTGAGTTCGGACTCGTGTGGGATTGAATCACCCGAGAACAGTGCGAAACATCGTCTAATACGGTACAAAAGCTACAAGCAATGGACAACACGTGTAGAAGAAATATGTAACTTACAAACTCGAAATAAAAGAACAAATGTACTGCCTCAGCGTTGCCATGAAGAGTTAGCAGAAACGCCAAAAAATGTGGCTTACAGCCAAATCAAACTAGTACCTACTCTGCCCTAGGTTCCTCCTCCTTACATCCCCTTCTAACTGTTTCGCTTTATTCAGCGGAGGACAACGACCCAAAATGAACAGTCGACGGGGCGGTACTCCGCTCCTACAGACAGCGCCGAGTCGACCGAATTCCAGTGGTGACTTTCAAGATATGAGCTCTGGGTGATTTCGCATTCTATCGCGAAGTACGTGGAAATGGGGTGATGAAGAAGGATAGCTGAACATTGGTCTATGAAAATGCGACAATGTTCAGCCGAGTATACGCATTTTTTTTGTCTCGGCGCAGCTGAGATGGGCAGAGCCCAAGGTGATGAAGAAACTGGCGCAACATAATCTGGAAGATATGCCTGACGCTTGCATCGTTTCGCACCAATTGCCCACGACCGCCTTTTCGAGTTTGAGGGGCTTTGACCGTACCGGGGATTGGCGTTGGGCGTAGGAATTCTGGAGGTTAGCTGGCGAGGTGGTTCGATACCAGGGCAATCGTACCAAGTTCGAAGAATATGGTGACGTTGCTTGAGTTCTCGAGATATCGCCCTGGAAGATCATGAATATAGAAGCACGCGGGACGAAAAAAAGGTACATACAATTCGACGATATCCAAAACAGCCCGAATCTGAAGACGCTAATGAATGCTTGACACTAGTTGCATAGTCATGAGAATGGCGAGGAGAGACGGTGGCCACATCGTGACGGAAGATCGCTGAGTACGATGGTCAGACATGGAAGAAAGGATGCTGATAGGAGACATACTCTTGTAGCCGGTAATTCCTCAGCCCCTCGCTTATCCTGATATGTTGGAAACATGGATCGCCAGAGAGAAAAATGGCATTCGTTTTGAGAATGAACTCGGTTCAAGGGAGTCCAACGGCATCGTCAAAGAACTTGAAAGTTTCATGTCCGGATTTCTGTGTTCATGCAAGCCGCACCCAGAGAATAGGTTCCTATTGTGTGTGATATTCTACGGGGTCGATGAGTTCGATGGGCGGTTGACCTGTGGAAGAATTTCGGTTCGAATTCATCGTTGAAAATGATACGACGACGCACGATATATGGCTTTCCCTCTACCGTCAAGGAGGATAGGGCCCAAAATTGAATCTGGGATTTACACAGAATGTCGATACCGGTGTGGAGAGTATTTGGCGGGCGTCTGAACGTCGAGTCAGGGCGAAATCGCTGGCTTGTGGCAACATTTACATGTAAGAAGTTATGAGGTTATCCACAAACTGATTTGAACACACCGGACAGATAGCTCCACCCATGAGATGGAATTCGGGGGATGTAAAGTCGATTAAATCTTCCTCCTCGTGGCCCGCAAGGCAGGGAATGGGGTGAGGCCTTGAGGCCCGATGGTACTTGGGATTTAACCTTGGCCATTCCTGGTGTTTTCACGCCGCCATTGGTTGCAGACGAGGAGGGAGAAGGGACAATGGTCGTGGGATATAAGGAAACATGGGCGGTGTCGCGTGGGAACCCGCAAGCTTATCGATTCTTATTCTTTTCGTTTTAACCGCCATGTCTTCGTCTGCAGCGAAACAACCGTTGAAGCTACTTGCGCTAGGTAAATGTGTCTTGTTCGCCATTTCCACAATACCTGTCGCTAACCAATAGCCGCTGGACAGATGGAGGCGGAATCCGCGGACTTTCCGAGCTGCTTATCATTAAGGAAATTATGCACAGGCTGATGGTCGACGAGAACGCGAAGCGCGAAATCGATGGTCAACCACTCCTCACTGGCCTTCCTAAGCCGTGTGATTACTTTGATCTTATTGGTGGTACCAGTACTGGAGGGTGAGCTCTGCTATACTTTATCCCGTTATCGTGATACTTAAACAGAGTATTTATGATCTAGAATCATAGCTTTAATGCTTGGACGTCTGCGGATGGACATTGACACCGCAATTGATGCCTACAACAACCTGGTTCAACAAGTTTTCTCTGATCCAAAGCAATGGTCTAGAGATGGAAGGTTCAAAGCGACAAAGCTTAAAGAAGTGATTCAATCTGTTGTGCGAAATGCGAGTCCGACTGGTGAGGCTGAAGAGCCCTTGTTGGAAGTCGGTAATGCCTCAATCTGCCGAATGTGAGTTTACTATATTTTTCATATAAACGAATTCTTCTCAACAGCTCTCATTAGCTTTGTTTGTGCTAGGAATGCACTCAACTTGAATGCCAATATTCCAGTTCTTTTTAGGAGTTATCAATCTCAAGAAACACATTCAGGTTGCAAGATCTGGGAAGCTGCTCGGGCAACATCTGCAGCACCCACCTTTTTCAAATCTATTGAGATTGGTAACAAACAACCTTTTATTGATGGTGGTGTAGGTTGTAATAATCCTAGTAAGCTGGTTCTCAAGGAGGCCCAGGTGGTGTTTCCCACCCAGCCAATTGGGTGCCTAGTGAGCATTGGAACAGGGCAGGCTGAAGTAATCAGCATTAAACCATCTGGATTTTTTCAGCAGATTTTGCCAACAGATGTTATTGATGCACTTAAAGCTATTTCAACTGACTGTGAGGCAATGCATGAAGATATGTTGTTCCTATTTGCCAATTCCCCAAACATTTATTTTCGAATAAATGTTGAGCAGGGAATGCAAGGCATAAGGCTTTCTGAATGGGAGAAAATGGCTAATGTGGAGGCTCATACTATGCAATATTTGAGGAAAAAGGAAGTGGATGACAAGTTTACCTCACTGATAAATGCTATCAGATCTCCAAAGGCACAGCTTATGACAGAGCAACTTGGTATGAAAAAATTTAATGTATAAAATATATTCTAATGTCTATTATTTTAGTTTCTTCTAGACTTGCACAGTTTCAACCAACTGATCACCTGAAAGTGGTCAAGATTTGCCCACTACCAGTAAAATCTTTTATAGGAAGAAAGGAAATTCTTGACAAAATGTCTCAATATTTTTACTCTGGCCACAAAGCTCAGCATGTCTTTGTATTGCATGGCCTTGGAGGTTCTGGAAAGAGCCAACTTGCTTTTAAATTTTTGGAAGACTCCCAAGCTAATCAATGGTATGATTTTTATTAGATATGCAATATATTCAATTTATAATTAAATTTCTTATAGGTTTTCTGATATTTTCTACATTGATGCCACCAATGAACAGACACTTGAAGCTGATCTTGCAGCTATCACTCCTGCCAATGTTGAGCAGTCAGTTGATGCATCCAAACACTGGCTTGCAACTATATATAAACAAAATTGGCTTCTTTTCTTTGATAATGCAGATGATGTCCAGTTGAATCTTGGAACATTCTTTCCAAAATGCAGATTTGGAAATATTTTGATTACCACACGCAATCCACAGCTAAGCACTTATGCAGATCTGGGTGCAGATGCCAAGGTTGCTGATATGGACCCTGAGGATGCAAAAATTTTGCTTCTGCAGTTATCTCGGGCAGAAAATACAGATGAAAATAAGAAGTTAGCAGCAAATATTGTAAAGGTACTTTGATGATTATTTTTATCATATTTATCTTCAAGCTAACTATTGGAATATACAGACTCTCCACTATTTTGCATTGGCTATCTCTCAAGCTGGTGGTTATATTCTTCGCTGCTCCTCACTTGAAAAATATCTGGAGATCTATCAAGAGCACCATGATAAATTGCTGCAGACTAAAGAGATTCAGAAAGAAGATGAATATGGATTAGCTGTTTATGCAACATGGAAATTGAGCTATGACAAACTTGAATCATCTGCAAAAACACTACTGCAGATTTTATCATTTTTACACCATGAAGGAATCACAGAAGAAATATTCAAAAGAGCATCAATATCTTTAGAACGCATGGATGATTTTGATTTACAAATACAAGTGGTTAAATTGCTCAGTGAAATTGGAAATCAGAATTCAAAATGGAATTCTTTGGTATTCCAAGAGATTATAGGAGATATCAAATCATATTCTCTTGTTGGATTTGATAATCGAAATGGGTTGTACAGTATACATCCACTGGTACAGCACTGGGGTGCCTGGACATTAGGTCAACAACAAAATAACATGCAGATGTGTGTTCTTGGTATTATTGGTTTATCAATTTCTACACATGTGAACAGTGATGACTATAAATACCAACATGGCCTTTTAGAACACATCAATAAATGTACTAGTGTATTCAAGCCTAAAGATATCAATACAGTGATTGCAACAAATATAGCCCATATCTACTCTCAATATGGCCAATGGAAGAATGCAGAAGCACTGGAGGTCATGGTGATGGAGAAAAGAATGCATGCATTGGGAGAGGAGCACCCTAACACACTCACAAGCATGGGATATCTTGCATCCACATACAGGAACCAGGGCAAATGGAAGAAGGCAGAGGCACTGGAGGTGGTGGTGATGGAGAAAAGAATATATGCATTGGGAGAGGAGCACCCTGACACACTCAGAAGCATGGGAAATCTTGCATCTACATACCAGAACCAGGGCCGATGGAAGGAGGCAGAGGCGCTGGAGGTGGTGGTGATGGAGAAAACAAAGCATGCATTAGGAGAGGAGCACCCTGACACACTCAGAAGTATGGGAAATCTTGCATCTACATACCAGAACCAGGGCCGATGGAAGGAGGCTGAGCCACTGGAGGTGATGGTGATGGAGAAAACAAAGCATGCATTAGGAGAGGAGCACCCTGACACACTCAGAAGCATGGGAAATCTTGCATCTACATACAGGAACCAGGGCCGATGGAAGGAGGCAGAGGCACTGGATGTGGTGGTGATGGAGAAAAGAAAGCATGCATTAGGAGAGGAGCACCGTGACACACTCAGAAGCATGGGAAATCTTGCATCTTCATACTGGCGCCAGGGCCGATGGAAGGAGGCAGAGGCACTGGAGGTGGTGGTGATGGAGAAAACAAAGCATGCATTAGGAGAGGAGCACCCTGACACACTCAGAAGCATGGCAAATCTTGCATCTACATACTGGAACCAGGGTCGATTGAAGGAGGCAGAAGCACTGGAGGTGGTGGTGATGGAGAAAAACAAGCATGCATTAGGAGAGGAGCACCCTGACACACTCACAAGCATGGGAAATCTTGCATCTACATACAGGGACCAGGGCCGATGGAAGGAGGCAGAGGCACTACAGATGGTGGTGATGGAAAGACAAAAGCATGTATTGGGAGAGGAGCACCCTGACACACTCAGAAGCATGGCAAATATTGCATCTACATACAGGAACCAGGGCCACTGGAAGGAGGCAGAAGCACTGGAGGTGGTGGTGATGGAGAAAAGAAAGCATGTGTTGGGAGAGGAGCACCCTGACACACTCACAAGCATGGCAAATCTTGCATCTACATACAGCAACCAGGGCCAATGGAAAGAGGCAGAGGCACTGGAGGTAATGGTGATGGAGAAAAGAAAGCATCTATTGGGAGAGGAGCACCCTGACACACTCACAAGCATGGCAAATCTTGCATCTACGTACAGGAATCAGGGCCGATGGAAGGAGGCAGAGGCACTGGAGGTGGTGGTGATGGTGAAAATATAACAAAAATAGCACTGTTTGATATTACAATTTGGACAATACTGTACTATTACGACTGATTGTTCACGGGATATGACATATGACAGCAATTGTTCACTGGGATAGATGTTCACATCTACCGTGGACCAATGACCAGGAGAAATTTTGTTCATGAATTATAGTAAACCCTACCATATTTTCGTGACATGGAGTAAAATTCCCTGTGATGTTTCTGTCTGAATGAATGGAAATTACAAATTACGCCAAGTATAGCTGAAATTGAGAGCGAAAAAAAAAATTAGCCATCTAGGGGTGTTTTTAGGGATGTTCATGGGACCAAATGACATATGACAATTTCCAAACTTGGTTTGAAGGGAGTTCTTTATAGTCCTCCACGTATTCCTGCCGGAATCCGTGGAATGGAATTTTAGCAGTACTGCCTGCTAAAATTGTTAATTCCATTGCACAGAATTCTGACGGATTCCGGAATGGCCACGGAATCACCGGAATGGAATCACTGGACGGAATTGACTGGAACGGAATCCGCAGAATTTTTTTAATAGTAGTCGTAAATTTTAAGTAATAGTAATTATTTATTAGTAATTACCGTTGATTAATAATAGACGCCCGTGAGTTGCCAAATCGAGCAACCGCAGTTGAAACATCACTCATGTCACACATCGTGACCGTCCCATTTCTCTTCTCACCACTACCATCACCATCGACTACGCACGGCCACCACTGCCGCCATCGAGCAGCCCCAGCTATTGCCCACATTTGGGCCATGCTGGGGCCAGCTTGTTGACACAGCCACTGCCCTCGACACCGCCAATGAAACACTGCCAACGAAGCCGTCCAACGACGCCACGTCACCCGCCCCAATGACAGCAACTAAGCCGCCCAATGGCGCCCCGTCACTGCCCCCGACACTGCTGATAAAGCCGCCCATAGGTGCCACGTCACCACCCCCAACGACGTCGACAAAGCCGCCACGTCACCGCCCTGAACGACGCCACATCACTGTGCGAACCCGAATCCGACACGGTGTAGGGTGGGAGGGCGAAATAGGATGGAGGAAACAGTGTCGAAAGGGGAATAGAGGGCTGGGGAGGATATGCAGGACAACGAGGTGGTGTGCGTCCCACACGCCGCCTCGTTTCTGGTCTTTTTCGTCGACGGGCAGTGTGCACCTTGCACGCCGCCTGTTTTTTGGTGAGTCTTCCCCCCCCTCTTGCGAGATCAATGACGAGGCAGCGTGCATCCCACACGCCGGCTCGTTTCTTCCTTTTATCCGTTAAGGACGGTTCTCCCCCCCCTCCTGTGGTGAAAATAACACGAGGCAGCGTGCATCCCACACGCCGCCTCGGTTTCTTTTTTTTTTCATTAATGACAGTTCTCCCCCCCCCGCGGGGAAATTAAAGATGAGGCGGCATGCATTCCCACATGCTGCCTTGGTTTCCTTTTTTCTTCATTAATAAAGGTCCTTCCCCCCTGTGCAGTGAGACGAACAATGAGGTGGTGTGCATCCCACACACCACTTTGTTTTCTTTCAATCTTCACCCCTGGGGGGGTTCCTTCTCCTGTGACATCAACAAGGCGGCATGAATCCCACACGCCACCTCATTTTCTTTGTGTTTTTTGTTGACGCGGCGGCGTGCACCTTGCACGCTGCCTTGTTTCCTTTTTTTTCTTTCTTTTGGGTCAATGGGGTGGTATGCACCTTGCATACTACCCCGTTTATGTTTGTTATGTAGCTATAAAACATAGAATTTTTTTTTTTTTAGCTTCGTTTTCATGAGACAGAGTCTAGACTCTGTCTCGGATTCTATTTTTAGCTGGTTGGAACCCTAAGCCCTACGTGCCATGTCAGCGCGTCTTTCCCTTCAACCACCATCATGTCTCCCTCTCCCCCACCTGTCCCCTTGTCCAAAGTTGCCAGAGACCAGCGTGCTGCCAACTGGAGTGCTGGGGTGGTTACTACAGCCCCGAACTCTAAGTCTACCAGCAGAAAGAGGCTGCAGTCTAATGCTGATGAGTCTGCCAACAAACACAACAAGACTGAGACCACTGACATTGATGACCCTATCATTGATGCTGCTATTGATGTAGAAGAGGAGAATGAAGGCAAGAAAGGAGGGAAGAAGGGAAAGAAAGCAAAGAAAACCGGGGGAAAGGGCAAAAACTCGTATTTATCTCTTTTATTATTATTTTCTTTTATTTGATTATATCAATCGCTTCTAGTAGGAAGACGTGGGCTGAGCGCCAAGATGAAGATGAAGTTGAGAATGCCAAGGGGATCCCTGCTCAGCTCAAGGGGTATTTGTTCTTTATTTTGAATAAAAATAAATTATAACTGATTATGATTAATATAGTGTTGCAAAAAAGCTTGCTGCTCAAGGTATCTCTGTGGCGCCTCCTGAACGCTCTGCCCATTTGCAGACAGCATCCGTTTTACCTCCTGCTCCCACTGTTTCTAGCAGCTGTGCTTGTATCAATCGAGAGCCTGAGATTACCACCAAGGCTGTTGCCTCTCATGAGGATGAGGATAGTGGTGACTCCAGTGAGAGCAGTGAAAGTTACTCTAGTGCTAAACCCAGTGATGGCAGTGGCGATCGTGATTCTGGTTCAGGCCATGATTCTGATGGTGATCATCGCGCTAAAATTGATGCACCTCCTGTTCGTATTGGACCTCCTAAGTCCAAGCCTGCCAAATCTGTTGATGTTACTCCCTTTGTTCCCGATCAGGGTATTTTATTTTTATTTTTAATTTAGATTAATTTTGATCCAAATCACGGTTGATGTTGGTTCGCTCTCCACCGTTCCTCCACCACCACCTTCATCCTCAACACCTCAAATCCCGCCCAACCTCGCACAACAAACCTGCCATGAGCCCCTCCCCTCGTCTGAGGGATGTGGGCTGAAGTACTAGTGCCTCAGGATGAGCAAGGTGGATCACAGCCGCACCTGCCCCTCCCTTCTCCAAAGGGATGTGGGCGGCGCATCGTCGCTCGACGGGGGAATGAGAGAAGGAGAAACACAAGGGGGGACCCAGGAAATGGGAGGCCCATCAAGTGCATTTGTTATCCATTCTCCCATCCTCCTCCGACTGACGTCTCTATCGCCCTTGCCAGCACTATACAACACCCTGACAATGTGATGACGCCACAACACCCCAACAACCAGTTTCAAAGGGTTCGATGACAGACACACTGGTTTGACAGCGGCAAGAAGCATTCGACAATAGTCGACAACGGCGACAAGGATTTGAAGCAGCAGCGAAGATGGCAGCTCCAGCAGTGATGACAGCAGCAGCACCAGCAACGACGATGGCAGCAGCACCAGCGATGACGACAGTAGCAGCAGCAGCAATAACAATAACAACGGTGGCGGCACTGCTCCTGCTGCAACAACAACAACGGCGGCTGATGCAACGACGACTGCAGCTGCAACAACGAGGAAGAGGATGGCGGTAGCCGCTACAACAAGGACGATGGCGACGGCATAGGCAGCGACGGTGACGGCCAAACGGAGGAATTGAAGCGCACAAGAACAATTGAGCAGAGCTGCCATGGCTCTGCTCTTTGTTGTAACTACACTGTATGTACCTAAGGACAAAATCCAACGAAGGCCAGTCCCACCTTAAGATTAATATATTTATTTATTATCATCTATGCACAAGCAACCCCAGTCATCCAAAACAGGCCCTGATTTCAAATCAGGTGTCCCTGAAAAAATGCATCCGATGACGTACACGTCAATGGGGGAGCTGTTTTTTGGCTCCCCCATTGACGTGAACGTCATAGTAAAATGACGTCATGGATTTTAACGTGTCCGGAATAAAGATCACTCAAGATTGAGAAGGCGACAGGATGATTGCGGTGGGGGACATTAGATGATGTGTTCTAATTATAGAACACTTCATCAATCATGCCTCGCTGGGCGCGTCCTCGCTATTGGGCTCATTTGGCAGGGGTTTCAGGTCAGGAAAAAATGTATTCATAATCTATTATAATGATAAAAAATTATCCCGTCCTTTCTGCAGTCATTGGGGGCCGGGATGGGATGGATTGCAACAGGCGCGTTTGGATGATTGCGTTCTATTTATATAACACGTCATCCATCATAGGTTTCGTCCTCGCTGTTGGGGATGTTGGGGATAATGTATTGCAGACATTTATGTATAATGAGGAAGCTACAGCATATCTATACCTATTCCACCCCTTCCTGTGCATCAGGGGAGGCAGGAATGGGTGGATGGCATTAAAACAGTTGTCTAGTTTATCTTATCCAAGACCCTTAAGATTTCATGCGAGCTATCAAAAGAAGATTTTATTGAACGCCCACACATACGGTGTGGGCGCTAAGGCCTAGGTACAAGTATTATAGAAAGAAATTTTAAAAAACCAGGAGCAGAGCTGTATGGCTCTGCTCCATTATTCCACCCGCTGGTTTGGCCTATCACCTGCCTGGTTGGTTGTCGTTGTCGTGTCACCGTTGTGCTGCAGTCGCCGTGGTCGTTATTTTGGGTCGTGCTCTTCCTCCTCATGGTGTTGGGCCCACTCTTCCTCCTCTTCGTGTTGGGTTCGTCGTCGATCCTTCTTCCTGTCCTCTTCGTCATCGCTCCTCCTCGCCTGCTGCGGTTGGTTTCGATTCACTGTCATTGTGTTCGATTCACTGTGGGTGGTTTTGATTCGCTGTCGCTGGTTTTGATTCGCTGTCATTCATTTCGATTCACCGCGGTTGGTCTTGATTCGGCCTCGTTGGTTTCGAGTCGCCCTGGTTGGTTTCTTCGTCGTCTTGCCCCTCCGTCTCCTTGTCATCTTTCCTCTCTGTCATCTTGTCGTCTGGCCCCTCCGTCTCCTTCTCACCTCGCCTTGCCCCTCCTCCTGGTCGTCGTCCTTTTCCCCTTCCTCTTCGTCGTACTTTCCTCCCGTCTTCGTCGTTGTGTCGTGTCTCATCCGTGTCACCCTTCATCCGGTCGCCCCTCATCGCTGTTGCTTCGGGGTCTCATTTGGTCCTGGTGGCAGGGTCAGAGTCGTCAGTGAGGGGGATAGGAAGAGGGATAGCAAAAACAAACCACGACAGAGGTCGTGGCTCGTATTTCGTAACTCACCAATGGGGAATCCCACTTCATGGGTCCCCCTCATCTTCCTCGCTCCTCCAAACCTCCTTCAAGCGAGACTAAGCTGCCCACATCCCTTTGGAAAGGGGAGGGGCGGCGGCGGCAGTTGTCCTCACTTCTGAGTGAGTTGAGGTGCTGTCAATGGAGCCCACATCCCTCAACAGAGGGGAGGGGCTTGTCGCCGGGTTGACAGGCGAAGTTGATGGTGATGGCGAAGGCGAAGGAGAGGGTGGTGGTGGAGGAAGGAGAGAACGACCAGAAATCAACCGTGATGCAGTTGATGTCTGTTTAAAACTCTGCTCTCCCCGATAGATAGTGTTCGATATGGATGCTCGTAAGTCTGATAATGAAATAGAAAATTGTATTATTTTATAACTACTCTAAAGGTACTAGATCCCAAGTTTGAAGAAAAAATACACAGAATTAAGCATGTAATTTAGGAAATATGCCAAAATGGTAGTAAACACCATACCTTTCGTGAATTCTCTATTACAACTTCTGTATTTTATACAAATTGTATTGGAATATGGTTTTAGTTCACTAATAAATAAGATTTGGATAGTTTGTACAAATATCATGGGAGGGAAACTGGAGGAGAATCATAGAAGGAATAGGTATTGCTAGGGCTGCACGCCGTGGCGGCCGTTTTTACAGTTGATATGGCTACCGTATAGGTGTGCTGTATCTGTCCCGTCATGAGAAATATGTTGACAATGACGGGATGGCTGACAGTACGGAACAGTGGCATCTGAGCCGTATGATTACGGTGTGCATACGGCTATGACGGCTTATACAGCACTGTGTCTTAGGTGCCGAAACCCGGCAGCTTTATCGAAATTGGCTGATTAAGGTCTGAAACTACACTTAGAGTTGTCAATCCTCACTTCCATGCGAGGTCCAGATGTCTTTTGGAGATAAAGTCGTGTCTCCAATAAGTTTGGTGGCACAGAACGGATCTGAAATGCCGTTGAGCAAAGTCCGGAGGCAAGTTGGAGATAAATTCGTGCCTCGGACGAGTTTAATGACACAAAGTGCGAATGCATCGTGTTTTTTGGTGCAAGCAAGGGACGCAGACTGGAGATAAATTCGTGCCTCCTATGAGTTTAGCGACGTAAAGTGTGAATGCATCGCGTTTTCTGGTGTATCTATTTCCTAATCTGTTTCAACCGTACTAGTATTGCTAAATATTTTGTGCAATTCAAACACCATTCAAGCATATACTGTCCGAATTATCAACGCACAAGCTTATTAAATGAAGGATTAGTAATTACCAACACTATCAATGATAAGTGTAACAAAAACTGGTCATAAGCCATTCAATGATGGGTGTAACGAAACTGCGGTCGCGCATATTCTGCCTGGTTTTGCATGATTACATAAAGGATTACTAATACCATCATGATGGGTGTAACGAAAACGCGGTCGCGCACAATCTGACTGGTTTTGCATGATTATGTGATATATTACTAATGCCATCAATGATGGGTGTAACGAAAACGCGGTCGCGCACATTCTGCCTGGTTTTGCATCATTACATAAGGGATTACTAACGCCATCAATGATGGTGTAATGAAAATGCGGTCGCGCACAATCTGCCTGGATTTGCATGGTTACATGTAAGTGATGCCATCAGTGATGGTGTAATGAAACTGCGGTCGCGGGACTTCCAATTAGGTTGTAAAAAAACTCATCTTTATAAATAAAGACTCGTAACTGGATTTAGAAACTTTTGTTGGGAACAGATTTAAAAAAAATGACAATGTGGCTGTGCCCCACCGGATTTCAGTATGAAGTAGGCTACATCAGGCATGCCGCGAGCATCACATTTGGCGTAGTCACACTAATGTCACTGATTATGTAAACGGTACCAGAACGTAAGGTAGAGGTCATCCACTTCCCGCCAACGTCACCTGATGTGACTGATGGGTGACGCAGCTCGCCAAATCCGGACAGAAAGGGCTCAGAAAAACCTTGGAGGGCTCTTTCTCAAGCATCGAAAGCAAAATCGTAGAATCGGCTTCCTAGCATTTGTAGATATACATATTAAAAATAATGTTAGAGAATTTGACGCAATTCCGGGCACTCTCGGCTGAGTTATAACAATTGGAAACACGGGTTTGATCAAATTAATGCTTTCTTTTGTCTTATCTCCCGCAAACCCCCTCGAAGTGACAGCCATGGGATTAAAAGAAGTTTTCTCGTTGTCTATTTAAACAACCCCTGCCTTTTCCAGGTCATTCATGATGCTCACCGGCAGCACACGGTGTCCCTGGTACTTTCTCACTGCCCATGCCGCTTGGCGCCCATTCAGCCCCTGCTCGTATGCATCCATAAATTGGCGGGATTGTGTTGCGAACTTCCGCATCGAGGTGAGTGGCACAGCCTCCAGTGCCTCCAGTGCATTTTTCTCAAGATGGTCTTCTCAAGACGACTCTGGATTTAGTCGGTAAATCCTTTTTGCATAGCCCCAACACTGCTCGATGAAGTTGAGCTCGCAATGGAATTTTGGCAGGAAAATTACCAGAACTCCCAGCGCTTTGCAGGTAAGCTCGAGAACAGAAGGAATATTCGCGAAATCAGGCTGATTATAGAGAATGCGGCAACAACAGCAGCTTGTAGCCCCAGGTAAACACTTGAACCCTTTGCACTCAGCACAAATTTTAGACATGTTTTGAAACCCTCGTTCCTCTAGGATTGTTACCATTCCCTTGAAGATGCCAGCAGGGGCATGGCCCTTGGGAAAGTACAGTGGCTGTGGCGTTCCATCCGCAAATCGTGCGTCACCCATTCTGATCTTGACCTTCTGGTGTGAGCCGTTGGGGTTACAGATGGGCTTTTGGGTGATAGGGTCGCGCTTGGTGACTTCAATTCCCCAATTGTTTCCTTCCTTCGGTGTGTTTTTCGGCATTCGACGCGCAGACAATGAATCCTCCGGGCGTTTGAGGTGAGTCGATGCATTGTCATAAATGAAGACGTGTTCGTACTGCAGCCAACATTCCTTGCAGATTCTGATAGCCTCCTCAGCCTGCGATTGGATGTTGTCGCTTGTGAAACACCCATCCTTTGCCTTACCTGGTTTCATGATCCTCTGCCCTGACTGCTTTCCATCAGGGGACCTGAGCCATCCAAAATCTGCTGAAACAAAGTCGGCGATCATTAATGAAGCACCGTCGCCCTTCTTGTACGGCTTTGCAGGTGCGTCCTTGTGGTACCAGCCTTTTTTTCTCTGGTCATGGGCATAGAAGATGGACTCGTCGTGGAACCAAGTAATAATGTGCAAACCTGGCATCCTTGGTCCTTGCTCAGGTTCGGCATCTAGCCCAATCCAACACTCCATCCAGTCCTGGATTCATCTCCATTGGGGAAGGAATACTTGTTCTCGATAGTAGACAACATCGTCTCGTTCATGGCCATCGGCATACTGTCCTTTTTTGGGGGAAGACCAGCAGTACCGCTCACTAATCTGTTTCTCGATCCCATGTTTTGAGCGAATGTCCTCACAAGCGAAAAAGTCTATGAGTTTTTTTGCTGATATTTCTTTCCCGATCTCCTGGAGATAAAGGTTGATGTCATTGCAGAGGTCCTCGTAAACGAGCATGGATTCGTTCCAGTCACCAAATGGATTTATGGGGAGAACCTTGCGATCACTGATAAACTGCCGTGTGAGACGCCGAATTCGACGTGCACAGTGCAGTCCCTTCCCAAGCACCATTGATGCCTGAAGTGATGATGCAGCCCATGCGTCATATGTGAGGGATCATTCTTGGGTGTAGAAATGGAGTATTGTTCGCATCGACTCCATGCGGGTTCTAACAAAGGAATCCAGTCCTGGATCAAGATAGCTGCGACCAGTTTTCCGTGCTGGGTTTAGCAGCTGCTTGAGATCCTCCAGCGCCTGTTTTGCAACTGGCTGCAATGGAGCTTCACGCTCCTTTCCTGGTCGCTCCTCTTCTACATGTGCAGATGCTGCGCTGGTTTCCGCTCCACTCGTGTTTCTTGTCTCTGGCTGTGCATCTTGGGCGTTGAAACTCCCCTCCTCCGTGTCTGGATACCACTCCTTCTCCCAGTCCTCCTCCTCATCAGAATCTGGCTTGATATCTGACTCTTCGATATCCAAGAGGTCAGGCAGGCCTTCAATGTTGTCAAAGAGGTCCTCCAGGTCAGGTCCAATGTTGACTTGAAACTCATGGAAATAGTGCTCTGGTGGAATGTGGTCTTGAAGGACGTCACATTGAAATATAGGCTGAAGTCCCTGTAATTCTGGGGTTGGCACGTCTGAATCCATCCCTTGATCTCTCGAATGCCCTTCTCCATGTACAGGTGCAATCTATTGTAGCTCCAGTAAGAATTTGTCTATTAATTTCCAGAAACAGAGCTCACATTTGCATTCTCTTTTCCTGGTCTTGGTTGGGGGTCTTTTCTGCCTCTTTGAAGGGTTGTCTTCTTTGCATTTCTTTAGATTATTAATGCTTGCTAACGTGGCTCGCTTTCTTTTGGTCATAGTTGTTGGATAGGAGGAATAGTAGTTGAGTGTGACACATCGAGAATTGTTGTGTAGATGTGCAATACTTTCATTTTTCTTATAACTCGGTCCAAAATGCGAATTTCAAAAAATGGCTCTGGATTTATGCGTAAAAGGTCATTTACTACAAAAACTAGGAGCCATATAATATGGCTCCTAGTTTTTGTAGTAAATGACCATATTTGGCAAAAATCAGATGAGCCAGCTTTAAACACGATATTACAGCTCAATTAATGCGATTCAGCCCGATTTGGACGCTGTCACATTTTTCGCACGTGACGTTGGCGGGAAGTGGATGTCCCCTACCTTATGAGGCAGGCAACATGGCAATGATGGAGCAAGCTCACGGATGCCGCGGACCGACTGCTCAAGACGGAAACTTCCGGGTGACAACTTTCGACGTCACGAAATCCTCGACAACGACCACCAACTCTTTGCTGACACCATGTCCTATAGGTGCATATTCTCTCCTGCTTATTGAATTCCTGTTTACTGAAAGTCCTTTTTCTTCGACTTTAATTCGTATCTGTGTCAAGACGCGACCCATTCTTCATCGACCATTCGTAATCTTTCATGATGCTTGCACTGCTCTTCCGACGACGATCTGTGGTCTCAAAAATAGCGTAGTATTCGGCCGCGCAATCAAAAACCAGTACCTCGCTCTCGGTACATTCGCCACCACCTTTGGCAGTGCGTACCTCGCGACACCTGGTGGAAGCAAAACAGCTGCGGTCAAGCCGAAGACAGTGCAGGAGGCGAAGGAGGGCGTGCCCATTAGTGCCACTCCATCGTGAGTTTTCCGTCTTCTGTTTACTTCGCTCTTGCCTTTCTCCTTTGGGAGGGGCATATGAGCCCCATAAACTTTGACGCCTGGATACTCCGTTGTGCAGCTCCACTAACAACTTCACCTCTCTTTTTCAACCTCCACCTTCACTCGAGCTTGGTCTCACTTGTCGGACTGATCCCAAAATATAACTCTCCAGCTTTCATCCCCACCTCTTTAGGACCCCAGTTTCCTGCTGTACAGACCGCCTCTTTCCAAGTCGTGCAGGACTTTTCTTGCATCAACTTTCTTTGATAAATGGGATTTCTTTGGGTACTACGATAACCTGACCAGAAGCGAGTCCTTTTCACTTGACCCAATGACAACGCCCCTGACTGTTTTCACCCACATGTAGGGGCCGTTGTGTGGCCAGACAAAGCGGATGCTCTGGCTCAAGGCCTCGCCTTCGTCAACTCTGCTGGGAACACCGTCATCAAGGTGGACAATACCGCGACTGTGTTGTACCCCAATAAACCGAATTCGGTTCGGAAAGATTTTGCCATCCGTGGCGTGTCTGTTGTGCTGACGAACTGGTATGATTGACGACAGACTAGAATCACCACGCAGCAAGCTTTTGGAGTCGGGAGCATTTTCATGGCTGATATCATGCATATGCCTTACGGGTGTTCAGTGCCTATTTTGTCCTTTGTGTTGTTATTATCGATGCTAATTGCGATTTTGAGGGCTCAGATATGGCCTGCATTCTGGACGAAAGGTATAAACTGGCCTCAAGACGGAGAAATCTATTCAAATGACCTAAATTTGCGGGATCGAATAATTTCATTCCGAATCGACTTTCTTTAGTATCCTCAAAGGTGTCAACCTGGACACGCAAAAGCAAATGGCATCCACACGCGAACGGGATGCTCACATCCCGCGCCTGCATCTGGAGCGCAAACGGGAACTATGGGACCCACGGACTGCTCTCGGGATGCAGGATGCACGGTTATCGAGACCAAGAACAATAGCTTTGGTCAGGATTTCGTCCAGAACAGGGGCGGGGTGTTCGCTGCTCAATTCGACATCTCTGGGTTTGTTTAATTCATCTCGGCTGCTGCACATCGATTGACTGCCTTCTATCCTATAGTACTTTGTAAGATTACCTTTTTCTTTTCTCTGGGTTGAGCTGAGGCTATTTTTTCATCGCGAAGTATCTGTTCCTTCCCTGTACGTTTTCCAAATTTTCTTCAAAAGTCTGGAACTAACCATACCCCTTCAGCGAAACCAAATCCCACAGTCGCTGCTTTTTGCCACCTCCACATCCTCAATTGACTCGCTCACCGACTGGGGTACTCCATCCGCAAGCTACCCATCTGGCTCGTCATGCGACATTCCAACGTACTTCGATGCGCAAAGTCTGGTGATAGATATCGACTTGTGCGGCGACTTGTAAGTGCAGCTCTCGTCCAAGCCATCGTGAGTAGACTCAACGACTGATGTTTCCGTCTAGCACTGGAGCCCCGAGCATTTACCTAGCTCAGTGTGCAAGTCAAGGACCTCAAAAGCTTTGCGTGAGTCCTCCCTCAGGTGTTTTCGTTCCAGAAAGCATTTGTGCTCAATCCAACTCTTGTCCAACCAGTACGCAGACAACGTCATAGGCCCCAGATCACAATACGACAACGCGTACTTTGAGTTCAAGTAGGTTCGCGTTTACGGGAATGGCAATAGCACGGTAATAGATGGGACAAGTACTGGGTCTGCGACGAGTAGCAGTGGGACGACGACCTCATAATTCTGGCTCGGGTGTGCGGAATGTTGAGTCAATATGGCTGGTATCCTGGATGTGGGCGGTCAGCGCAGCAGTAGTGGGACTTTTCCTTTATTGATTAGAGGAGGACTTTTGAAGGGGATTGGAAATCTAGATGAGCTGCTATGCAGGAAGGAGTTGTACGGAAACTTATACCTGTTTTTTTTAGAATTGGACTTTTTTACGTGTAGCGTTTAATATCCCTTTCCCGTAACTCAAATCTTCATTTTTCATATCCACAATTGCGAGCGATGTAACTAATAATGATCATGACATTAAGCTGAAAGCACGCTACTTCGCGCGATCATGCCTGGCGAGTGCGGCCAGCACGACCTCAATGTGGCACCACCATGAAGCAGCGGGCCAAAATACGCCATATGGACCGGCTGCGAAATGGCTCTGTGGAGTGGAAGGACGCGTTAAGGGGACGGGGGTACCTACAGTTGAGCGTATGTCTTATCCAGGAAAACCCTTGTGTTTGTTTCTTCATCTAGGAGGGGTGTATACCGGTGACGGAAAAGAAAGGAATCCGTTGAAGGGATTTCCGTTCCGCGGAGTTCCCTCATGCTTCTTCCTCATCCGACGCGTCGCCCATACTAGCCTATACTGGAGAGTGGCGGGATATTCCATTGACTATGACGACCCTTTAATCGTATCCCTGACCGAGAAATATAAAGCTACACCCACCCAAATCATATTCACGATCATTGTCCCCAAGAGCGAAAATTCAGAGAGGCAAAATGAGAATATCATGGTGCGTCATCATATTATACATGGTCATAAATCCAACACTGTCTGAGGAAGATTCGGGCAAGATTTGAGGGTTGGATCGCGGCCAGCAGATTTGCAACAAGGCCAATCCTACTTAAGACTGGACAGGTTTACGGGTGGACGATGGAACAGTTTACTTGGGAGACTTACCCGCCTAAGCTCTTAGTGAGCGACACTCAATGGACGCCCTTGTATACTGATTACAGTAAATTGTCGATAGCCTAAAATAAATATCGAGTCGCGGTTGAGGATGTCCCTGTCAAACAATGAATTGAGTACGGATTTACTTGGTTGATAAAAAAAGGGCGTACCTCAAGCTAGCACACGATACCCTTCATGGAATCGATGAGAGGGCTTGGAAATCCGATCATGATCAAGAGATGGTGAGGAGCTTTGCCTATATCCGCTCCGAGGGTAGAGCCTGAAGAAAGTGAAAAGGTGAAAGTGTCGCTTCGAATTTTTTCCCTTCGCTTTTCGATTCTAGAGCAGACGCCTGGCCTATTAGATAGGTTCCCAGCACGGTATGGGCCAGTCGGGTAGTCCGTAAGCGACGGAATCATATTTCTGACAGGAGTCGTCCGAACGGCATTCGGTATCTGGTAATGAAACGACTGCTAGGATCTTGAAAACCAGAGGTGATTTATCGAAAGGGGCGTAACAATCACTTGGTTGCGAGGAGGTATATGTAAACTTTTGCGGTTCCAAGAACGGAGGGCAGAGAGACACACCGGTCACGGCCATCGACCGCAGAGGATGCAAGAACTGTCAACAGATTCTCGCTCATAAGCCGAAGTTTTCTTCCATCTCGAGGTAAGTATCGCTATTTTGATCCTCGAAAGTAAGGGCCTAGTAGATTTTTTTAAATCAGAACGCGAAAGAGAGATATGATGAGTGACAGGGAATTCACTTCTTGGTGACGTTTCAAGCGTCGGAAGACGTATAGGACTGCGAACCACATATAAAGGAGGCTCAGATACGACGTATCCCAATGATCTTCACCATGGTACGTATATCGGTTCAGGTCTTCGATGGGATCCAGCACAAGACCGTCGGAGGAAAGACCATCCAAAGGACCGATCGGAGTCGTAAAGATGCTCATACCGGTCTTCATGAGAGTATCCGTTCACATTGGTAGCGAAACCGCTAAAAAAGTGTCAACCCAAGGCTCATAATCCGGAGGAGAGCGGGGATTTTCACATACTTGTCCATGACCAACCCAAGGGCTTTCAAACATGAGCGAAGACTACACCGGGAAATCGAAATTTGATGGGGATTCCGGTCATGGTAATGGAACCCCGAATGACTTTGGTCGCAAAGGTAATCCTCTACATGTGCCTCGAGCACGATATAGTCAGAGGGGCCATCGTAGCGGCTAAACCGGATAGATGGCCGGTCGTTCTCCACCTCGAACAGCCCAGGGATGGTTGCGAGATTGATTTTCGACTCGAAGAACAGAAATTCCGGCGTCGGTTGGATTAATTCAAACGGACGCTATGTCTTCGCCAAATTTCTTCTCCGGATCTTCAGGATGTTCGTCGACGAGGTGTGCAAGGGTATGGTTGATGCCGCTGTTCCATTTGTGTTTCCGGCATTCAGACCATTTCCGTTTCGTGTACATCATATACTGTAACAGGTGTCGTGTTATCAACCAACAGCAATCTGACAAAAGGAAAACTCACCACCGCCAACGCAGTCAGTGCACAATGTAGGGCATCTAAAGAGGCATCTGCGATATTATCACCGAGCGTATTCACCGACAAATCGAGAGCGATTGCGCTAGGGCCAAAAGTGCGGTGGTTGATGCCACTTCAGGTAAATCCGGGTCTGGATTATCGGAGACTGATTTGGGGGAGAGTCATCTACTGGGAAGGTGGTTGAGTCAGGGATGAATGAAAAAAAAAGATGATCGTTACCTTGCGAAAGTCGCTGGTATGAACCGGCATATTACCTGAAAACCAGATGCTGTGAATTTGGAAAGGGGTTCTTCAGGGTTGATATAAAAACGACCTGAACGATCTTCATCGACGAGGAATCCTGGAACGAGGCATGATAAAATCATCCCTTAAAATCTCCCCCTTCAGGCTCCTTGTGTTGCGATTTGCGGTACTCAGCACCAGGAATTCTAACCAACGACCGAAGGTTACCAGGTACGATGTTGCCTTCGTTTCGTTCCATGCGGAAAATATCTTCAATGACCTCGGGAAGTTGTGCCCAATAAAATGTGAGGATGGCTCGATCGAAGGATGAGCAAGAGAAGCTCGATGAGGACAAAAATTGGCGTCCAGCGAGTCGAACTGTGAACATCATGGAGTAGGATGTAGCACGATATCGAATTGTTTAATGGGTCGATGGTATTCTTCGCCGACGAATTTGAGCACTGTCGCCAAATGTTTTCCGAACCAGGGGGTCGACAATACCGTCCGAAAGTCAGAGTTTCCCAACCTGCCATAAATTGCTTGTGTTGTTCGTATGTACTGTTGAATCCATCCTTGAGACACATTTCAATAGCCTTTTTGGGTTTAAATGATTCGGGTGGTGGTATAGAGCTGGTCAGAGTAAAATGTTTCAGAAATGTGAGCCTCGGGGCGACTGGATACCAGGAACTGCAACGACGTACGAAATTTATGCGCCTCAGGCATATCCGTTAAGATGAGCTGTTGCGCGTCATGTTCATGGGACTCGTCCGGGTCATCAATGATGATAACAGCAGCGGAATGTAGCAGGCCATTTAATTTTGGTTCGATGATGAGCATTTGCGTCTGAATGTTGATGGGTGGCAGATGGTTGTGAATAGGTGGAGCTTGGTCGTGCTCAATCTCTCCTCGGGAACAGAAGAAACGCCCTCCGTAACTCCTTCCAGAGGCCTGGATTAGCTCTACAAAGGTCTGAGAAACGGACGATTTGCCACCACCGGCAGGTCCACACAGAGCTGCTTGGATCATCGTCTTCGATCCACCACATAACGACTCCAATACTTCATGATGTGTAATAACCGGATCATTTTCCGGAGGTGGGAAATGTTCTGAAGAATCGCGGTTCTGGAATCAAGCGAAGTGGATCGACTGAGAATATGAAGTCCTAGGTTCAAAATGAGATTTGATGATATCACCAAGATACCAAGCCCTGCTCACCGACCTCCAGGTTGTCATTGTGATAGCGATTCACGTCGCTTTGGACCTCGGTGAAGGTGCCACCTGCGATGGTAACGTCATGGTACTGAGAGCCACCGAGCATAAAGAAACAACATCTCGAGTGTTGGTGTCGAGCTCGAGTGTGGGATTTCAGTGCAATTACCGACACAATTCACGTCAGCCGAAGGGATGGGGATTTATTTTCTGTTGAGGAAGAATGAGACTGGGCGGATATTCCATGAATCCTGTATCGAAAAACGTACAGCTTGATAAAAAATAGACCGTCGGCCCGTCTTGGCGCTTCTTTAATGAGTCGGCTGCCAGAGCCAATGTCCTCCAATAGCTTTGTCTTGAGGGAATAATTGGGTAATAATGAAGTGCATAGCAAGAAGAAAGGCGACGACCAACTTTCGCTGATGTAATTCCGACGCCGCTGCACCTGACCTGAAATTTCACCACCTGCGACTCGCTGCATACAATCTTCAATCCCTATTCCAACAACCGGATGCTTATTACCCCCTACTACAGAGACCGGTTCGTATCCTACCCCGGAGTCACGGCGTGATGTGAACTTGATGAAGGACTGGGTTTTGAGCGCGTTGAAGGCAGGTTTGCATTCCTCTCAATCATCAGTCGAGCTAACCTCTCATTTCTTTCCAGAACGGATTCCGCCACATCGATTCCACTTATATGTGCGGTCAGTGTTCCCCTAGTCATTATAAAAACCAATATCGCTCAATGGAACTGGACTCAAATTAGGCACCGAGAAAGCCTCTCAGCTCTGACATCCACCACGAAGAAATCTTTTTTATAACCAAACTTGCGTGGATTGCATACTCCTCAAGCGAACTTCCAATTATCTCCTTGCACACATTGTCGCTAAAAATCGTTCATTGCGACGATTCAACCACCACGACCGCTTGGCGGAGTCTTTCTCTAGGAATCTCGAGACCAGGATATATCGGCCTGGTAGGTTCCATGAGTCATATATGTATATATTAGATGCTGAATTTCTGGGAATAGTACTCCACTGGCCACAAACCTTTTCTTATGAAGGCATCCTATCTGAAATTCTCTCCCCCTGCCCCACCCCCTCGATTAATCCAACCGACTCCGCTATCCGACATGGATGGAGAGCCCCTTCCCAGGAACGCGGACGGTTCTTATAAAGCGACTGACAAGTCAACTTCAACGACGCCTTGGCAGAGATAGAGAAACATCTCGATACAAGGAAAGTTCGAGCAATTGGGGGTCAGTAACTTTCCATCAAAACGTGTGTTTCTATATCCTTTTTTTTTCGTTTCTTCCTGACGTTCGTCGTTGCTTCCTGTCAGCGTCGAGAAACCTTTCACGACGGCGAAATTGACGCCAGCGTTTAACCAAGTCGAGAACGCCCTCTCTCTTCTCCCCATAAAACCCAATACCAATTGCTCGCGACCTTCAGACCTAGCTCCTTCAGCTAAGGCATCGCACTAATAGCAGACACTCCGAGCGGTAAGCCAACCATCCTGAGGAATTGATCATGTATCCAACATACTGATTCCTCGAACTGCACAGGATATTCCCCCGTCCGCGACCACCCACTAATCGTATCCCCGGCGGAGAAACACGAAGTCACATCCACGCAAGTCATATTCGCATGGCACTAGCAAAGATTAGGAGAGACACAAAGAGAAAATCACGGTACGTCATATCAACCATCCGAGCCTTTTTCTTTTTCACTGACATTTCCCATTGTTCTACATCGTTACGCTGTCAGAGGAGTCTAGGGATCGTGGGCAGCGACTTGGTCTCACAGCCGACCCTACCACGAGACAAGTACAGGGTTCGACACTGAGACAACGGGAGGAGTACTTACCAAAGGTTTTGAGTTCGGACTCGTATGGGATAGTATCAAGTGAACCAGCCGAGAACACTGCGAAACATCGTTTAATACGGTACAAAAGCTACGAGCAAGGGACAACCAGTGTAGAAGAAATATGTAACGAACTCGAAATAAAAGAACGAATGTCTTTGCCTTGGCGTTGCCGTGAAGAGTTAGCGGAAACGCCAAAAAAATGTGGCTTACAACCAAATCCAAATCAAACTAGTATCTGCTCTGTCCTAGGTTCCTCCTTCTTACATCCCCCCTATCTGTTTCGTTTTATCGCTTTATTCAGCAGAGGACTGCGACGCAATATAAACAGTCGACGGAGTGGTACTTCCAACTGATGACGCCGCTACGGACAGCGCCGAGTCGACCGAATTCCGGTGGTGACTTTCAAGATATGAGCTCTGGGTGATTTCGCATTCCATCGCGAAGTAAGCCGTGGAAATGGCGTGATGAAGAAGGACAGCTGAACGTTGGTCTATGAAAAAGCGACAAGGTTCAGCCGAGTGTACCCATTTTTTTGTCAGCGGAGATGGGTAGAGGCTTAAGGTGATGAAGAAACTTGCGCGACATGATTTGGAAAATACGCCTGACGCTTGCATCGTTTCGCACCAGTTGCCCACGACCGCCTTTTCGAGCTTGAGAGGCATTGGTTGCAACGGGGATTGGCGTTGGGCGTAGGAATTCTGGAGGTTAGCTGGCGAGGTGGATCAGGGCGATTGTACGAACATGGTGGCGTTGCTTGAGTTCTCGAGATATCGCCCTGGAAGGTCATGAATATACAACCACGCGGCATGAAAAAAAAGGGACATGCAAGTAGACAATCGCCTGATCTTGAAGACGCCGATGAAGACTTGACACTAGTTGCATAGTCATGAGAACGGCGAGGAGAGACGGTGGCCACATCGTGACGGAAGAGCGCTGAGTACGATGGTCAGACATTGAAGAAAGGATGCGGATAGGAGACATACTCTTGTAGCCGGTAATCCCCCAGCCCTTCGCTTGTCCTGATATGTTGGAAACATGGATCGCCAGGGAGAGAAATGGCATTCGTTTTGAGAATGAACTCGGTTCAAGGGAATACAACGGCATCGGCAAAGAACTCGAAATTTCATGTCCGGATTTCTGTGTTCATGCAAGCCGGGCCCAGAGAATAGGTTCCTATCGTATGTGATATTCCATGCGGTCGATGAGTTCGATGGGTGGTTGACCTGTGGAAGAATTTCAGTTCGAATTCATCGTTGGAAATGATACGACGCGCACGATATATGGCTTTCCCTCTACCGTCAAGGAGGATGGGGCCCAAATTTGAATCCAGGATTTACACAGAATGTCGATACCAGTGTGGAGAGTATTTGGCGGGCGTCTGAACGTCGAGGGTGAGATCAATGGCTTGTGGCAACATTGACATGTAAGAAGTTATGAGGTTATCCACAAACTGATTCGAACACACCGGACAGACAGGTCCCCACATGAGATGGAACAAAGATGGAATTCGGGGATGTAAAGTCGGTGAAATCTTCCTCATGGCCCGCAGCGCATGGAGGCCCTAAGGCCGGATGGTACTTGGGATTTGACCTTGGGTATTCCTGGTGTTTTCATGCCGCCATTGGTTGCAGACGAGGCGGGAGATGGAAGGGACGATGGTCATATTTGGGTTGGGATATAAGGAAACATGGGCGGTGTCGCGTGGGAACCCGCAAGCTTATCAATTCTTTTCGTTTTGACCGCCATGTCTTCACCTGCAGCGAAACAACCGTTGAAGCTACTTGCGCTAGGTAAATGTGTCTTGTTCGCCATTTCCACCATGCCCGTCGCTAACTAGTAGCCGCTAAACAGATGGAGGCGGAATCCGCGGACTTTCCGAGCTGCTTATCATTAAGGAAATTATGCACAGGCTGATGGTCAACGAAAACGCGAAGCGCGGAAGTGATGGTCAACCACTCCTCACCAGCCTTCCAAAGCCGTGTGATTACTTTGATCTTATTGGTGGTACCAGTACTGGAGGGTGAGCTCCGCTATATTTTATCCCATTATCGTGATACTTAAACGGAGTATTTATGATCTAGAATCATAGCTTTAATGCTTGGGCGTCTTCGGATGGACATTGACACTGCAATTGATGCCTACAACACCCTGGTTCAACGGGTTTTCTCTGATCCAAAGCAATGGCCTAGTGATGGAAGGTTCAAAGCGACAAAGCTTAAAGAAGTGATTCAATCTGTTGTGCGAAATGCGAGTCCGACTGGTGACGCTGAAGAGCCCTTGTTGGAAGTCGGTAATGCCTCAATCTGCCGAACGTGAGTTTACTATATTCTTCACATAATTGAATTCTTCACAAGAACTCTCATTAGCTTTGTTTGTGCTAGGAATGCGCTCAACTTGAATGCCAATATTCCAGTTCTTTTTAGGAGTTATCAATCCCACGAAACACATTCAGGTTGCAAGATCTGGGAAGCTGCTCGGGCAACATCTGCAGCACCCACCTTTTTCAAATCTATTGAGATTGGTAACAAACAACCTTTGTTTAATATGTCTCATGGCTGCTGCTCGAAGTTGATTTGAGGTTAGGGAATGTCACGGGTTTACAAACCCATACGGGTTGAGGTCACGGGCGGGTATGGGTACGGGTACGGGTTTGCATTTTCGTACCCCAGAAAAACCCGTACCCGTGACACAGGTGTCACGGGTGTGATGTGTCCATCATCCACGCGTCACCTCAATCATTACCCACCACCACACTCACCAATCATCGCCACCGTACCCTCCAGCATGGTTACAAGACAGCGTGGCACCCCAACAACAATGCAGAAGACTCGACGGGATGGTTGTGTCAGTCAGTAGTAGTGACACGCAGTTATTTACAACCACAGCAAATGCGAGAATGACGACGCGGATGAGTCAAACACGATGGAATATGAGGGGGGGATAAACACACCAGACGGCGGGCTTACAAGGTGCGCCCGCGAAGTTTTATTTTATTTTTGTCTACAGACTATTGCAACAGCACCATGACCCGAGGCAACCTGCCACATCTGCTTCATTCCCCACAATGATGACACCTGCCAATGGACCCCACCTCGCAGACCAATGCCAACATGGTCAGTGCGAGCTAGTCGCACGCAGTTGCTACACAACACGATGCCGTCGAAACACTGGCACATGCCCTGTGCCCCGGTTACCATTCCCTGGCTTTCCGATCCTCGCAGGGTTGCACGGCAGTGTCGATTGACACATGCACTGCCCTTGTGAGGTGCATTAGTCATTTCTGGAGGGATACCCCCACACGGGTTGGGAACCCGTGGGTTTTTGTAAACCCCCTACCCGTACCCACAAAAACCCGCACCCGTGGACGCGGGTATGGGTTTTAACGGGTACGGGTGCGGGTTACTCTGGAAAACCCCAGGGTAGCCCGTGACATTCCCTATTTGAGGTTGCATTGCCATCTACATCAGTGATCACCACATTTTCAAAAACAGTTTCTTCAGTTGCTTGATTATCTTTGCCCTTATCCTGGGTAACATTAATATCTTGAGCACTGTGAGTCGCATCTTGAGTACCAAGCACACTGTCGACAGGGTCATGGGTTACATTTTCTTTGCCATTTATTGTTGAAATATTCGATTCCAAGATATCAGCAGTACAAGGTCATTGGCACAGATTTCGTGAAGCGAAAAAAGGTCTCAAGTGAGGAACGAAGCCCTAGCCTGGACAAGGGCTGGGCATATTTTGTGGAGGAAAAAGACTATAAGGATCATCCTGCCAAGCATTGGACATAGACGAAGGAAGGTCTTGAGTGACTTAGACCTTCGACACCCTCCACCGAATATCTCACGTACTCATTCATTAGCTGTCTATCTTAGGCAGAATGAAAATGCGATCACGTTATACAATTATGCGATTATGTGCTCAGCGCCGGGCCACCAATACTCGCTTATCGATTGCGCCAGAAAACCAAGGCCGAATAAATTGCCAATCACTTTGTATTTTGATATTTTAATTGATTTGTAGATCTGATCTTATCCCTTCAGTAACCAACGTGAGATCCAGTGAAGATGCACATGTACTCGAAAAATGTGGTACACAGCAAAAGGTACCTATGAAAGTATCACCCATCCGCCCCCATGAAGCGCAGCCAAACTCGCCCCAGCGATCTTTGCAAACGGAAAACCCAATGACGCGGGTGGCATGCAGAAACGTACAATGAACCAGACTCTGACAACAACCTTGAAGAAGAAACACATCATCACATGTGCGCAACTTTCTCGACATCAGGCAGCCACGCCTCAACATCGACTTTGTTCATCCAGGGATCTCAACCACGCCAACCGCTCCTGTCAGCGACCACATTTCTGGACAGCAACCCAAGCATTGAAGCAAGTGAGGGCCTTTTCCTTTCGGGAGATTCATTGGATTGGGAGCGGTATGGCATCATGGACCCGGAGGAAAGTGCCGCGTGGGATGAGGAGCATGGGCTGAAGGAGAAAAGAGCTCGCACTGCATCTGTAAGATTTGTTCGCATCAAAACTGGGTGGATTTTCTTACTAGCGTTTATCTTAGGATAACCCTATGGCGCAGTGGGTGTCTCATAGCCATGGTTCCACTCTGGATGAACTGATTCGCATGGAGGGACGAGGTCCTTATATCCAAAGTATTTGCGCTGAGTGTTCCAAGCCACAGCCCATGAACATTAAGGTATTTTATTTTTTGCTCCCATTTTATCATCGGTATTTAACGGAATCTATAGCATTGCATCAGTAATCGGGCATTTTAGTTTCCTGAGGTCGCTCAACCCTGAAAACCGCTAAAAACCGAGAAACTAGGCCATTTTCGGAACCTGGAAACTTATGTCCCCATTCCTGGAAACCTGGTAGTCCCTGAAATCACCTTTTATAGTGTTTTCCTCGAGAAAAGTCTAACAAAATCAACCCGGCAACCTCGGCAACCCAGAAACCCGGAAACTATTTTGCCGTTTTGCTGATGTGGAATGGGACTTACTTCGAAGGCACAACTCTAAAGTCTTTGGGGCTTCGCATTCAACTTGGTCACCATCCTGGAGACTGTTGCATCAGCCCGAAGCCCACCTCAGGGGATGATTTTGTGATCATCGATTCGCATGGCATTCACGAAGTCGGGTTGGATTATTGCGGCTGTGAAGGAGCAACTGCGTCCAAAACTCAGCTGCTCCGCTTTTCTCTGTACCCGGTGACCTCCATGAATCCGAAATCGGCAGCAACGTTTCACGTGATGAAACAATTTCACCTGCTTTCCTTTGAGTCGAAGTGTTCAGGATATGAATTTTACCACAGCGTTGTGAGGTACACAGAGAACACAGGTATTCAACCTCCTCGAGTATGTTTTTTAACTCTTTCATGCATCATTCTGTCTCACATGGGCTGTAGGATCGTTACGACAAGTTTATGCACATTGTACACCAGTGGCGCAACCTCAAGCAATTGAAACGTGGTGGACGGGGCCATGCCTCTGATGGAATTTATGCGACGAAGCCTGGAGAATTGGCTGTTCAATGCCCCGCATGCCCGCATCCCAGCATCAACCTACGGTTACCTACCTCCAAATTGGGAGCTCGCCCCCGAAGATAAGCAGTAAGTTTTTTTCCTGCTGTCATTTCTTACCTTTGTCTGACTGGCACGCATATAAGGTGGATTTACGGACTCTTCTTAGGCATCGATGCAAATTTCCGGCTTAAGAGAAAGAAGGTTTCGAGCGAGGAGCGTAACCCTAGCTTGAACAAGGGCTGGGCTTTCTTTGTTGCGGAAGAAGAGTACAAGGAGCATCTCGGGAAACATTGGGCTCAAAAGCAGGAGGTACGAGGTTTCCCATTCTCATTTATATCACTCTAACTGGTGCAACTTAGACCAGCACCTGCTTAAATCATGACGCCATAAACAAACCTGATCGAAAGGCGAAAGGCCTTGCAGCGAGTGGAATGGTAGGAATCGATTGCGCTCGTCACAACATGAAGAGGCCAAATGGTGTGGGTGATATACAGGAAGGAGAAAAGTACGGACTCTCTTGTGAATACTCCATCCCTTTATTAAGCCTCCCTACAGGTACCTCAATGTTGACTATATCTTCTGGAAACAACTTCGTTGTGGAAAAATCCTCGTGCTATACATTTCTTACGACACCGCTTGCTAGTGGCACAAGAACCTTCGCGAACGGATGAACATCTACCCGAATAAGGAAGAATTGTGGAACGGGACGCAATACATTACATATCTGGTCCCCAAGTTTCACTTACTGGCACACATAGTGGACTGCAACCTGTTGTTTTCCTTCAATCTCACCAAGGGAGTCGGACGGACGGACGGCGAGGCACCCGAACGAGGCTGGGCAAATATCAACCCACTTGCGCACATCACAAAGGAAATGGGACCAGGAACACATCGCGACACCATCGATGACCACTTCGGTGACTGGAATTGGAAGAAAGTGGTAGGAATGGGTAAGTCCTAACTGTTGTCAACCTTTGTCGTGGGTTCTTGTTAACGTTTACCGCTCAATACAGGTAAAACATTGATGAAGAAGGTCCAAGATGCAGTACCCTTGCGAAACGATCATATTGTTGCACTCGAGGAGCTCGAATCCACCATGTCACAGGATTCTCTGGTGCAGTGGCGGACGGCTGTTGAGCTCTGGGAAAAGGACTCGAACGCACCTAATCCTTTCAAAGCAACACGACGAAGTACGTATTATTTAGAATATGGCAGTATATGAATATCTAACACGTCAATTTCAGCGATGATGGAACATGCAGCTCACCTTGAGATTTCAAAGGAGATAGAGGCAGAAGACCCATTTGCAACAACAACAGCCGTCACAGAGGTGCATGCCTCCGTGATGATTTCGATGGGAATGCAGCTACTACTTAGTGCTTGAAAGTCCGGTCAGTTAACCGGAAATTAACCGAGACTTAACCGGACCCTAACCGTTTAGGACCGCAGAAAATCCTAACTGACGCGGACCGTAACCGCGGTCCAGTCCTCGGTTAGTCATGATTTTGAAGACCGAGTTTAACCAGTTAGGACTGGTTAGGACCGGTTAAAGGTTTCTATATTGTTGAAAAGGGAAATCTCGAGTTACTCAATTCTCAACAAATCTAGTTGTAACAGAGTATTGAAAATTAAATTCTTCCACGGTGCGATACACGATGGCGGATACATAGTGATACAAAATGCGATACCAAACAAATTGTGATTTGTAAATGTACCTCAAATGTTTTCTGTTCTTCCGTCTATTACTGCATGCCTCTACAAACTCGTAACATAGCGAAAGGCGTCCCTCCAAGGGTTCATTTACCTAAACCTACTACTAAGCCCAAGCCCAGTGCTGGCAAGAAGGATGGCGCAATGAAGGCAGCCCCGACCAATAAAAACCACAAACGGCATGCCAGCATAAGTGACGACGAGAGCGAGGAGGAGTCCGAAGACTTGGAACCCAAGGCAAGGAAGAAGAAGCGTGCTAGGCATGAGGCCATCACATCGGAAGAGGAGGTGGAGGAAGTGGATGATGATCCTGCTCCCGAGCCACCCATAGAGCAGGTCAACAACGTGGGTGATGAGCAGCCTGAAGGCCCTGAACAACCTGAGGAACTTGATGAGGTCAGTACACATGACCATATAACCCAAAGAATTACTTAACTCACTGAACGAGCTCAGGATGGGCTCAATGCCCATCAACGTGGTCCCGAACTCCAAGAGAAACCTGTAAAGAAAGTTTCCACCCTTGATATCCTCACAGTAATGTCGGATAGGGTCAAGGTGAAGTTCGTAGTTGGCGCCGATAAGCACGAGGTGGATACAGGGCGTTGGTGTAATATTTGCAAGTAAGTAATTTTACAAGATGTATGGAGCGACTGACTTACCTGCCAGCAGAAATAACGAGGCCTTTACTAAATTAAACGGAAAATGGAAGGCCTTCTTCAAGGGGGCGAATTCGACGTGTCGCTTTCATATTTGTCAGCATTACAAGGAATACAAAGAGAGGTGCGAAAAGGAAGACATACCGATGAACCATCGGGCAATTCCACAGCCGATATGGAAAGTGATGGAGGAGGAAAAGGAAGAACGGGAAAGAGGCCGGTCGACGAAGAAGCAGACGCAGCAGAAGTTGGGCTTTAAGACGATGACGGGCCCTCGTGAATTTACAAGATCGTCTGTTCTTCATGAAGTAGCAAAGCTCATTGCGACGAACAACCAAGTAAGTTGTTAGCATACACCGTCTCTTCATAGTAGAACTGACGACAAACCTACAGCCCCTTGCGCTTGCTGATAACACCGCGTTCCGCAATGCCCTGGTTTCAATGAGACCCAAATCAACCCCATCTGACCTTCCAACATCCTAATATATGGTATAAAGGTGCATCTTCACAACGAGTTTGTGAAGCACATCAAACAGTTAGACCTAGACATAACCGTGAGTTTGAAAGCCCCACCTGTATATGCCACTATTATGTATCAATACTAGGGTCTTACCCAAGTCACTTCATAAATGCATATGGGACAAACCCCACCACCCAAAAAAACAGAGTATTGCCGTGGTGCCGGGGTTGGTTAGG
>Ga0307517_10001463_pt1 | contig 39532 bp, 23 predicted proteins | sample 23_EM_MG_FD_194515 | JGI IMG/M metagenome (GOLD analysis project Ga0307517, IMG submission 194515) | Populus trichocarpa ectomycorrhiza microbial communities from riparian zone in the Pacific Northwest, United States - 23_EM | ecosystem: Host-associated > Plants > Roots > Unclassified | place...
GTGTGAAGATGGGGGATACAACTTTCGAAGTTAGTCGCGTCTTGCTTGATGCAGGATCAGTTGTCAACTTGGCTCCGATCTCTGTGTTGAGAGCATTAGGAGCCCCACTACATCGTACTAAAGATCTCGTTATACGCACTGCTGCCTCGAACCTAATTCCGCTTGAGTACTATGCAGATTTAGATATCGAAGTTGCATCTGTAGTCGCACCTATGAGGGTATTTGCAATGCCGGCAACTTGTGAACCAACGTATGGACTATTGCTTAGTCGAAGGTGGTTGCGTTACTGTCACGCTATTGGTGATTACACTTTGGATTCATACATTATCAAGGACGAGTTTGGGATGGATCATGAAGTTCCCCGTGAGTCACAGACTGGGGCTACTTCTCTTAGACCGAAGGTAAGTATAAACCCTAATCTGAAGCGGGTTAACTTGGATGGAATGATTGTCGACGAATTGGAATTGGACGAAGAAAAGTCCTTTGAGGATATTGTTAGACAAATCAGTCAAGAAGCTCAACACGAGATTAACTACTATAAGTTGTATGAGAATCGGAAGAATTGGGCAGAAACTGACACAGAAGAGGATTCCTACTCCAGTATGGGTAGTGATGAGAGAGAGACTACAGACTGGCTTAGGGATGAAGATTGGAGCGAGAGGGAGATGAGTTACAAGTCGGAAAACTAATTGAGTCAACGGATGAGAGTCAGTCTGTTGGCATAGGAGGAGACTCAGAGTTTGGAATGGAAGTAGTATTAGACTATTCTATGGAGGATAGAGGAAGGAATGATATAGAATTGGGACTGGATGAGAGGAGATCAACAAGCGAGAAGGGAAATACTGCTTTAGTCAACGAGAAGGACTTGAATGGCAGCAAGATATTAGAAATGCAGATGACTGAATGGAAGGACACAGAAGAAGCGAAAAGAGAAGACGAATTGAACCACGCACAAGATCCATATATCAGGAGGAAGAAAGAGGAGGCAAACTATACGGAGCAAGAAAGAAAGCAAGAGATGACGGAAACAAGGTATGCAGAAAGTTTACAAGACTACTTGAGAAATACGGTCAGATTTAGGGATAGCGATTGCAGGACATTGGGAGCGGTTTGTGGTCATTTCTATCATGAGTTAGGTTGGCAGAGATTGGAAGGAGCTGAGTGCTTGGTAGTTGATTGTGAGGTTTGCGTGAAATGTGAAGGAACGATAGAGGCAAGGAAGGAAGTAGAGGAAAATGGGTGGGAAGACAAGAAATGGATAGAGGTTTCGAGATTTATGGAGATGGCAGAAGAGACATGTTTGGTGGAAGGAGAAGCTTCCAGAAGCGCAGAGAAGAATGTTTGTGGTTCGGAGACATTAGATAAGGTCTTTGGAGGAACAGCAGGTTATCCAACTATACGGAGACCGTTCGAATACCGCAGGGAGATGGATGAGAGAACGCCGCTCCAGGTGATGGAAAGTTGGTTTGATACTTCCGGGATCCTGCTTGGAGATCAGATTACACCTGAGCAGCGGGTGAAAGCTATTCGGATACTATATACCTGGGCGGATTGTTTCTCCGACGATATTCACCAAATGTCTGTCACAGATTTAGTGCAACATTTTATTCCTACCTGGCCTGGTAGTGTTCCAGTTCGAGCAAAGGAGAAGTTGTTTACGCTTGAGGAGTCACGATGGATGGAAAGGAAGATTCCTATGATGGTGACGGCTGGAATACTTGAGTATTCAGTTTCCCCATGGTCTCACCGAACGAAGTTTGTCTACAAGAAAAATCGAGATCTCCGAATGGTTCACGTATTCTGTCCCATAAATGCGGTAACAATTAATCACAGTTACCCAATGCGCCGAATTGAGCCAATCGTCAATAACCTTGGACAGGCTCCACTTACAGTTTACCTTCAAGCTGATGCAGCAAATGGGTTCTGGGCGGTACCACTGTTCCCACCGCATGCTTATAAGACAGCCTTTTCGACCTCAATTGGGCAGTTCCAATATATACGCATGGGCCAAGGACTATGTGGTGCTCCGCAGACATATGCAAGGCTGAAAGATATCTTTGCCGGCCCAATTCCCGAACCGTTCTCAGAGTCAGCACTTGGTCGAATCTCATCAGGGGCATTCGAATACTTTGTTGATGATGACTTTGCTGCACATCCCAGTGTGAACTCACAGTTAGAGTTCATGCACTACTATTATTTTCCTCGCTTGGCCTGGGCGAAAATTACCTTGAAGCCCTCAAAGAGCGGTTTCCTATTGGGCAAGATTTCTCCACTTGGCTTCGAAAGTGATGGTAAAGGACTGCGACCATCGATTGACAAAGTTAGAGCGATCCGTGACTACCCTACTCCAACCTCCGCAGCTGAGGTAGAACAATTTATTTATATGACGACCTACCTTCGTTATTTTATACCCGGGCGAGTTGAGCATTGCCGGATCCTAAAGCAAGCCGTCAGATACAGCGAGATAAGCCAAGATAAAAAGAAGTATGCAGGGAGGCAGAGTGAAGAAAGGGGGCAAGACCAGGTTTTCGGCAAGATGGGCAGAGGTTGGAACAGACTAGAAAGAGAGGATGAAGGGCAGGAGGAGGTAAATGGAGTGAAAGTGTCGGATGAAAGTACGAAGGTGAAGAGCGAAGAAAGGACAGAAAGCCAGAGTGGCCGAAAAGAAGTTAAAGAGAAAGCAGAAGAAAGAACTTCAAGAAGGGATGAGGACACGATAAAGGAGATCGGCAGGAAGGGGAACATGAGAAGAGGAAAAGCGAGAACAGCAAGCGGAAGGCGGCACGTTTGCGGATTTGAGTAGGGTGAAAATCAAGCAAGATCATTTACAGCAATTAAGAAAGCAATTATTCAGAATGCTGTTTTCGGGGGTGATGAAGCCTTACAATATCACATTGCGACTGATGCTTCAAAAACCGCACTTGGAGGAGTGTTATTTCAGATTCTAGACTCTACACCAGGTACGAAAGCAAGTTCACGGAACCGACCGAAACACAGAATTATTATGTTCCTGTCGAAGCCCTTTCTTCCTGCAGAGACTCGTTACTCAACCACAGAGCGTGAGGCCCTGGCAGTCCTGCGCTGTCTAGAAGAAGTTTGGTGGTTGATTCTCGGCTCACCTTTTTCCACTATTGTGTATACGGATCATCAAGCATTAGTTTCACTGTTAAAGAAGGATGACGCACATGGGAGAATCGCACGTTGGCAAGTTAGACTCTCAGAATATGATGTCGAGTACCATCATGTATCTGGAGTCGAAAACCGTCTTGCGGATGGACTGAGCCGAATGCCACTAGTGGGCATAAAGGAAGATGTATTCAGCGGAAAGAATATAAGCACTGCAGCCATTGAAACAATGGGATCTATGGGTGAAGCCCAGGCAGACGGCCTGAAGAGCTGGGAGGAATGGCTAAAAGAAAGCTGGTACCGGCCCATTATCTTGTATAAGATAACCGGTTCTATCGACGGGCTTGAAGGGAAACGAGACATGGACAAAAGCAGAAATGTGAGACGAGTTCTCCGCCGCTCATCTAGCAAGTTCATACTATCTATCCCGCATGAGAACCAAGAGTCCCCACAGCTTTACTACAGGGAAAGGAATGGCAACCTCTCTACATGCCTGAAGGCTAAAGAGGTGATGCCTATTTTACACCAACTTCATGATATGCATGGCCATTTTGCTGCGGGTCTGGTATTAAAAAGAGCGATCGGAAAGTATTACTGGCCAACCAGAGTTCATGATATCCACTACTATTGCCATTCTTGTCACGCATGTCAGCTTGTCGAACCCTTGCGACCCTCAGTAGGGCTGCTCCCAATTGTTGAACTTCAGCCCTTCGATATGATTGGTATGGACTATATTGGTCCAATCACTCCTCCGGCTATCTCTTCAAATTGCAGATATATAGTGATTGCAGTAGATTACTTCACGCGATTTTTGTTTGCCCAAGCAACCCTGAGTCCTACTGGGGAGAATGCTGTCGGGCTTCTCCAAGAGCAAATTGTGAAGTTCTTCGGATGGCCTGGCTCAGTATATACGGACAATGGCCCGCATTTTGTCGCCGGCATTTTTGCTAGAACACTACGAGAAAGATTTATCCGCCACTTTCCCGCACCAAAATCTCATCCTTCCTCAGTCGGCCTCTCCGAGCGGTATGTTCAGCTGCTTATGACCGTACTAAGGACTACGATAATAGCGGCAAAGGGAGCTGGAGATTCATGGGATCAGTTTATTCCAACTGCGGTCCATGCGATTAATACTCGGACACTGAGGGTGCATGGCTTTACACCATCGGAGCTCCTACTCGGCTTCAATCCCAGGCTGCTCCCCTCTTTACCGGCTCCTATAGAGAGCGCGCATGATCGAGTGGTTTTATCTGTACTGGCAGCTCTTGCTACCAGCAACCCAGAATCGGTTGTCAGCGATCAGCTATTGCGCACAATTGACTACAATGTCCGCTTAGCTAAGTTGGATGAAATAAGAAGGCATGCTCTAGCGAAAAACGTGAACGAAGCAGAAAGACTTGAAAACGAGGATGGGCAATGGGAAAGGCTCACAGATGGCGACTTGGTTCTTCTCCGCCGGTTTGAGATCGACAAGCACAAAGGGCGAAAATTGGAGGCACGTTGGGAGGGTCCATTCCGCTTGAGTGATATTTCCTGGCATGGCAGAAGCGGACGACTGAGGGATATCAATACTGGAGAGTTAGTAAAGGTGCGCCGGGCTGGGCTACAGGAGAGATGTCATCTGAATGACTTGAAGTGGTTTGTGGTCAGAGATGAATCACAGCTGGGATTGGGAGGCACAGGAATGGGAGGAAGAAGGGGAATACATGGGATTGGGTTACGAGAGAGGGAAGAGGGCACAATTCGAAAGGAAGGTGGAAACTCGGAGGTTGTTTTTATTGATATTGTTGATTGGGGGAACCTTTTGTGTCTGAGCTGGGAGATGTTATTCGACTTCACGATGATAGGGCGGTGATACCGAGCAGTACTACCTGTCGATATATTCTTTTCTGTATCGTGGAGCGGATATCCTGTGGGGACACAGGTTAAAGAGAGAGGGGGTGTGCTGTCGGTCACGTGGATGACTATGGTGTAAAATACGCCGGAACACAGAGACTATCGTGAATGTTTGATACCATTACTTTTATTAGTTTAGCTCCATAGGAAAGGACTGCTTGAGGAGGAGAGAGCAGTGTCTGTCTGCATCGATCCGCAACCATCCTCATCCACCCCTTTTCATCAATGTTTTATCGTGGTTTTTCTCTGACTTTTATCTCGCTTGACCTTGGCTGGTGAACTGTGAGAAAGTGAGACGAATTTGCTTTCCTTCGGAAGTGCCTATTCCCCACCAAAAGAACGCCTTGACCGGAAGAGATAGGATAGTACTGCACAGTTGGCCTACTACAGAAGCAGCAGTTTTTCTATAATTAATTTAATTAATTGGCCTACGATCTCTAGTATTTTTTGCGAATAAAGCAAAATGGTTCTTGCATTTTTAACATTGTTTGGTAGTAGGGAGACATTTACTTTGAATTTTTGCTGTAGAGACAATATGACCGCTCGCTAATAGCGGGCTAGCCTAGGCCGTGCAGGTCGGCCTATTAGGGAGCCGGTACTAAGCCTATACCGCCCATAGGCGGGCCCGACCCACCTGGCTCGTTGGGAACACTGCTTATATCTGGCGCAGATTATCTGAAAATGAGAGGAGGTTTTTTCGCTGGGTTGGGTGGGTCCACAACATCCATATTTTAGATATTATTTCCAGAGGCAAGCATGATGTAGGCTTCATAACGAGTGACAGGTAGGAGTCATTGACAGCATATTTTTTGTTACCCTGCTTTGGCGAATTCACTCTCCCGGCTGCCGGACACCACTGTTTGTCTGCCATCCTCCGGTTTTCGTTCTGCACGCGTTTGAGACTATGGCTGCCAATCATTCATAACCTCTAACCCTTACTTCCCGAGCCCGATGAGAGAGATTGGGAAGCTTCCGCCCCCTCCATTTTGTTCCTCCCCGATAAAGCCAGTGGTTTTCTAATAAACATAGTTACAGTGTTCTCAGCCGTCCGGGGGCCCCGTAGGGCCCGGTGGGGGACTGCTAAGACCCTCGGACGAGACGGGACGGCAAAATGTAGTCCGTCCTCGTCCTTGAATTCCCAGGACAGCCGTCATTAGCAAGGACGACGAGACGAGCCCCACGACCTGAGACAACTTCTGCCAGGGGACGGCACGTAACTAATAGGACCCCCGGGGACGGTGGGGGACGGCGGAAAACAGCGGAAGACGGCGGGGGACGACGGGGGACGGTGGGGGACGACACAATGTCGTCCGTCCTGGTTGTCGGGCAAGTTTAGGAAAAGACGGGACGGGACGACGAAATGTGGTCAGTCCGTCCGTTGCGAACACTGAGAGGATCAAACTATAAAAACAGCCTCCCCAGGGCACACTACTTTATAGTGACCCAGTGACTTCCAGCGACAATACCGGCCCGTCTCTTGTCACTTCCTCGAGATCCTGCTGCAAAATCTTATTGTGACAAATAGCAACAAACCAGACTTCATCGGGAACAATTCATTTTCGCCCATCATCATTACCGTAATTGTGAAGTGCGCAGTATAAACCGTGAGTATGCAATAGGCCTTCCACCAAGCAATGCTGCCCGCCGATACTTAGTCCCGGTACGCCTAGCTAGGCATATTTCCTATGCAAGTCTCTACACAGCCTTACAATAGTGATAAGCGTTCATATAGGAGGGACATTGGAAAATATCTGCCTTTCTGCCGTCAATTAGACCACCACGTCGTCTCTGGGTCTTTTTCGTATTGGGCCCCTGCTATAGGATCTGAAATACTGCACCAGTAAGTGTGGTGACTAAGAGCCGCACAGTAAGGCGGCCGAGACCTCCCCGCTGGGCTATCGTCGATGCTAGGCCTTGATAAGCACCCCAACTTATATTGCAGTGTGCAATAATAGTGATTGGATGCTCTTCAGTTACTAGCACGATAAACGTTCTGCATCTTAGTGGAACCTTATTCTCACCCTAAACTTCAAATTCGCCCGAGTGACAGAATATGCCCCCGGCGCAGCTGGTACTGTAAGATAAGGACTGGAATAATTGGGAATCTCACTAGGACGTTGGGTTTCCCCTTCTAGGTTCGTTGCACTTTCCTTCTTTCTATTTATCTCGACTGGGGCTGAAAGAGAATTTTTTCGTTGTATTTTCTCTTCCCCCTCTTACTCCAAAGGGGGTAATTCTGCTAGTGCAATGGACGCCCCAGTATCATTCTTAGTTCTTGGGGTATCTTTACTAAGGCCCGTAACGAAAGCTGGGTAACGTCGGGGAAACATTCTATTCCAGCGTCGCCCAACACCCCCGCCAGACCCCAACCCCCAAAATCCTTAACCACCCACCCACTACCTGCCCAATGGCCATGGGAAAATCAGAAACAGGCACTAAATCTAACAACAAAACTGGTAGCTCCAAGGGCAAGTCCAAAGATGTCTCCTTCTGATCTAAGACCACTGCGAAGGGGGATAGCAAATGCAACAAGCTCGAGCCCGCAAACTCCATAACGTCCGCCACCTCCTCTGGGAGAAGCACAGGAAGATAGAACCCGTTCGGAACGGCGCGCAATGGGGAGAAGTTCGATGTTGTTGCCAGAGAGCTCAGTGAAGATAAGGCACGTCAGGGAGCGTTGGGGTGGAAGACTCGTGGGTCTCTGCTTAAGGGGTTTGATGATGCTGCCTATGCCCTTATGGTGTTTATGGTTGGTAGGCCGATTTATGTAAATCCGGCGCTGAAGACTAGTAAAGGGTCCCAGTCTGCTGTCTTGAGGTATGCCGCGCGCGTTATGCTGACTCCCTACTTCCTGGTTAAGTATCATTGTGAGCTTTCACAAGGGTTTTCGCTGCTATAGGGTGAAGGAGAGAGGTCACTAGACAAGATGGCAGGCATAATGGTTGAAGGTCGCAAATAGCCAGAGTGTGGAGGTGCGGATTCCTCCTAGCTTTGTTAGGCATCTAGAGAATTAGGGCATCTATATTGTTTTAGCTGCTGATGGCCCTCTTTGAGGCGAGCCATTGCTTCTGCAAGGGAAGCAACTCATAGGGAGCGTTGCTATTTGTGCCGTGGCGTAACTACAATTGCCCTTTGAAGTGTTTTGTGCTCCCGAGCATTCGCGCTCCATCTCATGATACTGCAGCTATTAGCACCCATTCCGATATTGTCTGCTATGCAGATAAAAAAAAACAAGACAAAAAATATCAGCATCATAGAGCCCCACAGGGTTACCCACCATAGTACTGACCGGATGATACGATGTTGTTTACCTCAGAGCGGACGGGATGCAAAATTTTCACCGCCCTGTGGTTGGACGGACCAATGTTGCGTTCTTTTCTTAATAATAACACTCCATACCGTATTAACAACGCTTCCCGTGATCGCGGTGGGATTAAGTCCTCAGCAACAGGAGCACCCGCAATCTCCCTCAAAATTCAACCATCGTGATAACCACAATGGCGACTACAATTGCAACCACAGCTATAATGACTATTCACACTAAGACCTGTATATTTGTGTCTCTCCTACCTAGGAGCATGGGATTTGGTAACAGTACCTTCCATTTTGACTGTGGAATTGACTTGAGTCGTTGTGATATCGCTATGGTTCGGAATGATGTTCTACTACAATAACTATAGAGGGAGCATCGCCGATCCAGGCATATGGCACCCCTGGCGGAAGGCTAGGTGTTGTGACGGATTGCGGTTGCCCCCCCGTTGTCCGAGGACTTCATCTCGCAGTAAGTAAGCACGTGGGTTATTGTAACACAAATAGGAATACCGTAAAAACTCGAACAGCTCTGTATGCAGCTAAACCTTCTCCGAGTAGTCTTAGATACGACATCGCTGGACATGATCTCCAAAATGGAGTCTTCACCGTAGTTGTAACGAAACTGGGCGGGTGACGAACAGGGGTACCGTGGGGGCTTGAATAATTGAACCGTGTGCAATGTCGTTGGACTTTCCTCTCACAGTAAGGTCAAGAAATTTTCGTTTTTTCCTTCTGTCTCGGAAGGGGGAAAGGAGCTGTGTTTTTGCTGTGTTCTTTGCCCCCTTTCCAGAGAAGGAAATTCTGGAATTCATAGCACACGGTATTTAATAAACAAAAAAGTATTTCTTAGGGGTTAGGATACAAAAAATTACTCGCAACTGATCCCTGTTCGTCACCCGCCCAGTTTTATTCTGACTACCGTAAAATCTCGAATAATTGGCCTCTGTGCTATGTCGTCGAGAATTCCCCACCTTGGAAAAGGTGCAAAATGTCACGGCAAAAAAAGACCTGCTCAGCCCCTCTGAGAGACATAAAAAAACAAAAAAACACCAGACCTTACCAGAGGAGGCAACTCCAACGACATAGCACATAGGTCAATCATTCGAGATTTTACGGTACTCGAGCACTGCGAAGACTCTGCTGTGCGAATAGCACGAGCTCAACAGCCCTGGTTGCACTTTCTACTTTTTTTGTTCTGTCGTAAACTAGGTGTCTCAACGGCCCAGAATCCCTGCCTGTGCATTCTCTCCCCCGGGCCCTTGCGGTGCCTGCTAAAAAAAAACACATGGCAACGCGGACAACATGACCAGAAACTCAGCACCGGTGCTAAGGCGCAGTACTCGAGTACAATGGTTGCTAAGGGATTAAGCACAGGCAATTTACATAGGTTTAGGGACTGTCCAGACCTTGTTTTTTAGACAGTATTTTGTCCAATGTAGCGCTCTTCCGGGTAGAGTAGATGGCCGTACGCTGGTGTGAAATTACACGTTGTTTCCCGCCAAAGTTGGATGGCTGCGGAGCGGGGGCGATTCATAATACATCGCCCAAGCTACACACCCACCGACCCCCCGCTGCATCATAGGTCACGGGTTGTATGCGGGACCTGGGATGCTTAGTCATGGGGCTGACTTGGTTGTCATTGGTAGCAGTCTTTCCTCCGTCTTTTAAAATCTCCTCTCTCTTCTCTCTCTCACACGCAAGCCTTTTTCTTCTGGTAAACCAAATCATTCAACCCGGTCTCACCACAACTCTTATTCCGCCTTCCCCATCTCTCTTCTTCTCACCTCCAGTAAAGCTACTCCTAGCATCTTGCGTACCTAATTAGTAGTTGCGTAAACGCTCTTCTTTCTACGGCTTATTGGGCCTTGCGTGCGGCGCACTATTTCCAACGGAGCCATATCTTACGGAGGTACAGGGCATAAGTTCTGTAGGTTACACAGGGGGTGAGGGCAGCAAACCTCGCTTGTGGAACCTACAAAACTTATGCCCTGTACCTCCGTAGAGAAGTTCGGGGACAAACGCCAAACACACCAAATAATGCACACTTCAAGGCGCACAACACCAGAATGCCTAATAGGACTATTATTCCCCGAAATTTTTAAAATAAGGTGCTATCCTGAATTCAATATACTGAGCTGATAGAGCCTCTGGATAATTCTATGTTTGGTTGGCACTTGGGGTGGTGATGGTTGGGTATCTGGGTTTCGTGTGCTCAGTGGTTAGATGTGTGGTCGGGCACCTTTTCGCGGTTTCGCAGTCTCAACACTGGTTGGATTACAAAGTGTAAAGTGAGTGAAGTAGGCGTCTTGGCATTCGTTTCTAACTATCATACCAGCCAGAGTGTGCAGCATAATTCGTCTTAAAATTTCAGAAAAAATATGTGAATTTTCACAAGGTACTCTAGGCAGAAGTTGTGATGCTAGTAAAATTACAAGATCTAATTAAGTGAAAAGGCCCTGTTTTTTTTTGCATGCTAAAAGGTGGCACCCTTGGTCTGTTTTGGAGTTTGTCCCCGAACTTTTCTAAACCGCACTATACTAGTACTGTCTATACACCGCTCAAGGGTAAAGAACAAGGTATGACAGAGCAGTTTCTGGGGTTGAAGGGGGCCTCCAAGCTCGATCAGGGATTCATCGGAGGGAAGAAAGTGAGGAAAAAAATCATTTGATTCTTAGAAAATAGACTCTCCACTACTCCGAACACCCAAAATAATTCTGATCGTGTAGACAACTACATGGCGGTAGCACTGAGGCAATATCTTCCAATCCACTGATCAAGTCCGTGCAGATGGCACCCGCCCTCCCCTATATACTCCATCTGTGCTTGCCCACTGTTAGTGAAAGAACTTTATCCGTAGGCCGCTTCTAATAATGGGCCTTTTGTCACAACGGTATCATAGGGCAAGACATACCTAGCACTAAGTTATTTTCTCTAGGAGTTCTGAAACAGTATTGGGCCGGTCACTGAGGAAAGCTCGCTAGGAGTCTGAGTTGCTGTAACTGACGGAGGCAGGTCTGCCAATTGCACAACGGACCTTTCCGAAGGCTCGATGATGGATTTTGCGGGTGGATCGATGATTTCGGGCTCTTCTGAGCTATCGGCGGATGTGAAGCAACAGAAGACCTTGAACCCAGCGCAAGACAACATATTAAATGTGACGTTCATTTGGAGGTTAAACCGAATTTTCTTGAAGTTCGTTCACCCGAAGGATTTTGAGAGTTTTTGTAGGGAGGATGGGATTCCTAGCGGGGGAAAAAGCAAAACCCCGTGAACGTTTAGGGCAAAGAATAGAACCAGCGAGCAAAGAAGGAGCCGGTGCCAATTTATACGACACGTAACAGATGAAGGCTAAGCCGTGACCTTGGGGCCACACCTTCAAGTTACAACACTACAGCAGAGCTGGATGAAAGACTGTCAATACTCATGTACCCTAGAAACTCCAATTAATAGGATCGTTTAGTAAGTACCATCCAAAGTCTAAAATCATCCCTCATATCGACCAAATCTAGTTATGAACAGTCCCTAACGACGAGGGTTTTAGAGAAGAACTCTGTATATAATTGTTCAAAATTAGCTCTTTGGTTCTACGAACTCTGTGAGGATCTTGTGAAAAAAGCGATTATGGATACGGATTTGTGCTGGTTTGTTTATTGTGCTATAATATACTAGGCACCCTAGCGGGATTTATATCGCAACACAATCATTGGTGGTATTCGGTTCGATTGTGTGTTCCTTAAGTTAGTAAGCGATGATTGGTCCACCCTGACGCGGTGTGCACCCCCTTTGTTGGCTGCACAAGCAACTTACGGTATACCAATCGGTGCCCTTTGCCGGGTAGAGTTACGGGCGGATTGAGACGTTGACTGCCGATGTCCCTTGGCTTCTTGTGATTCATTCTTCTGGCAGCAAGTTGGCCCCCGGCTCCTTAGCGCATTTTCCAATCCCCCCCTATACCCCTAAGCCTAGCACGCTGTCTTTCCGTAGTTTCTTGCACTCATACGGTACAGTAGGTGTTTTCTGGTCTGTTTTTTCTTTTTCTTTTTTCTTTTTCAACGTTAATTCAAACGTCAGAAAATTTGGAGTAAAGAAAAGCAACCTGATGTCACATGGAATTGACTAGGTTTACGGCAGCTACCGTTGACGCCATGAGCAGCTCACCAATAGAGGGATCCAGCAGGAAATATTATCCCGCCAAAAACGCCAAGCATGAGAGGACCGGCATGCTGTGAACTTGAGGAAATTTTTGAGTTCCAGCACTGAGATGGGATGCCATGATGGCCCGAACAAGGAGGCATCAGCCCGAGACATAGCCTACCTTAAATTGTTCTTGTATTCAAGGATTGTGTGCGGAAATGGTAGCCGCCATACTGATTGTGGTTTAGATTTTGCCTTGGCCATTGTTTACATCTTTGCATTTCTTGCAAGGATATCCACTATCCCTACCACCCACACGTGGATGGTAGGGGTGTTCACGATCCTTGAAGAAAATGCCAAGTGTGAGGGCTTGGTATTGCGCCTTTCCTAATTTATTGCTGTTGCTGTAGTTACGACGTTTTCCGCAGGGATTAGGTTTCTGTGCTGGATCCCTCTATTCATAAACCAAACACGGAATTACTCTTTCCACAGTTTGGCTTCGATTCTTTCCGTTATGCGGGCAACGGATGTGACTTTGGAAATCCACAACCCCCCGCGAGACTTTTTTTCGGAGGGGGCACCGCAACACTCTTATAGACTAACCGTGATAGCTACCACCGTCCAACTCGCGTACCGGTAGAAGATAACTTACGGCGGAAGTTGGGACATTTTTATTTTCTTTTTGCCATTTATTTGGCTGCCCGGCTAGCCTAGCGGGGCCGGACGAGGCTCCCTTTTACTCGTGCTCAGTTATGGGGGTTTCTCTCGCTTGCGCACCGATTTTTCTATGGTGAAAAGACATCTACTCCACCCGCATACATTGTAGAGCCCCATATACACCGCACCACCCTATAATGCATCGCCCAATCACAAACCTTCATTCAATCCATAACTTACCTCCCCATTAGCCCCCGGAAAAATAGGACCCCCAGTGGATGCTATCGCCTACTCGCTAATTCGTAAAGCAGCTGGAAATGGGGATGACAAGATCGTGGAATTTCGGCGTAAAGGACCAGCTCCTGGAATTTTCATTCCCAGATACTATATGGGTTGAGGAACAAAATCTCCCCTCAGCTCCCTCCTTCTCCTCCTCTATCACCCCACCCTCCTCTCCTCTTCTCCAATAACTCTCCACGCCCCCCTCTGCCAACTAACTACTCCCTCGCTCACCCCTAGTCCCAATATCTCACCTCCCCTCTTCACCCTCCCCACCTCGGATATCCCATACTCTCTCTTTCTGCCCTGCACTTCTCAAAATCTCCTTTATTCCAGATACCCATTTCCGGAAGAGGGTACGATACAGTCTTCGTAGCGAGTGGCGGGTAGGAATCAGTATGATAACAGGAATTTTGCTTGTTGCCCTACTTTGACGAGTTCACTTCGCCCGCCAAACATCCTTGACCGTCTGTCGGCTGCTGGTTTTCGTCGTGCCCGCCTTGGAGACTGGTCCCCGCACACCTAGCTGGGCATATTTCCCAAGCCCGTTTCTACATAGCGATAAGCGTTTATATAGGAGGATATTGGGAAATCTTTGCTTTTCCCAGCGTCAATTGGGCCACCGCGTCGCTTTTCCCACTTGGGCATGTGTTACAAGACCTGAAATACTGTATTAGTAATCGTGGTAACTTCGAGCCATCACTGTAATGTGGCGGGGACTTCTCCGCTGGCCTATCGCCTGTGGGTCTTGTTAAACACCGTAACTTATATTTTAGTGTGCAATAATAGTGATTAGATGCTCTTAAATTACTGGCACAATAAACGCTCTGCACACACTTAGTAAACCTTATTCTCACTCCAAAACTCAAACGCACCCGAGTGATAGAACATGGATCCAGCGCTGCTGATACTATACTATAAGGACTTGAATAATTGAGAATCTCACTAGGGCGTTGAGATGCCTCCTAGGTCTATTATATTTTTCTTTCTATCTATCTCAACTGAGGATTGAAAGATAATTTTTTTGTTCTATTTTCCCTTTCTCCCCTTAATCCAAAGGGGGAAATTCTGCTAGTGCAATGGACGCCCTAGTATCATTCTTAGTTCTTGGGGTATCTTCACTAAGGCCCGTAACGAAAGCTGGGTAACGCCGGGGAGACATTCTATTCCAGCGTCGCCCAACACCCCTGCCAGATCCCAAACCCCTCATTCCTCAGCCACCCACTTACCCGCTACCTACCCAACGATCATGGGAAAATCCCAAACAGACAGTCGATCTAACAACAAATCTGGTAACTCCAAAGACAAGTCCGGGGACTCCTCGTCTCTGGCCGCTGGGAGGGGTGATAGCAAATCCGAAAAGCTCGAACTCGCAACCTCCATAAATATCTGCCACATCCTCTGCGAGAAGCACAGCAAGATAGAAACCATTCTAGAACAACTCGCAAATGGGGGGAAGTTCGATGCTGTTGCTAGAGAGCTCAGTGAAGATAAGGCACGTCAGGGAGGATCGTTGCGGTGGAAGACAAGTGGGCCTCTGCTCAAGGCGTTTGATGATGCTGCGTATGCCCTTACGGTGTCTATGATTGGTAGGCCGGTTTATGTAAACCCGGCGATGAAGACTAGTAAAGGGCCCCCGCCTGCTGTTTTGAGGTGTGCTGCACGCTTTATGCTGACTCCTTGGTTCCAGGTTAAGTATCATTGTGAGTTTTCACAACGGTTTTTAGGACGATGGGGTGAAGGGCAAGAGGTCACTAACGAGGATGGTTGAAGGTCGCGGATAGAAAAGGGTGTGGATTCCTCTCAGTTTTGTTGGTTATCCGGAGAATTAGGGCATTGATATTGTTCTAGCTGTTGACAAACCTCGCTGGGGCGAGCCATTGCATTCCAAAGGAAGAAACCCATATGCAGCGTTCCTACTGTGTCCTGGTAGAACTAGAATTTTCCTTTGAAGTGTTTTGTGCTCCCGGGCATTCGCGTTCCATCCCGTGATACCGCAGCTATTAGCGCCCATTTTGATATCGTCTGCTATGCAGATAAAAAAACAGGAAGAAAAATATCAGCATCTTAGATTCGCTCGTGATTACCGGCCATAGTACTGACTAGATGATACGATGTCGTTTACCTCAGAGAGGAAGGGATGAGAAATTTCCATCATTCTGCGGCTGGACCGACCGATGTAGCGTTCTTTTTCTTAATAACCCAGATTAACAACGCCCCCCGTGCTCGCGGTGAGATCAAGTCCTCGGATAACTGGCGCAACCACGATCATGATAATCGCAATCATGATGATCACAATGGTGATCACAATTGCAGCCACAACTATAGTGACTATTACTACTAGGGCTCGTACATCTATGCCCCTCATTTCTAGGAGCATGGGATTTGATAATAGGACCTTTCATTTTGACTGTTGTATTGACCTGAGTCGCTGTGGTACTGCGATCGTTTACAATGATGTTTCATTATAATAACTATAAAGGGAGCACCAATCCAGGCTTACGGCACCTAAGGCAGATGGTTGAGTGTTGGGACGGATTGTGGTTGCCCCCGTTGTCTCAGGACTTAATCTCGCGGAGAGTAAGCACGTGAGGTATCACATTATAACAATGTCATTATTATCCCAGCTGCTAAAAAAAAAACAAGTCCTGTACGAGTAAAGCAATTCCCGGTAAATTTTAGCGCATGGTAGCGGAAACCCAACACTACGGTACAGGTTGCTACGCACTCACAGGCGATTTACCCGAGAACTAGGGACTATCCAGACTTTTTTTCTTTCGGGCCAGAATTTTGTCCAATTTAGGGCTATTCCTGGTATGATAGATGGCCAGGGAATTATTGTGGAAGCCGGATTATTATTACCACTGCATCATCCATCTAGCGTTCAAATTTCGATTTCTAGAATATCTACTGGTCTTTGTGATAGGCTTTCCATTCCTATGACCACTTCAGTCGTGCAATGCAAGCTGCGGCGATTATTTATAACCATCCAGCATCCACCCGTATACTGGTGTGAAATCACATTTTTGTTTCCCGCCAAAGTTGGATGATTACAGGGCGAGGGTGGTTCACAATATATTATAATACTCGAAAATATTCACTAGAGATACCGGTATACCCCGCTCAAATTTGTTGGGTTATGCGGGACCTGGGATGCTTAGTCATGGAGCTATGTGGTTGCCATTGGTAGCGGGTCTCTTCCCTCTTTTAAAATCTCCTCCCTCTTCTCTCTCACACAAACCTCTTTCTTCTGGTCAACCAAATTAATCAACACACTCTTACTACTGCTCTTATTTCGTCTTTCTTATCTCTTCTTCTCACCTTCAGTAAAGCTATTCCTAGCACCTTGCGTACCTAATTAGCTGCCGCGCAAACGTTCTTTTCCGTCTACACCTTATTAGGCCCTAGGTGCGGCGTATCATTTCTAACAGGATCATAAAATTTACGCTGGGAAAGTCGGGGACAAACGCCAAAACACACCAAATATGGCATACTTCGGGGTGCCCCAACGCTAGAATGCCTGATAGGACTATTCCCCGAAATTTAAAAAATTAGGTGCTGTCCCTGAATTCAATACACTGAACTGGTAGAGCCTCTGGGTAGTTCTATGTTGGGTTGACACTTCTTGAGGTGGTGGTAATTAGATATCCGGGTCTCTTGCACTTAGTAGTTCAATATGTAAGTTAATCGGGTATCTTTGCACAGCTTGTTGAATCACAAAGTTTAAAGTAGGTGAAGTAGGTGTCTCGGCATTCGTTCCCAATTACTAACTAGAATACCGTATGCAGCATAATTCATCCTAAGGGTTCCGAAAAAATATGTAAACTTTTACAGGGTACTCTAGGTAGAAGCTGTGATGTTAGTGAAATTAATCAAGTGAAATTGCCCTGTTTTTGTTTTTTAGATGCTAAAAGGTGGGATTGGTTTATCCAGGCATTTGACCCCCAACTTTTCTAACGGCGCTAACTTTATACATCGCTCAAGGGCCAAAAAGCAAGCTATCACAGAACAGTTTCTGAAACTCCAAGCTAGATCAGAGTTTATCGGAGAGAAGAAAGGAAAGGAAAAAAATTATTTGATTCTTAGAAATAGACTCTCCACTACTCCGGACACCCAAAATAACCCCGACAGTGTGGACGATGACAAGGCTGGTAGCACCTAGGCAATATATTCTAATCCACCGATCAAGTCCGTGCTAATAGCACCCTCCCTTCCCCATATACTCCATCTGTATTTGCCCACTGTTAGTGAAAGAACTTGGACAGCTTCTGATAATGGATCTTTTGTCGCGGTAGTAGTATAGGGCCAAACATACCGGGAATTGAGTTATTTTTTCTAGGAGTGCCGGACCAGTACTGGGCCGGCCACCGAGGAAAGTTCGCTAGGAGTGTGAGTTGCTGTAGAGGACGGAGGCAGATCTGCCAATTGCATGACGGCCCTTTCCGAAGGCTCGAGGGTGGTCCTTGCGGGCGGATGGATGATTTCGGGCTCTGCTCTACCTGCAGATGTGAAGCAACAGAGGACCTTGAGCCCAGCGCAAGCAAACAGACTGAAGGTGATGTTCATTTGGAAGTTAAACCGGATTTTCTTGAAGTTCGTTGACCCGAAGGATTATAAGAGTTTTTATCGGGAGGGCGGGATTCTTGTCAAAGGAGGAGCAAAACCCCGGAAACGTTTGGGACGGCGGATATAACGAGCGAGCAATGCAGCAGCGGGTTCCAATTTATACGACACGTAACAGATCAAGGCTCAGCCGTGGCCGTGGCGCCGCTCCTTGAAATAGCGGCTGCAGTGCTGGATGAAAGACTGTCAATACTCATGCACCGTAGAAACTCGAATTAATAGTATCATTTACTAGATGCCACCCAAAGTCTGAAATCGGCCCTCATTTGAGCAGAATAATTACGAACGGGGCTCAACAACGGGTTTTTTTAGAGAAGAACTCTGTATGTAATTTCTCAAAATTAGCTCTCTAGTTCTATAAACTCTGTTTAAGAGGATCTATGAAAAAGTAACTACAGATATCGATTTATGGTAGGAGGTTCCTTCATCCTGCACAATATGTGCACGCATTTCATTAACAAGCATCTGATAGCTGGGGCGCATACAGGCGGATAGAGGGGGGGAAACGGCGTTGCCATGAATTTGCCCATACCCAAGCCTATCAGCTTCTTATCCCCCACACTTGTACTCGGGTACAAGGGTAAGTCGGGCGCGGTGCCACAAAAAGTCTTGGTTTATTGCCTGTTCTGGGTGTCGCCCGACTTTTTTCCTCATACAAAAAAATTGGTGCAAACCGCGTTTGCATGGGTAAAAACCCTAGTTACTTTATATGGGTGTCGCCCGACTTATGGTATAATACCCCCGGAGTACATTGATCGGTGTTTTCAAGGGCGTTTTTTCTTTTTTTGATTCTTTTCGTTCATTGGTTCTGCTATCTGTATCATACCTTGGCATTTTTTTTGCTTGCGTTTTTCTTCTTTCGGCCTGCTACCCCGGCATAAAAGTTTTGGTGCTATGATACCGGTACTTTCTTGAAGGTGTTACTAAGCGAAATAAAGGAAAAAGGTGAAGAGAGCAGAAAGGGTACGTGTACGGTAGTCTAGGTGCAAGGAACCTGCAACGTGACGTGACAATCGCAGGGTACGGTAGGTCGCGTAGGGCCGCCACCCCCCTTGACCCGCCAATCATAAACCAGATAACTCACGTTTCTAACTCACTTCAGACCCATGGCCTCGAAATTACCCATATGCCCCCCCCGAGCAATTGATGATAATGCGTTCCTGGATATTTCACAGGCTAACTATCCCTGTCCTGTACGAGAGTAGTTCTCTGGGTGCCGTTATGGTCGGACTATTATATAATACCCTGGCAAGGATCAGAGGCGTGGCTGGAAAAGAGAAGAGCTGTAAATAATGCTGCATAATCTGGTGAAACTCGTTTTCTCGCTAAGAGGTCAGAATAAGGTGTGAGTCAAGATTTCTCACAGAGTAACCCTTCCCGGTTAGCTGTGTCCTTGAAATAGAGGACAAATGCTGTGAAAAAGACACCGAGCCTAAATATTTGCGAAAATCCTACCCCTAAAGGCTATTCTTTACTCAACAAAGCTCGCGTATTTCGCCAAACCTTCTTTCGGCCTCTTAGCATGAAAACGAGTTTCACCAGATTATGCGGTATCTCGCAAAACCCCGCCGAAACACAGAATTTGCTCTCCTTCCACCGTCCCGTTTTTACCGTGGGGTGGCAACTCTTCGCCACACCTTCTTTCCTTGCTGGCGTATTCTAGCTTCTTCGCAGCGAGTGACTAGGAGGGATAGCAGGCATTTTTCTTGTTACTTTGCTTTAACCAGTTCACTTCTCCACCTGCCAAACATCCTTGTTCGTCCGTCAGCTGCCAGTTTTCGTCCTGCCCGCCCTGGAGACTATAGCTGCCGGCAATTCATAGTCGTAGCTAAACGGTGACTAAAATTAGGTTAGGCTCTGGCGAAATCACTTTCAATTCTAGGGCACCTAAGTTGCAGACGTTAACTAGGAGATCAGACTATGCACCTAGAACGAACTAGAAAGATCCCCCGGCAGACCGCATCGGCCCGCAGGCTCTCTGACCTGTTACTCCCCTGGGTGGCCCTTGCGAGAAAGTTCACGACCGCCCCTCTCCTCGATAATCCCTGCAGAACTTGGTGATGCTCTGCCGAACCGCCCTGGATTGGGATTCTGACAAGCCTCCGAGAGTTTAGGTGGCCGCTGTTCCGACTAGAGTGACTGCAGAGTTTCAGATTTTGCCATATGAGTAGAGACACCCCACCACACCTCTTCAGGGAATGATATACTAAACAAAATACGAGCCACTCCTGCTGTGGAAACTTGGGTGACCGCACAAACTGGAGTAATCGGACCTCATGTTGGGACACTGGAGTTGCCTCTCCTAGTGGGGGTCGGCCGTATTTTCCTTTTTATTTGACTCGGCGGAGGGTTGGAGGACGGTTTTTCTCTATGTTCTTCTCCCCCTAATGCGATCCTAAGGAGGGAGGTCTAGACCCCCGCGCGAGGTCCAACTATTCCAGCTTTTGCGGTGCTCCGTGCCCAGCAACAGAAAATCTATGCAGCCCTCATGTCACCGAGGTTGGTGCAGTCCTGCATCACTGCCGTGAAAAAGAAGTGCTACCCCAGCAAGTGCCGCCAAGAGAATAAAGCCTCAAGCCATTTCAACGAGCAACGCAACTATTGGCACTCTGCCAGTGGCAGCTCATTACTGCCCCACACACCTCCCTTCCGCGACGGACCCTCAGATTTCTGCGATCATGAATAATCACCCGCTAGAGAGCCAAGGCCCGCTATATTATAGGGATGTGTAATACCTGAGATGAAGGAGCGGTAATAGCAAATAGTCAAGATTATTAATTGAAATTATGCCCACATGAATGATAAGAAAGATATAGCCGGCCATATAGCAAAGTGGTTAGGACCGACCACTACCTTCTAGCCCAATACCCCTCAACAAACAATCCAGAAAACAAAGATCTTCAAGGAAACCGCAGAGGAAGAACAAGAACAACGGGAGAACACCTACTGGTCCTAACTAGGATCTGGCTTGAAAAGAAGTAGAGGTCTGAAAGGAACGTTTGAGAGGAGAAACAGACCCATACTCGCATTTCTGACATGTGGTTCGCCGAGTGATATTTGATGTTGTCAAAATACAATGTTGGAGGTGAGTGATGAACTCTTTCTGAAAAAATGATATCGTTACTATGATACGCTTTCCACTATGCTGTGGGGCACTCTCGTTTGATTTTGGGTTTACTATCTATTCATTAGGATTTCATCGAGGGAAGTGTGGGTCTGAGGTGGATGAAGGGGGGAAAGCTTTATATCATAGAGGAGTGGAGAGCATAAAAGGGCTAGTATTGTTTCATAGTTAGGTCGATGAGTTCGGCATCTGGGGAAATTCTCCCTTGTTTAGGCTTATATTTTACACACTTCATGATTTGTAACAACTTTAGTAGAGCCGTCAATTTACTAATGTTTGGACGTATCGGGTATGGATTAGGAAATTCCTGGTTGATAATACCTCCCTCCCCCGGCTTCAACTATCCCTAATGAAAATGATGGTTCTTTCTCTCAGGGCTTGCCCATCCTTAGACTCCGCCCTCACTGACCGGCACAAATATAGTGAAAAATGGTCTCATAGGTGGTGTTGGATCGTAATTCCCCAAGAATTCTACAAGCAGCCTTGTATTCCCCTCCTCCGCTTATACTGTGGATCTCTCGTTCAGCTAGCTAATGAAGCTATCACTATTTTATTCCGGTTTTATTCCTGCTCTACTCTGAGGATAGGAGAACAAAGGAGAAGTATGATATCAGAAGTGGAATTCTCCAGAGTACCAAACTATAAAAACAGCCTATTCTCTGGGGTGCACTACTTTCCAGTGACCCAGTGACCTTCAAGGACAATACAGGCTTGCCTCTTGTCTCTTTCTCGAGATCTCGTGACTAAAATTGTCCTTTGAAGTGTTTTGCGCTCCCGAGGATTCGCGCTCCATCCCATGGTACCGCGGCTATTAGCGCAAATTCCGATATCTATGCAAATAAAAAAAACAAGACAAAAAATATCAGCATCATAGAGCCCCACACGGTTACCCACCGTAGTACTAACCGAATGATACGACGTTGTTTACCTCAGAACGGACGGGATGCGAAATTTTCACCGCTCTGTGGTTGGACAGACCGATGTGGCGTCTTTTCTTAATAACACTCCATATTAACAACTCTTCCTATAATCGCGATGGGATTAAGTCCTCGGCAACAGGAGCACCCGCAATCTCCCGCAAAATTCAACCATTGTGATAGCCACAATGGCGACTACAATTGCAACCACAGCTATAATGGCTATTAACACTAAGACCTGTATATTTGTGTCTCTCCTATCTAGGAGCATGGGATTTGTTAATAGGACCTTTCATTTTGACTGTGGCATTGACTTGAGTCGTTGTGGCATCGCTATGGTTCGGAATCATGTTTTATTATAATAACTATAGAGGGAGCGCCGCCGATCCAGGCATATGGCACCCACGGCGGACTGAGTGTGTGACGAGTTGCGGTTGCCTCCGTTGTCTGAGGACTTCATCTCGCAGTAAGTAAGCACGTGGGTTATTGTAACACAAATAGGAATACCGTAAAAACTCGAACAGCTCCATATGCAGCTAAAGCTTGCCTGCGTGGTCTTAGATGCGGCCTCGCTGGGCATGGTCTCCAGAATGCAGTCTTCACCGTGGTACCGTAGTGAGGAAACTGGGAGGGTGACGAACAGGGGTGTTGGGAAGGCAAAAAATATTTCTTCAGGGTTAGGGTTATAAACTACTCGCAACTGATCCCTGTTAGTCACCCCCAGTCCCATCCTGCGTACTCGAAGACTACCGGCATTATTTGGTTTAACTGGAAATCGCGCTAGAGCAGCCAAATAAAGTGTGGCTCAGTAGGCGGTTAGAGTACCCCTATAGGAAGTTCTTTCCCTCGAAAAAGTAAAAAAATTTGGTCGAAACAACGCCTTATGGCGAAGGATCATTGTAATCGAACCCAAGTGGGTAACTTTCTTACCACAATACGCAAGCGTGATTTGCAAATTTTATTCGGCTGCTCTAGCGCGATTTCCAGTTAAACCAAATAATGCGGTACACGCTGTGCTCAACAGCCTTGGTTACACTTTCTACTTTTTTTGTTTGGTCGTAACTTAGGTGTCTCAACCGCCCAGAATCCCTGCCTATGCATACCGACTTTTTCGGGCTCTTGCGGTTAAGTTACTTGCCAACAAAACAAACAGGTGTTGATTGCCCCTACCTGGAATACGGCCATGGCAACGCAGAAAACATGACCGGAAACTCAACATCAGTGCTAAGGTACAATTTTGTGGTTAAGGCACTAACCACATGCGATTTACATAGGGTTGGGGGCTATCCAGACTTTGTTTTTCAGCGAGTATGATATTTTGTCCAATCTAGTGCCCTCCCGGGCACAGTAGATGGCCGTAGACTGGTGTGAAATCACGTTGTTTCCCTCCAAAGTTGAATAGATGGCTGCGGAGCGGGGGATTCATAATACATCACCCGAGATACACACTCACCGAACTCGCTGTACCGGTATCCTATGTCACGTGTTGTATGCTGGACCTGGGATCCTTAGTCATGGAGCTGTCTTGGTTGTCATTGGTAGCAGGTCTCTTGCTTGCGGCTTCTAAAATCTCCCCTCTCTCCCCTCTCGCACACAAGCTTTTTTCTTCTGGTAAACTAAATCAATCAACCCGGTGTCACCACAACTCTTATCTCGCCTTCCCCATCTCTCTTCTTCTCACCTCCAGCAAAGCTACTCCTAGCATCTTGCGTACCTGATTAGCGGTCGCGTAAGCGCTCTTCTCAGTCTACGGCTTATTGGGCCCTGTGTGCGGCGTATTATTTCTAACAGAACCATACATTAGAGAAGTTCGGGTATAAACGCCAAAACACACCAAATAATGTACCCTTTAAGACTCCCCAACACTAGAATGCCTAATAGGACTATTATTCCCCGAAATTTTTAAAAAAAATAAGGTGCTATCCTGAATTTAATATACTGAGCTGGTAGAGCCTCTGGGCAATTCTATGTTTGGTTGGCGCTTCTTTGGATGGTGGTGGTTGGGTATCTGGGCTTCGTGTGCTTGGTGGCTGGATGTGTGGTCGGGCATCTTTTCGCGGTTTGGTGCTGGAACAGTCTCAACACTGGTTGGATTATGATACAAAGTGTACTCTAAAGTGAGTGAAGTAGATGTCTTGGCATTCGTTCCTAACTATGATACCAGCCAAAAGACTACTAACCAGAGTGTGCAACATGATTCGTCTTAAAATTTCAGAAAAAATATGTAAATATTTACAAGGCACTCTAGGTAGAAGCTGTGATGCTGGTGAATTACAAGATCTAATTGAGTGAAATGGCCCTGTTTTTGTTTTTTTTGCATGCTAAAAGGTAGCACTTTCAGTTTGTTCCGGCGTTTACCCCCGAACTTGTCTAACTGCACTATACACCACTCATGGGCCAAAGAACAAGGTATCACAGAGCAGTTTCTGGGGTCGAAGGGGCCTCCAAGCTTGATCAGGGATTCATCGGAGGGAATAAAGAGAGGAAAAAAGTCATTTGATTCTTAGAAAATAGACTCTCCACTACTCCAGACACCCAAAATAATTCTGATAGTGTAGACCGCTACATGGCGGTAGCACTGAGGCAATATCTTCCAATCCACTGATCAAGTCCGTGCTGATAGCACCTGCACTTCCCTATCTACTCCATCTGTGCTTGCCCACCGTTAGTGAAAGAACCTTATCCTTAGACCGCTTCTAATAATGGGCCGTTGTCACGACGGTAGCATAGGGCAAGACATACCTAGAACTAAGTTATTTTTTCTAGGAGTGCCGAACCAGTATTGGGCCGGCCACAGAGGAAAGTTCGCTAGGGGCCTGAGTTGCTGTAACCGACGGAGGCAGATCTGCCAATTGCATGATGGGCCTTTCGGAAGGCTCGAGCGTGGCTCTTGCGGGCTGATCGATGATGATTTCGGGCTCTTCTGAGCTATCGGCGGATGTGAAGCAACAGAGGACCTTGAATCCAGCGCAAGAAAACATATTGAATGTGACGTTCATTTGGAGGTTAATCCGGATTTTCTTGAAGTTCGTTGGCCCGAAGGACTTTGAGAGTTTTCGTAGGGAGGATGGGATTCCTAGCGAAGGAGAAAGCAAACCCCCGGGAACGTTTGGGGCAAATATAACCAGCGAGCAAAGCAGCAGCCGGTGTCAATTTATTCTGTGGATGGCTCGGAATTCCGGATAGGGTCGATGATGCTGTAGAGTAGCCTAACTTATGTATTGGGTTAGACCTAGAAGCAGCGGATAGTCTATGCATTGGAGGGGTGGGGAGGGAAATGGAGGGGAAAGGTGTGAGTAATCGACACGCTATTATTTGGTATTGAGTTGAGGACTAGGAAGATAGGCAAGGGGGAGTAGCAAAAGCTGCTGGTAGAGGATGTGTTTGCGTCTCGTTGTGTGGGCTGTGTGTATGAGTGCGCTGGTGTGCTCTGATAGATTCGAGGGAGAATCTGGGCTCAGCTTTGGCCGTCGCGCGCCACACACAATGCGGCGGCCACAACAGAGCTGGGTGGCGGACTGTCAATACTCATGTACCGTAGAAACTCCAATTGATGTCATCGTTTACTAAGTACCATCCAAAGTCTAAAATCAATCCTCATCTCGACCGGATCCAGTTGCGAACGGGCCATAACGACGAGGGTTTTAGAGAAGAACTTTGTATATAATTGCTCAAACTTAGCTCTTTACTTCTACGAACTCTGTTTGAGATGGTGAAAAAAGTAACCACAGATACAGATTTATTCCAGGAAGTTTGTTTCTCATGATATAATAATATATGTGTGGGAGAAAATTTATACGCTAAGAGGGTACTTTGGGTTTATTCGTATCACACCAGTACGAATAAGCAGTATCTAATAGTTGAAGTGTGGGCAGTGGAGTTGAGAAGTGCAGTCAGGGATAATTGCATAGCAAAACGAACGACTATCGTGGAGGCGGCGAATCGAGTTACACGCACTGCTGAGAAGTGTAATTGCTGAGAGTTCAGTCAGGGGATAATTCCACAGCAAAACGGACGACTATCTTGGAGGCAGCGAATCGCAACACACGCATGCCTGAGAAGTGCATGCACTGCCAACCGAGCTACAGCAACCTTGCAACAGGTTGACGGGAGACGCACGGCACACACCCTGAAGATAAAGCATCCCCCCTCACGGGTCAGTAACTTACCTCCTAGGTCAGGTTCTGGGGCGGAAAAGAATTTGCTTTTCCTTTTTCTTTTTTACCCTTCGGCGTTTATTAGTTCCGCTGCTGACCTGCATCCAGAGTTGTATTGTACAGCGAAACGAAGTGTGAGGGAGGGTAACCGTGCCAAGGTTCCACTAGCGAAAGGAAGTATGAAGGATGGTAACCGTGTCAAGGTTCTTGTTGCAATTCGTTTCCAAATCTCACAGCCCGCCTCGGGCGTCCTCAGCGTCACCTGCAGCTCAACCTCACTCTCGATTTGTGTGGATTTAAGAATTACAAACGATCACCAAACATTCTCTGATGCTTTAAACTTCCTTCCCGCTTCCTCACATATTTTTTTACTGATTTCGTTTTCATGCGGTGGGACTTTTTGCTTGAAAGTCACGTTGGGCTGTGAAATTTGGAAACGAACCGCAACAGGAGGAACCTTGGCACGGTTAGAAGGAGAGACTAAAGAAACTGCAACTTGACGTGACAATGGGAGGGTGAATAGGTTTACGGCAGCTATCCCCTGTTGACGCCATGAGCAGCTCCCCAATCATAAACCAAGCGAACTCACATCTGACCCGTAAGGCCTACAAATTAACTTTACCCACTAGCGACACTTCAAACGCTGTGCGAGTGCCAGATGATGATTGCACTCCTAGATATTTTTGCAGGTTAACTACCGGTATCTCCGTCTTATACGAAAATAATTCTCTGGGTACAGTATAATCGAGTATTATACCTTAGCGAGGATCGGAAGGCGTGGCTGGAAGAGAAATTTCTTCAAGAGGTAATAATATCTCGCATAATCTCAGTCCAAACACAGAATTTGCTCTTTCCACAGTTCGGTTTCCACCAAAAGGTAGCAACTCTTCGCCACACCCCCCCCCCCCTTGCTGATTCTTTCCTATTATGCGGGCAGCGGTTGTGACTTTGGAAATCCACAACCATCTCCCGACACTTTTTTCTGAGGGGACTATGCAAAGCTCTCATAGACTAATCGTGATCGGTACCACCGTCTAACCCCACCGGTAGAAGATAACTTTCGGCGGAAGTTGACACATTTTTATTTCCTTTTTACTACTTGGCTGCCCGGCCCGAGCGTAGCGGGGCGGGTCGACGGGGCATCCCTTTGCTCGTACTCAGTTACAGTATGGCGGTTTCTCCAGCTTGTTGCTTCGAGTTTTCTATGGTAAAAATACATCTAATACTACAGCCGCATACCTTGTAGAGCCCCCACATACACCGCACCACCCTACCTTGCAATTCATCATCCTACACCGCATCACCCAATCATAAACCTTCATCCAATCCATAAATTACCTCCAGATTAATCCCCGGAGTAATAGAACCCCCAATTGATTCTATCGCCTACTCGCTAATTCGTAAAGCAGCCGGAAATGGGAATGACAAGATCGTGGAATTTTGGCGTAAAGCGCCAGTTCTTGGCATTTTCACGTCAAGATACCTTGTGAGTTGAGGAAAAAAATCTCCCTCAGGTCCCTGTTTCCCCTACTCCTCTATCACCCCACCCTTCACTCCTCTTCTCCAATAACTCCCCACACACCCCGCCGCCAACTAACTACTCCCTCGCTCACCCCCAGCCCAGAGACCCACCTCCCCTCTTCCTCCTCACCACCCCGAATATCGCATATTCTCCCTCACTCTGCACTTCTCAAAATCTCCTTTAGCCTTTTAACCCCCCTGATGAGGTGCTTACATCAGGCGTAAGTAAAGTACCCGAAAACATGAAAACGTTTTTTCTTTGGTTGGGCGGTTGTGTAACAATAGTCGCGTTTCTAGATACTTATCTCAGGAAGTAAGTATGATACAGTCTTCGTAGCGAGTGACGGGTAGGAATCAGTAATAGGAATTTTTCCTGTTACCCTACTTTGAAGAATCTGCTTCTTCGCCTGCCAAACACCCTGTTCGTCCGCCAGCTGCCGGTTTTGGTCGCGCCCGCCTTGAAGGCTTTAGCTCCAACCATTCATGATAGTACCCAAATTGTGGACTAAAATTAGGCTGAGTGCACCTGCGGACCCGTCCCTAATACCAGAATCGGACGGCAGCGCACCGGGTCTAGGAATCAACACCCCTTCCTTACACTCTTCTACTTCCCCCCTTCTCATAAAAAGCCAATCATAGTTGCCAACGCCGGGAATACCTCCCTGCTCTTATTGAAAAGAAATTTCGTTCCCTCCGGCGCCGTAAAAGCCGTGATCTGCACCAGGCCAGGAGAGCTTATTGTCAGTGTCTGACGATAGGAGACACTCCCTAGTAGAAACACCTGTATCACACCACTAGTATAACTAAATATTTGTCCACTCATTCGTTCACCCCCCCTCAACTGACACTTCTTGTTCCACAGCAGCCACCACCCCGAATGATAGCAGCCAGGTTTCGATGAGATTCTTTCTTACCCCTCGCCACAACCCCTAAGGACATCTCTAGATATGCCCCCTTAGATATATCACCCAAATCCTTGAGCTCCCACCCGGATTACTCAATCGAGACACCTTTTAGTCTGTCAGCTAAAGACCTGTCGTCTCCCTACAGCAACAACCCAGTGACACTAGCTCGTCCTCAAATCATGTCCTCCTTGTCAATACCTTCGGCTATAAGTGAGCAGGCCCTCCACTACTCGATCCGCAGGTCAAGCGCTCCCACAGATACTGCTGAACGAACCAGAAAGATACATAGGAAGAGCGCAACGGCCCTCGGGTCATTGCAACTGTTCCTCCCCTGGGTGGCCCTTGCTAGGAGGTACCACTGCCCCTCCCTCTGTAATCCCCGCAGAACCCGGCAGTAGTGCTCTGCCACGCCCCCGGACTGGGGTTTCGGAAAGCCCCTGGAGCCTAGGTGGCCATTATCCTGACTAGCGTAACTGCATAGCTTCAGAATTTGCCATATAGACAGAGACCTCCCCACGCCTCTTCAGAGAATCATATACTAAACAAACTACAACCCACTACCCCGGTTGCAACTTAGGTTACCGCATAAATTAATGTAGTCAAACCTCATCTTGGGGAGTTAGAGCCGCCTCTCCTGATGTGGGTGGTTAGTATTTTCCCTTTTATTTGACTCGGTGGAAGGTTGAAGGACGGCGGTTTTTCTCTATGTTTCTCCCTATGTTTTTCTCCCCTTGACCCTACCCTAATGAGGGAATCCTGGTGCCCCGCACGAGATCCCCCTATTCCAGTTTTATGGTGTTCTGTGGGCGTCGACGGAAAATCGTATCACCGACATCTGTACTAGTACGGTCCTACTTCGCTATCATAAAAAATGATTACCGCCCTAACAAGCATGGCTAAAGGAGAAAGCAACCGCGTTACAGCGGGGTAAACTGACCCCCCTCGCCTATCTAGCTGCACATCTGGAAGCTGTGGTACAGTGCCGCTAGCGCAGTTAGGATACGAGCACACCCCAAGAAATTTTTCAAATAAAATACTGTAATGAGATGCACAACCTCAACTAAAAAGGCTCCTTGACACCAGTATCCAGCGGCCCAGTAGTTGTTTTATTCCCGAAATACCCCAATAAAAGGGTCCCCACTCTGCTCCTATGTCGACGGACCTTGCAGACTCATCAACCTTGCGGACCCATCAGCCTTGCAGTCGTCGGGATGACTAGGTTTAAGCCGAAGCGCGTTGTACAACAGCACTCGCCTGGATCGGGAAGTTCGGGTTAGGGCGAGTTAATCTGTCCACTGTGCTAAGAAAACTTTTTTCCCGGCACCACCGCTGGAGCTGCCATTGGTCACCTCACCAGGATCCACTATACCCTATTTGTTTTTCAACTCCTGGCCTTGCTTTTTAACCGATTAGGAAAATGTCCCTCAGGAGTAATCTGAAATTTGCCAGCCCGGACCTCCATCCCCTAAGCGAAAGCTCTAGTACTCGGGCGAGAAAGAGAGCGCAGTCAGAATTGAAGCTATCGTTGAGCCAGCCATTGCGCGAAAGGGGGAGTATGCGGGGAGAGCTCTGGCATCTGGCGAATCAGAGTAGAACCCATGCAGGCACTCCAGCTATTGTGGCAAGCAACGCACCAACTATTGACACTCTAGTAATTCATTACTGCTCCACAGACCCCCCTTCAGAGATCACTCGATTTCTGCGATCATGGATAATCACTCGCTGAAAAGCCGAGACCCCATGCCGCAATGGGCAATACCTGAGATGGACGAGCGGCAATATTAGGCGGTCAAGATTTTTAGCTGAAGCCATGCCCATACAGGTGTCATAATGAGAAATATATAGCCCAGACAAATAGTGAGGTGGTCCAAAGCCGTCGTCGCCACGTGTGGATCCCTCACTACCTTCGGCCATGGATTAAGAAAACAAAGATCTTCAAAGAAACTTATCAGAAGAACGGCAACGAGAGAGAACATCTGCTTGCCCTAACTAGAATCTGGCGTGAAAGGAGCATTTGACAGGAGAAAGAGGCCTCGTACCAATATTTTTTGTTGAAAATCTTGGTTGCGAGAGTAATGATCTACGGTGAGGATTTTACGCAGTGGACTAAAACCGCTTAGGTGGAGATGAGAATCGTGATTGATTGATGACAACTTAGTGGAAGGAAAGACTTGAGGAAAGTTGTGTACGGCCTCGTTCGCAAAGTTCTCGCGGATCAAGAGGCATCATACCAGGGAAAAATATTGGCAGTAACAAATGTACTGGTACAAGTGTCTGCGGGGGACCTGAAGTGCGAATTCTTGTACCGGTACATGAGTTGTCCCAGACTTTTGCTAAGATACCTACCGATCAGCGAGAACTTTGCGAACGAGGCTGTACAGGAAGGAAGGTGTGTCGCGAGGAAAGGTGAGAAGGAAAGAAAAACAAGTGGGGTGAAAACACTTTCAGAGCTTGCGCGTCCTTTGGCTAGTGCGTACGTATGCCCCTGCGGCCACAGAGAGCGGGCACATCCCGCACCAAGTGCGGCCGTCAACTGCTATTTCCAACATTTTTGACTAGTGGATAATCGAGTGATATTTGATGTCCGCAATGTTCAATGATGAACTCTTTCTGAAAATGATATTGTTACTGTGACACCTATTTCACTATGCTACCGGAAACCCCCATTTGGTTGGGTTTACTATCCGCCAATTATATAAGATGGCGAGTAACTTACTGTAAGAACCTGAATAATTGAGGATCTCGTTAGGCTGTTGGGGTTGCCTCTCTCCTAGGTTTGTTGTATCATTGTTCTTTCTTTTTGTCTCCACTGAGGGCTGGAAGGGAATATTTTCGCTGCCTTTCTCACCCTTCAATAAAATATAAGGAGATACTTTAAGCCGTTTGTCACTTTAAAGCCTTCTGATTGGCCGAGAGCTTGATTTGCTTTTTTGAGGGTTAGGTATTGGCCAAATCCCAGGGTCCTGATTGGTTAAGATATTAACAGGTATCATAGGTCAAAAGTGATATCACATTTTAGGAAGGGGTAATAATATCATAGCTGGTGTGAATATGATAGTTTAATACATTAAATCAAGGTCAATAATATCATATATAACTTGAATATCATACTAAGATATCTTAAATAGAAGTTCATCATAATATGATAGAAGACTCAGATGTAATAGTATGATATAATACTAGGCGATTTTTAAAGTATTTGGAATCTTGGTGCTGATTTGTATGGGTCTTGGCGCCAAGCCGTCTGAATATTAAAAAAATCCCTGAGTACATTGAATGGAGATAAATTATATTTTAGATTATGACTTGGATAGGATCATACGATACTTTGAATAAAAGTCAATTATATAATATATGGTTCAGATATTATCAACAATCTATCCCATAAACTGCTAAGACATTCAACCCCATTTAAAATGTTAAACACTAGCCTATTTGAGTAACCGAGAATAAATCTCCACACTCATGACTGTATCTATCATGGACATACTGAGGAATACAGATTTCCCAGAATTCTAAGTACTATGCCTTCACTAAACAACAAGGCTTTTCTTATTACCATTACTCAAATAGGTTTGTGTTCAACATTTTAAATGGGGCTAAATGTCTCAGCGGTTTAGGGGATATGTAGATGGCTTGAGATATTTGTCACTCTAAAGTATTCTCATTGCCTGAGTTTCAGACTTACTTTTGAGAGTTTGGTATCAGCTAAATTCTACTGTTCTCAGCAGTTTAGGGGATACGTAGATGGCTTGAGATATTTGTCACTTTAAAGCCTTCTTATTGCCTGAGTTTCAGACTTACTTTTGAGGGTTTGGTATCAGCCAAATTCTACTGTTCTCATTGGTTCAATGGTTGAAACTTAGTTGAAATATGATATTTCTCATAATTACCTCATACTGTCTTCGTTTCATGCACACTGTTTGGGATTAACATGACAGGCTTTCAGGGTCCAACATTTTTGCACTTATGTTTTCTTACATTGTTTCGCTATATTTCTCTCACGTATATGGATATGCACTTTTCTTTATGTAAGATGCTATTATACCACCTATATAAATGCTTAGGAAAATTAGGAACCAGAACTCCTGCCACTTTGCTCTCCTACTATCCTACCTTCTCACTTTGCATTACTCAAAATCCCCTATCATACTTGCTAGGTATCATTCCCTTAGAATTAATTGTGCCTTTGATATTCATATTTTGAATAACGAATATGTCAATACTATCATGTACCATACCTTTATTGAAGAATTATCATATGATATACAATATATTAGCTTACAAGCTGTTCAATCTGTAATCTATAAGCAGATGGTATGAAATATTTGTTACTTGAATGACTTCTCATTCTCAAAGTTGTAGATTTACATTCTTCAACTTGAGCGTTTGATATCAGCCAAACTGTATGTCTCAAATTAGTTGTGAGAGTGAATTATAGGTCAAAAGTATTATTATTTTTGCAAGTAATCAATGATATTGTATATGACATCACATCTTACAAATAGTCTAATACAATAATAGTAGGATATCTTATCATACAAATTGGTTAATACTATTATAGTACAATTCTTTCATTCATAGTTAATGATATCCTATATAACATTATAATATCCAACAAATATGTTCATAATTTGAGATGACGATTCTTCAATAATGGTTACTGATATCCAGAATAATCTTCTATTTTACAAACAGTTCAATACTATCATAGTAGGATGCATTATTAGCAAAAAAGTATACTATGTCCGATAGAGCCTGAGTACAGTTACATCAGAATACTCACTGTCTGGGTCCCGGGTCAAGTGCATCTAGTGGGCCCTCAACCCTGATTTTGCATCTGATGGGTTCTGCAGCCTGAGTAGGCTACAACATTTGGTTGCATCAGGCTCTGTCAGATAGAATCCTTGTAGCTCAGCATACCTTTAAAGCTGGGGGCACCGCTCACCTGACTGCAGAATTCCACTGCAACATTATTGCATATCAGGATATACCACTGCCCCATACAGTCTTTTGAGTACCACTAATCTACTCAGATTTCTATAATATACCCTCTAATCATCTTACCAGCTTTTTCAGAGTATGCGTAAGGGGAATTTCTTGCCAAAGAAAATAAGATGAGTGCTGGTGCCAGATGAGAAAACCATCATACTCTTAATCTTAATTTTGTGCTAAAGATACAACAGAAAGGGAATTCTATTTTGAGAACTTGATCTGTCAGAAAGCCAAAATACCACCTCACCGTAGTTTCAAAGTGAGTAATAGCCATAATATTCTTGAGTCTAGCATAGCTCATACTGGTTTCTCAGCAGCTAGCTTCAAATGAGACATGACCAAATCTTCATTAATCACAACACTGAACATTCACACCATTTGATACTAGCTACAATCCTCCACCTGTTATGGGGTAGCTAACACAGTAGGATTCCAGGCTAACTAGGCCGAGGATATTCGAGACAACAGATTAGAGGTCAGGAAGGCTCAAGAAGAATTGTTCGATAAAGTAATAGAAAAATATCGTAATAACTTAAAATATTGTTAAGGTCTCTTCTCCGTTGCTTGATGATATTCTCAACAATCAGAGAGAGCCCTACTATTTCTACTAATGTTTACGCTACTTGGACTTCTCTAGTAAAGAAGTATCTTTCAAGAAATTCAGTTCGTCAGAACAAAGTGCGAACATTGTTTGACCCTGAATCTTGCCCAGCTTGACTCTGAGAATCTCCCAACTGCTATTTCTTCTGAGGGTGTCCCCACTCCACCAGTAGTCAGTCTTCGATATCTTCATCCTGATAGAGTATAATGGAATATGCAGTCTAAATGCCTACATACCAATATTATTATGAATATGGAGTGATCAAGTCCGATATTCATCTATCAATGCATGATGCGTATGCATTAGTAAGAGTAGAGAACTGGTTCTCTAATCATCGTTCCCATCAGTTAGCCATATCTTGAAATATGAACTCTTTGTGGTTCCTGAGTAGTCTTCCAGATGCCTCCAGGAAGTTCCTACTCAGAAAGCTTAGGTTCGGATATAGGCTCTCCCTCATGGTGGTATATATCTCATGCATAATTATGCAAGCTATTCCCGCTAGGGTAATACCACCACAACTACTCTACTGATCCTTGATGGGATATATGATCCTTGCTAGGCTCAACACCAGATATATACGCATACTATCGGATCCATCCCTATAGGGGTATTATTCATGAGGTTACAGGACCACGAGATCTTTGCACTCTATAATAGATTTCTCTACAACTAGGAGACTGATTTTGAATCTGAAACTTGGATGTTATTGGGCTCAATGTCAGATACCTGCTAGGATAAGGTATGTCTCAGTCACATTAATACTGATGAATCCACTGACACTTGTGAAAGTGGCCTTTACAATAGATAGTACTCTAATGATCAGTGAACTCAATGGCTGATTTCTCTCCCACTGCAAACCTGATTCTGAATTTGTACTTACAGATTATGGTACTCGGTCCTAGTTAAATGAGCCTATAAGAAAGATTTCTGTCACATTAATACTGATGAAATGGCTGACCACTGTGGAGAGGCTTTTACAATAAATACCGTGATACTCCATGAACTGGAGGACTGATTTCTCTACAACTACTTGACCAAATTTGCATCAGTATGATGAGGGAACTCTGTAGTCGGAGCTGGTGGACTTTCATCTTGGGTATTAACAGTAGGTTAACCTACCAAGACTGGCATATCTTACAGGTTAATGTGTTGGCAAATATCAATTAACTGGCCTCTCTATGGAAGTTATCTGTAATTAACCTATTGCGGATATTGATATTTTTTCCCCCAAAATTTTAAACATTTTAAACTCTTATATCTCCATGAAAACATGAGATATGTCTATTTTCTCTCTATTAGTGTATAGAGAATCAGCCAATGTATCACCTAATAGAGCTGTAATTCTCATTGGAGTGGTGGTTGAAAATTCTTTCATGGTTGAAGACCGGCCATATTTTCTTGACGAAGCACTCTGGCTACCGAGTTCCCTCATTATACCTGGAATATCATTACCCCTGACACCTACTATGCAATGCATAAACTACCTCTGTTGTATATCGCAGCGCATTCAGAGGCTGATTCCTCTAAAAGTAGTTTTTACTACAATATGTACTCTGGCAATCACTAAACTCAATGGCTGATTCCTGCACAACAGGTCCACTAATTGGAGATCTAATACTTGAGGATTATTGTACTTGATACTAGCTACAAGGAGGTATTAAGTACATCTCAAGATAGTGATTCTCCATAGAGATATAGGATCTCAGGTGATACACAGTCAGAAGCCTTCCATAGACTCAGGGTCTTGGTCTTTCTATGTGAATTGACCTGTAAATTAGAATAATAGAAGACTACTAGAACTAAATTTAATAGTTTGACGGTATAAAATCTATTGTGACGAAGGTGACCAAGGGTAGAAAGTGTAATGGGGTCTTGGCACTGGACGTTAGTCCAAGGCACACAACGACCGGAAGGTCCTAAACGATAACACTCGTTTAGCGAGAGGGTTCGGAGATGACAATCTCAGGTCAAGGCTGATCGCGTAACGGCAGATCAGGGTCAGGGTTCGTGGGTTCTTGGCGTGGATCTTGGATACCAGAATAGAAGACGTTATATTCTGAAGTACAGGAGTCGTGAAAGAAATACCAGGTAGCTTAAAGAATCAAGGAAATAGGGGGGTTTTTTTCTTTTTCTTTTTTCTTTTTTTTTGTATCATATATTCGTTGTTAAGGTACAAGAAATCGCATGGAGCGCTAGCTATGGCGAAAACAAAACCCAAAATCCAAAACGAACTAACAAAGGAAATATCCGGAACATCTCTCTTCAACTGGGGTCCGTACCGGTCCCAGGCCCACATACGGGCGCGAAATTAAAGCAAGTACGACAAGGAAAACCCTCCCTTGACCAGTGGACAGCATGAAATACAAAAACGTAAACCTAGCTCTCCTGAGAAGACATAAAGTACACAAAGGAAACTACATTAGACGAGCGGGAAGAAACTGAACTAGCTGAGGACGATGGGCGGTAAAACATGCCCGGGGGAAAAGCTGTGGCCGTAGCTCGTATGAAGCGGGTGAGTGCACCCAACAGCGCAGTGGAGGACCAGACGGGGGCGTCCGGGCCCAGTTCAGAGACCACCTGAAGGTGGCGGATCCTGGCAGGCCTTTTGGCTGAACAGTGGCGGATAGCGTGCTCGAAGGACTCAGGGGCATCGCCGCAGCTAGGGCAGGTGGGGGGGCCATCATCGTCCCAGGACGGGTGGGCGCGGAGGTAGCTCTTACCAGACCTCATCTGGTGCAGGCGACCCACGTCGAACTTGGAAAGGCCCATGAAGGGGTGGGGTTTCAGCGAGGGGCGGTATTCATATCAGGGGGGGTCCGGCACAACCAGATCCCATTCTTCCATGAGGCGGTTCTTGCACAGGAGCTTGAGTTGGGGGTAGGTGTGGCCCGGGGGGGGCGCAGGGTAAGACTCGCCGAGCAGGTGCTAGGAGGTGACGGGGAGGGGGGCGAGGCCATCGGGGCCGAGGAGGGAAAGCATAGAGTGAGGGAGGGCGTCTAAGGGGAGGTGGGTCCTGTTCTTGACGGCGGGTCTGGCCTGGCGCCAGGGGAGAGGCAGCCTGGATCCTGGGTTTCCGCGGCAGAGGATTCTCGTGTCTGGGCCATGTCGATAAGGCGACGGCGTGTGCAGGGAGGACGGTAGCCTAGCGGCGGCGGGGTTGATTTCTGGCGGGGAGCACATAACCCTCAGGCAGGCCAGGCGGCGTTTGTACGTGAGGAGGAGGTTGATTGGGGGCAGGCAGGCCTCCACAGTGAGGATGTCAACAGGGGAGCAGGCAAAGCAGTTCGTGGTCCACCTCTGGACCTTGTGCCAAAAGGCTGTGAGCTTTCTTGTCATATGGATAGTAGGTTCGAACGTGTCCGCACCGTAGCTGAGGATCGGGAAAAGAAGGGACGAAGCCAGACGATGGCACAGGAAAGGGGGCAGGCCCATCCCCGGGGGGGAGAGCCTCTTGACGGCCACGAAGGCAGCCTGGGCTTTAGCCAATCTCTTGGTAAAGTGCAGGGTTGTCGAGATCGAGGGGGTAAACCGGTACCCGAGCCAGCGGACCTCATCTTTGGGGTGGAAAACGGACCCATCCAGGTGGATCGGGGAGCGGGAAAGGGGACCTCTATCTCTTTTGGTCCGCCAGTGGATAAGTTCAGTCTTGGGGATGGAGAAGCCGACACCCAGTCGGGCCCCCATGGCCTTTAGTACTGCGTAGCGCTTCTGTAGTAGTTGTATGTTCTGACGGTAGGACATCGATGAAGCCGTGAGACCGAAGTCGTCAACGTAGGAGAGGGTGAGACCCTGGGGGACCTCAGAGTGAAGACGGGAGACGTAAATGACGAAGAGGAGGGGGGAGACCGGGGACCCCTGGGGGGTGCCCACCGAGACTCGGGCAAAGATCTTTGGTGACCCTTGGTATAGGAGCTGGCATAACCTGCCTGTGAGGAAGGACCTAGTCCATGATACGAGGTAGGGGTTCACGCCCTTCGCTTTGAGCATGTTGCAGAGGGTAGACGGGTTGACATTGTCGAAACCCCCTTTGATGTCGAGAAAGAGCGTAGAGACCTTTCTTCCAGCCATCTGGAGGGTTCTAATCTCATGAGTCAGGGTACTAGCAGCGTCCAATGCCGATAAACCGGCCAGCGATCCGCACCGGTGAGGGTTGAGGAGGCCTGCCACGCAGGCCACGCCAGATAGTTTCGAGTTCATAATCCTCTCCAGGATCTTGGAGAATGTTCGTAGCAGTACTATTACGCGGAAAGAGGAGGGCGAGTCGTACGAAGGCTTCCCAGGTTTGTCCAGGACAATGCCGTCGGCCTTTTTGAGAGCGTGGGGGTGAAAACCATGAGTCACCAGCGGGGCAAGCAGGTCGTAGATAAGGTGGGGAGCCACCCGATTTATCCTTTTCCACACCGAGTTGGGGGTCTTGTCGGGGCCGGGGACCGAAGATGAAGAGGAACAGGCTAAAGCGCTGCTTACTTCCTCAGCTGTCAGGGCCGGGCAGTCTCTGAACGGAAGCAAAATGGAGTCGACAGTCCTGGCTGGTTCGCCAGGGAAGAAATGGTTAAGGAGAGCCTCGTTCAGCTCTAATGGTGTTGCAGCTCCTGGAAGCTCAGGAAAGCGGGGGGGAGGTCGTCCCACGGCGAACCTCTTCGCCGTCCAGACTGTCTGCAGGGTTGCCGTGGCCAGAAAGGCAGACCAGTGGTCCCTCTTGGCCTTTTTGATTGCTTTAAAGTAGGCGGACCTGGCAGCCCTAGCCAAGGCAAGAAGGGCGGCGTCGAATCTGTCTGCCTTGGAGGAGCGGAGGGCGGAGTTGTAAGCTTTCCTGAGCTGTGATAGGAGCTCTGTCCACCAGGGCTTCAATCGGAAAGTGACCCGCTTGACCGGGGTAAGGAAATAGGGGGTTTTTTTTTTTTGTTTTTTTTATTTTTTTTATATCATGTATTCGTTGTTAAGTACAAGAAACAGCATGGAGCGCTAGCTATGGCCGAAACAAAACTATGAAACAATCCAACGGCCCGCTTCACCTCGTCATGGGACAAACCAAATACCCCCCACCCGTAGGCAAGCAATCAAACATGAAGACCAAAACCGTACCCCCAAGACCCTATGGTATGGGCCTAACCGCACACCAGCCACCAGCCTAAACTAATGGGGAGGAAAGCATAGGAAAGCCAAACACGAAGAAAACCAACATAAAGATGTACAGGAGCAAGGAAACCCTTCAGCAGGCCCCCCAAAACAAAAGAAAAGAATCTTACGGCCCAGGGCCGACGGAGCGGAAGGATAAAACTACT